>ENA-ORXM01000693-ORXM01000693.1-marine-metagenome-genome-assembly--contig:-NODE-693-length-55217-cov-4.551469_pt1 | contig 55217 bp, 46 predicted proteins | sample MGYA00237867_ERZ511480 | MGnify/ENA primary metagenome ERZ511480 (study PRJEB26309, sample SAMN06266103) | marine metagenome | isolation source: Algal blade | place: United Kingdom:Sidmouth, United...
GACCGACCTGTGGACACCCGCAGCATATTACCTCCAGATTTAAGATCTAATGTAATCTCTGATTTATCCGTAAGCACAGTCTCTCCATTTAATTCTACAGTATAAAGTTCTGCTCCTTGCATAGAAAGAACCACCGTTTTACCATCTAGGGAAACGGCAGAAGTTACACCTAATGGTTCTGGTTGTGAAACCGTAACCTGTGAACAGAACTCTTCATATTCAAAATCCGCACCCGTAGCATTTATACAAACAGTATATACACCAGAGGTTAAACTAGAAAGTGAGAATACATTAGTGAATGTATTGGTGACGTTCGTAGTGTTACCCGTAATAGAAATGGAGTAATCCATAGATGTCAAGGTACTTATAGTAATAACACCATCATCATTGTTTCTACAAGATTCACTATCTACGGTAATTTCGAAACTATCTGCTGGAAAACGATGCACTTGGCAACCAGATGTGTCTACCTCTGCCCCTTCGGGTGTATTAAGACAAAGATCATCCCCGTCATCAAAAACACCATCATTATCAACATCAGGTCTAAACTCACCTTCAACACAAATATCCAAGGAAAATTCATTGATAAACCCGCCATCCTTGGCCGCATTGTCCACCACTGTTAATATCCATTCACCCAATATAGACTCTCCGTTAAAAGAACTTAGCGAACCAAGTGGTTTTACTGTTCCTTTAATTGCCGTTGTAGCGGTTGCACCACAAACAAAATTAGCCACAGCAGAATCATCAAAAGTTGCATCTACATTATCTAGTTCTCCACAGGAGCTAGAAATTAATGGAACCACGGTGTTATTAGGCGATGTAAGTGTAACTACGATATCCTCTAAATATTCATGATCAATATTTAATCTCACGTTAATATCATCTACTTTCAAATCCTCGAAAAATGCTATTTTTGATATTACCGTTGTTCTTTCAATAGCGCTTATTTCCAAAGGCAGATCTCTTGCGCGCTTATTAGTACAGTCCAATTTAATCGTAGCAAACTTACGAACAGCGCTGTAAGGCCCCTCACCACATTCGTTTTTGGGTTTTACACGCCAAAAATATTCGGTTTCGTTAATTAAATCTACGGGAGCATAGCTATTTCTGGTAACCGTAACCAATTCCACCAAGTTGGCAAAGTCAGCATCAGTAGCAATATGTACTTCGTATGAAGTGTACGAGGGGTTATCCTCCCATTGCAAAAGTTCAGTTGTGGCTGCATCTTCTAAATCATCTACGGGCGCTGTTAACTCAACCGTTGGAAAATCGGTATCATAAATATTTAAATCCAACGTCATCTCTTTGGTTACACTTAACGAAACAGCAGAAACGGTCAATGAATAGACCCCTTCCGAAACACCTTCCGTGTTTTCAATAATCATATCAACCCTTGTTCCGTCTACTGAAACCGTATCTGGCATAAAAGTGATTCCCAAATTTTCTGGCGCATCGATCACGTTAAAAACAACCTCTTCACTAAATCCTAAATACGCCTCATAGGTAAAGGGAATTGTAAGGTCATCAAAATGACAGGCCTCAAATTCCAACTCCGGAAAATTCATTACGAATTGAGCCTCTTCGATATTAAAATTTTCCACGTTTACTGCATAGTAAACATTATCAGAGGCCTTTACCATAATTCGCGCTTCAGCGGTAGAAATTCCACCGGGTACAACAATCTTATGAGACCCGTCATTCACTACGCCAGAGGCCAAAGGAATTGTAAAAGTAACTCCACCATCCACCGAAAGAACAATATCTACATTTTTAGTTGCAACCGGTAACATATCAGTACCGGCAACATCCCAATCTATTTGTAATAATTCACCAGCAACATACGTTTCCCCATTTGCCTGAGAAGTGATCCGAAAAGGTCCAGCACTATTTACAACGGATACGTTCATTAACTCGGATACTACTTGTCCTCCCCCTGAAGCATTATCTCTAACACTAAAGGCAAAATTCATTTCTCTTTCCACATCGGAAACGGTTTCCCAAGCAGAACCTAGTGTTGGGAAGGTTTGGGTTAAATTGCCTTTAACCACTTGCGAAAGCATTGGAAAATATCGTATTGGCGCCAAACTTGGCAGTCTTGATCTAAAATTTGCTCCACTCGCGTTATTAGGACCAAAAGAAGCTTGGGTAACTATGCCATTATCTATCTGTTCCCATGTATAGGTCAAGACGTCATTTTCGTCTGGATCAGTAGCACTACCTTCCAACATAAATGCCGTAGACTTTGGAATGACATAATCTTCTAAATCCGCAACTACAGGTGGATTGTTTGAAATAGCGATTACCTCTCCACAGGTCTTAGTCTCTAGATTTTCTATAATTTGTTTTATACTGATGTAATGAAAATAATCATCCCCCCTAGCGGCAACGTCATTTACATCCGTAACGCCGGCATAGCCCATAATCGTGGAACCACTACCCGGCTCTACTTGCATTAAGGTACCCTCAAATTCATGAGACCAAGTATGATTCGCTCCTAATTGATGGCCCATTTCGTGAGCTACAAAATCAATATCATATCTATCCCCTTTTGGCGTTTGACTAGATGAATAGGCACTTCCTTTTCTATTGGTAATACAAATTGCACCAATAAAACCGGCATTTCCATTATTCACACCTTTGTGAAAAACATGGCCAATATCATAATTGACCTCTCCTATTTCACTGGTCATGGCCGCTTGTGCCTGGCCACCTAACTCACTTAACGATCCTGTATAAGGGTCATTTTCAACATCAGTATAAATAATCTTATCCGTATCTGCTACAATCTCCAAACGTACCGCCAAGTCCGTTTCAAAAACTTCATTGACCCTCGTTACAGTGGCATTGATCCCTGCAAGAGCATCTGCTACTGTACCACCATGGTACGCTGTATACTCCGCAGTTGCTGAAACTGCCAACCTATATATACGCAACACCTGCCCATCTAAAGGTTTGGCCGTCAGATTTGCTCCTGCAGACAACACCTTTTCTTGCGTACTACAAGTAAAATCAGATTCATCTGCGCTTTTTGCACTTCTTGAGTATACTATATATTTATCGTCATCTATTTTTTCAATAAAACTAGTTTCCTCCTCTTTTGCAGACACGATCATGGCCTGTACATCTTTTTGAGAAACACTAAATCTTATTCGATTTTCCTTATTATTGACCGCTTGGCCGGAAAATGACTTAATTTCAGGATACTTCTTTGATAAAGCTTCGGATAAAACTGGAGTTTCCCGAACACTGTATGCAATCATTTTTCCTCTTGAATTTGGGAAATGAACAATTTTAGAAAAATTTTTAGAAGTTACCGAAGATTTAAGATTTTGCTTGAAAAGGTTTTCATGTAAGGCAAAAACTTTTCCGTCCTTTACGTTCAATTCTTGTGAAACTATCTTATAAGAAGATTTTTTTAACGAAGAGCTTTCCCAGTATTCACTCTGTGCCGAAGCGGAAAAGGAAAGAAATGCTATGGTAATTGAAAAAACAAGACGTAATTTTGTAACCATCAAGGGGGTTTAGAACTAATTCAAATATAAGTCTTTTTATTATTTTTATAAGGTGGTAACAGTCCAAAGCATTTCCAAAAACGATAAACGGCATCCGACTGCCATTACCATAGGCACATTTGATGGCGTTCACATAGGTCATAGGAAAATATTGGAACGTTTGATCAACAACGCCGCTTCCTTAAACCTTAAATCTACAGTTCTTACCTTTTTCCCGCATCCCCGAATGGTTTTACAGAAAGATGCGAACATAAAATTGCTCAATACTATTAAAGAAAAGACCAAAATTCTGGAAGACTTAGGATTAGACCAACTAATCATACATCCTTTTACGCAAGAATTTTCTAGGCTATCTGCAACAGAATTCGTCCGTGACAATTTAGTGAACCAATTACAGACCAAAAAAATAATCATTGGTTATGACCACCGTTTTGGCAGAAACCGAAATGCAAATATTACGGATTTGAGAGCTTTTGGGAACACGTATGGTTTTGAGGTCGAGGAAATAACCGCTCAAGAAATAGATGAAGTATCCGTTAGTTCTACCAAAATAAGGAAAGCCCTTCAAGAAGGAGATATAAGTACAGCAAATGCATATCTAGGATATAACTACATGCTAACGGGCATTATTGGAAAAGGAAAAGGATTAGGGAGACAAATTGGTTTTCCTACAGCAAACCTGAATATTGCCGAATCCTATAAATTAATACCTAAAAATGGTGTCTACGTCGTAAAAAGCGAGTTCTCGGGCAAAACCATTTACGGTATGATGAACATTGGTTATAACCCGACTGTTGCCGGAAAAGAAAAAACTATTGAAATCAATTTTTTCGATTTTGACCAAGACCTTTATGGAAAAGAACTGCAGATAGATATTTTGCACCGCATACGCGATGAGCATAAGTTTGAATCTGTAGAGGCACTAAAAATACAACTGGAAAAAGACAAGCAGACCTCGCTTGCCCTAATCTCAAAATAATGTTGGATCGTTTTCTTTTTTCGAAAATCGATAATTCACAACTAATTATATTCCGTATTTTTTTTGGAATCCTTGTCTCTCTTGAATGCTATGGCGCCATTATAACCGGATGGATACGAAGAACACTGGTTGAGCCTAAATTCACTTTCAATTTTATTGGTTTCGATTGGTTACAGCCACTACCAGGTTACGGAATGTACTTTTATTTCTTCATTATGGGTACGCTAGGGGTTTTAATAGCCCTTGGATTCAAATACCGGTTTGCCATAATTTCGTTTACCTTAATGTGGACAGGTGTTTATTTGATGCAAAAAACATCGTACAACAACCATTATTACCTTCTGGTTCTCATTTCATTGTTTATGTGTATTTTACCAGCACACAGAAACTATTCGTTGGATGTAAAGCGGAATCCACTTTTAAAAAGTGACAGCATGTTCGCCTATGCAAGGTGGATTATCATATTTCAATTACTTATTGTGTATACATACGCTTCCATTGCCAAGTTATACGGAGATTGGCTAGATTTTGGTATCGTTCGTATTCTAATGCTCAACAAGGCTAGCTACCCAATAATCGGAAGTATTTTACAAGAACCGTTCGTCCATAAAATAATTGGAATTTCAGGTATATTTTTTGATTTACTTATCGTACCGGCCTTACTTTGGAAACCTACCCGAAAAGTTGCATTTTTTGCTTCGGTGTTTTTCCACCTATTTAATTCCATAGTATTTCAAATTGGGATATTTCCTTATTTATCATTGGCCTTTACGGTGTTTTTTTTCGAACCGGAAACCATACGCAAAATCTTTTTCAAAAAGAAAAAACCATACCTACTCCAAAATTTTGAACTCCCGTCTTTTAAAAATCTCGTTTACGTATTAGGAGGCATTTATTTTATAGTGCAGCTAGCGCTACCTATTAGACACCATTTTATAAAAGATGATGTTTTATGGACAGAAGAAGGTCATAGATTAAGTTGGCGCATGATGCTAAGAAGCCGCATTGGAAAACTCAAATTCCAAGTAGTAAATAAAGAAAATGGAGAAAAAACCTTAATAAAAACAGAAGATTACCTTTCCAAAAAGCAGATGAAAAGAATTGGGGGTTATCCAGATTTTATTTGGCAATTTGCCCAAAGGCTAAAAAAAGAATATGCAGATAAGGGTGAACACGTAGAGGTGTACGCAGTAAACTCCAAAGCAAGTGTTAACGGAAAACCGTATCGCCCTTTTATTGACCCCAAAGTAGATTTAGCAAGTACCAAGTGGAATTATTTTGGGCACAACGAATGGATTTTTCCCTCTCCCTACAAAGAAAACGATCTTAAAAATTGATCGCCCTTTCACAAAGTTGCAAAGGCATTCCCCAAGGATCCCTAAGCATGACCAAATGAGCATCTTTCCGCTTTATTTCCTCTACTAATGTAGCACCCTCCGCTATAAGTCTTTGTTTATCAGACTCCGCATCGTTAGAAACGAATGCCACATGAAAGGCAGCCGGTTCTTGTTTTTGGAAGTTGGTCATAGGTTGGTCTTCCTTTTGATAAAGTTCCAGTATAACCCTATCCGTTGAGTCGGCCAAAAACGTCATGAAGGGACTATTTTCTTTAGCCACTACTACCTTTAGTCCTAAATGGGTAACAAACCAGTTCACTCTTTTCTTTATATCCGTAACGTTCAGCGCAAAATGTTCAAAAATCATAAAATAACAAGATTAAACGATGGTAAATGTATTCGTTTTTAATCATTAGTTTAAATTTGCAGACTAAATTTAAGAGCCATGTTACAGCTACAGGTCGTTCGAGACAAAAAAGACAACATCATAAACGCACTGAAAAAGCGAAATATAGATGCCGAACCCCTAATTAACGAAGTATTAGAATTGGATGAGAAAAGACGTTCAACTCAAACTTCGTTGGACGAAATCTTGGCGGAAAGCAATAAACTTTCCAAAGAAATAGGTATGCTCTATAAAAATGGAAAAGCCCAAGAAGCCAATGTACTGAAAGAAAAAACGGGAACTTTAAAAGAAGATTCCAAAAAATTGGGCGAAGAACTCAATAGCATTGCCCAAGATTTACAAAAAGCACTCTACCAAATTCCCAACGTACCACATGAATCAGTACCTGCAGGTAGCACGGATGAGGATAACGAAGAAATCTTTAAAGAAGGTAATATTCCTACTTTAGTAGAAAATGCGCTTCCCCACTGGGAACTGGCTAAGAAATACGATATTATTGATTTTGAGTTGGGGGTAAAAATTGCCGGTGCCGGTTTTCCTGTTTACAAAGGAAAAGGAGCCAGATTGCAACGCGCCCTTATTTCTTATTTTCTAGATAAAAATACAGAAGCTGGTTATACCGAAATGCAAGTACCGCATTTGGTAAATGAAGCATCTGGTTTGGGAACAGGACAATTGCCGGACAAAGAAGGCCAAATGTACCATGTAGGGGAAGATGACCTATATCTTATTCCTACCGCTGAAGTACCGGTAACCAATATATTTCGCGATGAAATAATTGCAGAAAGTGATTTTCCTATTTGTTATACCGCTTACACCCCTTGTTTTAGGAGAGAAGCTGGTAGTTATGGAGCACACGTTCGTGGCCTCAACCGTTTACATCAATTCGATAAAGTAGAAATTGTTCGTGTTGAAAATCCTGCTAATTCCTATAAAGCTCTGGATGGCATGGTAGAACATGTAAAAAACATTCTTAGGGAACTAAAATTACCATACAGAATTCTAAGGCTTTGTGGTGGTGATTTAGGTTTTACCGCGGCTATTACCTTTGATTTTGAGGTCTTCTCCACCGCTCAAGACCGCTGGTTGGAAATAAGTTCAGTTTCCAATTTTGAAACATACCAAGCCAACAGATTGAAGTTACGCTTTAAAGATGAAAACGGGAAAAGTCAATTTGCACATACCTTAAACGGAAGCTCTTTGGCGTTACCAAGAGTATTAGCCGGGATTTTAGAGAACTATCAAACTGCGGACGGAATTGAGATTCCAGAGGTATTGGTGCCTTATTGCGGATTTAGTCGAATAGATTAAATAGAACCACACAAGAATAAAAAATCGGCCAGAACTAACAAGTCTGGCCGATTTTGTTTTACACAATTTACATCTCTCCTTCCCCAACCTCTTCACCTGAAGCGTAGACCACATAACTTTTCCTAGTGGTATTGAACGTTACCCGTATTGGTTTTTCATTTCTAATCAAATCTAAATAATCACTATACCTATCTATAGGTTCGTAACCCACTCCGGTTTTTATGTCTTCGTTATAGGTATTCTCAGATAAATTCCCATCTGCAAAGATTAGATACAACCTATATCCATCCGCACAGTACAAATTAATTCTACCTGAATTAGTTCCGTTTGGATAAAGAAATGCCGCATAGCGGTCACAATTTTTTACAAATGCTGCCATTTTTCCGATTTTAAATTTATACTCATTAATATTCTGATTATAAATATATTACACTTAAATACAGACATTACTTAACATTGTATGAATGGCTTTTAATCGTGTGTAAAACGAAGCAAACCTGGGTTACCTCCTATTTATGGCAAATTATAGTCCCATTAACAGATTCTTTTCCATGGCTGACGTAAATTTGTTAAATTTCATGTATGAAGGCTCTATATAGCATCGCCATTCTTCTTATTACATTTTCCGCTGTTGCCCAAGATGATTTCTTGGCGAAGCAGTATTTTAACGATGGTGATTTTGATAAAGCTGTAGTGTACTACGAAAAGCTTGTCAAGCAAAATCCCCGTAGAACAGATTATACCGAAGCCCTTATTGCCACCTATCAACAACTGGAGCGTTATACAGATGTAGAAGAATTATTGTCGGAGAAAGTTAAAGAGAATAATGTGTACCCTACACTGCTCATAGAAATGGGGTATAATTATAGATTGCAAGATCAAAGGGAAAAAGCTCAGGATTACTACCAAAAAGCAATTTTACAAATTAAAGAAAATCCTAATTATGGTTACGGTATTGGCTTTAGATTTCAAAAATATGCACTTTTAGACCAAGCCCTTGCGGCCTACACCATGGCCATGGAACTTAATCCCCAATTAGATTTTAATTACCAAATGGCTCGTATTTATGGTGAACAAGGAGATGTTGAAAAGATGTATGTTTCGTATTTAAGACTTATTAGCGAGGGTAAAACATCAAAATCCAAAGTACTCCGTAATATTGATGAGTTCATAACTGCGGACCCAGAGAACGAGAATAACATCAAACTAAAAAAAATACTATTACAAAACGCACAAAAAAATCCGGAAATTCTTTGGAACGAACTGCTCAGCTGGCTCTTTGTACAACAAAAACAATATGGCAGCGCGTTTAGACAAGAAAAGGCTATTTATAAACGTGTTGAAGGCGCTAATATGCAACGCCTAAACACTCTTGGCAATTTAACGCTTGAAGAAAAAGAGACAGAAACCGCCCAAGAAATATTTCAATATATAGCAGACAACAGTGGTGATGCCGTAACCAGACTTAACGCTCAACTAAACCTAATAGATATTCAGCTCTTAGACGCTACCCAAAAGGACCTTGAACATATAGAGAAAGAATTTGAAGAACTAATAAGTTTTCACGGTTACAAAGCGCAAACTTTACAATTACAAGTAGCGTACTCTAATTTTCTCACCTTTAAAAAAGAAAATCCGGAAAAAGCAATTCAGATTTTAAAACAAAGTTTAGAACTACCACTTAATGCACGTGGAAAGGCTTTTGTAAAATTAGCCCTTGGTGATATTTTAGTTTATGATAAGCGGTTTAATGAAGCTCTTATTTATTTTTCTCAGATACAACAAAATCTAAAAAACGATGTTCTAGGTCAAAATGCACGGTTTAAAGTAGCGCAAACCAGTTTTTATAAAGGCGATTTTGATTGGGCGCTTACACAGCTAAAAGTACTAAGAAGCTCTACCTCTCAACTCATTGCCAATGACGCCATGCAATTGAGTTTATTAATCTCCGATAATTCACTGGAAGATTCTACACAGACCGCTTTAAAGAAATTTGCCCGAGCAGATCTTTTGGCGTATCAAAACAAAACAAAAGAAGCCATTGCTGAGCTTGATGGTATTCTTGAAAACCATAAAGGCGAAAAAATAGAAGATGAAGCGCTACTAAAGCAAGGAGAGCTTATGGAATATATAAAAGACTATGAAGCAGCGGAGTATAATTACCAGAAGATAATAGAGTTTTACGCCAATGGTATACTAGCGGACGACGCCTATTTTGCACTTGCAGAGTTATATAAGAATAAATTGAACCAACCAGAAAAAGCGAAATCGCATTACGAGAAAATTATCTATAATTACCAAGACAGTTACTATTTTCCGCAAGCGCGAAAGAATTTTAGAATGCTTAGAGGTGATGCCATAAACTAAACCAACAATATGTACATATACAACATTACGACCAATATAGAAGAATCCGTTCATGATGAATGGCTGGTATGGATGCGCGAAGTTCATATACCGGACGTACTTGCAACCGGAAAATTCCTAAACGCCAAAATGAGTAAGATTATGGTGGAGGAAGATATGGGCGGCATAAGTTATTCCGTACAATTTACGACTTTAAGCAAAGAAGAGCTACTTCGCTATTACTCTGAAGACGCACCAAGATTACGCGAAGAAGCACATAAAATGTTTCCGAATAAATTCGTATCCTTCAGAACCGAAATGGAAATCGTAAGCGAGCATTAAAAAATATGCATTACCTCTTCAGTTATGGAACGCTTCAAAACCTTTCTGTTCAAATTAAGGTTTTATGGCCGGCATTTGAGAGGACGCGAAGCCACCCTAGTTGGATGTCAAATTTCCCCTAAAAATAATGGAGAGCTACTTGGTCATTGAAGTTACCAATACCAGAGAAAACGCAATTAACGGCATGGTCTATGAACTAGAGCAGTATGAATTACAAAAAGCAGACCTTTACGAAGGCACAGCATATAAAAGAATACAAGTCAGTGTAAAATCAGGCAGCAGTGCTTGGGTTTATATAAAGGCTTAAAAGAAAAATATGGGTAAGAAAAAGAAGAAAAGCTACGATAAAAAATTTTCAAAACCTTGGAAAGAGGACAGTCCGGTAAAAGCTAAAAAGCATTTGGGACAGCACTTTCTAAAAGATGAGGAAATTGCTCAAAAAATAGCGGGGACCATTTCACTAAATGGTTACAGAAACGTAGTTGAAATAGGACCTGGTACAGGCGTGCTTACAAAATATCTTCTTCAGCAAGATATGAGGCTCATAGCAATGGACCTGGATGCAGACTCAATTGTTTACCTTAACCATAGTTTTCCTTTAGAACATGCAAATGTTATGTCCGGTAAAAGCACGCTTGAGGTTATTGAAGCAGATTTTTTAAAATATGACCTAAACACCCTTTTCGGGGATGAACAATTTGCCATAACCGGAAACTTCCCGTACAATATCTCTACCCAAATTATTTTCAAAATGTTGGAAATGAAAGAACAAGTGCCTGAATTTTCAGGTATGTTCCAAAAGGAAGTAGCTAAACGTATTTGTGAAGGAGAAGGAAATAAAACGTACGGTATTTTATCTGTATTAGTACAGGCCTATTATGATGCCGAATACCTTTTTACAGTACCTCCGCAAGTGTTTGACCCTCCACCAAAAGTACAATCTGGCGTATTACGCTTGGTACGCAAGGAGAATTTTAGCTTAGATTGTGACGAAAAACTATTTTTTAGAGTGGTGAAAGCTGCTTTTAATCAGCGCCGTAAGACTATCAGGAACAGTTTAAAAACTTTTGATCTTTCGCCAGAACTTAGGGCTGATATTATATTTGACAAACGCCCGGAACAACTAAGCGTAGTGGATTTTATTGAACTTACTAAAAAAGTTGCATCTGATTTAGGGTAAATATCCACCGGCATATCCTCTTTAGAACCTTTTTTCAATCTTTCTATAGCTATAAATTGGATTTAATGGATAATGCATACTAAGAAATCGTAAAGAGCACAAAGCTTTAAGCCTTTTTCTTTAGCTTTGCAGCTGTTTATTCATAACCGCTTTATATGATAAGATAAGATGACACCTTTTAAACTAACAGATGACCTTCTAGCTGAAATTGAGCAGCTGATTGAATCCAAAAGAGATACCGACCTGGTAAAACTAATGGATGATATTCACTATGCCGATATTGCCGATATCATTGATGAGTTAAATGAAGACGAAGCCACTTATCTTATAAAACTTCTTGATAGTGACAAAACATCCGATGTTCTTACAGAGCTAGATGAAGATGTTCGTGAAGCTATACTTAATAACCTTTCTGCCAAGGAAATTGCCGAAGAACTTGATGAATTGGATACGGATGATGCCGCAGATATAATTGGGGAACTCCCCAATGAAATTATTCAAGAAGTAATTTCCGAAATTGAAGACCGTGATCATGCCAAAGACATTGTAGACCTTTTAAGATATGATGAGAACTCTGCCGGTGGTCTTATGGCCAAAGAATTAGTAAAAGTCAGGGAAAATTGGGATGTGCTCAAATGCGTTAAGGAAATGCGCGCCCAAGCCGAAAACGTAACTAGGGTTCACTCCATTTACGTAGTTGATGATAATGATAAACTCAAAGGTCGCTTATCCTTGAAAGATCTGTTGACCACATCTACTCGCACCCACATTAGTGAGGTTTACATCCCAAAAGTAGATTCTGTTAATGTCAACGAAAAACCGGAGGAAGTAGCCAAAATCATGTCCAAATATGACTTAGAGGCCATTCCCGTTGTGGACGAAATTGGTCGTTTGGTGGGTCGTATTACTATTGATGATATTGTAGATGTTATACGTGAAGAGGCCGATAAGGATTATCAAATGGCGGCAGGTATATCGCAAGATGTAGAAGCAGATGATAGCATTTGGGATTTAACCAGAGCGCGCCTTCCTTGGTTATTTTTAGGCCTGGTGGGCGGTGTTGGCGCTGCTGCCATTATGGGTGGTTTTGAAGAAATGATCAGTAAGCATGCCGTTTTATTTTTCTTTACTCCTCTTATCGCTGCAATGGCAGGCAATGTAGGCGTGCAATCTAGCGCTATTATCGTACAAGGTTTAGCCAATGACGATTTAAAGGGGAGTGTAAGTAGCCGTCTGGTCAAAGAAATGTTATTAGCCTTATTGAACGGATTTGCACTAGCTACTATTCTTTTAATTTTCACTTGGTTCTGGAAAGGGGAATTTCTAACATCATTAGCCATTTGTCTGTCTCTAATAGCTGTAATCCTCGTTGCCGGTTTCATTGGCACTTTTACCCCCTTATTTTTGCACAAACGCGGTATTGATCCGGCAATTGCCACGGGTCCTTTCATTACGACCAGTAATGACATTTTTGGTATTCTTATTTACTTCTCTATTGCTAAAGTGGTGTTGGGCATCTAAAAATTAATATCTTTCAGATTATAAATTTTAATTTGATGAAAGCAATCAACATAACGCAAAAGCATACTCTTTTTAACAAACAGTGGCATCCACATCAAATCGCAGTTGTAGATGACATGCAGGTTCTACTGGCTAAAATTCAAGGTGAATTTGTATGGCATGCACATGAAAATGAAGATGAGCTTTTTCAAGTATTAAAAGGTGTACTGTACATGAAATTTCGGGATCGTACAGAAGTTGTTCACGAAGGTGAAATTATAGTTGTTCCAAAAGGAGTGGAGCATTGCCCTTCAACAAAAGAAGGAGAAGAAGTCCTTGTTTTACTTTTTGAAAAACAGAACACGGCCCATACCGGAAACATAGAACATGAAATAACACAGAACATTTATCCCAAAATCTAAATTTATAGTATGAGAATTTTACACGTTGATGTCAACCATCCACTATTAATAGAACAGTTTAATGAATTGGGATTTCAGAATGATGAAGACTACACCTCTTCAAAAGCGGATATTGAGGCTAAAATTCATGAATATGACGGACTGATTATTCGTAGTCGATTTAGCATCGACAGTGAATTTTTAAATAAGGCTTCCAAGCTAAAATTTATAGGAAGACTAGGTGCCGGTTTAGAGAATATTGATGTACTCCATGCCGAGGCTAACGATATTTTCTTAGCAGCTGCCCCAGAAGGCAATAGAAATGCCGTAGGAGAACATACCTTAGGCATGCTCCTATCACTCTTTAATAAACTACAAAAGGCCGATAAGGAAGTCCGTAGGGGTAAATGGGACCGTGAAGGCAACCGTGGTATTGAACTAGACGGAAGAACCGTAGGTATAGTTGGGTACGGTAATATGGGCAAGGCTTTCGCTAAAAAACTACGTGGTTTTGATGTAGAAGTAATCTGTTATGATATTCAAGGTGGTGTTGGTGATGAAAATGCACGTCAAGTAGGCATTATGGAATTACACCAAAGAACAGACGTCCTTAGCTTACACATCCCTCAAACAGACCTTACTATTGGTATGGTAGATGCTGAATTTATAGAAAAGTTCCACAATCCTTTTTGGTTACTTAATACAGCAAGAGGTAAAGCCGTTATAAGTAAAGATTTAGTATCTGGCCTTAAATCAGGTAAGGTTCTAGGAGCAGGGCTAGACGTTTTAGAATACGAAAAAGCTTCTTTTGAAAATATGTTTACTACAGCAGCGGATGGCGATGTAGACCTTAGCAGGATGCCCGAAGCCTTTCAGTACCTTATTCAAGCGGAAAACGTAATACTTACTCCACATGTAGCTGGTTGGACGGTAGAGAGTCTTGAAAAACTGGCACAAACCGTAGTAGATAAGGTAAAAGAAAAATTTTGCTAACTTAGAAGACCATAGTCCAAATTGCATATACCTCCCCCACCGGATTATGAGGCGTATAGTTTATTCATCTAAAAATCAAAAACGATGCAATTAGGTAACTTTTCTGTGAGCTTGAATGTTCAGGACATTCAAGTATCCAAACAATTTTATGAAACTTTGGGCTTTTCTGTATTTGCAGGGGATATTGAGCAAAATTGGTTAATCCTTAAAAATGGCAATGCTACCATAGGTGTTTTTCAAGGTATGTTTGACAAGAATATTCTAACCTTTAATCCAGGGTGGAACTCAAATGCGGAACCACAAGATTCTTTTGACGATGTCCGAAAACTTCAAAAACACTTTAAGGCAAAAGGAATTCACTTAGAAGCTGAAGCAGATGAAAGCACATCAGGTCCTGCAAGATGTATGATCTTAGACCCAGATGGTAATCCTATCCTTATTGATCAACATGTTTGAGCATGAACTACAAAGCAGATTCACCGCTAGAATATATTGCTCAACTTCCACCAGAACGTCAGGAAGTTATTTCCTTGCTAAGAAATACCATATTAAAAAATATACCAAAGGGTTTTGAAGAACAAATAAGCTACGGTATGTTGGGTTATGTTGTTCCACATTCTGTATACCCAGACGGGTATCATTGCGACCCAAAGCTACCGCTTCCGTTTATAAATTTGGCTTCTCAAAAGAATTTTATAGCGCTCTATCATTCCGGTATTTATGCCAACCCAGAATTGCATGATTGGTTTGTAACTCAATACCCAAAACATTGCAAGCGCAAATTAGATATGGGCAAAAGTTGTATTCGGTTTAAATCAATGACAGACATACCGTACGAACTCATTGCTTCGCTATGTCAAAAAATGACCGTAACCGATTGGATTCAACTTTACGAGAAAAATACAAGACCAAAAAGTAAGTAAACATCATCTACGAACCACACAAAACCAAAAATGAATGAAAAACAGAGTTACCGGTCTAGGCGGATTCTTCTTTAAAAGTAATGACCCAGACCACATGAAAGAATGGTATAAAGAGCGCTTGGGACTAAACACAGATCAATATGGGTGTACTTTTTGGTGGAAAGACAAAGAAGGCAACGATTGCTCTACCCAATGGAGCCCAATGAGCGAAGACACCAAATATTTTGAACCCAGCCAAAAGCAATTCATGATGAATTTCAGGGTAGAAAACCTAGTTGAGCTTTTAGAAGCTTTAAAACAGGAAGGCGTTACCATCGTTGGGGAAATCGAAGAATATGATTATGGAAAATTCGGATGGATCTTAGACCCGGAAGGCAACAAACTAGAACTTTGGGAACCTATAGACAAAGCGTTCCTGTAATTAGAAAATATAGTTATATTTAAGACACCGTAACCACCAAACCCACATACCATGTCAGAAGAAGGAAAAGATTTCTCGGAAAATGCAAAAAAAGCGGCGAACGACTTTCAAGAAGAAGTGAAACAAACCTTTGACCCAAATAATCCCGACAATGGTAAGATTGTAGCGATTATTGCCCATATTACAGTAATCGGTTGGATCGTAGCCCTAATAATGAATTCTCAAAACCAAACAGAATTTGGTAGCTTTTACATACGTCAGACGCTGGGCATTTGGCTACTGACCATTGTTTTAGGAATTATCCCCATTGTAGGATGCTTTGCAGCTATAATAGGCCTTGTATTAATAATCATGAGCCTTATTAATGCCGCTAGCAACAACATGAATCCAACTGTGCTGGTAGGCGAATATTTTCAGGATTGGTTCAAAAGTTTATAATCTCATAATTTTTAAACCTTAACCATGGAACATTTAGAACTAAGACCCATGTTGCCAGAAGATTGGCCTTCCGTTTCAAAAATATATGCCGATGGCATGGCAACTGGTTACGCCACATTTGAGAACCAACCTCCTTCTTACGAGGCCTGGAACAGTTCCCACATCGCAAATTGCAGAATAGTGGCTTTTGAAGAAGACCAATACTTAGGTTGGGCAGCACTTTCTCCTGTATCTAGCAGATGTGTATATGGTGGTGTGGGCGAAGTTAGCATCTATATTTCTAAGGAAGCCAGAGGAAAGGGCGTTGGCTCCGTACTTATGCAAGCCTTAATTGCACAGAGTGAAGAAAACGGAATATGGACCTTACAATCCGGTGTGTTTCCTGAAAATATAGGAAGTATTAAACTTCATGAAAAAATGGGTTTTAGATGTATAGGAAAACGGGAGCGCATTGGTAAAAGAGATGGCGTTTGGAAAGACAATGTATTGTTTGAAAGAAGAAGCAAAGTAGTTGGTATCGATTAACTCCAAATTACTTCTAAAAATTTTGTTGAGACTCCGTAAACTTTCGTTCCAATTCTGCCTGAAACTCTTCCATTACAGGCTTTACGGTACTTTCCGGTAGATCCGATATTTTAATGTACATCAATCCATCTATAGCATTGTTGAATAATGGATCAACATTAAAGGCAACCACCTTCGCATTTTGCTTTATGTACTTTTTTATTAGAACCGGTAAGCGTAGATTACCCGGTTCTACCTCATCGATCAACTTATCGAATTTGTTCAAATCCGCCTGCGTTTCATCAAAAACAAATTCTTTATCGGCATCCTTTAATTTTACCTTAAATTCCTTTTTAGGGCGTACATATTGAGCTACGTAAGGATCCCAATAATTACTTTTCATAAACTCGATCATCAGTGATTTCGAGAAATTAGAAAACTGGTTACTGATGCTCACACCGCCAATCAAATACTTATGTTCTGGATGTCTTAGAGTTGTATGTACAATACCTTTCCATAACAAAAACAGAGGCATTGGTTTTAACTGATATTCCTTAACAATGTAAGCTCTACCCATCTCAATGGATTGGGTCATCATACCAAAAAGTTCAGGCTCAAAACGAAAAAGATCTTGAAGATAAAAACCATCTATACCATATTTGGCAAAAATCTCCGCCCCCAGTCCCATGCGGTATGCTCCGGCAATTACCTTAGCTTCATTATCCCACAAGAACATATGATGGTAATAGGAATCAAATTCATCAATATCTATAGAATTATTGGTGCCTTCTCCTATTTCGCGAAAGGTAATCTCTCGTTGGCGTCCAATTTCTTGAAGCGTAAAAGGAATTTCATCGGCGGGTGCTAAAAATACTTCGTAGTTTTTGCTTTGTACCATACGCCTATCATTTTCGACAAGCTTTTGAATCTCGGCTTCAATGACTTCTTTACTAACCGGCTTAACAATTTTTCGTGGTTGTTTAGGCAGTTTTAAAGAGGTAGGTATCTGGTCTATAAGCCTTTCCTTTTCGTATGCGTTGGCAAGTATATATGTCTTTCTACGCAGCAGCTCCGTATACTCCTCTAAAGATTCCTGTTCCTTCTGAGTTGCAATAGAAATAGGTTGACCAATACGTATCTTAATGGGTCTGTTTCTTTGGGAATAAACCTCTGAGGGCAACTTAGCTGTACGGAAAACACCACTAATTTTTGCCAAGCGATAGAACAACTTGCTGTTCTTTGCATGAAAGTAAATAGGAACAACGGGAACTTCTGCCTTTCTGATCAATTTTATTGCCGTTTCTTCCCAAGGTTTATCTACGGCAATTTTGCCTTCTTTCTTAGTAGACACTTCCCCTGCAGGAAAAATACCGATAGGGTGTCCATTTTTTAAATGTAGCATGGCGTTCTTGAATCCTGCTATACTACTCTTAGCTTCTTTGCGGTCTTCAAATGGATTAACCGGAAAGATATATTGGGCCAATGGTTTAAACCGTTGTAATAAAAAATTGGCCATTACCTTATAATCTGGTCTATGCTTCAACATTAGCTTTAGCAGAACAATCCCGTCCATACCACCTAAAGGATGGTTACTAACGGTAATATAAGGCCCTTCCTTGGGAAGGCGTTTTAAATCTTCTTCTGGGATTTCATAATCTATTTCATAATCTTCAAGCACGGCATCCAAGAAATCAGGGCCATCTAAATGGCTCATCTTATCATACCGTCTGTTCATGTTAGAAATCTTAGTGACCCTAAGCAATACCCAAGCCATAAACGTACCTAAAAACCCGTATTTATCAAGTTTGGTAGCTTTGGCCACTTCTTTCGCGGTCACTAAACCCATAGTTCATTTTTCGATTAGGTGCCCGCTAAGATAGGAAAAACGTTATAGGGGAAACCCTTTTTAACAAATTTAGACCTACAAAGCAGAGATTACTTTACGACCAGTTGCAAGGTCTCCTTACCCCTCTGCTCTAGGAGGACTTCATGCCCGTTTTGTAAAGACTCAATTGCCTTGTCATCAAAATGTCTAATGGTGTAGAGCGATACACCTTCATGATGAGCGACTTTAAATCTACTTTTCAACAGATTTAAAAGATCATCTAAACGACCGAAACGATTATCAACACAAACTGAAAAACTAATTGCAGAGTTTTGAATCAAGTCGACTTTCATCTTATGATCATGGAACAATTTAAAAAGTTCGCTGATACTATCTTCAACTATGAATGAAAAATCCAAAGAAGATAATTTCATCAGTACCTGATTTTTCTTTACGATAAAACAGGGGACTTTTGGCTCTATTCCAACTCCTTTTCCAACAGTTGTACCTGCATTGGTAGGATTTAAAAAAGACTTTACGTGAAGCGGAATCTCTTTTTGCTGTAAAGGTTGTAATGTTTTAGGGTGTATTACAGAAGCCCCGTAAAACGCAAGCTCTATGGCCTCTCTATACGATATATTGTTCAACAATTGAGTTTCCGAAAAATATCTTGGATCTGCATTCAATACTCCCGGTACATCTTTCCAGATGGTAACCGAATCTGCATTTAAGCAATATGCCAAAATAGCCGCTGTATAGTCAGACCCTTCCCTACCCAATGTAGTTGTAAAATTGTTATCGTCACTACCCAAAAAACCTTGGGTTATATTCAATTTAGTTTTATCTATACCTTTAGATATCCTTTCTTGGGTCTTCTCCCAATTAACGGAAACATCACGGTAAATATCATTGGTTTTAATAAAATCCCGAATATCTACCCAATTACTATTGATGCCTACTTCGTTTAAATACGCGTTTAATATTGTTGTAGACACCAACTCTCCGTAACCAACTACTTGATCATAAACGAAGTTGTAATTAGGAGATTTATTCCAAGCTAAAAAGCCCTGCACTTCATCAAATAAACCTTTTACAAGACCAAAAATCTCATGGTTAGCGTTAGAAAAGAGATCTTTTAGAATTGCGTTGTGATACGCTATAGTCTCCTGAAATGCTGCCGTTAGGGCAGATTTATCATCAAAATACGCATTTACGGTGGCTTCCATGGCATTGGTGGTCTTACCCATAGCAGACACTACCACTATAGTGTTCTCATGCCCCGTTTGCTTTAATACATCAACAACGTTTTTTACTCCTTCCGCATCTTTTACAGATGCTCCACCAAACTTAAAAACTCGCATATTTTTATACTATTAATTTTTATTTCCGCTAGACGGGAAAAGTATTTCTTATTTTTTATCTAAAACCTGCTACAGCTCTTCTAAAATAGAATTCCCTTTAGATCTGTCTCCAGAAGTCCACTGCCAAGTTTCGTGCAATCTTATTTTTCCTTCTTTGGTAAACTCCGGTATGGATGCGCATATACCAGTCATTAACTCACCATTTACATTAACTTGATGATAACGCATATCTATATTTCCCTTATCATCTACCAAACCAATAAGGTGACCTCTTTTTATGTTTCCTCCGGTATATTCGGAGGTAAGTATATTTCCTGTTTGTTGGTAATGAAAAATGGTTTCTTGCGTAGTTTCCCCGTTATCGGAGTTTTGCACGGGTCGGAACCTTTTACCATTATAATCCATCAAAATAGCCGATTAAAGTTCTAAAAACGCTTTCATTCCATTTTCATCTAACTGCACCACATCCCAGTCCCTCATTACATTTGCTCCTTTTTTCTCGTAAAATGTAATTGCGGGTTCGTTCCAATCCAGTACTTCCCAACAGATTCGTTTTACACCAAGATCATTTCCGTATTTTACAACTTCTTTTAAAAGGGCACTTCCAAGTCCGCTTCCACGCATTTTCTCCGTAACTATTAAGTCTTCTAAGTGAATAACCGGTCCTTTCCAAGTAGAATATCTTGGGTAAACCAAAGCCATACCAACGATAGTTCCTTCATTTTCACCAACAAAGCAATGAAAAAGTTTTTTTTCACCAAAACCGTCATTTTTCAAATCATCTACAGTAACTTCTACTGCGTTAGATTCTTTTTCAAAAATAGCCAGTTCCTTAACAAGTGTAAGGACTTGCGGCATATCGCTCTCGTTGGCCTCTCGAATTGAATAATCCATAATTGTTACAAATAAAACACAAAGTTATAAATTTAAAAGTTCAAATATAAACCATTGAACCATAGTTTCACAAAATAGCCGATATTTGTGGTCAAATAAACAGTCTATCCATGCAGCACAAAAAAAACCAGACCCTCGGAGAATTTATTATCGAAAACCAAGATTCGTTTCAGTATTCCTCCGGAGAGCTTTCTAAATTAATCAATGCTATTCGTCTAGCGGCAAAAGTCGTCAACCATGAAGTAAACAAAGCTGGTTTGGTAGATATCCTTGGTAAAGCTGGGGAAACCAACATTCAAGGCGAGGACCAACAAAAATTAGATGTATTCGCCAATGAGAAATTCATCAATACACTTGCTAACAGAGAAATCGTTTGTGGAATAGCTTCCGAGGAAGAAGATGATTTTATAACTATAAATAGTAATGACGAGCGCCACCAAAACAAATATGTGGTGCTTATTGACCCGCTAGATGGTTCATCCAATGTGGATGTCAATGTTTCTGTAGGGACTATTTTTTCAATTTACAGAAGAGTTACCCCAGTAGGGACACCTGTAACTTTAGAAGATTTTCTGCAACCCGGTAACCAACAAGTAGCTGCCGGTTATGTAGTTTACGGAACATCTACCATGCTTGTATATACCACTGGTGATGGCGTAAACGGATTTACGTTAAACCCCGCTATTGGTACTTTCTATTTATCACATCCTAATATGCAGTTCCCAGAAAACGGAACTATTTATTCTGTAAACGAGGGGAAATACAGACATTTTCACCAAGGCGTAAAAGATTATATAAAATATTGCCAAGAAGAGGAAGGAGATAGACCGTACACATCAAGATATATTGGCTCCTTAGTTTCTGATTTTCATAGAAACATGATAAAAGGCGGTATCTATATGTATCCTAAAAGTAGCGTAACACAAGAAGGTAAGCTACGTTTATTATATGAATGTAATCCAATGGCATTTTTAGCGGAACAGGCAAACGGACTAGCTACAGGTGGCAAAACACGTATCATGGATATTGTTCCTAATGAGTTACACCAGCGCGTACCTTTCTTCTGTGGAAGTAAAAATATGGTAAACAAGCTTCAGGAATTCTTAGACAAGTACCATTGAATAGAATGAAAGACTTTTACTATTTAAGGTAAAAATTCTAATTACTTATAACAACTAAAAAAGCCCGGAAGAATCTAGATTCTTCCGGGCTTTTTTTAGTTTAATTTACTAATGCTTTACAAGGTATAGGTAATCTTCAAAATCTATTCTACCACTGAAGATAGCAACGGATTTTTCAATAATCTTATCTGCTTGTTCTCCGGAAAATCCTAGGCCAATAGCATATTTCTTTAATAGCACCATTTCTTCATCATCTATATGGTGATCCGAAAAGATAATGCGGAAAAGGTCATATATCCTTTCAAGCCTTTTCTCTGAAGTGTGTGGTGGATCAATGGGATACTTATTCTCCTTTTTCATCACCTCCTTATATTCAGACTCGGTAATATCAAACGTAGCTGCAAAGCGGTCCAACATCCTTTTTTCTTCTGAGCTTATTTCACCATCTACGCTAGCCAAAGTTGCAATAGCTGCAAAGTGCGCCAGGTTTCTCCTATGCTCACCACTAGTATATAAATCTGCAATCGCCATAAATATCAATTTTATTGGCAGCAAATATAAATTTTTTAGAGGTCATACACCTCTAACTGAATGATTATTTTGGGCTCATAATGGTCTAGCCTATTATATGCCAATATGGGAAAATGACATTTTATAATATTACGTAACTTTCAACAACCATGAAAAATCCGCTTCTAGAATTTACAGACAAAGGTATTTATTGTAGTGCCGCCAAGGTATATCTAGACCCATGGCAGCCTGTTGACAAGGCCATAATTTCTCATGGTCATGCTGACCATAGTAGATGGGGACATAAGAAATACATAACCCACCACAGAAACGTACCGATCATAAGTCATAGGTTAGGTGAGATAAATGTAATCGGAAAAGAATGGGGAGAAACCTTTAACATTAACAATGTGAAGTTTAGCTTGCATCCCGCAGGACACATTATTGGTTCTTCTCAAATTAGAGTAGAATACAAAGATGAAGTATGGGTGTTTACTGGGGACTATAAAACGGAACATGATGGTATCTCAACCCCCTACGAACCGGTAAAATGTGATACTTTTATTACTGAATGTACTTTTGGTCTCCCCGCTTTTAAGTGGACTCCGCAACAAGAGGTTTTTGAAAACATCAACCAATGGTGGGCAGAAAATCAAGCGGAAGGAAAGACATCGATTTTATTTGGATATAGTTTAGGAAAAGCGCAACGCCTATTAAAATACCTAAACACGGATATAGGTAAGATATATACTCATGGTGCTATAGAAAATATGACTCAAGTACTGAGGCCTTTGGTTGATTTTCCTGAAACGACCTTAATTACCAAAGAAACCAAAAAAGAAGAATTGCTCGGCAATATAGTATTGGCACCACCTAGCGCTCACGGAAGTACTTGGATACGTAAAATGGTTCCCTACGTAACTGCTTCTGCCAGCGGATGGATGACTTTTAGAGGTGCGCGTAGACGCAGAGCAATTGATAAAGGTTTTGTATTAAGTGACCACTGCGATTGGCAAGGACTTTTATCCAGCATTGAAGCCACCGGAGCGGAAAAAATCATTTGTACCCACGGTTATACCGAAATATTTTCCCGATACCTACGCGAACAAGGTTATGACGCACGTACCGAGGAAACTCAGTATGGAGACGAAGAGGACAATACGGTTCCTGATGAAACAGCAACCCTAGAAAAGCAAACATCATGAAACCACAAACAACATCAGAAACGGATGTCCAAACCGACATTGCTTCAAATGAATTGGGCATGAGAGGATTCGCTGCACTAATAAAAACACTGGACAGCACCAACAAAACCAATGTTAAGGTTCAAGCGCTAACCGATTACTTTTTAGCCGCTACAAATGAAGACAAGGTGTGGACCATTGCCATCCTATCTCATCGAAGACCTCCACGACCTGTAAACACTACTTTGCTAAGAGAATGGGCCTCGGAATTGGCGAACATTCCACTTTGGCTTTTTGAAGAAAGCTATCATATTGTAGGAGATTTGGCGGAAACCATAGCGTTAATTGTTCCTTCAAGCAAAATCGCAACGGAAAAAACATTGACTCAGTTTCTTGAAGAAATGATTGCACTGAAGAGAAAATCGGACGAAGAAAAAAAGGAATATCTTTTCGAAAACTGGAAAGTCCTAGATTATTACGAGCGGTTCGTCTTTACCAAACTCATCACCGGCGGATTTCGCATTGGGGTTAGCCAAAAATTAATGACCCGCGCTTTGGCAAAAGCAACAGAAATAGATGAGGATATCTTGGCCTATAAACTCATGGGGAATTGGGATCCAAATGAGATATCCTTTCAGGAACTTATTTTAGAAGAAAATGCGAGTGACTACCTTTCAAAACCTTATCCCTTTTACTTAGCCTATGCAATAGAAGGTGAGCCAGAGGATTTGGGCGATGTCTCACAATGGTCCGCCGAACATAAATGGGATGGAATACGTTCCCAAGTGATTCTTAGAAATAATGAACTTTTTGTTTGGAGTCGCGGCGAAGAGCTCGTAACAGATAAGTACCCAGAATTTAATGAGTTTATTGGTAAAATCCCGAATGGCACGGTTATAGACGGGGAGATTCTCCCTTATATAAATGGGCAAATAGGCTCCTTTAATGATCTGCAAACCCGCATTGGGCGCAAGAGCGTTTCAAAAGCTTTACTTAAGAAAGTACCTGTTATGCTAAAGGCTTACGATATCTTGGAATGGAATGGAAAAGATATTAGAGACCTCCCTTTTTCTGAACGACGTGAGATTTTAGAGAATTTATATCAAACGCTAACTAATCTTGAAATTTCCTTTCAACTCTCGGAAACCATGCATTTTAAAACTTGGGAAGAAGTTGCTACAGAAAGGACACGTTCTCGTGAAATGTCAAGCGAAGGGCTAATGTTAAAACGAAAGGACTCTCCTTACCTCGTGGGCAGGAAGAAGGGGGATTGGTGGAAATGGAAAGTGGATCCTTTGACCATTGATGCCGTCCTTACCTATGCTATGCGTGGACATGGCCGTAGGAGCAACTTATTTACAGATTATACTTTTGCCTTATGGAAAGAGAATGACGAAGGCGAAAAAGAACTGGTTACTTTTGCGAAGGCCTATTCCGGATTAACAGATGCCGAATTTAGAAAGGTAGATGCATGGATAAAGAGAAATACCCTAGAACGCTTTGGACCGGTGCGCTCGGTAACACCACAACATGTTTTTGAAATTGCTTTTGAAGGTATTGCATTGTCAAAACGCCATAAAAGTGGTGTTGCTACGAGATTTCCGAGAATTCTACGCTGGAGAAAAGATAAATCCATTCACGAGGCCAATTCTTTAGAAGATTTAAAATTGATGATTCCTTAGCTGAAACATGAATAGAGAAGAGCTATACGATATTGCCCTGAATTGGTTTCAACAACAAAACTGGAAACCTTTTAAGTTTCAGAAAGACACTTGGAAGGCTTTCCTTCAAGGTAAAAACGGACTATTGAACGCGCCAACCGGAAGCGGAAAGACCTATGCACTTTGGTTTCCTATTGTTCTGAACTATATTAAACAAAACCCTCAATACAAAACAAAGCACAAAAAAGGACTTAAAGCAATCTGGATTACTCCTTTACGTGCCCTTTCCCAAGAAATACGGCAATCTGCGGAACGGGTCACAGCAGATCTAGAAACACAAATGACCGTTGGTATCCGTACCGGAGATACTACTACAAAAGAACGGGCAGGGCAAAAAAAGCAAATGCCGGACTTGCTCATTACTACTCCTGAAAGTCTGCAATTGTTACTAGCGACCAAGGGCTATGATAAAATCTTTAAGGATTGTTCCGCTATTGTGGTTGATGAATGGCATGAACTGTTGGGTACCAAGAGAGGCGTTCAGATGGAACTTGCCCTATCAAGACTAAAAACAGTATCCAAAGAGCTTCGTATTTGGGGTATTTCTGCAACCATCGGTAACTTGGAACAGGCAAGAGATGTACTCCTTGGCCCAGAAACCCAAGCCTTACAAGATTCGGTCATGATAAGGGCCAACATTAAAAAGAAGATAACCGTAAAAAGTATTATCCCTAAAAAGATGGAGACTTTCCCGTGGAGAGGACATTTGGGATTACACTTACTGGAAGATGTTGTACCTATTATCAATAACAGCAAAACCACCTTACTTTTTACCAATACCCGCAGCCAATGCGAAATCTGGTTTCAAAAAATTCTTGAAAAGCACCCTGAGTTTGCAGGCGATATGGCCATGCACCACGGCAGCATTAATAAAGACACACGTAACTGGGTGGAGAATGCCATTAGGAACGAAGAGTTGAAAGCCGTAGTCTGTACCTCTAGTTTAGATTTAGGAGTAGATTTTGCTCCTGTAGAAACGGTTGTCCAGATTGGTGGACCAAAGGGTGTGGCGCGTTTTTTACAAAGGGCAGGACGTAGTGGACACCGTCCTGGAGAAGAAAGTGTTATTCATTTTCTGCCCACCCACGCCATAGAACTTATTGAGGCTTCCGCACTACAGAAAGCAGTGAAACAAAATGCCGTAGAAGACCGGATGCCTTACCTAAATTGTTATGATGTACTCCTACAATATTTGACAACTCTTGCAATTTCCGATGGATTCTATCCCAACGAAATCTACAAAGAAATAAGTCAGACATTTTGTTATCAAACCTTGACTAGGGACCAATGGCAATGGCTATTGAACTTTTTGGTTATGGGTAGTCAAAGTCTTCAAACCTACGATGAATATAAAAAAGTAGAGGTTGAAGAAGATGGGAAATTTAAAGTCACCAATCGCGGGGTAGCCATGCGCCATCGGTTTCAGATAGGGACTATTGTAGGGGATGTCAACCTAACCGTTCGTTATCAAAAGGGAGGGTATATAGGCTCTATAGAAGAGTTTTTTGTATCCAAGTTGAACAGAGGCGATGTTTTCACGTTTGCGGGCAGGAATCTTGAATTCATTAGAATAAAGGACATGCAAGTACACGTTCGGAACTCCAATAAAAAGACCAATAAAATTTCTAGCTGGTCCGGTAGCCGTATGACCTTATCTGCGCAAATGTCTAAATTATTACGAGAAGAATTATACAGTTCCTCGGAAGACAAAAAATACCAATCCGTAGAAATACGATCTTTGGCTCATATTTTTGAACGTCAGAGACGGGAAAGCATTGTACCCAATCCCAATGAATTCCTAATCGAAACCTTTAAAACACGTGAAGGTTACCATCACATATTTTACCCGTTCGAAGGTAGGTTTGTTCATGAGGCTATGGGAAGCCTTTTAGGATATCGTATTAGCTTGCTATCGCCCATAACCTTTTCACTAGCGTTTAACGATTATGGTTTTGAACTACTGTCCGATCAAGAAATAGATATGCAACAAGTCATTGATAATGATTTGTTCACTGCCGAATATCTTTTAGATGATTTACAAAAAAGCCTGAATGCCACGGAAATGGCACGTCGTAAATTTCGTGATATTGCAATTATTAGTGGTATGGTCTTTACTGGCTATCCCAACAAGGGCATAAAGATGAAACACCTACAGAGCAATTCCCAATTACTTTTTGAGGTTTTCAGAGATTACGAGCCTGAAAACCTACTCTTTCAACAAGCTTTTACCGAAACCTTTCAACATCAGTTAGAAGAAGGCCGTTTACGACTTTCCCTAGAACGTATTGCTCAACAAGAAATCGTTTGGAAACCTTGTAAGAAAGCTACTCCATTTGCATTTCCATTAATTACTGATCGCTTAAGCCGCGAAAAATTATCCAGTGAAAAATTAGCCGATCGTATCAAGCGTATGTCCGCGTTATTGATGAAAAAGTAGATACCTTTGGCATTAATGAGCACTTTAGAAACTAAAGTTAATAATCAACATTTTATTATGCATCCTTCCGGAGTTTTGTTTTGGAAGGAAAAATCGATGCTATTGATTAGTGATGTGCACTTAGGAAAGATTTCACACTTTAGGAAATTTGGCGCGGCCGTGCCTCAAGCTGCGATTCAGAAGAATTTTGAATTAATGGATGTTGCGGTCAATTTTTTTCAACCTGAGGTCCTTGTTTTCATGGGTGACTTGTTTCATTCTTCACTCAATAAAGAATGGCAGCTTTTTGAAGCATGGGCAAGTACCATTACATCGGACATTATTCTTGTTGCCGGAAACCATGATATTATTTCTCCGCTTAAATATGAAAAGCTGGGCATACGGGTAGTTTCGGAAATACAGCTAGATGGTTTTCTTTTGACCCATCATCCGGAAGAACGCGAAGGATTCTTCAATTTTTCCGGCCATATTCACCCCGCAGTTCGTTTGCAAGGTATGGGAAGGCAATCTATACGCCTATCCTGTTTCTTTAAATCTGAAAATCAGTTGATTTTACCGGCTTTTGGGACCTTTACCGGCACTTATACTCTAGAACCGAAAGCGAACAATGAAGTATTTGCTGTCACCCAAGAAGAAGTGTTCCAAGTGCAAATGAAGGAAACAAAACGCAGAAGAAGGTATTAAACCAGTCCATTTTATATCAATTCGCATCAATCGTACTGTTTTTGCTATCGTAATTTTGTAAAAAATAAACCTTATGAAAAAGAGACTGGCCCTACTTAACCTGTTATCCGTTCTTTTCGTTATCGGAATCAATTATATTTCTCAAATGTACCGTTTGAACAATACGACTATTGGAGAAATAAGCGGCAGATATGACAATCTCTTTACACCTGCACCCTATGCTTTTTCTATCTGGGGAATCATATTCCTGGGCCTTTTAGCTTATGCTATTTTTCAGGTGAAACGTGCATTTTTTAGCACGAAGAAAAGTGAGTTTATTGAACAGACCGGTTATTGGTTTTTTATTGCTAATCTCCTGAACTCCGCTTGGGTCCTAGCGTTTGTTTTTGACTACACAGGATTATCCGTATTGATAATGCTGGGGATTTTAATTGCACTCATAAAAATAATTACAAACACCCATATGGAAAAATGGGACGCTCCTATTGAAGTCATAGCCTTGGTGTGGTGGCCCATTTGCCTTTACAGCGGATGGATTACCGTAGCCACAATCGCCAATATTTCGGCATATTTGACCAAGTTAGGTTGGAACGGAGCTCCACTTTCAGAAGTCTCATGGACTATAATTCTCATAGCCATTGCAGCAGGAATAAACCTTGCTATTACATGGACCCGTAACATGAGGGAATTCGCACTCGTTGGCGTATGGGCCTTGGTCGCTATTTTTATTCGACATAAAGATGATTTTAAAGTTGTTGCCTATTCTGCCCTTGCTGCGGGAGTTGTTCTTTTCGTTTCCTCTATGGCGCATGCTATGCGAAACCGCGAAACCAATCCAGGACAAAAATTAAAGGAACGATTGCAGGGAGACCAATAAGGACAATCATAAATGGTCTAAACCATAGACTTTATATCATTGCTCCATGATGGATAGGTAAAAATAGTCTGCTTTATTTGTTTGGCGGTCATACCTTGGTTTATGGCCATAGTAAATAAATTAATGGTTTCTCCGGCATCTGGCCCTATTAAATGGGCTCCTACTATTATTCCTGTTCGTTCGTTCAAAATAATTTTATAGGCATATACAGGTGCATTAATTCGTTTGGCATTGAACCACTCTGTAGCCGATTCAAAATTCACTACCACATTTTTGTATCTACTCTTAGCTTCTTCCTCAGAATACCCTACTGATGCTAAATTAGGTAGCGTATATACCACTGACGGCGTAACGGGAACTTGTAATTTTTTCTTATTCCCTTCAATTATATTATTTGCCACCACATTACCTTCCCTCCCAGAAAGTGGTGTTAACGGTAATCCTTTATCGGACACGTCACCACAGGCATAAACATTCTTATTGCTTGTGCTCTGTAAGAAATTGTTGGTATCAATACCATTATCGGCAAAAGCAACATTCCCTTTTTCTAGGTGTAATTTAGAAATTGCGGGTACTCTTCCTGCCGTATTAAAAACCGTCTTTGTTACAATGCTCTCGGTCTTACCCTTTTTCTCGTACGTTAATTTAAAATTTTTAGTGCCCTTTTTTACCCCTGTGATTTTTGCTCCGAAAATAAAATCGATACCAAGTTCTTTTGAATAGGCCGTCAGCTCTTTTACCAAATCAGCATCAAAAGCTTTTAACGGTCTTTTTCCAGAATCGATTAGGGTAACCTTTGCCCCCGCTCTAGCAGCAATATGGGCAAATTCCATTCCTACGTACCCCGCTCCAATAAAAGTGATGTTTTTAGGTAATTTTTTCTGGTTTAGAAAATCATCGCTCGTTTTTAAATGTTTACTACCCTTAAAACTTAACTCACGCGGCTCATAACCTGTAGCGATTACAATTTTACCTGCCTGAATAGTCTTCCCTTCTACGGAAAGTGTATTCTCATTTATAAATTTTGGAGATTGATGAAACATATCAATACCCAGGCTTTTTATTTTTTTCTCCGTAGATTTTGGAACCGCTTGGGTAAAATCCTTTTTAAAGGCCATAAGTGTTTTCCAATTTAGTTCAGGATTTTTCTTAATACCCTTTCCAAAAAGGTTCTTGCTAGCTTCCAAAGCTTCTGTGGCACCCAATAATACTTTTTTAGGATCACAACCCCTATTGGCGCAGGTTCCTCCATACTCTCTTTTGTCCGATATACCTACTTTAAGACCGGATTCAGCACAAGCCTTTGCAACGGTTTGTCCAGCAACTCCACTGCCAATAACAAATACATCATATTTTTGTTCCTTCATCTTGGGATATTATTTAAGCAATAAAATTCCAATTCTTAGACGGAATAAGTGCGTCCTTCCCATTCAATTATTAACGCTACTAGATTAACGTAACTATTTTTTTGAATCAATAATCCTATATCGCACAAAAAAGCGATTAATCGGACACAAAAACCTAAAAGGAGTTCGCTACCTTTACAATCTCAAAATTCTAAGGATTTGGATGTATTTTCAAGTCAAGGTATTATCATCTTGGGCGGATTGGTCAAAACCTATTTCGTTTGAGTTCTTAAAAAATTTAACGGTTGACGCAATCTTCTATTCAACAACTGTTTTCTCAGTCTTCGCAAACTCGAAAACTGCAGGATACTATTGCCCAAAAATTTCCGGCAAACGCAGATAAAAATCAAATTACCGAACAAGCAATTGTTTTAAAAGGGCTTACTGGTTCCTCTTTATCTTTTGTTTTTTCCGATGTGTTCAAAAATGCGGACAGGCCCTTTCTGCTCATTTTTAATGATAAGGAAGAAGCGGCTTACTATCTAAATGATTTGGAACAAATTGTTGGAGAGAAAGATGTGCTTTTTTACCCCGGAAGTTATCGCAGGCCTTATCAAATTGAGGAAACGGACAATGCCAATGTGCTATTGCGTGCCGAAGTGCTAAACCGCATTAACTCACGCAAAAAACCTGCAATAATTGTTACTTATCCTGATGCCTTATTTGAAAAGGTGGTTACCCGCCGTGAGCTTGAAAAAAATACGCTCAAAGTAAAATTGAACGATACTATTTCACTCGATTTTCTTAATGAGGTCCTTTTTGAATACAAGTTCAAACGAGTTGATTTTGTTACCGAACCTGGTGAATTTTCCGTCCGTGGCGGTATCGTAGATGTGTTCTCATTCTCTAATGACGAGCCCTATCGTATTGAGTTTTTTGGTGATGAAGTTGATAGCATCCGTACGTTTGACGTAGATACCCAGCTCTCTACAAACAAAGTGAACAAGATTAATGTTATACCCAATGTAGCGAATAAATTTTTAGAGGAAAAAAGGCAAAACTTCTTGGAATACGTATCTTCTGACACTATTATCTTTGCTAAAAACACGGATTATATTTTTGACCGTTTGGATGATTTCTTCGGAAAAGCTGTTGAGACTTTTTCTAAGTTGTCCAAAGACATCAAGCATGTAGAGCCCGAAGCTCTTTTCATGAATTCGGAGAGTTTTAGGAAGCAATTGAGGGCTTTCGCCCTAATGACAACTGAGGCTTCTACGACACAAGATTTTATGAACGGTGCAATTACCATTCAGTTCAATACACATCCCCAGCCATCTTTCAATAAAAAATTCGATTTACTAATCGAAAACTTAAACGCATACAAAGCGCGAGGGTACACCAATTATATTTTCTGTGCCAGTGAACAGCAGGCAAAACGTTTTCATGCCATTTTTGAAGAAGTAAATGAGCAGGTAGACTATCAAACAATTGTAACTCCTATTTATCAAGGTTTTATTGATGACGACCAAAAGGTGGTCTGCTATACAGACCACCAAGTTTTTGAGCGCTATCATAAATTCAACCTAAAAAATGGCTACGCTAAAAAACAAGCTATTACCCTTAAAGAGCTAAATAAGCTTGAAATTGGTGATTACGTGACCCATATAGACCACGGAATTGGAAAATTTGGTGGACTCCAGAAAATTGATGTAGAAGGCAAAAAGCAAGAAGCCATTAAATTGATGTATGGTGAGCGCGATATTCTTTACGTAAGTATTCACTCGCTTCATAAAATATCCAAGTTCAACGGCAAAGATGGTGCAGTTCCCAAGATTTTTAAATTAGGTTCCGCAGCTTGGAAAAAGCTAAAACAGAAAACCAAGACCAGAGTCAAAAAAATCGCTTTTGACCTGATTAAAATCTACGCCAAACGCCGGCTTGAAAAAGGGTTTCAATACGACCCTGATAGCTATTTGCAAACCGAACTGGAAGCTTCGTTCATTTACGAAGACACCCCAGACCAAAGTAAGGCTACCGAAGATTTTAAAAAGGACATGGAAAGCGAACGCCCTATGGACCGTCTTATTTGCGGTGATGTAGGTTTTGGCAAGACTGAAGTTGCTATTCGTGCCGCTTTTAAAGCCGTGGATAACGGCAAGCAAGTAGCAGTTTTGGTCCCTACAACAATTCTAGCGTTTCAGCACCACCGCACATTTAGCGAAAGGCTAAAAGAAATGCCGGTAACTGTTGATTACCTTAACCGTTTTAGGACTGCGAAGGAACGCAGGGAAACCTTAGAAAAGCTGGAAGCCGGACAAGTAGATATCATTATAGGCACACACCAGCTGGTAAACAAAAATGTAAAATTTAAAGACCTTGGATTGCTCATTGTTGATGAGGAGCAAAAATTTGGGGTTGCCGTAAAAGATAAATTAAAGTCCATAAAAGAGAATGTAGATGTTCTTACATTAACGGCAACGCCTATACCTAGAACACTGCAATTCAGCTTAATGGCTGCCCGTGATCTTTCGGTAATAAAAACGCCTCCACCAAACCGCTACCCCATTGAAAGTAGGGTAATTCGTTTTGGCGAAGAAACCATTCGTGATGCCGTTAGCTATGAAATACAGCGCGGCGGTCAAGTATTCTTTATCCATAACCGCATTGAAAACATCAAAGAGGTTGCGGGTATGATCCAACGTTTGGTACCCGACGCTAAAGTAGGTATTGGTCACGGTCAAATGGATGGTAAGAAGTTAGAAACACTTATGCTCTCTTTTATGAACGGAGAGTTTGATGTACTGGTTTCCACAACAATCATTGAAAGTGGTTTGGATGTAACCAACGCAAACACCATCTTCATTAACAATGCCAACAATTTTGGACTGTCAGACCTTCACCAAATGCGTGGTCGTGTGGGTCGTAGCAATAAAAAAGCCTTCTGCTATTTCATTACACCACCTTATGAATCTATGACCGCCGAAGCCAGAAAACGTATTGAAGCTTTAGCTCAATTTACGGAGCTGGGTAGTGGCTTTAATATTGCGATGAAAGATTTAGAGATTCGTGGTGCCGGAGATTTGCTTGGTGGCGAACAAAGTGGGTTTATTAACGAAATTGGTTTTGAGACCTATCAGAAAATTTTAGGGGAAGCCATAGACGAGCTGAAAGAAAATGAATTCAAAGACCTCTACGAAGAAGTAGAAGGTCACAAGGAGAAAGTCTTTGTTAAAGAAACTCAACTAGATTCTGACTTCCAATTGCTATTCCCTGATGATTATATTAACAATATTACCGAGCGTCTAACCCTCTATACGGACCTCAACGAAATTACGAACGAAGAAAATCTTCAGAAATTCGAAGCTCAATTAATTGACCGTTTTGGAGAGATTCCTGCGGAGGCAGAAGACTTGCTTAATTCGGTGCGCATCAAATGGATTGCAAACAGCATAGGTATTGAAAAGGTTGTAATGAAAAAAGGCAAACTAATTGGTTACTTTATTTCAGACCAGCAATCTCCTTTTTACCAAAGTGCCATTTTTACCAGGGTTTTACAGTTTGTTCAAAGTCATCCTCAGCATTGTAAAATCAAAGAAAAACAAACTAGAAACGGACTTAGATTATTATTGGTATTTGAGAGAATTACATCTGTAGAAAAAGCAATAAAAGCCATGGCTCCTTTAGAGGAAATCGTAGAACCGGTTTCATAAAAAAAAGAAACAAATACCTATCTTTAGAGATATCAAAAGAAACTACTATGAAACTCAAATTTTTACTAGTGCTACTGATTGCATTTGGGTCATTATCCATTAATGCACAAAATGCAGATTCACTTTACTTTAGACAACATTACGATTTAAAGGAATATCGCATTCCTATGCGTGATGGCGCTGAACTTTTTACAGCGGTTTACACCCCGAAGGACAAATCTAAAGACTATCCTATTTTATTGAACCGTACGTGTTATAATGCTAGTAAATACTCTAACTATAACTACAGTAGCTATCCGTCAAAGTATTTGATTGAAGATGGCTATATCTTGGCTTTTCAAGATGTTCGTGGAAGATATATGTCCGATGGTGAATTTGATAACATGCGTCCTAACATTCCCGGAAACAATCGCAGGAACAAAAAAGATATTGATGAGAGTTCAGATACCTATGACACCATAGACTGGATGATAAAAAAAATTAAAGGGAACAATGGCCGCGTAGGAATGTACGGTATTTCGTATCCAGGACATTATACAGCCGCAGGAATGATAGATGCGCATCCCGCATTAAAAGCATCTTCTCCCCAGGCACCCATTGCCGATTTTTTCTTTGATGATTTTCACCACCAAGGGGCGTACTTAGAAAGTTACACTGCTGCTTTTGCCGTTTTCGGTTACCAAAAAGACAGCCTTACGAGAGACCCTTGGTATATGGACAAGTTGATGCGTTTTTATGGCAATCCTGCTCCAGATGCCTATGAATTCTTTTTAAAGCTTGGCCCTCTAAAGAACATCACTAAAAACTATCATCAAGACAACTTTTTTTGGAACCAAATTGTAGACCATCCTAACTATGATGAATTCTGGCAAAAAAGAAACATTCTTCCGCATTTAAAAGATATTGACCATGCCGTTATGACCGTTGGTGGTTGGTTTGATGCAGAAGATCTTTATGGTCCTTTAAACATATACAAAACTGTTGAAGCTACAAGTCCAAAAGCAAAGAACAGTATTGTTATGGGACCTTGGGACCATGGTGCATGGGCTCGTGAAAAAGGAAAGACTATTCACAACCATATTTATTTTGGAGATAGCATTTCCTCCTTTTTTCTCAAAAATATTGAACGTAAGTTTTTTGCTCACCATTTAAAAGAAGACGGACCGGACACGCTTCCAGAAGCTTACATGTTTGACACAGGCACCAAAAAATGGGAAACTTTTGATGCATGGCCTCCTAAGGAAATTGAATCTATAAGTCTTTATTTTGGTCAAAACGGACAATTGAGCATCAATAAGCCTGTTGATGAAAAAGCTGTATTTGAGTATACCAGCGATCCACATAAACCTGTTCCGTACACCTCCCAAGTAGAAGGATTGACTTTCACTCCTAGAAGATACATGTCAGACGACCAAAGAGAAGCTTCCAGACGCCCTGATGTACTCACTTTTAAAACCGAACCTCTGGAGGATAATAGAGTTTTAGCCGGCGAAATAATGGCTAAACTTAAAGTGGCCATGACAGGAACAGATGGTGATTTTATTGTAAAATTAATTGATGTTTACCCAGATGACCATGAGAGTTATGAGCATAACCCTGACAACATTATTATGGGCGGTTACCAACAATTGGTTCGTGCCGAAGTTTTTAGGGGCCGATTCAGAAACAGTTTTGAGAAACCGGAGCCCTTTGTTCCTGGCAAACCAACCGATGTAAATTTCAGATTACAGGACATACTGCATACGTTTAAAAAGGGTCATCGTATTATGATACAGATTCACAGTACTTGGTTTCCGTATATTGACAGAAACCCACAAAAGTATGTAGAGAATATCTATAAAGCCGATGAAGAAGATTTTATTAAATCTACTATTCAGGTATTTGGGTCTTCGTCCGTAGAAGTAGGAGGAACGCAAGATTGCTGTGTACCTGAACCATTTCGTGCTAAGAATGAAAATGCTATAAAAGATTAGGGTTTCGCCTAAAACCGATACTTTTGCAGTATTATTTAGGAGCTTTTATATTATGAAAAAATATCTTGTTGTATTCATATTGCTTTTTGCCTTTTGTGCACAGGCCCAACATACCATTTCCGGGACATTTTCACCTGCAGACAAATACAAATTTTTATTGGCCTATAGGTTAAAGCCCGGTTCACAATCTTTCATTGCCAATACCACCATTAAGGATGGTAAATTTTCATTGAACATACCTGAGAATGCAAAGGCTGGTATGTATCGGTTAGTATATGCGGTTCCTCAAGATGAGTTTTATTTTGATGTCATTTACAATGGAAAAGAAGATGTTGAGTTAGCTTTTGATGCTACTCAGGGCGTTTCCTTTATTTCATCCGAAGAAAATAAAATAATGACATCATATTTTCAGAACATAGGTTCTTTGGTGTCACAATTGGTCAACTTTTACATTGAAGGGAATTCGGATAAAAATGAATTTAGAGAATGTGCAGATCAACTAAGATCAACCCAAAAAGCATACGAGAAACAGTCAGAAAACCTAATGGTTCAAAATTTTATTTTGGCCAATAGACCCTATATCCCATCTAATTTTGAATCGGTTCAAGATTATATCAATCATAAGAAAGAACATTATTTTGATCACTTAAAAGTTGACAATAGCGTTTTACAAGCTTCAGACTTTTTAACCGATAAATTAAAAAACTACGTTTTTACCGCTTTGCCGGCAGAACCTGTGTCTTCCGAAGAAACTGAAAAACTAATTCAGGCAAATATTAAAAAGGTAAACAACAAACTATCTCCAGTAGCAGATGCTTATAAATTTGATGTGTTTTATAATTTATGGAAAATGAGTGTTAATGGTGGATTGAACGAAACCACAGATTTTATTTATAACAGCTATTTAAAATCTCTTGCTACTTCTTCTAATGACCCTAATAAAGCTCAAGAGTTAGCCTCTCAACATCGTTTGCGAATTGGAGCAAAGGCACCGGAATTGGAATGGAAAACCGGTAATACGCAAAACAAACTTAGTGCACTGAACGGTTTTGAAAACTATCTCCTTGTTTTCTGGAGCAGTACATGTTCCCATTGTTTAAAAGAACTTCCTGAACTCCACAAAGAGTTAAATAAATATAACAACATAAAAGTTATAGCTGTAGGCTTAGAAGACAATGAGGATACATGGATACCGGAATCTGCAAAATTACCAAACTTTGAACATGCCATTGCATTAGGAAGGTGGGAAAGCAAATACGCCAGAACCTATGACATACGCCAGACCCCAACATATTTTCTATTAGATTCCGATAAGCGAATCATAGCCAAACCGGAAAACGATAAAGAAGTTATAGAACTACTTAGAAAGTAATTGCTTAAAGGGTTTTTAAATCTTTTATGGTCTTGAATGCTACATCTACTTGTTTGTCATCCACAAGAATAGTAAACTCATTGGTTGTTGAAATTACTTCGTAAAGAACAATTCCTTCCCAAGCTAAACGCTGAAAAATGAAGTAATAAATTCCTGGAACCGATACATTTTCAGCAGGTAGTTTTACCGTTATAGACGATAGGTTCATTGCTTTCTGAGTACACTTTTCATTTTTAAAAAGCTCCTCTACTGTACCATCCAAACTATTGCTTACTACAATATTCAATTCATTTACCCCTCGTGAAGACGTATAGAAAACATCCTTGTTCTTATTAACCTCTTCAAGCAGTTGGGTTTGGTTCTCTAGAATGGATTCTGAAACTAAAAAAGTGAAATCCGTGAGTGATGAACGTACCGTTATCTCTCCAATATTCTTTAAAACCTTGATAATCTTATGAGTGGCCCTAAACTCTAAATCGTCAGATAGACGTTTCAATGCCATTACGATTGCCCCGTTACGAATATCCTTTCCTAACTCATTCTCAATTTCAGGTTTTACAATTCTAGAAAGTGAAGTTAAATTAATAATGCCTTGTGCCAGCGCACTTTGCAAAAAAGGCTTCTTTTTAATGTACTGTTCAACTACGGACGAAATCGTTTTCATGGGTTCATAAGTATTGATTGCTGAGCAAAAATAACATATTGTTATAAATAAAACAAATTGTGTATAATTATCTTTATGTGAATTTTGACGAGTGCTTTGTTTCACCCTATTAACGGGCGTATCAGGAAGATAAAAAAATTTAAAGAGCACTTAAAAATGATAAAATGCGCTTTCTAAATGCTCAATTTTGAAGATTTTACTGTTCTTTAAAATCGTAATAACATCAAAACGAACCTCTAAATCAAGGTCGTTATCAGTTATGTAATGATCCGCAGCAGAAACTAAAAGCTTTATTTTTTTTGGTGTTATGGTCTCCGCAATAGGAATAATCTGGTCATTGCTCCGTGCACGTACCTCAACTATAACCAACATATCCCCATTTTGAGCAATAATATCTATTTCGGCTTTTAGGTAACGGTAGTTCTTATAGAGAATATCATACCCATTTTCGATTAGAAAGTCCGCTGCTAATTTCTCTCCTTCTTTACCAAATTCATTGTGTTTACCCATATAAATGCTTCTAAGTCTTAATAAAAGGTGTAATTCATCGAAAAAGCTCGCAAAGCAACATCAAAAATTGAATTGCTATCGTAAATCAGTCAACAGTATGTCGAAAATACCAGAAAACACATACTATCCAAAATCTTTGTGCGTTAAGAACTAGCCCCAAACACATGAAACGGTTCTTTTAAAGCCTACGAAAATTATGGAATATTTTGTTAACTGTAATACGGCGCCTTTGGCACCGTATACTACTCCCTTAGACAGAAATAGGGCTGCCCATCTGTACAGAAGACTTGGATTTAGTGCCTCCGTTGAAACTATTGATCAAGCCGTTGGTTCTACTGCAGAAACGGTAGTAAGTGCTCTTATGTCCCAAGCCCTAGGTGCTCCGCTAATACCAAAACCCGTATGGGCAGATTGGAACGGTAGCAACTATCCTGAAGATAACAGTGAAAGAAATCAGTTAAGACGTACACAAGAAGATGACTTTAGCATAGCTTACGCCAAGAACTTGCTGAATAACAATCTTCGTGATCGGATGAGCTTTTTTTGGAGCAATCATTTTGTTACAGAATTGGATATTTACGAATGTACCCCGTTTCTTTACTACTACGTTAATTGTCTACAACGTAATGCCCTTGGTAACTTTAAAACGTTTGTTAGTGAAATTGGGCTTACTGATGCCATGTTGTATTACCTAGATGGTGTTTATAACAATGGGCACAACCCAAATGAAAACTATGCTCGTGAACTATATGAGCTTTTTACCCTTGGGGAAGGAAATAACTACACAGAAGAAGATGTCATAGAAACCGCCCGTGCGCTTTCAGGTTATGTTGAGCGTGGCGAACTAGGTTGTGAAAAGGTCTCTTTTGACCCTGAAAGACATGATACGGATAGTAAAACCATTCTAGGCCAAACAGGAAACTGGGGCTATGATGATGTTATCAACATTTTGTTTGAACAACGCTCTACAGAAATAGCAGGTTTTATCTGCAGAAAATTATATGAGTTTTTCGTACACCCGGATTCTAATGACAATGCGGGTAATGCCCAGCTTATAATCTCTGGCATGGCAGCAACTTTTATTGCCAATGATTTTGAGATTGCCCCGGTACTTTCAGAATTGTTTAAAAGCCAACATTTTTTTGATGACGAGGCCATTGGTGTAATCATTAAAAGCCCATATGATTTCTATTTCAACTTATTAAAAGAAAGTAGTTTTAGTTATGATGACACTACCATAGCCAGTCTTATAAACTATAGTGGACTCCTAAGCCAACGAATGTTCGACCCTTTTGATGTGGCAGGCTGGCAACGAAACCGTTCTTGGATAAATACCAATTTTATGATTGGCCGGTGGTTGACCATAGAAACCATTATGGAAGAATTCTTTAATGCAGACGATGAGCAATTTAGAACTTTAGGTCTTTCGTTGGCAGGGAATGACGGACTTACAAGTAACGACCCAGATACTATAGCCAACCATATTATAGATTTTATTCTTCCGAAAGGTTTACTTGATGCATCTGAATATGATAAGGCATATACCATCTTCAGAGGCGATGTTCCTTCTCAATATTATGAAGGAGGTAGTACGCCAACATGGACTTTATACGGAGCTATGGAAGCACCAACCCAAGTCTATCTTCTCTTACAATATCTAATTAGACAACCAGAATTTCAACTAAAGTAAACCTACTACTATGTGCGATACCCACCACACAGATCCCCATAAAGGGCTAGAACACGATGGCCACGATCAAGAACACAAATCTTGGAGCAGACGTTCATTTTTACAAGCACTCGGAATTGCCGGTTCCGGCTCCATGATGCTAGGCAGTAATATGCTTACTGCTTCTGCACCATCTCCATTAACGGCCGCAATAGCCAATGCAGAATCAGATAAAATCCTTATTCTAATTAGGCTCTCGGGCGGTAATGATGGGCTTAGTACGGTAATTCCTATTGAGCAATTTGATTCATATGCTAACGCAAGACCGAATATATATATTCCTGAGAGTAAAGTTCTAAAACTTACAGATGAGTATGGAATACCTTCATACATGAAATCTTTGGAACCTAGATGGGCCGAAGGTCAATTTAAAGCGGTTCATGGTGTTGGTTACGAAGGTCAAAGTCTATCCCACTTTACAGGCTCGGACGTTTTTGCCAATACAGATTTAACCTCAACAGGTTTCAGCGGACTAGATACAGGTTGGATGGGAAGACATTTTGAAGAATGTTACCCAGATTATTTAGTATCACCCCCACCTGCTCCGGCAGCTATTCAAATTGGTCAGTTTGGAAGCTTGGTTTTCCAGGGTGATGAAACAAATTATGCTTTTGTAACCTCTAATGTAGAGCAGTTAGAAGAAATAGCGGAATCTGGTGTGCGTTACGGTCTAGAACAAGAACTATTCAACGATTGTATGTATGGCGACCAACTAAAATTTTTAAGAGGAGTTGCCAATACTACCTATGAATATTCCGGTGTAATTCATGATGCTTGGTCGCGAGGGACCAACCAAGTGGAATATCAAAAAAATAGTTTTGCCAAACAATTGGCATTATTGGCCCGTTTAATAAAAGGAAATTTAGGTACTAAGGTGTATATGATTTCTATGAATGGGTTTGACACACATGGTAACCAGCCATTGGCCCATGAGCGTTTAATGAGCAACCTTTCTATTGCAATCGATAATTTTTATGAAGATCTAGCATATACTGAACAAGATGACAATGTGCTTAGTATGACGTTCTCAGAGTTCGGGAGACGTATTTTTGAAAACGGATCCAACGGTACCGATCATGGTAAAGCAGCGCCAACCTTATTTTTTGGACCAGGTTTGCAAGGCAGCGCTTTTGTAGGGGAACACCCTACATTGGACAATCCCGATGGAAGAGGAAACCTAGAATATACTATGGATTTTAGAGATTTATACGCTACGGTTTTGGCAGAATGGCTCTGTGTACCCATCCCTCTGGTTGAACAACACTTATTAGGACATACCTATGCTCCTGTAAACCTGGGCTTTAACTGTAGCGGAACCGATTTTCCCGATATTGTCTATAGCGATGGTGAACCAACAATACCAACGTCACCAGATGGCGGATTGACGGAGAAACCTGTTGTACCGAACAGCGAGCAGCTAAACTCCATTGTTCACAAACCGTTCTATCCATCTGAGAATTCACCCCATATCTATTTAGAAATGCCGGTAACGGCCCATGTAGATATTCAGCTTTTTAATATTATAGGACAAAAAGTAGGTACCTTAAGTAATACCATCATGTCCGAAGGGGTGAACGAAATAAATATTAAAGAAAGCTTACCCGGGCATTTGGCTGCTGGTAAATATATCTATCGCATTCAAGTGCAACAGCATAAAATGAGTAAATCGGTGATGGTGGCATAAACTTGCTTATTATTTCCATAAAAAAACCTTCGCCAATGAAATAATCATAGCGAAGGTTTTTTCTTGCTTAACAATCTTATCCTTAGGTCAATTTAGACTTATCATTTTTAGTTTTGAACGATAGTTCTTTTGTAATACGCGAAGATTTGTTTTTATATAATCGGGCTACATCGTCTTTTACTTCATTATTTACAGCTGTTTCCACACCGTTTTTAATCTTTTCTAATCCTTTGAAGTTCTTGGGGATTCCTGCACTCATGGTTTATCTGTTTTAAATTAATGGTTAAATAAGGGGCTACTATATTAAACAGTAGGAATACAAAATTCGTATACATTTCCGTTGAACTGCAAAAGAAGTATTAACCCACTGACAACCATTCGTTTAACTTTCACGTATCCTATCAGAAATCCACTTGTGAAATGCAGTCCAAAATCAGTACTTTTGCACCTTAATTTACAATCAATGGCCGAAAAGCTTACACACCCAGAGAGATATACAATTACAGCCGCATTACCTTATACAAATGGCCCCATACATATTGGCCATTTGGCCGGCGTTTATGTGCCCGCAGATATTTATGCGCGATACTTACGCTTAAACGGTAACGATGTTGCTTTTGTATGCGGAAGTGATGAGCACGGTGTAGCTATTTCAATGAAAGCCAAAAAAGAAGGTATTACACCCCAGGAGGTCATTGATAAGTATGATGGTATTATTCGTAAATCTTTCAAGGATTTTGGTATAACTTTTAACAACTACTCTAGAACTTCAAGAGAAATTCATCATAAAACGGCTTCTGATTTTTTCGTAAAGCTATATGAGCAAGGTGATTTTATTGAAGAAACTACAGCTCAATTATATGATGAGGAAGCCAAACAATTCTTGGCAGACCGTTTTGTAGTAGGTACCTGTCCTAAATGCGGATATGAAGAGGCTTATGGTGATCAGTGTGAAAACTGTGGCTCTACATTGAACGCTACGGATTTGATTAATCCGAAATCTACTATTACCGGTACTGTTCCTACAACCAAAGAAACTAAACATTGGTTTCTACCTTTGGATAGATATGAAGATTTTCTAAAGGAATGGATTTTAGAAGGACATAAATCCGACTGGAAACCTAACGTATACGGCCAATGTAAAAGCTGGATCGATGATGGACTAAAACCACGTGCTGTAACTAGAGATTTAGACTGGGGTATTCCTGTACCTGTAGAAGGTGGTGAAGGCAAAGTACTATACGTTTGGTTTGATGCGCCTATTGGCTATATCTCTTCTACCAAAGAATGGGCTGAGCGTGAAGGAAAAGACTGGGAGCCGTATTGGAAAGATGAAAAAACGAAGCTTGTTCATTTTATAGGTAAAGATAACATTGTTTTTCACTGTATTATTTTCCCCGCTATCTTAAAAGCACATGGCGATTATATCTTGCCGGAAAACGTTCCTGCCAATGAGTTTTTGAACTTAGAAGGCAACAAGCTTTCCACATCAAAGAATTGGGCGGTTTGGTTACATGAATATTTAGAGGAGTTCCCGGATATGCAAGATGTACTTAGATACACTTTAACCGCGAATGCTCCTGAAACCAAGGATAATGATTTCACCTGGAAAGATTTTCAGGCGAGGAACAACAATGAATTGGTTGCCATTCTCGGAAACTTTATTAACCGCGTAGTAGTCTTGACGAACAAATATTACGAAGGTATTGTTCCGTCTCCATCTCAATTTTCAGAGGTAGATAAGGAAACGTTGGAGCAGCTTCAAAAATATCCTAAAATCATTTCCAATTCCATTGAACGGTATCGTTTTAGGGAAGCAGGTCAAGAATTGATGAACTTGGCTCGTTTAGGAAATAAATATCTGGCAGATGAAGAACCTTGGAAGGTAATTAAACAAGACGAAGAGCGTGTAAAGACCATTATGTTCGTCGCACTTCAAATAGCCTCTGCGCTATCTGTTTTGAGTGAACCTTTCTTACCGTTTACTTCTGAGAAACTTAAAAATATTTTGGCAGTTGGTGCGGGTGAAGCTGAAACCTCTTGGGCAGAAGTTTCCACCAAGGACGTATTAATCCCCGCCAATCATAAAATAAACAAGGCCGAGCTGCTCTTTAGAAAAATTGAGGACAGTGAAATACAGGCCCAATTAGATAAACTTGAAGCCACAAAAAAGGCAAACGAAAACGAGAACAAAGAACTTATGCCACAGAAAGATACTATCAATTTTGATGATTTTACAAAACTAGACATGCGAGTAGGCACCATTTTGGAAGCCGAAAAAATGCCTAAGACCAAGAAATTATTGGTATTGAAAGTGGATACAGGTCTAGACACCAGAACTATAGTTTCCGGTATTGCAGAGAGTTTTACAGCTGAAGAAATAGTGGGTAAAAAAGTTACCGTTCTTATCAACCTTGCTCCACGGGCATTACGCGGTGTAGAAAGTGAAGGTATGATTTTGATGACCGAAAATGCAGATGGCAAATTGGTTTTCGTTAATCCTGATGAAGAGGGTGTTGGTAATGGTGAAGGAATAAGTTAGACTTTTTTCCACTTTTCATTTTCATTGCACTAACTATTTAAACATTGGTTACTAAGAGCCTATGCAACTCATTTCCTATATTTCCAAACACACTCAACTCTCTCAAAAGAGTATTGAGAATACCGTAGAACTTCTAAATGAAGACTGTACCGTGCCTTTTATTTCTAGGTATAGAAAAGAAAAAACGGGCAATTTAGACGAGGTTCAGATTGGAAGTATCGTTCAATTCAAAACTCAATTTGAAACACTAGAAAAGCGAAAGACTGCAGTTTTAAAGGCTATAGAAGAGCAAAACGGATTAACTGATGAGCTTCGGCTTAAAATTCAACAGACCGATGACCTTGTTACGCTTGAGGATTTATACCTGCCATTCAAGAAAAAACGAAAGACCAAAGCAGAAACCGCCCGTAAAAATGGACTGGAACCGCTGGCAAAAATCATAATGGCCCAAAACCATAATGATATTGAAGCGGCTGCCAACCAATATACCAATAGTGAAGTTGCCAATATTGATGAAGCACTAGAGGGAGCCAGACATATAATTGCAGAATGGATCAATGAACGTATTTCTATTCGAAATCAAGTCAGGAATCAATTGGAACGTAGTGCTCTGATTGTCACTAAAGTGATTTCCACCAAGAAAGACGATGAAAAAGCACAGAAATTTAGAGATTATTTTGATTGGAGCGAAGCTTTAAAACGATGTCCTTCGCATAGATTGTTGGCTATTTTACGTGCAGAAAACGAGGGATTCATACGTGTAAAAATTGAAATTGACAATGACGAAATGCTCCGCCGCATTGAAGACCGTGTTATAAAATCGAACAACTCTTGTACACCTCAAATTGAATTGGCCATTGCAGATGCCTACAAACGTTTGCTTTACCCCTCATTATCGAACGAAATCCTGAAAAACGCTAAAGAAAAAGCAGATGAAGATGCTATAAAAGTATTTTCAAAAAATTTGAAGCAATTACTTTTAGGTGCTCCTTTAGGTGAAAAGAGAATTCTAGCCATTGATCCCGGTTTTAGAACTGGCTGTAAAGTGGTTTGTTTGAGCGCACAAGGAGACTTAGAACACAATGAGACCATTTACCCGCATGCTCCCCAGAACAAGGATAAAGAAGCCATTAAAAAAATAAGTACGCTTTGCGATGCTTACAAAATTGAAGCCATCGCTATTGGTAACGGAACGGCATCACGTGAAACCGAGCAATTGGTAAAACGCATCCACTTTAAAAATGATATTGAAGTTTTTGTGGTGAGTGAAGCTGGAGCATCCATTTATTCCGCATCTAAAATTGCTCGTGATGAATTTCCGAATTACGATGTTACGGTTCGTGGCTCGGTTTCCATTGGAAGACGACTAGCCGACCCGCTGGCCGAGTTAGTGAAAATAGACGCCAAATCTATTGGTGTAGGACAATATCAGCATGATGTGGACCAAAGTAAGCTTCAGAATTCATTAGACACTGTGGTAGAAAGTTGTGTGAATTCCGTTGGTGTAAATATCAATACCGCAAGTGTACCGCTACTGAGTTATGTATCCGGCATTGGCCCGAAATTGGCAGAAAATATTGTAACCTACCGAAATGAAAATGGAGCTTTTACAAGCCGTACTGAAATTAAAAAAGTAGCCCGCCTTGGTGGTAAAGCTTTTGAACAAGGAGCAGCTTTTCTTCGTATAAAAGATGCTAAAAATCCATTGGATGACTCTGCGGTTCACCCGGAAAGTTATGCTATAGTTAAAAAAATAGCCAAGGACAAAGGTATTCCGCTTACAGAATTAATAGGAAACAGTAGTGCTTTAAAAAGCGTAAAACTAGAGTCCTATTGCACGGAAACCATAGGTTTACCTACTCTTAAAGATATTATAGAGGAACTTGAAAAGCCAGGTCTTGACCGTCGTGAGAAAGCCAAGGTTTTCACTTTCAATCAAAATATAAAATCCATTACGGATTTACAGGAAGGTCAACTATTACCTGGTATCGTTAATAACATTACCAACTTTGGGTGTTTTGTTGATATTGGAATTAAAGAAAGTGGTCTTATTCATGTATCAAACTTATCGGATACATTCGTAAAGGATGTGAACGAACATGTGCATCTACAACAACAAATAATCGTAAAAGTATTATCTGTTGATATTCCTAGAAAACGCATTCAGTTGGCCTTGCACAAAGGATAAATATATTGCCTAAGAATAGCTGCAGAACTTCCAAAACATTCCAACTCTATTCTACTAAAACAATAATCAATAAAACAAAAGCCCTCTTTCGAGGGCTTTTGTTTTATTGATTTTTAGAATGTTATTCAAATGTCCAAACATCGTTTTGAACATTATTTGCTTCGCCTGTTCCTGCAATTACCCATGCCTTGTTTTTAAAGACAACCGAAGAATGCCTAAATCGTCTTGAAAATGGCGCCGCATTAATGGCTTCCGTCCATATTTTTCCATCTGTACTGAACCACGCATCATTTTTCCAATTAAATTCTTCATCAAGACCACCAATAACCCACATTTTATTATCAAATACGATGGATGTATGGGAGAATCGACCCGTAAAATCGGCATCTTTAGATAAAACATCCCAATTAATTCCGTCTTTACTGAACCAAACATCACCCAATCTCTCATCTAATTTATTTCTTCCGCCAATAACATAGATTCCATCCTCAAAAGCTACCGTAGAGTGCAAATTTCGAGCTTCAAAACCAGCATCTCCGGAAACCTCTTTCCAAGTAAAACCGTCTTGGCTTACCCAAACATCATTTTGTAGGTTATTGTCCGTATCAACTCCACCTATCAACCAAATCTTATTGTCATAAACTACAGAGGTATGTCCGGCCCTACCATTAAATGGGGCATCTTTAACGACAACATTCCAAGTTTCACCATCTTTACTTGCCCAAACATCATTTTTAATTTTGCCCGTATCGTCAAAGCCACCAATCACCCACATCTTACCATCAAAAACTACCGACGAGTGAGCTGCACGCGCTCCATAATCTGCAGATTCCGTAGCGAGATCCCAATTTATACCATCTTCGGTAAACCAAACATCTTTAAATGGTACGGTACCCGCTCCTATAATAGACCCTCCTATTACCCATATTCTATCTTCATATACGATTGAACTATGAAGTTGTCGTGCACTAAAAGCAGCATTAGCGGTTTCAGGAACATCATTAAAACGTAAGGGTCTGGTTGAAAAAGTTCTCGTATCGCTCGTTACACTAGCTCCTTCAGAATCTCTTGCAACAACCTTCCAAGCGTATTCCTTCGTTAATTCTAGACGATCTTTGACCTCATAACTGTTGACCTCAATATCTTCTGCAAATACCTTATCCGCAGCATCACCTTCATCTAAGTATAAATCATACACAACAGTATCACCATCCGGGTCGGTACTAGCATTCCAGCTAAATATGGGTAAAACGTCTACCTCCACCGCGGCATCCGGTAGAACTACCAATTCAAACTCAGATGGAGCACTATTTTCTTCTTCGGCAACTTCCATATCATCCTCCGCATCAGCTTCAATAGCCTCTTCAATAGGAGCTGGAGGGTCATTATCATTTTTACTACAAGATAGGCTAAGCAAGAGAAAGGTCAAACAACTTAATTTCAGTAAGGTTTTCATTTTATTATAGTTTAAAAGTTATTCTCGCAAGGTATTCTGAGACTTATTCGAAACCTTCAGGGGATTCCCTGAAATAAAAATATCAGGGTTAACCCTGAAATGTTGGATAAGTAAAATAAGGTCCTTACTTAAATAGACTGTATTAAAATTCTATACTTCGTTTTTGCAAGAGGTTAGAAGGAACACATTACACCACAAATTGTTATTACCCTCCTACCAAATATTACAAACTATTGATTTTAAGTGTTTTAAAAACTAGGGGTTAACCCTGATATAGAAAAATCAGGGAATACCCTTACACTTTAGCACTTTTATAGAAATACTTTGGTCATAGAAAATCGAGAAAAAATATAGCGATAGAAATGAGCACACAAAGTGCGGGTTGAAATTTACGATAACCCTATGATTACTTATCGCGAGAAGATGGTACCAACCAATACAAAACTCCGAGAACATGAAAAACATTTTAATAGTAGGCGCATCTGGACATGGGGGTATGGTTCTGGATTGCATTAACAAAAAAGGACAATATAATGTTCTAGGCTTTATAGATTCTTTTAAAAAAAAGGGGTCAAAAAAATACGGGCTTGAAGTTTTGGGAACAGAGCTAGACCTTCCGTGGCTTGTATGGCGTCTAGACATACAAGGTGTTATTATAGCAATTGGAAACAATTGGACCAGAAAAATCATGGTGGATAAAATCAATACTATCTGCCCGCTGCTTGAAATGGTTACCGTGGTACACCCTAGCGCCATTATAGGCATGGGCGTCAAAATCGGAAAAGGAACCGTAATAGCACCTGGAGCCATAATAAATGCGAATTCCCAACTGGGTGATCATTGCATTCTAAACACCAATTCCTCACTTGGACATGACGGAATTATGGAAGATTTTTCCAGTATTTCTTCAGGGGTATGCACCGGTGGAAACCTTATGCTTGGCAAATATTCAGCTATATCCCTTGGGGCAAATGTTATTGAGAATATTTCTATTGGCAAACATAGTCTTATTGGTGCCGGTTCTCTGGTCATTAAAAATGTGGCATCATATTCCCTAACCTATGGATCACCAGCACGTTTTATAAGAAAAAGAAAAACGGGAGATGCTTATCTAAACGGGGATGCCAATTGTGGTCAGTCTTACGCTGTGCATAATGAAACTAATAAAAAATCTTATGTTCAATAGGGTACATAACATAGAATTTTCAAATAAACCCACTACGTGGAGAAGTTCATTTTTTTGGCTACTGGACCAATTTAAAGGTTCCAAGATCCGTAAACATTATGATGCCATAAAACGAATAAACAAAAACCATGAATGCGATTACGCCAAGCAGCAACGCACTACCTATTTAAACCAGATTCTACTGCATGCTGTAAAAACGGTACCCTATTATAAATTTTTGGGAATAACCGCCACTTCTCTCCAACATTTTCCGGTAGTAAATAAAAATCTGATCAAGAAAAATAGCAAATCATTTCTTTCCAAAAGTTACGTAAACAAAAAAACATTCAATGCCTCTACAAGTGGTTCAACAGGAACGCCTTTTACGGTAGTTCATGATGAAAATAAAAAAAGGCGCCATAAAGCCGATGTGCATTTCTTTTGGGAAACAGTTGGCCATACCTGGGGCCAAGGGTTCTATTATTTTAGAATTTGGAACAAACAGAACAGAAAGAGCAAATTCATTCAAAAAATACAGAACATTAGCCCAATAGAGGTTTTTAAACTAAACGACAGTAAAATTAAGGAATTCCTAAACCGAATTATATTTGGCAATGCTCCCAAAAGTATACTTAGCTATGCCTCTGCGCTAGATGGAATTGTAAAATACCTAAAACGCCACCCAACCGATCTATCCAATGCGAAAGTAATCTCTATTATAGCCATGTCCGAATCATTGGACAACCCCACAAAAAATTATTTGGAAGTACATTTTGGTTGTCCCGTTGTATCTCGTTATGCGAATACCGAGAACGGAATGCTAGCCCAGCAAACCCCCTTCTTAGAAAACAATTTTCTTTTAAACCTAGCCAGTTATCATATTGAGATTTTAGATACTAACGCAGACATCCCGCTAGAAGATGGAAAAACGGGAAGAATTGTCGTAACCGATTTTTTCAACCGTGCCATGCCCCTAATACGCTATGATACGGGAGACCTAGGAGCTATGAAAAAAACAGAGGTAAACGGAAACATTCACTACGTCCTAAGTACTGTTGAAGGTCGAAAAATGGACGCTATATTCAACACTAAAGGCGAACCTATTTCTCCTTTTACCCTAACTAATAATATGTGGAAGTACAATAGATTAAACCAATACCAATTCATTCAGAAAGGTAAAAATAATTATGAATTTATACTGAACGTACAAACTAGTTTTACGCGCGAAAAGGAATTGATCAATGAGTTTAAAGGCTATCTGGGCAGTAATGCCAACCTGGCCGTTACCTATGTAGATGAAATACCGTTGCTGTCTTCCGGGAAACGAAAAAAAGTACTCAACCTAACCGAAAAATAACTTAACACAAAATACAATGGCAATACACTTTACCAATCCAGGAAGGATCAAAGTATTCCTTAAAGACCCCAAAAAAAAAGGTATTTTAAAAATTCTTAAAGAGGTATTCGTACTCTGGACCACCAGAAAAGAAGTGCCTATGTACTATTTTAAGCATCTTTATAAAAAAGAAGTTAAAAATTATAAGGATTATTTAAGTACTGACTTAAACAATCGGATACAGCGCAGCCCAAAACTTAACAAGCAAGAATACACCTCCATATTAAATAACAAACTGAATTTTGCTCTTTATTGTGAAAAGCATAAACTAGCAACCCCAAAACTTATTGGTCACAACTTTAGCAATAGCTTTTTTTTAGGGAATGGCATCTGCGAAATTTCTACATTAAATCAATTGATGCAAACTTTCGAAGCCGTATTTCAATCTACACCCACCAAAGCAATTTTCTTTAGACCGTTATCACTTTATGGTGGCAAAGGGTGTTTTAAATTAAGTAAAGAAAACTTCCAAAAAAAATTACAATTAGAATATGAAAATCTTATGAGCGGCAATTATGCACATACCGAAGTTATAGCTCAACATCCTGAAATCAATGCTATTTACTCAAAATCCATAAACACCCTTCGTATACTAACGCATATGGAAAACGGGGAAGTGGATATTATTACTTCTAGCATGCGTTTTGGTGCAAAAGGCAATGTTGTAGACAATACTTCATCGGGAGGACTTACCATAGGTATCAACCAAAAAAATGGCACTTTAAAACAAACTGCCTATTTTGATATAGAGTTTGGCGGCGAACAAACAAATAAACATCCTGACACAGATTTTGTATTACAAAATTTTAAGATTCCTTACTATAAAGAAGCCTGTAAATTGGTAAAGAACGCATCAAAACACATTCCTAATGGAATGGTTGGTTGGGATGTGGCCATCACTCCTTACGGGCCAATTCTTATAGAAGGAAACGAAGACCCTAGTCTTTATATAAGCGACATACTAGAAGGAGGACTTTTAAAAAATTCTAAAATGTTAAAAATGATAGCTAGGATTTAATAGGCAAAGGCATATTTTAAATAGTAAAGTTAGAAATGCATAAGAAATAAAGATGTCTAATTTTTCAACAACCCCTTTTCCATCGCAATTTTTATTAGCCCAACACTGTTACGGGCACCCAGTTTACTAATAAGATTCATGCGGTGTGTTTCCACGGTTTTGGAACTGATACAAAGTTTATCGGCAATTTCGTTGGTAGTGAGTTCTTCTGAAATCGCAGTCAATACTTCTTTTTCGCGGCGGGTAAGTTTAGGAATAAAAGAACTTGCTTTCTTCTGGCCCAATGAACTTTGGAGTAGCTTTTTCTGAATGTCTTTTTGCAAGTACTGCCCACCATCCAAAACAGTTTTAAAAGCAGTAATCAATTCTTCTTTACTCGTATTTTTCAAAAGATAACCACTAGCTCCGTTGCTCAAAATTCGCTTTACAAAAGCAATCTCGCTAAAACTACTTAATGCGATGATTTTTAATTTTGGAAACGATTCAATTAATTTTTTACATAAATCTATACCATTACCATCCGGCAAATTAATATCCAACAATAAAATATCAGGTTGCTGTTTGGATAGTCCTTCAACCGTTGTTGCAACACTGTTATATTTGTATGATATGACCATATCCGGTTCATACCTGAGCATGGTTTCTATGCCCTGTACCACCATTTGGTGATCATCCGTAATAGCTATGGTTATCATTGTTCTTTGGTTTTGGTATCCATTGTAATGGTATATGATGTCCCTTTTTCGTTGGAAACAAAATCCATTGTGGCATTTAAATAATCCACCCTAGATTGAACGTTTTGCATGCCAATACCATCGCTTTTTACCGTCTTGGGGTCAAAACCTTTGCCATTATCCTCAACAGTAAGTTGTAAGGTGTTTTTTAAATGACTCAGTTGTACGTTGATTTCATTCCCCTCGGCATGTTTAATACTGTTGGTGACCAATTCCTGAACAATGCGGAATAGATTAGCTTCTTGTTTCTTATCTAAGTTTATATCTTCCCCTACCTGCTGAAAATTAACTTCAGGCTCATGAATACTATCCATACTTTGGCAATACTCTTCAACTGCTTCCAAGAGGTTGAAATCTTTTAAAGAAGGTGGTACCAGATTATGTGAGATGGCACGCACTTGTTCACAAGAATTATCGATCATTGTAACGGCTTCTTTAATTACCGTATTGTTCATCTCGAGCAAGGAAGACAGTTTAAATTTAATAGCAGAGAGATCTCCATTAACCCCATCATGCAGTTCTTTGGCAATACGCAAGCGCTCTTTTTCCTCACCTTCCATGAGCGATTCTAGGGTTTTTATTTCTTGTTCTCTTTCTATGGATACCAACTGCTGCTGCATACGCTTTTGGCGTTGGTTGAAAGAGAACCACAATAATATAGATCCAAAAAGGAGGGAAACGATCAATAGGGTCATAGTTCGGGTTTTTGATTTGCTTTCTGTTAAGGCTAGTTTTTGTTCTGCAATTTCTTTGTCTTTTTTTTCGGTTTGGTATTTGGCTTCGGTTTCACTTAAAGTTTTTCTATTTTCGACAGAGTAGGTAGAGTCCTTTATTTTTACATATTCAAAAGATAAAAGAGTTGATTTTTTATAATTACCAACTCCTTGTTCCGCTTTTGCCCAATCTCTAAGTGCTTCATAACGCAATGTAGGTTCCGGGGAAATCTTATAAGCATTATTGAATTCTTCAAAATAAGCGACGGCCTTCTGAAATTTTCTCTTTTTTAATTCATGCTGACCTAGAAAAATATTTATTGCCATGAGCTCATATGGTCTATTTCTAATCTTTGCGAACATTAAAGATTTCTTAAAAGAAGCCTCCGCCAATCTAGGTTTTTTCTGTAAGTCATATAATTCTCCCATTTTACTATGGGCTTCATAGCATATTTGAGGGTTATTTGTTTTTTCACATAAATCTATACTTCTATCTAGATAAGTTTTGGCGGTATCCAACTTGCCTTCGGTAAAGTATATATGTCCCAAACCCTTTGCCGACATAGCTTCAAATTGTGAATTTGAAATCTTTTTACTTACATCCAATGAAAGCTTAAAATATGCTTTAGCCTTTTCCATTTTATCTGAATGACCAAATATGATTCCTTGATTATAGTATAATCTACTTAATTCTTTATCATTCCCTTCGCTTGCTTTAATTGCTGCCAAATTATATTTAGCCATATTCTTAATATCGTTATCAATTTGATAGGACATGGAATAATTCCCTAAAACGATTGGCTTCAATATTGAATCGCCAGATGTCTCGATCAACAAAAGACTTTTGTCTAAATAATATCTGGCAGAGTCCGCTTTCGAACGATAGATTAAGCTTAAGCCTTTGTTGCTGTATACCCTTTGAAGTAGATAATTATTATTATCTAAGGATAAACTAAGCGCTTTTTTATTAAAAAAATCTAAACTATCGACATTTAGAGACATATACGCTTTTGCTAAACTTAAATATGAATTTATTCGAATAGTGTCATTTAAATTTGGCTTTAAAAGCTCCCTTTTCAAACTATCAATCTCTTTCGTCTGCCCAAAACCAAAACCTGAAAACAACAATAAAATAATACAAACGGATAGTAATTTTTTCATAAAGGTTGGTTTTCAGGTTCTTAAAGATATTGATTTTCTTAAAAGCATTACTAATCAACCCTTTTGACCGTAAAAATTTTATAGTACACCGTTTGTTTTCATGTCCTAAAAATTCAAAATCATATTCTGAATCTACTTCTTTGCCCACTTTAGTAAAAGCTCGAGTTTTGGCTTTTCGTTGTTGTAATTTACGGGCTGTGGCATTGGAAAGGATTCCAGCAATACGATAAGGGTTATTTAGAACTATTTTCATTTAGGAACGGGGAGAGTGATGATTTGTGCTTTTTCATTTCTAAAAGTAATATTATTGGCCTTAAATAAAAATTATTTAAGGCTAATTGCCATATTAAGTTTATAATACCTGCTGACTAAATTGACCGTAATTTATCCAGTAACCAAAACATTCCACCTATTACGGCAATGGCCATAATAACTGAATACATGCCTTCTACTCCTTCTTGCCCCCAGATTATTGCAACAATTAAAGTAACAACGAGAAGCCCACAAAGAATTTTAGCCCATAAGGGCATTGAGTTAAAGGTGAATTTTATATTTGATACTGCATCCTCAGTTTTCCAGTAACTTAGATACTTTACTTTTTTCACTTGTAAGAAGCTTAATTTGTCAATCAGGAAGTCTACTAATG
>ENA-ORXM01000694-ORXM01000694.1-marine-metagenome-genome-assembly--contig:-NODE-694-length-55192-cov-4.340561_pt1 | contig 55192 bp, 45 predicted proteins | sample MGYA00237867_ERZ511480 | MGnify/ENA primary metagenome ERZ511480 (study PRJEB26309, sample SAMN06266103) | marine metagenome | isolation source: Algal blade | place: United Kingdom:Sidmouth, United...
AAACGAGAAAACGAGAAAACGAGAAAACGAGAAAACGAGAAAACGAGAAAACGAGAAAACGAGAAAACGAGAAAACGAGAAAACGGGAGTCAATTTAAAGTATTGTTCTGAAAAATTTGTTCCCCTCTGAAACCCTTTGATCCCTCCGAAACCTTTGACACCCTAGGCTATACTCTAACACCCTTTTTTTGTACCTTGTTATCCTTGAAGACATGCATCCTCGACACCTTCACGCTATCCCTTAACCTCACCCCTCAAGTACGTATCTAAGAATTCTAATACCTTACCATAACCTTCAATTTGATTTTCTTTTTTCAAAAATCCATGACCCTCATCTGGGAAAATAACATATTCGATAGGCACATTATTCTTTTTAATGGCTTCTACAATTTCATCTGATTCCACTTGCAACACACGTGGGTCATTAGCGCCTTGTAAAACCATCACAGGGTTTTTAACATTGTCGGCATGAAACAATGGTGATATTTCATAGAGTCGGGTAGAGTCAGCAGAATAAGGATCTCCTAGTTCTTCATATAAAGCTTGTCTAAATGATTCCCAATAAGGGGGAATTGACTTTAGTGTTCTTAACCAATTCGTGACACCAAAAATATTCACACCCACTTCAAATTCATCCGGGGCAAAGGCCATTGCAGCCATGGTCATATAGCCACCGTAACTGCCACCTATAATGCCAATTTTATCTGGATCAATGTAATCTTGACTGGCCAACCATTTTTTGCCCCAAATACAGTCCTTTAAATCTTTATCTCCATGGTTCTTATCATCCATTTTGTAAAACGTCTTTCCATAACCACTGCTTCCCCTATTATTGACAGCAAGGATAGCATAGCCGTGATTGACAAGATATTGTATAGTAGAATTGTAGCCGACACGTGATTGACCACCAGGTCCACCATGCACCCACACTAATGCAGGAACTTTAGCGTCTGCACTGGCTTCTAAAGGCTTGTAGTATATAGCAGGTATTTCGACCCCGTCAAAAGATTTGTAACGTACAACTTCAGAGGAGACCAAATCATCTGAGTTTATTTCAGCGTTTAATGTCTCAGTATATTTTGTTAATTTTTTAGTTTCAAAATCATAGACATAAATATTGTTTGGTGCCTTAGATGTGCCAACAGTTAAGCGCATTTTCTTTTCTGAATCTGAAATGTTAACACTAACGACATTGCCATCGATATCGGGTAATGCCATTGGCTCGTTGGTATCCGTATCTATAATTCTAATCTTTGTTTGACCGTCTTCATTTGTGCCAATAACACGATACTTTTCTGATTTACTGAGGTAGCTATAAGTTACATCCCAATTGCCTTCATAAACAATGGATTCGTCACCAGTCGTTAAGTCTCGTTGTTTTAGATATGCAAACTCTTTGCCTTTATCAGTGATGTAATAAAAGTATTTGCCGTCTTTACTAAAACCTGAACTGCTATAATTGCCAGGGCTATTTGGATCAGAAATTTCTATTTTTTCGCCAGTCTTATTATTTAGTACCCAAAGCTGGTTAGAACTGGTAGTGATAGTTTTCATTAAGGCCATGAAGTTTTCGTCTTCTGAGAAGTCAGATAGATTAATGCCATCTTCATTTTTATATATCATTTGAGGAGTCCACTCTCCAATAGCTGTTTTGTAAAGATCAAAATATTTGTCATCTCTAACATTTGAACTGTAATACATATTTTTTTTGTCCTCACTCCAACGCCAAAAATTAGCAACTTCTTTTTCTCCTGGCGTCAAGTCTTTGGTGGAGCCGTCTTCCTTGAGTAAATAAATATGATCTATTTCATTACCTCCTTTATCTGCGAGGTATAGAATATCGCTTGAGTTAGGTACATAGTCTACACTAAAAAAGGATTCTTCTGTAGAATTTGTGATAGCTTTTTTTGAGTTTTCAGCCAAATTGATTTCGTAAACATTAAAAATGCCTGACTCGTCACTGCTGATCAAAAGCTTAGTCTCATCATTAGAAAAGCTGCCTCCACCAATTCGATTGTTTTCAAAGAATTGATCGATTGAATACTTCTTAATAGGCTTTGTTTCTTCTTTCTGAGCACAGGAAAAGGCGAGTAATAGGGTAATGATGGACAGTAATAAATGTTTCATGTTGGCTTTGTTATTTGTCTTCAATTTAAGGAATTTAATTCAGACTATTTAACGTTATAAATTGAACTATATTTATTGTCGAATAAAAAATACAAATGTCGAAATACGATATAAATGATCCTACTGATTTAGATATTTTAAAAGGCCAATTTAATATGGTGTCTGCTGATGAATGGGATGAGTATATAGCTATAGCTGAGGAAAGAAAAATGAGTTACAAGAATGTGAACATTTTAAAGACAGCGCAGCGAAAAGCTGGAATTGCAAAATACTTAAGTCCGAAAGTAATAAGTTGGGTAATGTCCTTAGTCGATGAATTGGATGCGGATGAAGAGGAGTAGATTGTAATAAGGAAGTTCTTGATAAAATCGTAATGATCTCAATAATTTTCGCAACAGATTCTATCCAAACTCCCAACCGAATTTAAGAATATAACGCTGAATCCAGATGTCAAATCTAGTTCTTACTGATTCTCCAAAGGCATCGTCAAAACGGGTTTGGCCATCTGTTTTTTGCATGTAGTGACCAATGGTGATTTGGAATCGTGCATCTTTTTTAGCGGCGAAATGAACGCCAAATCCATTTATAGTATTGAACCCCCCACTGTGAAAATCAAACCACCGCTCAGTTTGAAATGCGGGATTAGCGACACCTATCCTTGAAAAAGCGAAAATTCTTGGCTTAGTATCCGTAAGATAGTATCGTCCGTAAATAAATATTGATTGGAATTGTGTGTTTAATGTGAGTCCTGCAATTTCAGCTTGATTCGCTTCCCATCCTGCGCCAGCACCAAGATTTACCTTATTAGATATGCGGGCATTAAAAAGAAATTCTAAATGAGCTGCCCAGCGTTGGTTGAAGCCTTGGACTAATGACATAGCGTTGGTGCCTGCTGAAATAGCCCAGTAGATATAACCTTTTTTATTAAAGAAACGGCCGTCAGGATATATGATGGCATTCTCTCGATCATAATATCTCCATACATTGTCTTTATCAATTGAGATAGTTTTTCCACGCTCAAGTTTGAGCGTGAAAGAACTATCTCTTTCTGATATTTTTTCACCTACGTAATCATTGCCGTCCCAAAGCTTGACAAGCACGGGTTTTCTCTGTGCTTGAAGATGAGGTGCATCAAATGCGAAGAATAAAAGTATAAGGAGGATAAACCTCATATTACATTTGTATTGTACTTTGTAAATCTAATGATTGATCTGCATTGATGATAAATTGACTTAGACCATCTGGTCCTGCAATAAATAATATATTGTCATCTGAAGGATCTGTTATAATATCATAAGATTCTACGTCGTCGTAATTTCTTTGAAATTCAGGATTGTTGGCATCATTTATATTGAAAACAGATAATCCATTTTTACCTTCTCCCACATACAATTGGTTGCCAATAACAATCATACCATATGGACTAGACATGGTTACTTCAGACGCTTGTCTCGGATTATCTAGATCACTGATATCTATTGTGATCAGTGCATTCATCGTTCCAGGACAATTGTCCCATTGACCAGATCTTAGCGTTACATATGCTGCATCTCCATGCGGTAAAACAGGATCACAAGAAGTTACATGTTCAAAATCATATTCTTTTCTAGGTTGATTTGGCGTAGAAACATCATAAATAACCATTGCTGATCTAGATCCAATAAATAATTTGTCTTTGTATGGATAGATAGTTTCCATATCATCAATTTCGCTTGGAATTTTGGTTACATCATTATCAAAATTATTGTCATTGATCACTGTTATGATATCATTGCTGATTAAGTAAACGTAACCTTCATACTTAGCCACTCTGTTTACAGTTCCACCTTTACCATTACTGTTACCAGCGAAAGATGTAGGCACAGCAGATTCAGGAATTACGTTAAGTGCAAAATCATAATAAACAATTTGATCATCGACTATTTCTTGATAAAAATCGTCATTCTGATCTAACATTATAGTTTTTGTTTCAAAGTCAAAACTTGTAATTGCTAAGCCATCTTCATTAAGCAAAGGTGCTTGAATAGCATTTTTTGATCGACTTATTAATTGCGGCTGATTGGGATTTGAAATATCAATCTTTAGCATATCGTAGTAACTCTCTGCATAGATTGTATTGTTGTCTACATAGTATTCTTTATTGCCAGGTATATTAATAAATGAAGTTTGAACTGGATTGTTTCTGTCTGTATTGTCCAAAACGTGGATACCTTCATCCTCTTCACCTATTAAGATAAATTCGTCTCCTATAAATATTTTACCAGGATTAAAGATGGCATGAACATCACCTTCTAAGGGTGTGGCTCTTATGGCATCTATGTCAAAATAAATCGCTTTAGCTTCAGTGTAAGTGACTTCTACTGTTCCTGTGTCTTCCGCACAAGAAAACATACCCATAAAGCAAATGAGGATTAATGATAGGCTTTTCCAATTTTTCATGTTAAAGTTGTTTTTGTGAAGTGAATAGTTCTATTTAAATACATAGTCCTAAATTAAATTTTAAAATCAAATTATTGCAAGTAAATCAACTACTTAACGGCTTCTTAAGGTATTAATGAGCCGTATTTAGGTCGATTGATACTGCTTTTATACAGATTTCTATTTGACTATAGTTGAATATTGATTTTCCTAAAGGGAATCTCATATGAAAGTATTGATGCTTTTAAAACGTCAATGGTTGGTTTAAAGTGCTCAAAAATTAATTAAAATTCATGAATAAATGAATATCTATAGTCATAAAAGCCTGAATTAGTAGGAATTTCAATAATATTTACAATCGTATTAATTATTTTTGTAATGTATAATCCTTTCTAAAACAAGTATTTGTAAATTTATATACATGTTGACAAAAATTGAAAAAAGAGCTTTTAGGTCAGATTTATTTAGACATTTGGATGGTTTAGTAACTGCGCCCGCTGCCTATGCTGTATTTGATAGAAAAGTATTAGATTTTATAGTTGAACAAAATGAGGTGTCGCTTCAAGACTTGACTAGTAAATTTTCTGCCAATGAAGGTTACTTAAACGTTGCCCTAAGAATTCTATGCTCACAAGGTTGGCTAGATTATAATGTGGACAATGAGGCAGATTCAATTATCTATTCAATCAATAATAGAAGTGTGTTTGCCTTTAAGCATTTTTATTTATACAAAGATATTGTCCAACTCTTAAAAAAATCTGGTAACTATCATCCACGTATTTTTAAAAAAGAACCTTTCGAAAAATTAGAGACTATCTTTAAAAGATTCGAAAAGAATTATGATCTGGCATGGTCAGACGATCCGAATGAATTGGCAGTTCAACAACAAATCATGAAACACATTGAAGGTTCTATTACGGCACCTTCCATTGTGGCTTTAGGTATGAATGGAATGTTTCATAAATATTTTATGGAAGCCTCATTTAGGCCGGAAGAATTTCATAAAGATGCACAAAGCTTTGGTTCATTACTTGATTTCTTTTCTTTTCTTGGCTGGTTCGAGAAAAATAAAGATACATATAAATTTACAGACAAAGGTTTGTTCTTTGCACGTAGAGCAAGTGCGTACGGTGTAACTGTTTCTTATCAAAATACATTTCGTCACCTAGACGATTTGATATTTGGAAATCCAAATCTCTTGTGGGAAACTAAAGAAGGTGAACCAGAAAAACATGTCGATCGAGAAATGAATGTTTGGGGTAGTGGTGGAGCACATGGTGCCTATTTTAAGAAAGTAGATGAAATTATAATCGATCTTTTTAGTAAACCTATTCATGAACAACCCAGAGGAATTGTAGATATGGGTTGTGGTAATGGTGCATACTTGCAACATTTGTATGAGGTGATTGAGAAGCAAACACTCAGAGGTAAAATGTTAGAATCGCATCCTTTATTTTTGGTCGGCGCAGACTTTAATGAAGCAGCGTTAAAGGTGACTAGAGGTAATTTAATAAAAGCTGACATTTGGGCGAAAGTGATTTGGGGAGATATTGGACGGCCTGATATTTTAGCTAAAGATTTAAAAGATGATTATGGAATTGAGTTGAAAGATTTACTCAATGTGCGTACTTTTCTTGATCACAATAGAATTTGGGAAGACCCTAAGGAGATTAAGGAAGATAGAAACAGTCAGTCGACTGGAGCGTTTGGATTTAGAGGCGAGAGAATCAATAATAACTTAGTAGAAGATAACTTATTGGCACATTTTAAAAAGTGGGCCCCTTACGTGGAAAAATTTGGTTTACTGGTTATAGAATTGCATACTGTTCCACCAGAATTAACAGCGGCTAACTTAGGCAGAACTGCCGCAACGGCTTATGACGCGACACATGGTTTTTCAGATCAATATATTTTGGAAGTAGACGTGTTCAATGCCATCGCTGCAGAAGCAGGTTTGTATCCTGACAAAAAACACTTTAGTAAATTTCCCGATTCTGATATTGCCACTGTAAGTATCAATTTGTTGAAAGGAGAATAGTAGTTGTCAGATATATTAGAGATTAAAAATCAAAACCATTGCAAGTTTAGACTTCAATGTTGAAAAAGTTTTTAATTCTCTTTTATGATTTTTCTGACACACATGTCTCCGCTATTAAGATTCTCTATTAAAACAAAAAATAATCCTGATGGTAATGTAGAAATATCAATAACTGCATCGCTACCATAAGTTGTAACACTTTGAAAAACTGACATTGAACTGTCAAGTACTTTTATATTGTAATTTGATAGGGTACCTCGAACAACAAAATAATCAGAAGTGGGATTAGGGAAGACTTCAAGACAATTATTAACGGCACTCACGTTTACATTAGAACTGATAAGACTTGTATTTGTATATGAAGCTAATAATCTTATAAAAGCAGTTTGGTAATAGATAGCAGGTTCAGATATCTCCCATGAATTATTAGGAAAGCCATCGTTGAAATCTAAGTAACTTTTTAAAGGGGGTTGGTTGGATGGTGGTGTTAAGGATCCTACAGAGAAATCTTTGTTTGGACCACCAACAAGATAACCTGGAGCCGGACCATTAGTAGAATTTATAGCATTGTCCCAAACAGTGCCGTCATTAAACCACGTATGGTAAATTTCATCAACGCATCTGTCTCCACCCATTCCGTACATGTTTGATAAATACACCAATCCCTGTGGATTAATGCCATGGAAGTAATGTAATTGTTCTGCGGCTTTTTCTTCTAAGTCATTATTAGCAGATGGAACCACATTGTATTTTTCAAATATTTTGCAAAGCACACCTAAATTGGCTTTAGGTAAATTTGAGCCCCAGTGATATGTCCAATCTGGAGATTGGGCTCTATAGAGATCGTCATCGCTGAAAGCAAAGAAACTGTTCCAATTATTGTTAATGTCTGTACTCGCTGAATTTAAAATGGCAGTTCTAACTGTATTGTTTATTCCCGAAAGGGTAGTGTAATGTAAAAGTGCTTCTATAAGATTAGTTTGATAAGGTCCCCAAAATGAGTTAGATAAGGGTTCAACTTCATCATAGTAATCTTCAATAAAATCTAAATATGTAAAATTGCCTGTTAAATCATATAAGTAAACAGCGGCAACTAATGCGATTTGCTTTTGCTCGTCCTCATCTCGATCAGCGTCTCCAGCTTTTACTAAGCCATCGTCACAATTTGTTTCAAGCGTGTTGGCATTAAAATCAACTATGAAATTATTCCAGCATGATATGGCGGTCGCTTCTAAAGTGGCGGCATAGCTAGCCATTCCAGGTTCGTTTTCAAATACTAAAGCAGAATGCGCAAACATGCTGGCATTAGCAATCGCGGCAGAACTACAAGTAGGCGCATAGTACCTCGCATCAGTATTAGCACTTGGCGGGGCAGCGGCATTATCGTCATAGGCAATGCTGCCCATTTTTATATGAACAGAGCCATCAGCGTTTGTCATTTTTAAAAGGAAGTCCAATTCCCATTTGATCTCATCTAAGATGTCAGATAAGCCGTTACCGCTTTCTGGAATATTCCAATCATCGGTAAACAAAGTTGGATTTTCCTCATAGCTAGAAAGCAAATCATGAACTGGGTTGTGTGCGAAAGTGACATATTTATTATAATCACCTGCATCAAACCAACCTCCACTTAAATCTTTTTCTGTGTTGTTATTGCCTTGGTCGTAGGCATCTCTACAATTAAAATCTTGTAGATTATTATCGAAGTTGTTTCCATCTGTCCATCCTGCAGCGGCATAAGGACCCGCTTTTTCAAAATTACATCGGTTGTAGTAAAACATTTTAAAGGCTGCTTTCAAAACCTCATCATAAGGATTCGAATTTATATTAAATGGCGCAGATCTTTCTCCCGTGCTTGTATCATAAACATAGTAGCTTCCTGGTGTAACAACGCTTGAAAAATCAAACCACCAGCCTTGATCTCCAGATGTTGAATGAGTAATTCCATCTTTCCAAATAGTAGGAGCACCAGAGTAAACAGTTGAGTTGTTTTGAAAATCTCTAATTTCTAAAATACTACCTACGACGTAATTATCAGACGAATTGTATCCTACTTGAGGATTGCTAATCACAGCAAATTTATCAGCGTTGGTCAAGTAACCAAATTGATCTACGTGAATAAAGTCACTGATTTGGCCAAAGCTTGATACTTTGATAAGAGAAATACATGCGAATATGACAAGAGAAATATTAAATGTTCTCATTCAAAGTGTTAAGCAGATTAAGTAAAAATGTAACTCAGGGGTGTGTAATAGCACTATAAAGATAAGTGAATCTAAAACAATAAGTGTCCATGAATACCACTAATTATTAAGTTAAGATTATGGTAGAAATAATTTTATTCGACAAAGTTATATGTTTTAATGCGGATATTTTAACCAAAAAATATGACTTATTCTTAAAATTTATAATTATTAAATTTATTCCCAGTCTGACTCTTCAAGCATGAAAATTTCACTCACTTCCACTTCAAATATCTTTGATAAGCGCAATGCTAAAACAGTGGAGGGCACATATTTTCCCAACTCCATCGCATTAATGGTTTGTCGGCTTACTTTGGCTAATTTTGATAATTCTGCTTGGGTAATATTTTTTTTAGCCCGCTCTACTTTTATATTATTCTTCATAATCAGCCGCATTTTTAAGTCTATAAATTTGCCAGTTAAACCTGATGATAAAAAATATGAGTATAGTAAACATATTGAAGATCATGACCCAGAAGAAAGGCATATCATATATAAAAATTATAGCCAATAAGAGAACGGCATAATTCAGAAAGACAGCCCAAACCAGAGATTCTAATCTGATTTTAGATATAAGTTCATCTTCAAGTTTTTCTTTTGAGAAAGCAACAAATAACCCGCTCACAATAATAAGTACGCCTAATATTTCATTCAAAATATTATTATTTATCATTTTGAAATACTCATTTTCTCCAAAAAGCTTTTCGGCAAAAATAGCAGGGACATTGAATTCTAATAAATAGGGTTCATAATTTGTTATCAAGGTGAAAAGACCCAAAAGCACAGCAGGTATAAGTATTATCCAACCGATGCGCTTGTATTTATGGGGAAAGAGATAATTCAGCTTCATTTTATAATGTATTAGTTTACCTAAAAGTAATACAAGTTTTACTAAATGACAAGTATGTTTTACATTTAGTAACATAAAGCATACATTTTTATGACTAGATTGTGACTTGTAAGGGAAAACTGTTAAGATTGATATTAATATTATTTTAGGCATTACTTTTACACGCATAAACTAGACAATGAGAAATATACTAATAGTCTTAGCTTCACTTTTTGTTTTGGTCGCATGCAATAAACAAGATGAGCCTAGCGGGGGAGGAGGCATGGGTGGAGATCCTATGGATCCGCCGCCTGTTGTTTTTAAGGATACACTACGTTTTGCATCGTATAATATTTCTCTTTATGCTAACAATGAAGGTCAGATTTTGCAAGACTTAGAAAACGCAAGCCAATTCATTCGACTAATAAGACTAGCTACAGTTATTCAAAATGTAGCTCCAGATGTCTTGGTATTAATGGAAGTGGACTTTGATGCAGAGGGAAGGGTAGTCGATCTTTTTAGGAAAAACTTACTAGAAGTAAAGCACACAGAAGCAGAACCAATTACATATGAATATGCTTATCAAATTGATAGTAACACGGGTCTAATATCTGGCGTCGATATAGATGGAAATGGCTCAGTTTCTTTGCCTAATGATGCATTTGGATTTGGGGAGTATCCAGGTAAATATGCATCTGCAATTTTATCAAAATATCCTTTGGACCTAGGGTCAATCCGTAGCTTCCAAGAGTTCTTGTGGAAAGATATGAGGAATGCCGAGTTACCTGTAAATTCAGATGGCAGTAATTATTACCCTGATGAGGTCTTAGAAGTATTTAGATTGTCATCAAAAAATCATGTTGATATTCCAATCGTACTGCCTGATTCAAGTGTGGTGCATGCTTTGATTTCGCATCCAACACCTCCTGTTTTTGATGGGGCAGAAGACAGAAACGGCAAAAGAAACCATGATGAAATAAAATTATGGGCAGATTATTTATCCGATATGGATTACTTAATTGATGATGACGGCATTGAAGGTGGTTTGTCTTCGGAAGCATCTTTCATTTTATTTGGTGATCAAAATGCGGATCCTTTTGATGGGGATTCATACAATTTTGCAGCTAATCAATTACTAAATCATCCACGTGTTAATAGTAGGGTAGCTAACGGTAACTTAATACCTGCTAGTAACGGGGGATCGGAGAATAATGAAAATACTGGAGACATAGGTGATCCATCAAATGACACTTCTTTCTTTGGCTTAAGGGTGGATTATGTCTTGCCTTCTGATGATTTAAATGTTATAGCTTCGGGTGTATATTGGCCTGCAAGTAATGAGCCTGGACATGAAGTGATTCAAGATGGAAGTGCTTCTGATCACCTTTTGGTTTGGGTGGATATTCGATTTTAATTGATTTCAATATTTTATGCCCCTACTTTAGGACCGTATTTATCTTCTACATTATTTTTTATCCAAATAAGACACGAATGGAAGGTTTTGAAAACGTGATCCTTGGGTATCAAATCAGGGATAATATCAATGCGTTCAAACATATATTTTGGTTGTTTCAAGACATTGACTAAAAGCACTTTAATATCTTTACTTGCTAAATCTACCAAGATATCTTCCAAGGCATATAAACCTGATTGATCTACATAGGGCATCCGTCCCATCCTGATGACAACAGCAGATGCGGTGTCAGGTATTTGCAGCGCTAAATTTTGAATCTCAGATGTTGATCCAAAAAACAAAGGACCGCTTATGTGTTTAATAAAAACTTCTTCTTTAAGCTTTATTGGAAAATTCAATTCGTCTGGCCAAGTTTCTTCATCACCAAGATTGATAACTCTTGATTTTTCAGAAGTCAAATCTCCTATCTTTTTCATAAACATGAGCGAGGCGATTACTAAACCAATTCCTACCGCATAGACCAAGTCCCAAAATGATGACAACACAAGTACAATTAACATGATGGCTACTTCGGGCTTTGGCATGTAAGGCATAGCTTTTAAACCTTTGTAATCCATCACACCAATGCCCACAGTAATGAGGATTCCCGCAAGCACGGCGGCAGGGATTTGAGATGCTATTGGGCTTAAAGCCAAAAGAATAATTAAGAGCAAGATGCCAGCTATCATTCCAGATAACTTTGTTTTTCCTCCTGCATTTATATTTACTACAGTACGGATAGTGGCACCAGCACCAGGAATACCTCCAAATATGGCTGCAATCGAATTGCCTATACCTTGACCAATAAGTTCTTTGTTCGGTTTATGTTTGGTTTTGGTCATATTATCTGCAACAACTGAAGTCAGTAACGAGTCGATGGCACCCAAGAGCGCCAGTGAAATAGCTGTAAAAATGTAAGGAGTAATACTACCAATACTAATATTTGTAAAAATCTCCCAGTTAGGTAGTGGCAGTCCACTAGGTATTTGCTCAATAGGGCGATAAGGCAGTTTAAATAAAATGGCAGCACCAGATACAAGTAGTAAAGCTACTAAAGTACTTGGAATCGTTTTTGTAATTCTTTTGAATCCATATATTATAAAGATGGTAATTAGTGCCAAGATGAACTCTAGCCAATTTGTGTTTTTGATTGCGCGCGGCATAACTTTTAATGCACCAATTATTCCTGAAGCTTCTTTGCCAGCTAAAGTTTGAGACTCCGTATCAATCATTTGAGGAGTAATGTTTTCTGCTCTTTTAATTGTTTCTTTAAAGTTTTCAAGAACTAAAATGCCTTCCCCTGCTTCCTCTTTTAAAATATTATCTAAAATTATTTCTTCTGCAAATGGCTTAAATTGATTGACATAATTCATGTCTTCTTTAGGGTAGTATCCCAACGTAGGTAATATCTGGGTAAGAATAATAATGACACCTATAGCCGTCATGAAACCTGATACGACGGGGTAAGGAATAAACTTAATGTACTTCCCTAATCCTATTAAGCCCAATCCAATTTGTATAAAACCAGCAAGTAAGAATACTGTTAAGATGGCTGGCAAAGCTTTGGAAATGTCTCCATCAAATGTGGCAATGATTCCAGTAATTACAACCATACTTACGGCGGTCATGGGTGCGGTAGGACCTGAGATCTGGGTATTTGTTCCGCCAAATAATGCAGCAAAAAAACTTATAAAAATAGCACCATAAAGACCTGCACTAGGACCTAGGCCTGAACTCACTCCAAACGCAAGAGCAAGCGGTAATGCAACAATTCCTGCAGTTAAACCTCCGAAAATATCTCCTTTTAAATGCGCGAAATTAAAGCCTAGCTTTTTTATCATTATGATTGGATACAACTAAAGATAGTAAAACTATCCTTAATTAAATGTTGGCTATCCTAACCAGCTGAGTTACTATAGTCATTCCCCGTTTTTAAGCTTCACTTAATAGAAAAACTGTAGTGACTTTAACGTTTGTCAATTGGTATTGAACATACTTTGGATTGAAAGGTAGCCTTACTTTATGGTTAAAGTGGATTGTAATTTACGAAACGCTACTTTTTGGACTTCTTATTTAATTAAAAAAAATACAAATCAAATAAAGTTAGATTCAAATGTTAATTAATAGAAATGTAAATGGCTTTTGGTTTAGATAATTAAATAAAATTCATAAAGTCTTAGCTAAAAACTTGGGACGCATTTAATCTAAACTGTTTCTAATATACTGTTGTTTTTTATTTTTTAAATATTCTTTTTCAGAATTATTTTGTACATGATCTAATGCCTTATCTATGTCTCTTATAGCAAGATCATATTCTTTTTTGATAAAATAGTATTCCGCGAAAGCACCATAAAATAAATAGCTTCTTTGTGCTAACTGACTTACATCAATGTCTTGTAAAGTCTCTAATGCTGTTTCCGTTTTTCCAAGTTGCAAATTTACAATTGCAATATTAAGCAGTGCTACTGAGCTAGGGTTGCTTTTATAAATTTTAAGATACCACTCTAGAATAATGCTCCAATTTGTGGCCACAAAACTGGCAGCTCTTAAGTGTTCTGATGCTATGGCAGCTTCATAATGATAAATGCTTAGGTTTTGATCTATAGCCAAAGCTTTGTTCATGGCCTCATTACCTAAGGCTATTAATGGATAATACCATTGGCTCCGATCTTGATTCCTGATATCTATAATTTCATTGTTTTCATTTATCTTACTATCAAGCCGTGCTGAATGAAAACACATCAAAGCAAAGAGTGCATAGACATCTGGTTGCCTTAAGCTGGGTTTTTTCAGAATTAGCTTTACCAATCTTATAGCTTCACCACATAAATCTTTCCTTACTAAAATCTCTTGCTTGCTAGAATGAAATCCTTCGTTGAATATCAGATACATGACCTCAAGCACACGCTGTAAACGATCGTTTAACTCTTTGCCTATTGGAATTGAAAATGAAATATGCTCTTGCCGAATTTTCTTTCTGCTCCGTTGCAATCTTTTTTTAATAGTCTCAGGTTTTATCATCAAAGCAGTGCCGATTTCAGGAATGCTAAATCCGCCAATTGTCTTCAAAGCAAAAGCAATTTGTTCTTTATTGTCCAACAAGGGATGACAGGCTGTAAATATCATTCTGAGCTGACTGTCATCTATTTCGTGGTCTAAAAAAAGTTCAGATAAATTTAAACTGGCAGGCCCACTTGCAAACTTTATGTGCTTATTTGAATCTGATTTATACTTACGAAACAAATCTAAAGTTCTGTTTTTTGCTGCTGTCATCAACCAAGCTTCAGTGTTTTCTGGTGCATTATTCGGCCAGACTTTTAAAGCTTTTATAAATGTATCTTGGACAGCATCTTCTATCAATTCAATATGTTCAAGACCAAAAATCCTTGTGAGCACGGAAACCATCTTTCCAAACTGATGCCTGAAAAGATGGTCTATAATTTTCTCATTCATTATTGGTCGAAGACCATGACTTCTCTGATTTCTACACTATGGTCTAAATCGTAATCTGGGAAATCTTGTGCAATTTCTACCGCATGATCATAATCACGGGCCTTAATAATATAATAGCCACCAATAAGTTCTTTGCTTTCAACAAATGGACCATCTGTCACAGTACGCGTAGGACCGCTCACGCGTTTACCTCCTGGTACGAGTGCTTCACCGTTTTTCACCAAACCTTGTTCACGCATTTTTGTGTTCCAAGAAAACCATTTACCCATACGTTCTTGAATTTGATCTGGAGACAATCCCATTTCTGAATAGTCAGCTCCAATAAAAAGTAACATAAAATCTTTCATGATTATAAAGTTTTATTTGATTAAAAATAATATAGATATTTTAATAATTATAGAGGCATTGGTCCCCATTTGCATAAAAACCCACCCATCAGAGAAAGTGATACTGCCCAATAGCCGAGGTACACTAAATAGTATTTAAAACTCTTCTTTTCAAATATTGTCACATAGCCTAAAACAGGGAGGACAAAAAAGAATGTTGCAGGAAAGACACCATGAAGCATACCATGTCCAAACGATCGATGCATTTGGCCGTATTCAGCTAAGAAAGCTGCAGCAGAACCTTCTTTTAATAACTCGAGATCTCCACCCACCATTGCAAAAACTCCCATCTGATGGAAGGCAACATTGTACACAGCAAAAGCGATAAAGAAGTTGAGTAGTAGGGTAGTCAGTAATTTTATTTTGCTCACTGGACCTCTATCTTCAGAAGATAATTTAGCTAAGCTATCCCAAGTATTACCTCCGAAAAGTTGAGGGTGAAACCAAACGAATCCGATTAAAAATGGAATAAAAGCAGCAGCGAGCAACATTAAAGGATTAGGTAGCATTGTAGTGAATTTTAAATTTATAAATCAATTTCACTAGAATGACGAACCTCGTTTTATAGAGGGGGACAAATATTTAAATTAATATCTAAATACATAAGTAGACCCCCAATATAGTTCTCTATTTGAGCTCTAAATTCTAATTTTTTTCTATTCTTACAGCGTTATGGTGTCTGAGTTTTTGCAGTGTCCACTCTGTTCTTAACGTGCTTATCTAGCCATGTGTCTTGTTCCCATAAGAGATGTAAAATGCTTTCCTTAGCACGATAGCCATGACTTTCTTTTGGAAACATTACTAATCTTACTGTTGCACCTAACCCTTTGAGTGCGTTAAAATATCTTTGGCTTTGCAATGGATAAGTTCCGCTATTATTATCCGCTTCACCATGAACAAGCAAGAGTGGTGTTTTCATCTTATCTGCATGCATGAAAGGTGACATATTATTATAGACATCAGGTGCTTCCCAGTATGAGCGCTCTTCACTTTGAAAACCAAATGGGGTCAATGTTCGATTATAAGCGCCACTTCTTGCAATGCCTGCTGCAAAAAGATCTGAATGTGAAAGTAGGTTTGCAACCATAAATGCACCATAACTGTGTCCTCCTACGCCGACGCGATTTCTGTCAATATACCCTAATTTGTCAACCGCATCAATGGCTGCTTTGCCATTGGCTACTAGCTGAGATCTGAAAGAATCATTAGGCTGTTCGTCACCTTCTCCTACAATTGGGAATGCTGCATCGTCTAAAACAGCATAGCCTTTGGTTACCCAATAAACAGGCGATCCATAATAAGGATATGTAAACTCATTTGGATTGCTTGTGTTTTGAGAGGCACTCGATTTATCTTTGTATTCACGAGGATAGGCCCATAGTATCATAGGCAACTTTTCTTTAGCCTTCATGTCGTATCCCGCTGGTAAATAAAGTGTACCTGTCAATTCCAGACCATCATCTCTTTTATAGGTAATCACTTCTTTGTGAATGTTTTGGATGCTGGCAAATGGATTGGGAAAATTTGTTAAGGCATAGCTGTCACCTGAATTAAGGTTTTTGAGATTATAATTTGGATAGTCACTTGGTGATTCAATTCTAACAAGAAGTTCTGAAGTTTCTACATTAAAGTCCCAAATATTTTCAAGTTTATCTTTGTATTCAGATTGATAAATGCGTTCTTTTTCTTGTGTTTCAAGATTGATTTTATCCACAAAAGGAAATTGTCCATCTTCCGTATATCCATCGCCAATCAAAAAGGCATAGCCGTCTTTAATGGCTATATTGTAGCTGCCCATTTCATTTCTTTCCGTAACAAAATATCCAGGATCACTATACCTGTCTTGATAATTTCTATCGACTATGACTTTAGGCTTAACAGAATTATCTGAGGGATTAAAAATGTAGGATTTTGTATTTCTAGTATTCCACCATCTGTCAGAAGCTATTGCTAAATTATCATTACACCATTGGATTCTACTAAAGCGATTAATAGTCTTTAGGATACTGCGTGGTTCTTTAGTAAATGGCGCATCAATTTCAAAAATTTCATCTCTAAATGCTACTTCCTTAGCAGCATCTCCATCATCTAAAGCTTTGGCATAAACTAGTGTGGCAGGCTTGTCGTTTCTCCACCTAAAACTTCTGGCCTGCTTAATTGTAGACATAAAACCTTTAGGAACATCTTCAATCATGGGCAATTCAGAAACTGTTTTTATATGCTTTCCTGATTTATCATAGATGTCAGTTTTGGAAGCAAATCTTCTATAAGGAACTAAATAAGAAAACGGTTTTTTGACTTGACTAACCATCACGTAATTTCCATCAGGTGAAAAGCTAATGTTTCTAAACATGGCATTGTCTAACCACATACTTTGTGTGCCATCAAGTGAAACCTTCATTATTTTTGACAGTGCTAATTGTTCAAAATTATGTTCATCGTTAGGGTTTTGCAATAAATCTTGATATGTACGGTTTTGAGCTTTTTTACCATCAGCGACTGTGACAGTGGGACCTGTTGGCATAGCGGATTCTGTATCAATAAGTTTTGGGCCTTCTCCAACAATCATTTTAACAAGAAGTGCATCACTGTTTTCAAACCAATTGATGACATCTCCCAGATTTGCATTTGTGTTGGCTTCTGTAAGCTTTTTAGCTCTAGCCATTTCAATATCTAAAACCCATACCTCAACACCTGTTTTATTGGTATGTGTAAAAGCCATTTTTTTCTGGTCTGGGGACCAAGTAAAATTTGATAATCTCGGATTTGATGGCAAGCCAGAAACAGCTTGCACTTCTCCTTTTTGATTTTTTTGATTGGCTATGTTTTTAATCTTTAAATTGTTGTAGTAAGTTACTCTGCTCCCAATATTTGTTTTAGGGTCGATACGCAATCCACCCAACCTTAACTCTTCTTGAGACAGTTCCTCTATAGTTTTATACGCATTTCTGTATATTAAAACCATATGTGTTTTGGCTTCATTCATTCGAACACTTGGCGCCAACTCAACATCAACTAAATCTAAAATCTCTTTAGAAGGTTTTTGGTAAGTCAGATTTTCCTGTGCGGCTATATTCAAGCTAATAATTAGGATTAGGAAGGAAATATAAATTTTCATATCAGAGTATTTTTATTGAAAATAAGCTTTTTAAAACTGTTCTAGTAAAAATGAGGTTCAGAGTCATCGACATTTTAAATATTTTATAACAAGTACTTTTACTTCTTGGTTTTACTTTCATGCAAGAGTTGGTTATTTTTGAACATAATTTTAAAAACCAGTAATAATGAAATATTTACAATTTAAGTTTCAGGTAATTTTTGTATTCTTTCTAGCTTTAACAGCAAATGCGCAATCAGGATCAGTAATGATTAAAGATGCAGAAACTAAGCTTTGGGGCTATGTGGATCTTGAAGGTAATACATTAATAAAACCCCAATATAAATCTGCTAACCCATTTTCAAAAGATGGAATAGCGAAGATTCGTATTGATAGAACCCATTATTTTATTGATGCTCAAGGGGCTAAATTAAAAACGCCAGTACTGAAATCTTCTGAAAAACATTTTAGTAGTGGATTACTTGCAGTCCAAAATGAAGATAAGGAATGGGGATACATGAATAAAAAGGGGGAGATGGCTATTGATTTTCAATTTGAAAGAGCTACGCGATTTGATAAAGAACTCGCTAGTGTGAAAAAAGATGGTCAATGGTTTGTTATTAACAAGAATGGTAAATTAAATAGTGCACCCAAAGACAGTAAAGAAATAAAAAAGTTTTCTGAAGGAATGGCTCCTTACATAAGTGAAAGCAAGAAGCAGGGCTATGTAAATGGTTCAGGATCAGTAGCGATTTCTGCAAAGTATAAGTCTGTGGGTTATTTTACAGATGGAAAAGCATGGATTAAGAATGAATCAGGTAAAGTAGGATACATTGATAAAAATGGAACTGTTTTGGTGAAACCGACATATGATGTTGCGGGTGATTTTGATCCCATATCAGGATTAGCTAGAGTAAAAGCACGTGATACTTGGATGTATGTTAATGCTAAAGGTGATGTGGTAAAAGCACCAAGTAATTCAGATTTATTTGGCCATTTTCATTCTGGGTTAGCCAAGGGCAGAGTAGATGAGTTGGTTGGTTTTTACAACAATAAAGGAGAGTGGGTTATAAAGCCTCAATTTGATGGAGTAAAAGATTTTCATGATGGCTTTGCTGCGGCTAAGAAAAACGAATTGTGGGGTGTTATTAATACCAAAGGAGAATGGGTGGTTAAACCTAAATATACTGGGATTAAGGATCCTGTAGTATTTAACTAACCTGGAGAATGTAATGTAGAAGTGTTAAGCTCTGCTGCTTTTTACAATAATGGTAATGTTTTCAAATAAATGAAAGCTTTAGCTTTACAAACAAAAATTAATTCTATTTTTCATTTAGTAAAATTCCATTGCTATCAATAGTTATTACTTTTTGTTTGTAGAGGTTTCCAACTGCTCTTTTAAAAGCTTTTTTGCTTAAGCCTAGTTGTATCTTAATGGCTTCAGGATCGCTTTTGTCGTTTAAATATATCCTCCCATCATTTTTTGCTAAAGCATCTAAGATAATCTTGCTGTTGGGATCGATACTCATTTTGTAACCTACAGGGGATAGTACCAAGTCTATTTTTCCATCAGAGCGAATCTGCTTTACGTAAGCATCTGTATATTCTCCCAATCGCAATTCTTTGTGTAAATCAGAATTGAAGATTAGACCTTTGTATTTGTTGTTGATAACCGCTTGGATACCTAGGTCTGATTTTTCATAAAGCAAGGCGGAAATTTTATCTCCAACTTTTAGATCGATATCTTTGAATATGAGATGTTTGTTTTCTTTATAAGACCCATAAAGTCTATCCGTTTTTTCGTCATAATCGAGATAGATTAAATAGGATTTTCCTTCTCTCATTTCGGCCTTTTGTTCTGAGAATGGCACAAATAATTGTTTAACCAAACCCCAATCTACAAAAGCGCCCACTTTATTGACTTGCATAACTTTTAAATATGCAAATTCATACAATTCTATGAGTGGTTTAATAGTCGTAGCTACGCTGCGTTCTTCAGAATCAAGGTAAACAAATACATCAATTTCGTCTCCTTCTTTCAGCCCGTCTGGCATGTAGGCATTGGGTAGTAATACTTCGTCACCATGTTCATCGATGAGGTAGCAGCCTTGATCCATAAATCTATTGGCCTTGAGTGTATGTGTGAGTCCGAGATCCATATTGTTATTGTAGCACAAAGATAGTTTTTATTCAAAGAAGTTTGAGAATGAGAAAATTTTTGAATTTGCACAATATGGTTTTAGGGATAGACAATCAGAAACCGCATTGATAGTATTGGATTTATTGTTAATATTACGTTTGACATTCAATATACTATGGCCTTAAAAGATTTATTAATTGATCCGTCTTCAAGACAAGCACTTATACTTGATTATGCTAATAAGGCAATAAAGAACCTGAATAATGAAAAGTTTATTGGTCGCATTGAAGATGGTATTCCTATGATACTTCCACAAACTTTAGATGCGGACTTAAGTAAGTCTGAGCAAAATAATCAGGCCAATTCAAATTTTAATTACTTGGAACATTATCAAAAAGATGCCGAAGTATTTGATTACGATGATGTAGGAGATATTTTAGTAAGAGATGAACGCAACAGACTCAATCAAAAGATCATAAAAAAAATAGACAAAACTGCTCAATATATTTTAGATGTGGGCTGTGGAAATGGCTGGCTTAGTCGGGCGGTTCAAAATGACAACAATCAAGTTATTTCAATGGATGTATCTTTAGTAAATACAAAGAAAGCTTTAAAGAATCAAACACATCCTAATCATGTAGCTTTGATCGCCGATGTGTTTAATCTGCCCATCAAAGACGATAGCTTAGATGTTATAGTTGCCTCTGAAATAATTGAACATGTGAGTGATCCTCAAGCATTTATTGCGGCTTTGATTAGACCCTTAAAGAAAGGAGGGGAGTTGATTATCAGTACACCCTTTAATGAAACCATTGTGCAGCATTTATGCGTGCATTGTAATAATTTAACACCAGCCAATGCACATTTACATTCTTTTACTGAAGAAAACATGAAGCCTTTAATTCCTAAGGATATACAAAATTATGTATTTGAAAAATCAGTGAACAAGTATTTTTTAAAAGCCAGAATTTATAAATTGTTTAGGAAATTTCCTTTTGGGTTTTGGAATCAATTGGACAAGTTTGCAAATGTCGTTTTTAAAAATCCTACTAGATTGATATTAGTTATTACTAAATAGAATTTATGAAAGAGCTAATAATTGGATGTTTGTTGTTTTCCACACTTGGGGTTGGTGCTCAAGTTGATTCTACAGCGTTAAAAAGCATTGAGGGTATCACAGATAAGATGTTGGAGTTGATCTCAGGAGAGGTAGGAGAGGCGAGAGATTGGGATAGTTTTAGAACACTATTTACCCCCACAGCTCAAATGGTTTTTTTAAATCCGGGTGCCCCCAAAGGAAAACAAATCAGATCTATTGGGATTTCTGAATTTATAAGGAATGTAGGGCCACTTTATGCAAGAGATGGTTTTGAAGAATATAAAATAGGTTTGACTATAAATGAATTTAATGGGATAGCGAATGTCTTTCAAAGTTTTTATTGCAAAAATTTAAAAGGGACATATGAAGAGAAGGGCATCAACAGTTATCAATTGGTATTTGCTGATGACCGATGGTGGATAGCCAATACTACCTTTACTAATGAGACCTTTGCAGAGAAGATCCCTGAGGAATATCTTTTTAGTTCTGGGAGAGAATAGTTGTTTGAAAAATAGGCATACTAAAACGAGTTACAATTCTGTCTAACTCAACTCTGCATTAAGTTTAGTAATACTGTCCTTGGCGTCACCATATAACATCAAAGTATTGTCTTTAAAAAATAGCGGATTTTGTACACCAGCATAACCGGTGGCCATAGATCGCTTCAAGACAATGACATGCTTTGACTTCCAGACTTCCAAAACAGGCATACCATAAATGGGACTATTTTCATCGTCTTGTGCGCCTGGATTTACAATATCATTAGCACCAATTACAAGAACCAAATCTGTATCCGGTAAGTCGTCATTGATTTCATCCATTTCTAGAACAATATCGTAAGGTACGTTTGCTTCTGCTAGCAACACGTTCATGTGTCCTGGTAGTCTGCCTGCGACAGGATGAATGCCAAATCTTACTTCTTTACCATGTGATTGTAGATATTCGACCATGCTATAAACTGGGTATTGTGCTTTGGCGACAGCCATACCATAACCGGGCACAATAACAATAGAGCTGGCTTCATTAATTAAGGATGCTACATCATGATGGTTAGTTGCTGTGGCTTCTCCTTCAATAGCTTTTGTTGCCCCTTGTGGTTTACTGCCAAATCCTCCGAAAATAACTGAGAAAAAAGACCTGTTCATCGCATCACACATGATGATTGATAAAATAGCTCCTGAGCTTCCAACTAAAGCGCCTGTCACGATTAAAAGATCATTCCCTAGCATAAATCCTGCCGCTGCCGCCGCCCATCCAGAGTAAGAATTAAGCATTGAAACTACGACAGGCATATCCGCCCCTCCGATGGCCATAACAAGCATTACACCTATGAAACAAGCTATCCCTGTCATGATATATAAATATCCCATCCCAGCAGTTCCTGATGCTTGTACAAAGAAAACACAGAGTACAATACAAGTTATAAGTAACAGGATATTGACGAGATGTCGACCAGTGTAGACAAGAGGTTTGCTCCTGATCTTGCCTTCTAGTTTTCCCCACGCAATAACTGAACCCGTAAATGTGATTGCGCCAATAAAGGTCCCGATAAAAACTTCAACTAAATGTATATTTCTTTCGACTCCTATAAGTTCGTGTGTATGCGGATCTAAGTATGATCCAAAGCCTACAAGCACTGCAGCCAATCCCACGAAACTGTGTAGAATGGCAACGAGTTGAGGCATAGATGTCATTTCAACTTTTCTTGCCAATGCAATACCAATAACTGAGGCTATGGCAATGGCTGCAATAATATATACTTGCCCTTCTACACCTTCACCTAAAACGGTAGAGACAATGGCAATGATCATCCCCACAATTCCATAGAGTACACCCTTCTTAGCAGATTCTTGAGACGATAAACCCCCTAAAGAGAGTATGAATAAAATGCTGGCAAATAAATATGACGCTGTTTGTATTTCTCCTGATATCATAATCTACTTTCTAAACATTTTTAACATACGATGTGTAACTAAAAAACCGCCAACGATATTGATGCTGGCCACAAGAATGGCTATGAAGGCAATGATAGTCATGGGGTCAGATAAATTGCTTTTCGTTTGCAGTAATCCCCCTATGATAATTATACCGCTGATCGCATTTGTTACAGCCATTAGTGGGGTGTGTAATGAATGAGAAACATTCCATATGACTTGCCACCCAATAAATACGGATAAGACAAAGACAGTAAAATGTGCCATGAAATCAGGAGGCGCCACCATTGCCAGAAGGTAAAGAAATATGGCAATACCTATTAAGGATATAGCGGCTCCGTAAGGATTTTTCTTTTTTTGAACATCTTTAATTTGACTACTATCGCTAGTCTCTACTTTTGGTTTTTGAGGACTGACAGGAAGCGGTTCAGGTGGCCAATTAACTTTGCCTTCATGTGTAACCATCGCACGCTTGACCACATCATCCGTCATATCTATTTTGAATCCTTCTGCTTTGCCCATGTCATCCAGAAGGTGACATAAATTATTGCCGTAAAGCTGAGAGGCTTGGGTAGGGAGTTGATCTAATTTTCCAACAATGGTCACCCCATTATCCGTAGTGTATGTTTCTCCATTTTTCGTCAGTACACAATTGCCTCCACTTGATGCAGCCAAGTCTACAATCACTGATCCTGATTTCATAGCCGCGACATGGTAATCTAAAATTAACTTTGGTGCGGCTCTGCCTGGGATTTGTGCTGTTGTTATAATGATATCTACTTCCTTGGCTTGCTCTGTAAAAAGCGCCATTTCTGCTTCGATAAATGCAGGGCTCATGACTTTTGAGTAACCAGAATCGGTAGAGCCATCTTCTTCAATATCAACTGTCAGAAATTTAGCACCCATGCTTTGTATTTGTTCGGCCACTTCCATTCTCGTATCGAATGCTCTCACTATAGCTCCTAGGGATCTGGCGGCACCAATAGCTGCGAGTCCTGCGACACCAGCACCAATGACTAAAACTTTAGCAGGATCAACTTTACCAGCCGCTGTTATTTGACCATTTAAAAATCTTCCAAAGTGGTTGGCACTTTCAATCACTGAACGATAGCCTGCGATATTTGCCATGGAGGATAAGACATCCATTTTTTGAGCCCTTGAAATTCTAGGGATCGCATCCATGGCAACGGCATTGACACCTTGCGCTGCTAAAGACTTTAGAAGTTCTTGGTTTTGAGCGGGATGTAAATAACTCAAGGTGGTTTGCCCTTTATGCAAAAGTGGAACTTCATCTGTTGTGAAGGCTTTCACTTTTAAAATTATATCAGAAACATTATAAATTTCTTGTGCACTTTTTAATACAGTTGCTCCTGCATTTTCATAGGATGCATTTGTATAATTGGCTTCTAATCCAGCATTGTTTTCTATGTAAACTTCAAAGCCTTGTTTTAATAAGCGCTTAACTGTCTTAGGCGTAGCGCCAACGCGATGCTCTGAAGGGTCAACTTCTTTTGGTATACCAACTTTCATGTAGGATTGATCTTTGGTTATAAAAATAAGCTTTTATGTTAAAGTCAGATGAATTTACCGATATTTTGAAGAGCTAAAATGGAAAGAGAGGATGTGTTTAAAGACTATAAAAACTCTTTCTGTGCTTTTTAATCATTCAAAATCAGAAGTTTAACGAAAAAATGCATTAACGGTATGGTTAGATGGGACATATTATTGATAATTATTATATGTTTCGCTTAATTTGAACTTTGTTCTCAGACAGAAATTGTTTGATACTTCATATGACCTTGCCAATAAGTAAGGCTTTATTTGACTTAGTAAAGTTGTTTTCTAGTCAATTGGGATTGAACTTAACCCTAAAAACCAATTGAAAAGGAAATATCGCTTTTGGTGAGATAATGAGAATTCAAACTGAGGTGTTGGTTTATCCAACACCTTTTTTTTTAAAGTTGAATCAAGCTAAATGAAATAGTTATTTGAACTTTAATCATAAGAATTCTCCGATGGCTTTGCATCGGAGTCAAAAAAAGTTTTCATCCTCGCGAATGCGGGAATCTAAATATAAAATTGCGGTTTTTGATCTTCAGATCAAAACGGAAACAGCACAATTCCGCGGTTGCTCTGCATCGGGGATAGTTGGTTTCGAGGAATTTTTTATTTATTTTTTATAATAATTCCAGTCTATCTTGAAAAACACCCCTGCTACATTTTTCGTGAAATTCCCATTAACTTCATTTATAAAATCATCTCCCAAAACTCTACCTACCATCAAACCCAAGTCAAACCCAAATGAGCGATGTGGGTTCTTATATTTAAAAGCCTCTTTTCTCCATGAGACCGCAAATGTCAGAATATCAACATCTGAAAACCAGTATCCAGATTTTGCACTGATGTATTGTTTGGCCGTTTTCTTTTTGTAATCCTTTTTACGTCCACTTAAATAAATATTATAACCTGCCATTACGGAAACGCCATGATTATAATCAAATTCTTCTACTTCGCCATTTAAAATGAAAATATTAAGTCTGGGACTATAGGAAGGTGTGATTTCAATTTGGCTCTTGTTTTTAATCACGAATCTTTGAGGGAATCCTACTATTCCATTACCTAAAAGTGAGATACCAGAAGATCTTTGTTTTCCAAAATCTTCTACAGTTAAATTATCTGAATTTACTTGTCCAGATGTTCTTTGAGCGTCTGCCTGCGAAATGATGAAAAGCAATAGTGCAAGTGTAAAAAGTTGTTTCATAATTATGTTCTTGATTTTGGATCAAAGTAAACAATTTGTAATTAAAACAGATTAGTTTTTTTTTAATTATAATATTCATAACATTCGCAGACGTAAAAGCATATAGTTTTTTTGAGTTAATCGTGTTTAGATAGAAAAACTTTTATTTATTGTCTAACTTTGAAAAGCAAAATTTGGGTTTTATTAAAATTGAAAATTAAAAATCATGAAACAGGTATTTATTTTATTCGTTCTCCTTGTATTGGCTTCTTGTGGCACTGATGATTGTCGTACTTGTTTAGGCAATTCTCCTCAAAATGTTGATTCAAGTTGGACCATATGCGACAATGGCGATGGGACTGTAACCAATACTAATAATGTAGCAGATACCTCAGCTGTGGTCAATCAAAGCTTTGCAGCGGCTGTTGCTTTTTTTGAATCTCTCAATTTGACCTGCGAATAATATTTCAATTCCTGAGTCAGTATTTTTATAATGCCAATGCTCTAGATTTTAATAAACTGTTTTCTCCAGATCGGCAGGTTGTCTTTTTGACCAATGAGGAAATAGTTTCCTTTTTTCAAGGCGCTAATGTCAATTTGATTTTGCATAGTATATGGTAAATGTATTATCATTTCTCCCAAGGTATTTATGATATATAAATTATCTGGTTGATCTTGAGTTTCTAATTTTAGATTCAATATGTCAGTTGTGGGGTTGGGGTAGATGTTGACATTTGTATTGTGCAAGTTGTTTTTATTGCTGAGTAAAAGATCATATGAGTCAATTTCAAAAATCGGAAATTCGTCATTGATAAGATCCTTTAAAGCAATCATCCCTATGTTAGGCGCAAAGAAATAATAACGCTCATTATCCTCAAATTCTATTTTTTCAAAAATAGCCCAACAATTATTAAAAGTTACACCGTTTATTGTAGTATAGTCCCCATGAAATGTGGAAATTATATCTTCGTTTTCAGGGCAAATCAACTCGGCTCCTTCTATGTAAGTATGATTAAATTGAACTTCACACTCTAGTTCTAATACCGAATCGTAATCTTCAACTGCATATATTTCATTGGGTGAAGACAAAATGGAGTAGAAATAACTTGTGTCAAAATCAAAACCATCATAATCTTCAAATGAATGAATGATTAACCCAGTCGGAGATTGTACGGTATCTATCGAAATTATAGATACACTGATTTGGTCATCGATAAAGCCGTCAGAGTCAATATTGTTGTATATCCAACTGTTGCCCAATTGAAGGGGGTAGTAATCTTGTGCAAAACCTTGAAATGAGCAGAAAAGTAAAAATGCGATGCTTAATATAAGTGATCTGATGTACATGATTTTGGAAGTTTTTATAATGAAAATAATTTATGATTTGCTTCTTAAAGTGTCTCCATTGTTTACACTCTATATAAAATATTTTAAGTTAATCCCTTCAAAAATATCAATTACGTTAGAATAAATTCTGTTTGAGGACATAAAATTTGAAATATTTGGTATCAAGAGTGTGTTAGAGATAAAGGGAATCAAGGGTGCCAAGGTATCAAGAAATTATAAGATATGAGTTATAAATTATAAATGAGGAGCTTGTAACGACAGATATTTTTTAGGGGTTATAAGTGAAGTGCTTTTTAATTTTCTACATCTTTATTAAGATACTTGCTATCGATCTCGCATTTTATGTATTTCAAAATCTTCATTCTCTATCCCATTTTTAATTCTTAATTTTTCATTCTTCATTACTACATTTTCAAGGGTGTCAAAGGAAACTACAAATCCCAAATTAAATATTGTCATGGATTTCAAGGGTACCCATTGTAATTTATATTGGACTATTGATTCCTTTTTGATACTTTTGATATTAAATAATTTTTTTTGGAAACTTACGCCAAAGTCCTCACCATTGCGATTCCGTTTTTCATAGGCTTGATTATAATTGAGGCTCTAGTGAGTTATTTTAGAAACGTCAAGGTCAATACTCCCATGGACATGATCAGCAGCTTGAGTTCTGGGATGACCTTTATTCTCAAGCAGTTGTTAGGACTCAGCGTTGTTATTATCAGTTACAAATGGATGTATGGGTATCTGGCTATCTTTGAAATAAGATCAACAGTATTAGTTTATGTTTTGGCTTTTATTGGTCTTGACTTTGCAGGCTATTGGCAACATAGATTTAATCATACATTTAATATATTGTGGAACCGTCATATCATTCATCACAGCAGTGAGGAGTTTAATTTGTCCTGTGCCCTTAGACAAAATATCTCCATTGTATTTCAAATTTATTTTTTCCTTTATATTCCAATGGCGATTATTGGTATACCGACGGAAGTGATAGCAGTGGTAGCGCCAATACAGTTTTTTGCACAGTTTTGGTATCATACAAAGTTGATTGATAAATTGGGTTTCTTGGAATATGTAATTGTAACTCCTTCACATCATAGAGTACATCATGCCATTAATGATGTTTACATTGATAAAAATTTCTCTGAGATTTTTATTGTTTGGGATAAACTGTTTGGTACATTTCAAAAAGAGCTTAAGTCGGTACCAGCTGTATATGGTATTAAAAAACAAGCCAATACTTGGAATCCGGCCATTATTAATTTTCAACATTTGTGGCAATTGGCTAAAGATGCATGGCGTACAAAATCATTTTGGGATAAAATAAGGATTTGGTTTATGCCAACGGGGTGGAGGCCAAGCGATGTATCTCAAAAGTATCCTATCTCAATTGTAACTCCTGAAAATCAAGTTAAATACCAAACGCATTCTTCACCAATGTTTTTAAGTTGGATTGTATTTCAATTTGTTCTTGCATTCTTCATGATGTATTTAATGATGATGAATATATCACAGTTTGATCCTTTGATATTTGCATGCGGATCACTTTTTATTTTTATCTCCATATTTTCTTATACTTCATTGATGGATGGAAGTTCTCTTTCGTTGATTACATAGCTATTTAGGGTTTTGCTTGTAATAGCCTGGTTTTTTATGCTGGGATTCTTCGTGAGTTCAATCGCCTCTCCATTTCTGATTTCTATTCTGATTTATTTATAGTATCAATCTTTATATCTATTTATTTATACATCAATAAATTATTCTCATTAACTCCAATCTCCTCGTAAAATCTAAATTGTTTCTCTGGATATTATCACTCACCTAAAACCAATGAAGTTCCAGTGAATTCAAGCTTTTCAAAAATGCCTACTCTAATTGTATTTTTACTTAATCTTATCATCGTTGAAGGCCCATGCTTTATTTTATGAGTTTGCATGAGATCTAGGTAGCTTCTAGACAAATTTGTTTCTAATAATTTTGTGTTTATAATTATTTCATTTTCTGGAATCTGAATTAAAACATATTGATTATTGTCAGAAATTAAATTGTCATTAAGTAAAAGTTTGTAAAGGTCAGCATGTAATTGCTTCATCATTTTGTAATTGAAGTTGTGCTTGTTTGAAAAAAGACCTTTGTCAACTTTTCTTTTTTTATTGTAAATCTTAGAATTTTGTAATAATATATCACAAAATTGATCTAAGGATTCTAACTGTTTTTTTATTTTGTTATCAGTTATTTCCTTTGTTTCAAAAATGCTATCTGTTTGATCTGTGGATTTTAAGTCAACGCCTTTGTCTAATGTAAAAGTACCCATGCCCGTTCCTCTAAATCCATCTTCTGTAAAATCTCCTGCCTTTATATAGTCGGGATGTAATTCTATTTTTCTATATTTTCCTTGTCCGACTATGCGTGTTAATTCTAAGTATTTCAGATATAATTGATTATTTAACTTAGTGTCGTTTACTGTTATCGAATTGTATTTTAAATTGATTTCAACAAAAAGCTCTTTCGATGAAATTAACTTATCTTCTAATAGGTTCTTGTACAAACTTCGTTTCAGTTTTCTCATTTGTCTGTCAGTAAGATTAGGAATGGGGCTATCATTTCTAACTAGAGGTTTGACGAGAGTTACATAAGTATAAGGAGTAGCATGTTCGCTTTTCTTTGGGTTTTGCGTGTTAGTTGCTACTTTATTCTCGGCTTGGTTTAACTCAACTGTTTCAATGGTTTGTTTTGTTTTCTCAGTGTAGTTTAGCTTCTTTGATTTAGGGCCTATCTTATCATATGTAGTAATCTCAGCCAAATCTAAAACTTCATTTCTTTTTTCGATTTGCGCAGTTTCGTTTTCACTTAGCTGCATTGATTTATCTAGATCTAATACGTCAGCATCTTTAGCGTTTATTGTTTTAAAATCTTGCCCTACAGTTTCTAGTTGGATAATTTTATTAGTTATCTTTGGGTTGTCATCTGAGAAAGTAAGTAGAAAAATTCCAATTCCAATAATAAGGGGTGTTGTCATAATTATATTTTTTATTTTAAATATTTTCTCGAGTATGTTAGTTTTTGATTTTTGGGTTTCAACTAAGGAAGTGTTTTTTAAAAACAAGGACTTGGTCTCCTCTAGATTTATCTCTAAAGGTGAAGAGCGTACAGTATTAAAAAGTTTATCTTCTCTATTTTTATCTTTCTTCATCTCGTATTAATTATACTTGTGAATTTTCTTTTGTTATCAATTGTTTTAAATATTGACGCCCTCTACTGATTTTAGTTTTGACAGCTCCCACTGTTGTACTTTGTATTTCTGCAATTTCTTTCATACTAAAACCTGATATCTCAAATAAGATCAAAGCATGTTTTTGGGACTCAGGAAGTTTATGTATCATTTTGTATAGGAATTGAATCTCTAATAGTGTATCAATAGGAACTTCTTTTGATTTTAAATTTTCTGTATGGTTTTCAATCAACTCCACTTTATTTTTTTGCTTACGCCAATGGCTGATAGAAATATTTTTAGCCGCCCTTATCAAGTAGTGTAAGAACTTTTCTTTATCTGTTATTCCATTAAAGTTCTTGTAAGCCGAAAGCATAACATCTTGAATCAAATCTGCGGTCTCCAATTTACCATAGGATAGGGCAGAGCAATACCTGGTAAAGGGCTCATGACAAGCTTCATATAATTCTAAGAATATTTTTTGTTTTTCTATATGCATTTAATGAATTAGCACACTCTTCAAACTAATAGTCGCATGAGCACGTAAAAGGTTACACTAGTCTGTGAAATATTATTCAGGAATTCTACGACGCGTAAATAAACTAGGTTTATTAAAGATACAAAGCAAACTATACTATTTTCAGCAGCTCATAGAAAATATTTTAGTCCTACCCATTTATAGGTAATTCAATCTATCCCTTTTTGCAGTATAGTTTACAATTAGGTTTAGTCATAGATTTGAATTGTATTTAATTTAATAACACTCAAACAAAAGAATCATGAAAAATTTATTTTTAAAACTCCAATCTCATCTTTTAATCTTAATTATATTTTCATTTACTTTCATCAGCAATATTTGCTTTGCGCAAAATGTGTGGTCAGGAGGAACACCTGGTCAAGAAGAAGGCTGGAGCATTGCTTCTAACTGGAGTCAATATGAGGTGCCTGGTGCTTTTGATAATGTCATCATTCCTAATACTGAAACGAGAGGTAATTTTTACCCTGTTGTCAATGAAACTGTTGAAGAGATTAGTTTTCTGGAGGTAGACTCTGGAGCTCGTTTAATAATCGAACCTGAGGGTAATCTTACTATTGATGGAAGTTCAACTTATAACTATGGCGTTCATAATATGGGCGAAATTATTTTAGAAGGTAAGATGAATGTTGTAAATACTGCCTTGATACCAATCAAAGACGAGGGGTTGATAAAAGTCAAAGTAGAAGAGTTATTATTGGCTAAAGCCAAAGAACAAATTCGTTCAGATTCATTTCTTTTATGTTTAAATCTTGTGAGAAATTTTGAATGGAATAAAGCCTCTAAGGCCTTAAAGGAGTATACAATGAATTATACAGAACCCCAATCTGATTATAATCAAGCCCTGTATAGCCTCGGGAAAAGCCAGATTAATACTGAAAACTATTTAAGTGCCTTGAAAACGTTTGACCAAATACTCAATACAGATTTAGCTGCTGATAAAAAACAAGAAATAGAATTTTACAAGGCACTTATTGTTTTAAGCACAGATGCTGAATTAGGCGAAAAATATATGACACGCATAGCCGATGATTATGCACACAACTTCCAAAGTAGTGCTGAAGGAATAATGTCCCTAAAATAATACACTGAATTTGCTGCATAACTTTTAGTAAAAGAGGCGGAAAAGTCAGTCTCTTTTACTTTTTTTGGTCCTCCCTATAAATGGGGAGATTGAAAAACCATCATTATCAGGATAGTATAGTTGTACATCACTCTTTAAATTTGCACTAATTAATTATTTAATCAAGAGTTTATATCTCATTACTGTATTAGTTGGACTTTTCATAAAAATTATTTAAATAAAATATTATCTTAAGAATGAAAACAACTCTCCAAGCCATGGCAAACAATAAAATTAGAGTAGCTCTTGTCGATGATCATAAAATTCTTCTAGATGGCATTGAGGCCCTCTTGTCTACAAATGATAATCTCGAGATTAAATCCAAAGCTTATTCAGGTGAAGAGCTTTTAGCAAATATTCCCATTGCAGATATTGACTTACTTGTCATGGATATAAACATGAAAGGTAAAGATGGTATCCAAACTTACAAGGAAATTTTAGAAAAGGGCTATTCTGGCAAATGCATTTTTCTTTCCTCTTATGATGATCTAAAGCTTGTCAACGAAGCCACAGACCTGGGTGCCAATGGATATATTACTAAAGGCTCTGCTACAGAGTATCTTGAAGAAGCCATCAGAGTTGTCAATGAAGGTGAATTTTATTATAGCCCGGATATTAAAGATAGAATATTACGTGCTTTCTCAAAAACTAAAAATAAAAAGACAAACGATGGCAACGAACAAGGTGTTTTAAGATTGCTGACAGATCGAGAATTAGATGTCTTAAAACTTATTGCACAAGAGTACACCAGTGACGAAATTGCCAAGAAGTTATTCATTGCCAAGAGTACTGTGGATACCCATCGTAAAAATTTAATTTTTAAATTAAAAGTAAAAAATGCTGTAGGGCTTGGCTTGTTTGCTGAGCGCCATGGCATGATCTAACTATTATAAACCCTTATTAAAACAAAACAATATGAAAAATATTAAACAACTTTTATTACCAATTTTTTTGATCGGTCTCCTGTTTACACTCAATTCTTGCTGCGCAAAGCGATTTGGCAAATTTAAGATTAAAGACAAAGAGAATATAAACGCAGATATAATGTCTAATTATGATCTTTCATTCGCAGGAACGGGATTAATTGAAGTCCAAATGGCCATTAAGGCCAGGATTAATGATGATGATCCAAATTCTTTTTTAATTGATATTGAATTAACAGGTGCCAACAAAGCTAATGCCTCAGTAAAATTTATTCAAATTCCGCACCATCCTATTAATGTGTATGATGATAAAGTCATGTCAGCAATTGGACTTATTGAAGTTATTGATATATCTACGCTTGATGATAATAAAATAAAGTATGTGCCTGAAAAGAAAATTGGTGAAAAAAAAACATACAGTATAAATATTAAGAAAGAAAGACTGCAAACAGATAGTAATGGCCATGCATTTGGTAGTATACTTATTTTTTCTCCCCAGTCAATAGAACATGATCATTCTAAAAATGAAGTTTTACACAGTCACACAAAAGATGGGATTGTTAAAGACCCCAGGTAAATATTAAACGTTGCAATTATATGAAGCACCTTCACATAATAATCTGTTTTTTTATGTCTATTGGCTGTTATTCACAATCGTTGAATTACGACCTCTGCAGACAATATATAAATCATTACGAAGAAGAAAAATTGAAGCTTTATCTAGATGAGTTTGAGTCAAATATGTCTCATGCTGATGATTTGTCCTTCTTTTATTTTCGAAGCCTCCAACATCGCTATCTTAATGCACCAAAAAAACAATTGGAAAGTTTATACAAAGGTTTAAGTCTTGAACGAAATTCTGAACCAGATTCTATTTATGCTTTTATCTTGGATGAACTTTCCATTGTTTTGCAAAAAAACTTTTCAGAGAAAGATAGCGAAGAAGCCATTGAACTGATAAATAAGAGTATTGAAATCAAAGAAAATTTTTCAAATACTACACAGTTAGGTAAAAGTTATCTTATCAAAGGCAATGCATTTTTTAGAAGAATGGGAACAAATACATATGCTAATCTTGATTCTGCACGATCTTGTTATCAAAAAGCAATTACCTTTTTAGGTGATAATAATCAAAAATATTTTGCAATAGAAAGTTTGGCAAATGTTTACAGGAAGAAAGGTCAGTACAAGGAAAGTCTAGCCTTATATAAACAAAGTTTGAATAATTATAAAGTTAAGGGTGATCAAGATGATATAACTATAACTTCAGCTGCTTTGTCAAATTTATATATTAAAATGAAGAAATATGATCAAGCCAAAGAAATATTAGATACATTAATTATTGATGAAGGCGATCATTCTTTGGTGACATGTGTTTTAGAATATAGGGCAGAGTTGGCAGATTCACTTCAAGATTATAAGTCGGCTAGTTTTTGGAAAGACAGTATTTTGAGATTTCAACATGATATATTTGATAGCCAAAAAATAGAAGCTGCTGAAAAATATAAAAGCTTATCTCTAGAAACACAGTTAGCCAAAGAGCAATCTATAACATTAAAGAACAAGTATTGGATGACCTTGTTAGGGAGTGTTTCTTTGATCTTAGGCTTGCTGTCTTTTAGTATGTATAGATTTTATAAACTTAAAAAACAGGCCTCTGACCAAGAACTTTTAAATGTTAAAATAAAATCAGCGCTCGATTCTACAAGAGCAAAAATGGATGGTGAACAAAATGAAAGACAAGCGATAGCTTCTGTGCTGCACGATCATATGGCCTCTTCTTTAGCAGCTGCACGTATTAACTTATCTGTCGCCAAAAAGAAATCAGATCATATTCTTTATATTGAAAAAGCTGAAAAGATACTGACTGAGGTCAACGACCAAGTCAGAAATCTCTCCCATCAATTGGTGTCTCCTTCATTAATCAAATTTGGTTTAGCCACAGCTATTGAAAGCTTAGCAGATAATATGTCTATTGATAATCTAGTGATTAACTTTAATAGTAACATTGGCAAACAAAGATTTGAAAACGCCAAAGAGGTTTTCTTATACAGGAGTTGTGCCGAATTTCTTCAAAATGTGCACAAACACAGTGATGCGACTGAGGCTAATATTAATCTCAAATTAGAAGAAGATAAGGTTATATTAATTGTTGAAGATAACGGCAGCAAACGAAAATCCCATCAAAAATTAGATTTAGGTCTTGGGTTGATAAGTATTAAAGATCGAGCGGAAGCTTTTGGAGGTGATTTTACTTTTTTACACACTACAAATGGATTTTCTAATAGGATAGAAATACTGAGTAAGGAAATTAATTAGTTAATAGCAATGTGAAAGGTATCTCTTTTTGTTTCACCAGTAGACATTAAAAATTCAACAAATATCTGCTTTTCTCCGGGGCTGTCGCACTTTAAGTTCTGATTTCTATATTTTACATAATGCTTGTTAATTTGCTCTATCCATCGATTATTATTATTAGGATGAGTTATGCTGTTGGATGCCCACTTTATTTTTGTGATTGCATTCATCGAACTGGCTTTAATAGTCATGGTAAAATTTTCATTGACTGAAATGTTATTATCATTAATAACCATTTTAATGTTATCTGAAAAAGCATTCCAGGCATTAACTCTTCCATATCCAGCCTCTTTGTGAAATCCCTCAGAGTTATAGTTTACACCTACACCATCAATTTTATCTGTGGTTAATCTTAATATGTCATGCAATTCTTTAGAAGTTAACAATTCATTTTCAGAAATTAGTAAGCCAGCAATGCCTGCGACTAATGGTGTAGAACCCGATGAACCCATGAAGACGCCCATCGCTTGTGGATTTGTAATATCATATCTCGCTGCATTGTATCCCCTGCCTGGAGCTATTATATCAATGTGGTTGTTTTCGTTGTTCTGTGATACTGCTACTTCATCAGAAGAATTACTCTGAGCAACTATTGTGATAAGACCTGAATCTTTAAATTCTTCAGGTAAACATTCTTCTGTGTATGAACTTGATAGAAAAATAGGTGCCCCTCTTCCATTTCTTGCATTATTTCCAATTTCTTCGAACGCGGAAATGAAGTTTGCTGAGATTAACTCTGGTCTTCCACTCATTGATAGTATATCAATATCATCTGTAGATTTAAGATCTAATAACGCATTTGCTATATCACCTTGACTGTCTCTTATGTCTATGGGTATGAATCTACATTCTGGACAAGTTCCAATCATATAAAGATTATTGTTGCCAGGTGCAATGGCAAGACTAACAACCGATGTACCATGTGAGCTTGTTGTGGCGTACTCATTTTGGTTCTCCAGCCTATCAAAATAGTTGGGTTGAAGTTCATCGTGCGCCAAATAAAAATCTTTATCTATAAAAACAATAACAGTTGAAGGGTCCCCAGTTTTATTATCACAGAATGTCTTTTTAGTTTCCATTGCTTCATGATACCATTGGGGCTCACTTGTAGGTTGGGGTATATCGAAATCTGATGGAAGAATACAATCATCTTGGGTATTAAATTTCGTTATTATATCTGGGTGAGCATAGTTGGTGAGTGCACTTTTAGATAATATTTTGGTCACCTTAAAAATATCTTGGCTACCTGGATCTACCAATATTGTCTTGAGCCTTGAAGGAGCTCTCTTTTTGCTAATTGTTTCAAACTGGTGTCTACTTAGCAATTGGTTTATTGACTGTTGCGAGGTAGTATCTTTAAATTCAACAATGATTTCATTTTTTAAAAATGAGTAGTATTTTTCGCCTTTGACATCTGCTATATATAATGCCTCTCCGAATGAGGCCGTGCTCTTCATAATATCTTTAATATTGATATTAGAATTCGATTCAAATATAATAATTCCTAATTCTTGATATTCGTCCGATAAGTTGCGATCCAGTAAAAATTCTTGATTCTTTTCTTTATTGTTTAAAGCAGTTGAGATGTTTTGATAAGACAAAGTATCTGAAACTCTAAAAGCAATTTTATCTTTAACTATTAAGAATTTGGCTTTTTTATTATTCAATGTATAAATATCATCTACAGTTACATAGCATGATTGGCAAATTATAATAATAAGCGTAACGCAAAGAATTGGAATTGGAATTGTTCTCATAAGGGCTAGGGTTTCATTAAAATTAGGAATTATGTTTTATTTTTTGCATCCTTATTTATAGGGATATTAAAAATTCACCTAAAAGGGGGATTAACAATTGTAAAATTTTGGTAGAACTTAGATCACATAGATTTCATCACAAATCGATAATAGAAAGCATATAAAAAATGTGTGAAGGTGTAGATGTAAGCTTTCCATCCCAAAGGTTTACCTGAGCGTCTTTTATATTCTTTGAGAACTTTGAGTGTCCTTTTAAACATGGTGATTTTTGAACCAGAAATCTGTCCTTCATACACTCTGTAATACATCAGTGGAAAATCGATTTTTATACTTGACCCTATATGCTCATGAATGCGTAACCACAATTCAAAGTCTTCTCTGGCTTTATACATTTCAGCCGTTTTAAATGGATGTTTGCGCAGCAATTCTGTTTTTAAGACAACGCTTGATGTAGGTGTGCGTATTCTTCTTAATTGTTTTGAGAATGTGACAATGCTGTGTTTGATGTTCTTAGGTTTTTCAAAAATGATTTCTTCATTATGTGTAAAGTTGTACATTTTGGAACTGCAAAATTGAGCACCGGTTTGATTGAGTAAGTTGATTTGTAATTCTAGCTTTTGGGGATGCCACACATCATCAGCATCGCACATGGCTGACCATTTTCCTAGCGCTGATTTTATGGATGTGTTTCTAGGGACAGCAGGAAAGCCATTATTTTTGTCAAGGTTTATTAGTTTTATTCTATTGTCTTGCGTAATAAATTCTTGAACAATTTGCACGGTTTCATCAGTAGAGCAATCATTGCAAATTATGAGCTCCCAGTTCTTGTAAGATTGATTCAAAATGGATTGGATAGAAAAACCAATAAATTTTTCTGCGTTATAAGCAGGCATTATTACTGATACAAGGTCTTCCATTAATTTGCTAAAGCTTGAATTTAATTGAGCTGTAAATGTAAGATATTCTAAGTACCAAATACGTGCTACTCGATACTTAGAATAAATCTATTTTTTGTGCGCTCTTTTAACACCTCGCTGTTTTACGCTTTTTACCTATGCTTCCTCTTTTTCTTACCTTCTCAATTTGCTCTGGGACTAAAGGAACTTTGCAAGCTGTACCACCCACGTCTACATGTACTTTTCCGACTCTTTCACCTATCGCAATAGCCTCATCTGTCAAAGATTTTATGTAAGCACCTGTCGCAATGATAAATCCATTCATAGCATAGCGCACACGGTTTTGAGCGGTATGTACCTCTTTTTCTGCGCGTTTAAGTAATTTCTTGTACAGTTTAATATCTAAGTCTTTGTCGTCTTTTATAGAAGCCATAGAACTCAGTGTAGCCCAACCGGCAGCAGCTATGGTTTCTTTTTTATTTTCTATCCACTCCAGTGCCAACTCTTTTCCAAATTCAGTTTCGGAAGCGACCCATGGTACTGTATACTCGCTGAGATATTGCCAGTAGGCTTTCTTGACCCAGCTATTTAATTGTGCTTTGGTAATCTGAGTTTCATCAGCCATGAGGCCCGCTAAATACATCGCATCTGAATTGCCTGTTTTATACAGCTCCAGTGAAAGCTTATGGTTTTTCTTCGTCTTCTTAAGTATCTTTTTAAGGTCTGCTACTTTGACGCCAAAAAAGGGTTCTTTGGCTCCGTGTTTCATGAGAATGTTTTTGGTTCCCTCATGGCCATATGTCTTTAATTCTGCTAAAACTTCTTTTGCTGTCATTATAGATTATTTTTTTGATTTAAAGATAAAAGCTGAGATCAATGAAACAATAAATCCGACTGGAAAAATTTCCATAAATGTCATTCCTATTTTTATAATCGGATTTTTATAAAGTTCTTTGAATTTCTCCATCTCTGCAATTTTTATATCTATTTCTTCTTGGGATAAACCACTCGCATGGAGTTTTTCGACTGAACTCTGAAAGTAATCTGCCATAAAGTCTTTGGCAATGGTGTTGGACATAATCATCCAGGCTATGATATAAAAGAGGGTAGCGACTAAAGTAATTCCAAGGCCAATTTTAAAAGCTTCTTTGAAGGTTAAATGATTTGTTGCTGTGTTTTTCTTGTAATAATGAGTAGCCACAAAGATTGTAGAAAAGGCTATGATCATGGTTGTGTAACCAAGGATTTCACTGTATTTGAAATCAAGTGGCGAACCTGTAAAGGTAAATATCAGCATGGATACAATAATGACTGCTGCTATTGTACCATATGTAAGAATCAATTTTTTCATTTTATTTATTTTGATTCAAATTTGAAATAAATCAAGGATTATACCCTCATACTTTAGTATTGAAATCTGATATTTATCTCATTCTAAAGAATGAAAAGCCCGAATTTATTGAATTATTCCAAGAGATCGCGCTTTAGCAACGGCTTGCGTTCTATTTTTAACATCTAGCTTAGAATAGAGATTTGAAGCGTGTGTTTTTACCGTAGGTAGAGCTATAAATAATCGATTGGCGATTTCCTGATTGGTACATCCTGTAGAGATGAGTTTCAATATTTCAAATTCTCTATTGTTCAAGTTGGAGTCCTGAAGCGCTTGTGGATCAATCTTATCTGTTGCTTGTTCTTCATCAGATTTATTCTTCACGATTGTCAATCCAACCCAAATACCCATAATTGTAAATATACTTGCAACGAGAGAGATGTAGAATTTTTGGCTCAATTGGCCAATAAAATATCTGTATTCAAAATATTGCAAAATAATGACAAGTACGGCCATCACAAAACCTAAAAGAAGTAGGATAAGATATTTTTTATTCAATTTAAAAGCCATTCATAGTTGAGATAGAAGTGGCACTAAAATACTGATTTTGATTGTAATGTTATCTGATTACCGTTATACTCCTCATTTAAGTTTCTCAAACTTAAATGAAAGTAAATGGAAAATAAATCTGGAGATATTACTATCTTTCTTAGAAATAACGGAAGATTAAAGCTTAGTTTATATCCTTTTGTAAGTTCATTAAATTTACTCTGTTTCCTTTTGTCAAAATTTCAGCTTAATCGAATTTTAGTCTACGCGGTTATAATAAATCATGTAAATTACTTATGAAATTATTTAGTATTATATTTTCGTTCTACCTCACAGGATGTCTTTTTGGGCAAAAAAAATATTATACTTTTGATTTAACGGTAGACTTGCTTGAAGGATCTTCGCTTTCTGAAAACGAAACTAAGATGTTCACAACGAAAGAATATTACTTTGACAACGACTATCTTCTTAGTTTTAGTAAAATTGGCAAAGAATATCAAGTTGGAGAATTTGAAAAAGATTATAGAGATGTATTTATTGTGGAAAATAAAACTAATAGAACTTTTTCACAGGACATAGGAGTAGGCATTCAATTATTTAGTAACCAAACGAATTCATTATTTTTAAATCAAGTGCCACAACCTACTGGTAATTCAAAGTTTATTAATGGAATTAAGTGTTTAGAATATACTTGTCCTACTGAGGGCCATTTTGAAGTTCGCGATAAATATTTCTACATAGACGAAGCGCTTCCTTTCGTGAACTATAGACATTTTCAATGTAGATTTCCTGGATTTGTAAAAGAATCAGTTGTTATGTATGGAAGAGAGCCCATAGCTTTAGTCGCTAACATACATGAAATTGAATACGATTCTACATTTTTTAGGTTCACTCAGAATCTCCAAAAGCAATATCCCCAATGGCCAGATTTCGACAACATTAAAGTTCAAAGTAATTGTGAGTTAACTGATGCTATGAAAAATAAAGTTGTGGATGTTTTGGTTGGTAGAACCCAATTAAATAGCAGTGATAATATTGAATTAAAAAGAGAGAATAGGCCTATTGTCGTGAAAAATGCAAGTGAGATCATGTATTATAATTCTCACGAGAAATTATTTTACAAAGTTACTGATAGAGGGAGGGAGATCAGTAAAATATCAATTAATTCAGATGTTGATCGTATTTATTCCACTGATATGATGTTTAATCAATTTTACGAAAATGATACGCTCTATAAATTTGATCATGAAAATAATTTAGAAGAAAAAGTTTACTATGATAAAATCGAAAAAATTCAAAGTGTATTTGATTTAAAATATAAATTAATATCTAAGAAAAAATACAATGAAAATGACTTTTTAATTTCAGATCAAAAGTTGTCATTAGATGGAAAGCCGATTAGAAATTATGAATTCGTTTATGATGACCATAATTTAAAAAAGAAAATCACAAAACAGTTTGAAACGAATGGCTTAGAAAAAGAAGAACGAATAATTGAATTTGATTATTTTGAAAATCAATTACCTAAAACACGTAGAGAAGATAGCGAAATTATTCACTTTAATTATCTTTTGAAAGATCACCCAGTTTTCGACAGCTTGTTTGTTGTAGAGTCAGATAAATATGATGTCAAGCAATCAATCACATTATTTGTTTTTGATAAGAACGAAAATCTGATTAATCGGAATATTTATGAATCTGATTACACTTTCACTGATGAGTTTTTGTATGATGAGGCGTCCTGTGAGAATTTAGACGACTTTTTAAAAGATGATTTTGATCTGCTTAATTACATTGTTTTAGATTATTACTACAACGAATTTCAATTGGTCAAACTCAAAAGATATAATGCCAGAAATAATATAAACACTAAAATCACTTACGGTAAGTATAAATTCTTAGTTCATGATTTAAGCGTTAAGGATTGCGTAGTCACACCAACTGTTTTTATCAATGGAGTTGATGCCTTTTTTGAAAATGAAAATTACGTTTACTATAAGTTGTATCTCACTGAAAATATACATCTTAAAGTAGATCCACAATACACTAATATTAATGAGGTTTTAAATGACCTTGATTCGAATTATAGGGGATGCTCGTTAGAAAGTTTATATCGAAATGAAATATTACATTAATGAATAGTAACCAATATCTTGTTGTTAAGAGAAATAAATCAAATGGGCAATGGGAATTAAATTAAATCTGCGGCTTACATTATGTGTGTTATTAGTATCATTCAGTACTCTTTGTAATAGTCAATTATATGAAAAATATACTCATTCCAGACTGAGGTCTTCTGAAAAATACAAGCTCAATTTTTTATATTCAAAACCGACCTTACTTGATTTAAAGAAAAGAGTTTTAACAGAGGAAACAAATGCAATAGAATTCCTAAAATGTAATGATGGGTATAACTTTGATCCAACATTTGTCTCAGGCTGGATGAATAAAGCCCCTCAAATAAAAGCATTGAAATTATCTACTATTGGAAATCAGGCTTTAAATATCGGACTTGAAGAGCTAGAATTTATAGAAGAAGTTGTTGTGGTAATTGAAGGTGAGATTGATTTTGAGTTATTGTTTATGAAACTCAATCAAATGCGTAATCTTAAGATTGTAACCATTTCATCAAGATCGTATGCTGAGATAAAGTTTAGTAATGCTTTTGATCAGCTTGTGTCAAAGTTGTCGACTTTGTCTCTGAATAATATAGCGATTAAATCTATAAATAAGAATTCTGATAATGATTTAAAGACTTTGGTTTTGCGTTATTCATTAGAGGCTGCACAAAAGTCATCTTTGACGAATTTGATTGAGTATTTTAAATATTCAGAAAATATTGAAGACTTAATCATTGACTATAATAGTACAATTAATCCTAATGACTTGTCATCTTTAAATACTTTGAAAAGTTTAAAGAGAATTGACTTTATTCATGCAGGGTTAATGGGGGACAAAAGTTTATTTGACTATTTAAGTCCCAAACAAAAGATTGAAAATGTTTATCTAAGTGCGGTAAATGAAATTGCGCTAAAGAATATTCATTTATTTAAAAACATAATGACATTGGAAGTTGACAAAAAGCATTTGTTAGCAATAAGTGATAACATTGATTTTACAAAATTAAAAAAACTTAAATCTTTTATTGCCGCGATTGACTCTCTTCCTTCGGAAATTGGGAACCTGAAAAATTTAGAATTTCTTAAATTAAAGGGGCTTTTTGAAAATATCCCAAAGTCTATATCAAATCTTTATAAATTAACAGAGTTAGATTTACATGCTAGCAATGTTACTTCTGTACCTGAAAGTATTATCCATCTTGAGAGACTTGAAAAAATTTCTATTTATGCGCCAAAATTATTTAAGTTTCCAACAGGAATATGTCAATTGCTTAATTTGAAATACTTAGATGTTTCCATGATTTCGGATGGTATGATTCCTGAAAAAATTTCGAATTTAAAGCAGTTAGAGTATCTGAAAATTAAATCTAAATCATCATTGATTCTTCCAAACTCTTTTGGCCAATTGACTTCTTTAAAAAGTCTAATTTTAAAAAACAATAAAATTAATATTGTACCGAGCTCATTTTGTAAGTTACGCAATCTGGAAGAGTTAAATTTAATTGGGAATGAGATTTCTGAATTGCCGAATTGTATAGGTGATTTGCAAAATCTTAAATCTCTTCTTATGGGTTATGCTTATATTAAATTGGAAAGTATACCGGCTTCTCTAAAGGAAATTGATAGCTTAAGAGTATTGAGGTTTTCAAATTCAGAAATACAAGCTCATCTTCTTGATAGCATTCTTTACGTTTTATCTCTGCGGCCAAAACCTTTATTGAAATTGGAAATGCAAAACTGTCAGATAGATAAATTGCCAAATAAATATTGGGATTCTATAGAATTAAATGACATCGACTTTAGTTCCAATGACATACAAGAATTCCCGAAGCTTTTGTATAGTGCTAAATTTGAAAGACTGAGGCTATACGATAATGGTAATCTGATAATAGGGACAGATGAACCTTTAATGTTTAAGATAAATGCATTTTTAAATGGAGACCTTGATGTCGAGCAGTTCCGTCGTGTAATAGATTTAGATAAAGTCTTACCCGTACTGAAAATAAAGTATGGAATCAATTATGCAAATAGTGTAAGAGAAGTCCTGGTGAAAAAAGGATTTGATGTTTTGCCTCTTGAGCTGGATGAACTTGAGTCTGGAAATAAATATTTCGATGCAGGTGATTACGAAAAGGCACTTACTTATTATATTAAATCGGAACATGAAATATTGGAAATTACCTCAAATGAATACTCGGGTATACTCATAAAAGAAGAATGTATTAGATATTTGGTGGCACTGGCACGGACAAATAATAATATAATGCTAGCGGAAAAGTTAGATTTTATAGAACAACAAATTTATTTCTACTTAGGTGAAACTGAAATAGTATCGATGAATAAGGGGCTAAAAAATGAACTCTGTAAAGAATTTACTTATTTGTCAATGTTTTATAACTATTTAAATAATAAAGAAAAGACTGAGGTGTTTTTCCGTGCAGCTAAGAGTTGTTTGGTACAAAATAGAAACTTGGATAAATTAGAGATAATGGATTGTTTAAGTTTATTAGAGTTATATTTAATTACTGGTCAAGAAGAATCTTTCGAGGAGCTTTATGTTTATTGCTTGTTGCATTTTGATGGCAGTTTTCAAACTCAAAGTATTTTGGAATATCTCAATATTTCAAATGATATAAGTCTTGGGAATATTGATAGGAACAAGATTGAAAAGATTACTCAGTCGTTGGATAATTACCAATACACAAATTGGATTTCCACTCTTGTTGAAATTTGGGCTCGTTTATTTAACTTCGAAGGATCTGAAATAATTTCAATTCTGAATTATAAAATATATCCATATTTAGTTTCATCAATTGTACCTGATCATAGATTTATTAAGTAGTTTTTTCATTAATGCGTTTACCTAATTATCGTAATACTCCCTGTATAATATTCTAGATCTTCATTGGGATTGAAGCGGACGGCTATCGCATAAACATAAACACCTTGCTGCACAAATTTTTGATTAAAGGTGCCATCCCAACCTTGGGTAGCATCGTTAGGCTCGTATGAAGGGGGTGCGCTAAAAACCAACTCGCCCCAGCGACTATAAATATTAAAAGATTCTATACCTGATACAAAACTATCTGCCCCAATGAAAAAGGTATTGTTGTTTGGTCCATCAGGTGTGAATATGGTAGGAATGTAGATTCTTTTAGGGATGACTTCTTCAATATTTATACACGCCAAATCACTGCAGCCATAGGAGTCAGTTAATTCGACACAGTAAGTATTGAGTCCGTTTGGATCGACTTCAATGCTAAGACAATTGTTTGTGGTGCCTGTGCAAAGGGTATTGCCATTTTCTGTCCACATTACATTTTCAATTAAAGTGAGATCTAGATCAGATGAAGCCTCCAATGTGAAGAGTTCGTCTGAAATTTGGATTTGTAGATCGTCACCGATAAATGCATTGATGCTTGGTGTTTCGGGAACGGTCAATTGGATTGATAGTTCACAATTGTCATCTCCTAGTATGGATAAACTGTAGTTTCCTGCAAATAAATCTGTAAACACTGGGCTGCCAGAAAAATTAATATCATCTAAGCTAAACATGAAATTACCACTACCGCCACTCACATTTTCTAAAGCAATACTTCCTGAGTTTTCTGCGATACATGCAGGATTGATCACAGCTTCGTAAGCTAAGTCTTCGCAACAATTAATAATTTCTACTTCAATGTCTATGAATCTATCTTGACAAGGAAATTCATTGTTTGTTCTAAAGTTGAAAATTAGAGTCTCGCCAGGGGTAAAGCCTTCTAGACATATATTAGTTAAGTCAGAAAAGTCGCCGTTAAAATTATTGGGTGCTGTCCATTCTCCTGTTGCACCTGTGACCATTTGAGATAAATCAAAACAATTGGCAGAGGTGTTTCCGTCTTCATTGCAAATTTTAATACTTTCAATGACAGTGATATCTGAGGGTTGTGTAATTGTTAGGGTTGTTTGTTGGAATAAGTCACATCCTAACACCATGTCATTCAAAGTATATTGAAATATAAATTCACCCATCAGGTTTTCTATGTCAATAAAATTTCCATTGCCTATTATAATTTCTTCAGGTCCATCTACAACCGTCCAAATGCCATCGGCACTTTCTTGAGAGAGCAGATTTGATAAATTAAAAACACCCATGGTGTTACATAGCTCTTCTGCTTGCAGATCAATAACTGGACAAGTGCAGTCCAATACGGTTACAGTTAGATCGGCTTGTGCCAAAGTACAAGGTGAGTCTGGCGGATTGTTAGCTGTGTATATAAATGTATATTCTCCGGGTTCTATGTTTTCAAAATTCACAAAAGTGATATCATCAATTATACCATTGTTGTAATCGGGACCAACTGTCCATTCCCCGAAAGGGTCAGCATTAAAATCTGTCAAATCAATCTCAGAAGGAAATTGTGTATCTTCTGGATTGTTGCACACTTGTACTTGATCCACAGCCAATATGACCTCTAGTGGTTCAAAGATATCTATCGATCTAGATGTTGATTCTTCGCAATCCATGCCCTGGGAAGTAGTTAATACAAATGTGATTTCAATTGTTTGTTCATTGTATTGAGATGGATCAAGAATATTTGATACGGTCTGATTGTTGATCATCCAAGTCCCTTCCAAATTCTCAGGATTATAGAGAAAATCATTAAGATCAAATGCAGCATTTGTATTGCAAAGGGGAGCTATATTTTCTATATAAAATTCAGGACAATCGCAGTTACGTACGCGAATGAAAGTTGTAAATGTTTGTGCATCACAAGCTGTATTCGCGGGAACTGTATAGTTGAGCTCATATTCACCGGGATCAACTCCGATAAATGAAACAATATTATTGTTATCAATTTGAATACTTCCATCAGTAAATGACCAACTGCCATTGCCACCATCAAGAAGTAGAGTATCTAATTGTATGTCGGTCTCCTCACCATTGTCTAAATTACAAATCGAAATGTCAGATTCTAAAAGAGCATATGGCGCAGGGTAGAGAAAAATGTCTATTGTGGTCAAGCATTCTTCCAAAGGAGCGTCTGGCGTAAATGTCAAAACGTAAGTGCCCGATTCTGCTTCAGCTTGTATTTCTAAAACAGAATTGTTTATAAATATTAATTCATCATAGTTAGATGTCCATGTACCAGGGACATTATTACCCACTGGATAAGATGACAGTGCGGCACAGGCTTCAATGGGTGCTTCTAAAAAATAATCAGGACAATTGCAATCTACGACGTCGATATTAAAAGTATACTCAGGATTAGCGCAAGGGATATTGGGATCTGATGGGGTGAAAATTAAAGTGTAAATATCAGGCGCAAAGTTTTCGCAATTAAAATTCTGTGGATCATCGACTTGTGTATTGTTAAAAAACCAAGAACCTGATACGCTTGATTCTTGATATTGTGTCAAGTCTATTGTAACAGGAAACTGTCCTGGTGTACCATTGCAAGCCATTGCACTTGTCGTATTTAAAATGAGAGGCTCTGCGTTAACTATATAATCAAAGGATAAACCGGCCATACAAAAACCATCTTCATCTGTTATATTTAGGCTTACAGTTTGGGGCCCAGCAGTCGTCGTATTCAATTCTATCCCAGCGGTCGTTTCACCATTGGGTATCCAAGTGTAAGAATAAAAACCTCCTGAGCTGCCCGTTACTATCGGTTCTAAAAAGAAAAAGTCATCAATACACAGGTCTGAAACTATTACAGGCTCAATTAATATTTGTGGTCGGATGGTTATGTCAATAAATAGATATTCTGAACAACCAAAGCCATCGGTGTATTCATATTGTATTGAAAAGGCATTGGGTGTCATGAATGCAAAATCTGTAAAATCAAGATTACCTTGGCTATCAATGCCTTGACCAGAGAATGTGCCTGTTATGCCTGTAGGTGTATTGATGACGAAGGAGAATGTGTTTGGAAAATCGTCTTGGCAAAATTCTATATCTTCAAAATTGACATTGTCTACTGCTGGCAAATCACAATCGTCTGTCTCGCAAGTAAGAGTATTGCTTATAGTGTTGCAAGCAGCTGGGCCATTGTTCGTAGCTGTAACACTTACAGTAGCCGTGACAAATGGACCTAAATCATCAAAGAAGAATTCGTTGCCATTTTGAATGCCTGCCGTTGCATTAGATGATGAGGCTGTCACGGTATAATCTACGCCAGGTTCTTCATCCCAAGTAAATAGCAAATCACCTGGATCGTTTTGGTCGATACAATTTATTATAGGTAGAGGAGGTGCTTCAAACACCTCAATTTCAAAAGGTCCTGCTGAAATTGTACAGCCGTCTGAATTACTGATGTTGATTGTGTAATTGTAAATGCCTGTTGAGTTGTAGCTAATGGTATTTCCAAAAACAGTGGCTCCGGGGAAATCAAAGGTATATGTTTCATTAGTACCTACAGGATAAGTGAAATTAAACGGCAGGTTAATGCATTCTTTTCTTGGAGATAAAAGTGTTACATTGATCGCTGGCAACAATTGAACATTGAAAAAATTTGTTTCGGATACACCACAATCTGTCGTTGCGTAGATGCCAAAACTTTCAGATGCCGAAAGATTTGCAATATTGGATATGGTCAAGGTACTTTGATCAGCACTTATAGTTTGCTGACCATTTAAACTAGCAGGCACAATCCAAGTGTAGATGGCTGTCGGATCTAAATTTGTTATCTTAAATTGAATATTTGAAACATCCTCTGGACATATTGTATTGTCAAACGGTTCAAGTAATGGCACCGGGACAACAGGATTAATAATCTCATATGGACCAAATAGGCAGTTGACAAATGAATTAGGAGAAGTCCCTTGCGAGCTGTCATTGTGATTGACGTCATCCATGAAGCCTGTAACCGACACATAATAATTTCCATCTTGGAGGCAAGCAGTGGGGTTATCGGAAAGGGTAGTCACCGCCATATTGGTCGTGCTATCAATCCATTGATATAGTAGTCCTTGAAAACTTATTTCTTCAAAATCTCCATCTATTAAAACTTCTACTTCTTCAATACCAAATGTAAAAGTTTGTTTTTGGTTGGCGCAGGGTTCGGCTTGAACAAACACAGGCATTTCGATTTCATGCAAATTGATTGTCACAAAACTATCACACCTGGCACCTAAATAATTTTCTTGAGCAGACCCATTTACCAAAACAATCTCCTCTCCTGAATTATCTTCAAAATCATAAATTACAATGTCAAACCAGTTGTAAGGTAATTGGCAATCTGTGAGGAATAAGTCTACTTCACCTGGTGGCCCTGAACCTACCAGATCGATTTCTATTGTTTGTTCGAATGCACATCCACATTCATCTACATCTGAAAGTCTGGTTATTTCAAAGTAGTCATCATCATTTATTTCTGCCTCGGTAATATCTTCAATGTCAAAAGGCCCGCTTTTCCAAGTTTGGCCATTTAGATTTGGTAGATTAGGACCTTGCCAACCAAGGAATTCTACATCTCTATAACATAAAGAATAGGGGCCAAATCTTTCTTCATCAGGTTGTGGTAAAATGGTAACCGTTTGACAAATGGGTCCCGTTCTATAACTGCAATAATTTGTAATCTCATCCAAGCATATTTCATAGACACCTTCTTGTGTAAAAGTGAAATACATCTCACTCGTGCCAAAGAGTTGAAAAGCTAAACTTCCGTTTTTTATGGGGTTGCCAATACCATTAGAAATATTGCCTTGCCATTGAACAGTGAATTCGTTGGTGCCACTTGTCATGGCTGTGATTGACCAAAAGTACTCTGCTACTACAACATCATACACTTCATTTTCAGGATAGAATCTCACGCGTGCTCCCTCACAAAAAGTGTTGGGTGGATAAACGCCAGCAGTACATTGATCATAGGCTAAAGTTGTTTCATTATCATCTAATTCTGGCAGAACAAGATGTTCTCCGTTTATATCCAAATCAAAGTCACATATGGCCCCATTACAACCACTGATTGAGATCATATACAAACGCCCAGGGATTAATTGACCATCGGGGATATCTAATTCAAGAGGAATATTGCCTAAGCCTAATGGGTAGGTGAAACACTCTGATAGACCTAGACATTCTGGATCTACAAAGCCACCTGGACAAGTTGCCCAAATTGCCATTTGTACGCCCGTTTCTCCAGTGGGAGGATCACAAGCTGTGGCTAGGGCGGATACATTTATAGGTCCAAAACCGGCTACAAATTTATAGAATAACATATTGGATAAATCTGTTCCGCCGCAGTTGGCTGAACCGCTAGATGGCAGTGTCCAATTGTCTCCAGTTGGATAAGGATCACAGTTGGCTTCTGCATTGATACAATCTGCTTCTAGCTGTGCAGTAAGATTTGATAAAGTGATCAGTATGCATGCGGTGATATGAACCGCCTTAGAGAAAAGACAGGTTAATATAGAGTTTGAGTGATTCAAGTTTGGCCAGCTCATAAATGCTTCTTGAAAATAAGAATTTTCGTTAGAATACTCAGGTGCATACCTGTAATAGACGCATTTACAACGGGATTGGATGCCTATTCACTTATATTTTATATAGTTTTCTTCTTTTTGTGAAAATAAGCTTGATTACATCATATATTATATTGTTATTTAAAATATATAAATAAGATTAATTTAGAAGCTTAAGTTTAAGGTTTAATTGACTTTTGAATTTCAAACGGTTGATAGCTTTAAATCAATTATAAGGTTTACAAAATTGAATTATGATAAAAAAGATTCTTAAAACTTTATTTAAATCTGGAAAAGCAGCCACTGAGTCCGCAGGTAAATCTATGGAGTTTATTGATGATTTATTAGAAAAGGAGCATATTGTAAATGCTGTAGAAGGGATAAGAGAATCCACTGGGAAAGTAGTGCAGTCAGCGGGGACAGTATATCAGAAAACAAAAGATGTTATAGATGATAATATCAACTTAGATAATCTGAAAGAGGGTGCAGGAAAATTAGTAGCTAAAGGCAAAGAAGCGACTAGTGATTTGGCGGATTCTATGATTGAAAGTTCAGAGACTTTAAAGAATGTGATTAAGGAAGGTGGCGACTTTGTGAAAGGTGTGCTCGGAGACGAGGAAGAATAGTTTTAGGTTTTTGTTTTAAGTTTTTTCAAAATGATAAATTGATTTGGTTTTCATTATTTTCGTTCTATGACCTCAAAGGCCAAAATTGTATTTCTTAGTATTCTATTGTTTATAGCCGCGGCAATCGTAGCTTTTTATTTTTCGCCATATATCCTTGCTCACTTGTCTTTTGTTTACGGATTTTTGTCTTGTCTCGTATTATTTTCACTGCTCAGCGTTGTATTTTTTTTTATAAAGAGTTCAAGCTATAAGCAAATCGGCATCAGTAATGTTTCGTTTCTGACGATAGCTGTATCAAGTATGGCTTTTGGAATATTTGCTATGGTTATTGTTGCCAAACAGAGTCAAAATTCCGCTAGAGCAGATCAAATACAATTAACTAAACTGGAATTGGCGTCTGAAAGAACTTATGCCATTGAAAATGCCAATTTAATGACTCAGTTCTTGGCTGTTGCGAAAGAGGCGAATCAGGAATTGGAGCGCAATCGACAAAAAAATATATCTGATAAGTATATTACAAGATTTGCTGAGTTGAGTGCAGCGGTAAAGCCTCTCAGAAACTTTGAGGGTGATAGCTTGTCTGTTAAAAGATTCAGTCTGGAAAGAGGGCAGATGCTTTTGACTCTGATAAAAATGGAAATGGATTCTGTTACTTTCGCAAAAGTAAAATCAAAAGTGACATTTGCTTCAGCTCAATTGGAAGGTTTCGAACTACCAAATGTTGATTTAAGTGGCGCTGATTTATCAGGTGCAAATTTGAAAGATGCTAATTTGGAAAACGCCGAGCTTTCAAAAATAAATTTAAGAGAAGCTTGTTTATGGGGTGCTAAATTAAACGGATCTCATTTGCGAGAAGCTGACTTGGTGAGATCAAATTTAGATTGGGCGGGGTTGAATAGATCTAATATGAGTGGCGCTAAACTGGATGGCTCAACATTACGGAATGCAAAAATTAAAGATTCTAATCTAGTGGAAGTAAGTTTGCAATGGGCAAATCTGGAGGCAGTGGTTATGACGGGAACTGATTTTGAATCTGCTCTTCTTATTGGTTCTGATTTTTATAAGGGAAATGTAAGTGGTGCAAACATGATGTACACCAGTTTGAGAAGTACTAAATGGGAAGACGCTGACTTGAGTAATGTAAATTTGAAAAATGGTGTTTTTGGCAATGCTCTTTTAAAAAACACAAACTTAGAAGGGACACAATTGGATAGTGTATTGGTAAGAGGTAAAGATTGGTTTGAAAAAATAGAGACTTGGCATTCGGGTGGGGCTGATATAATCAAGCGCTCTTACACTTTAGAAAGGGACAGAAATACAGATTTTTACTTCTTAAGGAAAACTAAATTGAAAGAGGATTAGAAAGACGCTTTTATATCTTTAGATGTTCTGTTTATTTTGTTAGCAAATTTAGTCAGTAATTCATCTTCTAGCCTAGAGGGTTTGAATTCAATTTGAAGTGCCCAACTACAATATGTTTTTATATCATTCATAAAGTTTTGCATTAAAGTGGCATCCCATACGGTATGACGATTTATATTATATTTTGCCTTCAATTTTTTACCAATTTCTTGCCCCCATTCATTATTAACGATGTCAACATAATTATCTAACGGGCCCGTATTTAAATCTTCTATCTGTTCTGAGGTAAATTCTCCAGTCACCAGTTCTGGCATATTGGCTCTTTCGTGTGAATCTGCAATAAAATCAGCCAACTCTTCTGAAAACATTGAGGTGATAAATGCTTGAGCTGTAATATGATTAAAGGTGTTGAGATATCCCTTTTCACTCAGGTCTCTTGGATTAATCGTATCCGCATTATTTAAGATTAGATCATCGGTCAATGCTAGAGCTATGTCATAAAAAGCTTTATCATTTTCTCCAAATAAATCACCCCTTCTTCTTGCAAGCCAGTAGACCCTTCTCAGTTCCGCCTGGTGAATTACCAAATAAGGCATTTTTATGGCAAGAATGACTTTGTCTACAAATGAGCTTGATGAGACATTTTTAAAATCCTTTTCGGATATGCCCTTTTCGAGAATACTTTTTATTTTGTGACCAGAGCAATCGTGCGTAATAATAACTTTTGGATTGCCATCTTTTTTATATTCTATTTGAATGCTTTTATTTAATGCTTCAAATGAGTTAAACCGACTGCCTAGCAAAGCGCCTTTAGTTTCTGTGCAATTTGATTTTGAAGCCGATGTTGATTCTACTTGTGGTTGACAAGAGAAAAATAGAATTGATAGTATTAATGTAAATCGAAAATTGATCATTTGCATTACATTTTTCGAACGGATTCAGTTTTGTCCATTTTTATATTTTCGGTATTATGTAATATAATTTTAGCACTTTTCTTGTCGCCTTCAATAGTTAGATTTGTAGATTCAAGGTTTTTAACATCATCTAAAACTATGGCTGATCTGTAATCTTTTTCATCGATACTTAAAGTAATATTATTCATTTTAAGACCATTAACGTGTCTGATATAAAATCCCCAAGCGGGTAATTCACCATACATTGAAAATTCAGGATATTCGTCCTCTGCTTCAGGAACATCTTTTAATTTATAAAGTGGAGAATAAGCCAGCCCTCGATTACCTCTACCGGGATATATAATTTCAATGTTCTCTAAGATGAGGTTTTCTACATTATGGCCAGGCATACCTGTTATTGAAGATGGAAAAGTATTGTGGAAAAAGGGTAGTGCAGGCCCTCTCATGTCATAGGCATAATCTGGTCTCTCAAAGGCTACTTCAACTTTAATGTTTTTTAAAGTTACGTTTTTTAAAGTGCTGTTGCCTTTTTCCGGTTCTCGGTTTCCTAATTTAATAAATATAGCATTGCCCGTATTAATAGCGGTAATGTTATCTACTAAAACGTTTTCTAAAAATCCTCCATCAACGGATTCAATCGCAATGGCTGATCTAAAAGTGTCGTAAACTTTTATGTTTTTTATCGTGACATTTTTAAAGCCTCCCAATGATTTTGTACCAAACTTTATGGCACTTGCACTTGATCTGACTGTACAATCTGTAATGAGAACATTGTCAATGTAGTGATCTTCAAAATGTGATTTTAAGCAAATCCCATCATCAGCAGAATTGATATTGCAGTTTCTGACAATGACATTTTTAGAATCTGAAATATCTATTCCGTCATTGTTCCAGTAGGCATCACTATCAACATTAATGTTTTCAATTATAAGGTTGGTACACCTGTCATAATGCTGCACCCAGCTTGCAGCATCTTTCAAAGTTACGCCAGATATCAATATGTTTTTACAACCTACAAAAACAACAAGCATCGAGCGCATGTAGAATCTTGGTCTGCCTTCCACATGGTTGTATCTTTTTGAGTCTAATGCACCCATATGGAATAAACTATCCACATGCAAGGCCGCTTCTCTGCCTTGGCCGTCGATTGTGCCTTTACCAGTTATAGAAATATTTTCTTGGTAGCTGGCCATGATGATACTTCTCATGTAGGATTTTTCAACGACCTTGTGGTCAACATGTTTTGTGCTTCCGAGAATAACGGCCCCTTCATTTAAATGCAATTCTACACCTGATTTTAAAGTAATGCTTCCCGTTAGAAATTGTCCATCAGGCACGATGACTTTTCCTTGTCCCTTTGCATGGGCTGCATCAATAGCTGATTGAATTGATAGGGTATTATTTGTTTTTCCATCCCCAATAGCACCATAATCAATAATGTTAAAATCTTGGGCATGGCCTATGCTTAGACATAGGATAAGGTTACAAATAATATGCAGAATGATTCTCATGATGTGATTTTTCTAAAGCACCTCTAAAAATACATTTTTTGTTTTTCTTAAAGACTGTTTGATGGATCTTTTGAAAACATCAGGATCAGCGTCACAAACTCAGTTATTCGTAATTGAGGTTTGACTAAATTATTAGTCCTAAGTATCAGCTATTAGGAGTATAATATTTCGCTCCTCTGGAGCTTATTTTAAAAATATATCTTGTTCTATTAATAT
>ENA-ORXM01000695-ORXM01000695.1-marine-metagenome-genome-assembly--contig:-NODE-695-length-55022-cov-4.094294_pt1 | contig 55022 bp, 48 predicted proteins | sample MGYA00237867_ERZ511480 | MGnify/ENA primary metagenome ERZ511480 (study PRJEB26309, sample SAMN06266103) | marine metagenome | isolation source: Algal blade | place: United Kingdom:Sidmouth, United...
ACAAAAGTATTGACACAGCAAGCTTTTACGAGAATGAAGAACAGATAGGACTCGCCATAAATCAATCGAGCGTCCCAAGAAATGAAATTTTTCTGACAACCAAGGTGTGGACAGATGATTTGCGACAAGAGCGAGTAACCCAAGCCTTCGAAGAAAGCTTAACGAGGTTGAAACAAGACTTTGTCGATTTATACCTTATTCATTGGCCTGTTGACGGTTATTATATTGATGCGTGGAAAGAGCTTGAAGCCATTTATAAGTCGGGTAGAGCGAAAGCAATTGGCGTGAGCAACTTCACGATTTCGCAGCTCAAAACCGTAATTGATCGTTGTGAAATCGTACCGATGGTTAATCAAATTGAGCATCATCGTGCAGCAAAAACTACTCAACTTTTGCGCACAACATCATATACAAGTTATTGCATGGCGACCGTTAATGAAAGGCGATGTGACTGAGTTGGATGTATTGAACAACCTCGCAGTCAAGCACAAGAAAACTCCAGCGCAAATTACTCTTCGTTGGCATTTGCAGCGTGGAATTGCTGCCATACCGAAGTCTTCTAACAAAAGTAGATTTGATGAAAATATAGAAATATTTGACTTTGAACTCTCTGCGGAAGATATGGCAAGCATTACAAGCCTTAATCAAGAAAAACGCTTTGGGGCAGACCCAAACAACTTTAATTTTTAAGTAGCTTCAATAAAGTATAAACCCTAAGTTCACAGTCTGAGTAGCAATTGAGTCAGTGTTTAAAATGCCGAACATTTGTGAGCACCATTGCTAAACCAAGCTCATTACATGCTTTTATAGAATCTTCATCTCTAATGCTTCCACCGGGTTGAATAATGGCTTTTATTCCACTTTCGGCGGCTAAGCGAACCACATCGTCGAAAGGGAAAAATGCATCTGAGGCAAGCACTTCGCCATCTCCGGCTCTATTGATTGCTTGTTGCGCAGCCCAAATTCTATTTGTCTCGCCCGTGCCAATTCCTTTTGCCATGCCATCTTTCACAACCACAATAGCATTACTCTTCACGTGTTTCACCACTTTTTGAGCAAAAATGAGATCGCGCAGTTGTTGTTCTGTTGGTTCTGTTTCAGTAACTACTTCTAAAATTGTAGAAAAACTAGCATCAGAGTCTTGAACTAGTAGTCCGCCATCTACTTTCACGTATTCAAGAGAATCAATGGGAGCTTGTGCCGCCTTAATTATCCGTAAGTTTTTCTTTGTAGAGAATACATCCAACGCTTCAGGTGTAAAATTTGGAGCAATGACTATTTCCAAGAAAATCTTATTCATCGCCTCCGCACTTTCAGCATCAACGGTTTTATTCATAGCCACAATGCCTCCAAAAATTGAAATTGGGTCGCATTGTTGAGCTCTAGTATAGGATTCGAGAGCTGTTTCGCCAATGGCAACACCACACGGGGTTGAGTGTTTTAAGGCACAACACACATGAATATTATCTTCAAATTCATTCACAATCTTCCATGCCACATCCATATCACGAATGTTATTGAAAGAAAGTGCTTTACCTTGCAATTGCTCCACATGGTTCATTGCACCTTTCACCATGTTGGCACCGTAAAAGGCAGCGCGTTGATGTGGATTTTCCCCATATCGCAAGTCGGCTTGCTTTGTGTAACTAGCTTGTAAGTGTGTCGGAAATTCGTTATTGCCGAGCATAAATTCTGAAATGGCTGCATCATAAGCCGCTGTAAGGTTAAACACTTTGCCGGCTAAACGTTTTCGAGTAGTTTGCGAAACTGAGCCGTTTTCTTGCCATTCTTGTTTCACCACTTCGTAATCATCAACTTCACTGATCACAATAACGTCGTTAAAGTTTTTTGCTGCCGAGCGAAGCATTGTGGGACCACCGATGTCAATAAATTCAACCTTTTCCTCGAAAGATTTGTTTGTTTGTACCTCTTTGAAGAACGGATACAAGTTGACAACCACAATGTCAATGGGTTGAATGTTGTGCGCCTTCATGGTGTCCACATGATCTTGATTTGAGCGCACGCCTAATAAGCCGCCATGAATTTTGGGGTGAAGTGTTTTCACTCTTCCATCAAGCATTTCAGGAAAATTAGTGACATCTGATACATCAATAACGGGAATATTGTTGCTAATAAGATGTTTTTTGGTGCCGCCTGTTGAAATGATTTCTACACCTTGTGAGTGAAGAAATTTGGCGAATTCTGAGATTTCAGTCTTGTCAAATACACTAATTAGCGCGCGCATAAGTTTTAGGTTCTGTGAATTGCAAAAGTAATACGCGATTCACCCCTTGCTTTATTTCAAAACATTAGTTTTTCACCAAATGAATAGCATCAATGAGAAGCTTGAAAGATTCCTCTTTTTTATTGCCAATTAAGATTGCGATTTGTTCAAATTCATCTGCCTCGAAGTTTGGAATAGTTAACGATCTGCCGCGATATACTGGCTCTAAATCTGATAATGGAATGTTGATGGTTTGCCATTCTCCTGTGGTAAGGAAACTGGTTTGGTAAGAATGCCGATCGCGCTGTGCATGTTTTACGCGAAGGTTATAGGTTTTGCCATCGCCTTTAACATGAAGCCGAATGGCATTGTTATGATTAATATTTATTGCGTTGCAATCAAATTGGATCATTGAGAAACCACCATTGTTCTTCAGCGAAACATGCCCAACAAATTCTCCATGCCCTTCTTCCGTCAAACTGAGTTGGGCAGTTGAGCGTCCACCCATCACGGTGTCATTTACAATGCTCCATTGCTTTTTGTCGGCGGTAGAGTTAAAATCAAAGATGAGTTGAGGAGCCATTTGAAGGTATATGAGGAGTAAGTAAACGAGCATGCTTTCTTTTCATATACACGTGTACCGAAATATAGTTTTCTTTAGGAGAAAAGTTGAATCACGAATCTGGTAAATCTTTCAAAGAAAAGTTTTGTTACTTTTAAAGGATGGAGGAAGTGCAGCAGTTTGAAGAACCCGTTGCGAAGTATGGCAAATTGTACACTTATGCTGATTATTTGGCCTGGGAATTTGATCGACGTGTTGAAATTTTACGAGGAAAATTGTTTTGGATGTCGCCTGCGCCAAGCACAAGTCACCAAAAAACGTCTGGGTTGCTCACCAGAAAGTTCTACTCCTATTTTCATGAGAAGCATAGTTGCAGCGTATTTGTCGCTCCATTTGATGTGCGCTTGCCAAATCGAAAAACAAAGTCTGAAAAAGATGAACAAGTGAATACTGTTTTTCAGCCAGACTTATGCGTGGTATGTGATTCACACAAGATTGATCGGCGAGGTTGTTTGGGTGCACCCAATCTCATTATAGAAATTCTTTCGCCAGGCAATTCAAAAACAGAACTGAATTACAAATTCGATATTTATGAGGAGGCAGGTGTTTTAGAATATTGGATGGTAAACTACTCGGAACAAGTAATATTTCAATACTTTGCTGAAGGTGGTCGGCTAATTTCGCATAGACCAAAAACGGTTGATGATGAAATTGAATCAATCATTTTCTCCGAGTTACGTTTCGCTGTAGCCGACATTTTCGAGGGTGTGAATGCACACTTATAAGAATTTCACCAGTTCACGCGCTCTGGTAACAGTTGTCTTAATTCATCATCTGAGTAATAGGCGTATTCTTCTTTAACGCGACTCAATTTTGGTAAATCGAGACGTAAATCGTGCAGTCTTCTGAAAAAAAGAACAGCATTTGGCAACAATTCGTGTTCTTCTTGTAAAACCCGTTGCTGCAGATTTTTTGGCGAGTCATTTGGTTGCACCTCAACAATTCTTTGAAACAAAATTGCGCCTGTATCTACACCTTCGTCAACAAGATGAATTGTGCAACCACTCTCTGTTTCACCATTAGCAATCACAGCTTCATGCACTTTTTTGCCATACATGCCTTTGCCTCCATATTTTGGTAAGAGACTTGGATGAATGTTAATGATGCGGTTTCTAAATTGTTGAATAACGGAATTCGGAATGATTGAAAGAAAACCAGCACACACGATTAGGTTGGTGTCTTTTGGAATTTCAGCCATCATTTTATCGGCGAACCTTTCATCTTTTCTGTTCACAATGGCATAGGGAATGTTGTACTTGATTGCTCTATTGATTCCCTCACATTCCCTGTCGGCGATCACCTTATTGACAGAAACGCCAGTCAGTTTTCCAGACCCTATTTTATTTACTATCGCCTGAAAGTTTGTGCCTGAGCCAGATAGTAGAATGGTGGTTTTCATTTTAGGGAAATTGTGTGTTTACGATTGATGATATCACGATTCACTGTTAGCTGGCTTGTGCCGCACTCATGCGAAAATTTATAGAAGTTGAATGTTCCCAGAGCCTTCTACGGTTTTGCCAATCACATAGGCCGTTTCACCCAGTTGGTCGAGTTTCGCAATGATTTGTTCAGAGCTTTGTGCCGAAACCACCAACACAAAGCCAACGCCCATATTAAATGTACCCCACATATCGTCTGCATTTGCACCTGCTTCAACCAAATGGTCAAAAATTGGTAGCACCCGTACATCATTTTTACGAATGACTGCATCGAGGTGCTTTGGTAAAGTACGCGGCACGTTTTCAATTAAGCCGCCACCGGTAATATGCGCCATGCCATTTATTGTTTGGTCTTCTAAAAGCGCAAGAATTGACTTCACGTAAATTTTTGTTGGTTCAAGCAAAGCCTCTCCCATGGGTTTGCCGTGAAAGTCTTGCTCAAAATTGGTGATTAGTTTACGCACCAATGAAAAGCCATTGCTATGAATACCGCTAGAGGCAAGAGCAATGATGTGATCACCAGCTTTCACTTTGCTTCCATCAATCACATCGGTTCGTTCTACTACACCAACTGCAAAGCCGGCGATATCATATTCACCCGCTTTGTAAAATCCGGGCATTTCGGCGGTTTCTCCACCAATGAGCGCTGCGCCTGCTTGCTCACATCCATCGGCAATACCGCCAACAATTTCTGCGGCTACAGTTGCATCGAGCTTACCACATGCTAAATAATCTAAAAAGAAAAGGGGTTTTGCGCCGTGGCATAAAATATCGTTGACGCACATGGCTACGCAGTCTTGCCCAATGGTATTATACTTACCAGTTGCGAAAGCAATTTTTAGTTTGGTACCAACGCCATCGGTACCACTAACAAGCACGGGCTCGGTGTAGTTGCCGAGTGAGTAGAATGCACCAAAAGAGCCTAGGCCACTGAGCACGTTGGGGTGTAAGGTTTTTTGCACCTTTTTCTTCATTAACTCAACGGCCTTATAGCCTTCTTCCTTGTCAACACCAGCATCTTTATAAGAAATTGATTTGTCGCTCATGCACGAGTTTGAAGGGCAAAGATAAGTTGATAAGAAAGCAAGTTCATTGTGATTTTACGATGATATACATTCAAAATGTAAGGATGACAAAAATGGAATTATTCGATTACTTTTTTTTCGGTCAATTTTAATACTTCAATTTTTCCACTGTCTTTTCGTATTAATTTTTTGTTTTTTATTCTGTATTGCAAAGTATCAAAACAGCCTAGTTCTGAAAAATCATTTTCTTGACTGCCGTAGGCATGTTCTTATATCCGTGGGAATAGGACTTCTGCTTAAACGGTTAAAGTAAAGAATCACAAAACGCAAACGCACTGCACTTGTCTGCCGTAGGTAGAAATGCGCGCGATTAGGACACCTTTTTACCGAGAAAAGCCATTTGTAACTCCTAAGTCATTCTTACTCATCTTCAAACTCCTTTTTTAATATTTGCTCAGCAAAATTCCAATAGTTGTAAGATTCACTATCAATATCATCCTCAATGGTGCCTAAAAAGGCTTGTCCATTTGGATTTTTGATAAACGTATTAAAATCCTCAATGTTTTCAATATAAAAGTCAGGGGGAAAAGTTCTTTCATTATTCAGTGTGCAATTTTGACAAAAAGAAAGAACGGTCTCTTTTATGCATTCTCTTTTTGCACAATATTCTAAAGCCCTTTTGATATCCTCACTTCTTAAGTTTGAATGAAAATTTAGAATTTCATTCAAACTGAACTCCATGAAGTAGAAATACCCCACTATATTTTGACATGTTAGCCTTGTGCCATCAATTGTAGGGGAGCCTCCTACAATATCTTTTTTTGAGACAATATTTCTCATTAATCTATTGAGTTGGTGCTTTCAAAGTTCCTTTATTAAGTCCAGATGCAGGTATTTGATTCATCCTTTTCCATATTTCTGGGTTCGTCTTAGTCGCAGTAACACTATTCATCGTCAATGTTAGTTGTTGAACAAGAGGGACATTATCCTTAATCGCGCGCACTTGCCGTAGGTAGAAGTGCCCGCGATTAGGTAAAAAAATGGTTTTCGCTTTCCTTGATGCCTTCATCACCAAAGCAAAACTCAAAAGTGTATTGGGTTTGATTTTTCTAATTCTATGCAAATAGGCTTCTCGGATAAGTATTGAGGAACCCACTGAACAGTAAACACATCATAATTTGATTCGCCACCTTTTCTTATAACAATGAAATTTCTCATTATTTTCCTTTCTTCATCTAATTTGATAGACAGATTACATAATTCAAGACTATCAAGTATCAATACTTTTCCTTTGTTTAATAAAGACTTATCTAAATTAGAGGTAATTTGATTTTTTAATATAAGAATGCTGTCATTTTTATAAGATTTACTCAAGTCTTTACCAACTCCGTTATCATAAAGCCTAAATGCGTAGTCATTGCTTAAGTTTTCATATATTGATTCAACTTTAAGAAACTCGTTGATTCCACCCTCGATACTTTTTTCATTTTTACCATTAATGGTATTTGAATATTTGCAAGATGAGCAAAATAGTAAAGTTGCTGTAATGAGTATACAAAATAGATTTCCCTTCATATTATTAATCGCGCGCACCCGATAGCTATCGGGTTGCAGTGCGTGTCTTCTCCAGACTAAAATTTAATTATAATCTGGCAGTGTGGTGTATTCTTTTGCGTAAAACAACATTTGTTGCTCAAAGCTATCTTGTTGCGTTAGCTCAATGTCAGTTATTTCCCCATCATCATTGGTTACTGGTTTCAAAACAGGGTTAATAAACCCACTATAAGGCGCAGAGGTGAATGCCTTGTTCCTTTCCAATACTTCGGCGTGTATTTCTTGATCTACTGTCACGCCATAGTTTTCAACCAAGTTCTCGGCCGCATCAAAATCGCCTTCAGATTTAATGCGTTGAATTTCGTTTAGCAGTTCGCCGAAAATGTCTCTCAGTTGATCGTAATCTCGTATCACGAAGTAGGTTTTACCATCTTCTTTCACCTTTTCAATCACATTCTCATCTTGCCCTCTTTCATACGCCCATTTTGCTACAAGTTGTCTGTTACGCATGTGAGACTGTTCAATGTCTTTCCCTAACTCTACTCGAATGAGTTGTGTCATCAATCCGTTTCGTATGTAATTATCATATGCCGCTTTACCTATCGCTTTAGCATCTGGCGAAACACCAATGTCAACCAATTTTTCATCTGGTAAATAGTACAGACCCACTAAGTCTGCCCGCGCTTCTTCAAGTATAGAGCCGTAGTTTTTTAAGGTTTCTTTTGGTTGCCCAACACCCGGGTTTATTTGTCCGCTGGCGTGACCAATTACTTCATGGAGCGCCGTGTGTAGTTTGCTTGCGGTTTTGCCATGCTCTTCACTGTTTTCAAACTCTTCGTCGGTGTAGGTAAATTCTTTTAATCGGCCAGAGCCGCCCGCATTGTTGTAGGCATTAATAATATTTCCCAGCGATACTGATTTAGAACCATGTTCTTGACGTATCCAATTGTTATTTGGCAAATTCACACCAATTGGTGTTGATGGAGATGCGTCTCCAGCTTCTCCGGCAACGTGAACTGTTTTGTAAGAAACACCAACCACATCTGGCTTTTTATGGGCATCATCAATGGTAGAGTTATCCTCAAACCATTGCGCATTATCAGAAAGTACAGCCATCTTTTTCGACATGTCGAAATCTTTAATCTGCACAATTGTTTCGTATGAACCTTTATATGCTTTTGGATCATTGTAAACTTCTACAAAGCCAGTAATGTAATCAATATCTCCCTCTGTGTTCGTTGCCCAAATCACATTATACTCATCCCACTTTTGCAAATCACCAGTTTTGTAATAGTCAATCAACACACCTAGTTGTTCACTCTGTTTTTCGGTTTCAGCAACGGTTTGCGCTTTTTCTAACCAGTAAATCATCTTATCTAAAGCCGCACCATACATGCCACCAGACTTCCACACTTTTTCTTCTAACTCGCCAGACTCTGTTTTTACCAATTGCGAGTTTAAACCAATTTCAAGTGGCCTCTCTTGGTTGGGGTCAACTTTTGCTGAATAATATTGCTCAACATCAGCAGTAGTTACCGACGGACCATAAAAATTGACAGCCGAACCCTCAATTAACCCTAAGTCTGCGTTGCGATTTACTTTTTTACTGTCAGCATTATTAAAGATGACCTCCAATGCTTCGCCAGTTAAGTCTGTATCCGTCTCATCTAACAGTTGTTGTAAATACTCTTTGCTAAACTCGGGCTTCATTTTATCAGTAGAGTAGTGGTGATGAATGCCATTAGCAAACCATATTCTTTTCAAGTACAAGTCAAAAGCGTTCCATTCATCAGTGCTTTTATCGCCATCAAAATTTTGGTACACATTCTCTAAAGATCTTCTAATTTTTAGGTTATGGCGATAATTTTGGTCATACATAATATCTCTACCTGCCAAACCAGCTTGTGTGAGGTAATACACGTATTTTTTCTGTTGTAAACTAAGTTGCTCAAAAGCGGGCACTTGGTAGCGCAGCACTTTGGTGTCAGCAAATTGATCTACCTCAAACTCAAACTCTTCGGTTGAAGTTTTTGTAGATTGATTTGATTCGTTGTTGTTCCTATCATCACATCCAGTGATGAAGAATAATGCGATGAAAAATAGAATAAAAGAGTTGAGATTCATGAGATTGAATTTATACAACAAATGTAAATCATTTTTTTAGGCTATAAAACCACTCATGGCGTAGAAAATACGCAGTATCAACGTATAAGGGCAATGGTGAAACGTTTATCCAATTGAAAGGTATATTTTTGGCAAGGATTTCGCTTATACTATCTAAGAGAATCATTATTATGAAGCTAAATATCGTTTTTTTATTTCTCCTTTTCTTTGGTTTTCAATTGCAAGCGCAAGTTGAACAAGAAAAATATTTATCAATTGCTGGTAGAATCGTTGATCTCGATTCTGGCGATCCAATGGGTGGTGTAAAAATTGTGAATGAAACGCGCAATAACATCGTGGCCTCAAAGATCAATGGCTTTTACAGTATTGTTGCTGCACCCGGCGATATTATTCGATTTACGCATGTAGGTTATGAACCTGAATACATGCGCATCAACCAAACAGAAAGCACCAAGGCAACTGTAATGATTCACCTCAAACAAGATGATTACTACATAGAAGAAGTAATTGTTGGAAATTTGCCTTCGGCTGATGAATTGAATGACTATTTTATGAGCTTAGAGGTTGATGCAGACTTAAGCAGAGAAATTGTTGAAGCTAATCCGCAGACCTTTAAAATTCTTGATAATATTGAAGAGCCACCTCCAGGCGGTCCTGTCAGTTTCTTGAAAAAACATGTTTTTGATAAACTCAAACAGAAGAAAAAGAAGCCAGGCAGAACAAAGAACCTCCCGAAATATCAGGATTAATGAAATACAATTTCGCCTTTGTCTTTCTTTTTTTCATCAACTTATCTATCGCACAAGTTGAACAGCCCAACCTGCCACGGTTGGTACAATATTCAGGCAAAATTGTACAATTTGACACGGGCAAACCAATTCAGGGCGTTCGGGTAACAAATTTGAATAAAGAGCTGATTACGCTCACAAGTGTTGAAGGCTATTTTACAATTGTTGCCTCACCCTCAGATCGAATTCAATTTTCTCATTTGGGCATGTCTCATCAGTACAGTATTATTCCTCTTGATGCAGACTCTAAAGTATATGAAGAGAAAGCGTTGGCAATTAAGCCTGAAGATATTGAGGCGGTTATTATACAAACAACATTGCCGCCTCTTGATGAGCTTTATGAGCGGTTAATGGCCTTAGAAGTTGATGATGATCCTGCTAGAGAGTTGGCCTTACAGAATCCTGATATGTTTAACATTTTAGATACAATTATTGCTCATGAACCTTCTTTGCTCGCATTTAAAAATGGGAAAGTTGAATCGAGTCCCATTAGTTGGTTTTATGACAAGGTATATTTGAAGATTAAAGAGCGCGTACCAAAGCCTAAACGTAGAGAAATTCTTCCCGTTTATAAAAAGGAGGAAAAGAAGAGCAATTAAAGGTTGTTGCGCGCTGAGGAACAAATTTCTTAACCAACTTGTTTGTACACTATGGAGACCACACAAATCCCAATTTCAATATACACTGAGACCACCCCAAATCCGGAGGCGCTCAAGTTTGTAGCCAATAAAATGTTGGTACACGGCAACTCTGCCCATTTTGAAGGTGTTGAAGATGCAAAACTTTCACCTTTGGCCACACAATTGTTCGTATTTCCATTTGTGAAAGAAGTGTTTATCATGAACAACTTCGTAACTATCACAAAGCAAGGCGACGAGGAGTGGTATGAAATAATGAAAGAGTTGAGAGCGTTTTTAAAGGAATTTTTAGAAAGCGATCAAACCATTATTGATGAGGCATTTTTTCAACAAAAAAAAGGCGGAAACCAAGCCGAAAGTGATGACACCGAGACGGTGAAAAAAATTAAGAATGTACTTGATACTTATGTAAAACCAGCCGTAGAGATGGATGGTGGCGCAATTGAGTATGTGAATTTTGAAGAAGGCAGAGTTGAGTTATTACTTAAAGGCGCATGTAGCGGCTGCCCTTCAAGCACGGTAACTTTAAAGCAAGGCATTGAAGGCATGATGAAACGTATGGTGCCAGAAGTAGAAGAAGTAATTGCCGTTGCAGGATAACCAAACTGACAAGATTAAAAAAAAGCGAGTCTAACCGGCTCGCTTTTTTTATGGGCATGACAGTTCAATCACAAAACATACCTTTGCTAAAATATTTCAATGAAATCTACTGCGCTCACGCAAAAGCACCAAAGTTTGGGAGCAAAAATGGCTCCCTTTGCAGGCTTCACCATGCCCATTTCGTACTCAAGTATTAAAGAAGAACATGCCTGTGTGCGCAAAGGAGTTGGCGTTTTTGATGTCTCTCACATGGGTGAGTTCATTCTCAAAGGGGATGGCGCGCTAGATTTAATTCAACGTGTAACCTCAAATGATGCCAGCACTCTAACACCAGGGCAAGCGCAATACTCTTGCTTCCCAAACAAAAGTGGTGGAATTGTTGATGATCTCATTGTTTATCATCTTGAAGATGGCAATTACATGTTGGTTGTGAATGCCAGTAACATCAGCAAAGACTTTAATTGGGTGAAGGCGCACAACACAGATGGTGTAGCATTGGTCGATATTTCAGATAACACATCATTACTTGCCGTACAAGGGCCAAAAACAAATCAGGCATTACAATCACTTACAGATGTTGACCTTGGTTCAATACCCTTTTATCATGTAAAAAAAGGAAGATTCGCAGGAGTTGATAATGTGCTTATTTCAGCTACGGGCTATACAGGCAGTGGCGGCTTTGAACTTTATTTCAATAATAAATATGCGCAAATCATTTGGGATAAAATATTTGAGTCTGGTGCTGAATTTAATATCAAGCCATGTGGATTGGCTGCTAGAGATACACTACGTTTAGAAATGGGGTATTGCTTGTATGGCAACGAAATTGACGATAGCACAAGCCCAATAGAGGCAGGTTTAGCATGGATCACCAAAACCAAGAAAGAGGTAGACTTTAACTCTAAATCAATATTTAAAGCACAAAAGAAAACCGGTGTTGATCGTAAGCTAGTCGCATTGCAACTCATTGATAAGGGTATTGCAAGAAGTGGCTATGATATCGTGAACGATGAAGGTAAATCGATCGGAAAAATTACCTCGGGCACACAATCGCCAAGTACGGGTAAATCAATTGCACTCGGTTATGTGCCAACTGAATTATCTACGGTGGGCGCTAAAGTAAACATTCAAATTAGGAATAAGGTAGCAGCAGCAAAAGTTGTCAAGTTGCCGTTCTACAAGTCATAGTTATGCAAATACAAGTTTGTTTGTCGCCGGCTTTGCTGCCAATGTATGACCTAGCAGGCAAAACTGTTGTGGTTACTGATGTGTTACGAGCAACTTCAACCATGGTTGCTGCATTAGAGATTGGCGTTTCTAATATCATACCTGTTGCTTCAAGAGCAGAAGCTTCAGCCTTTATAGGAAAAGAGGGGTTTTTAGTTGCAGGAGAGCGAGACGGCATTAAAGTAGAAGGTTTCGATCTTGGCAACTCACCCTTGGGTTTGCTTGCTCATCGCGAGGCTCTACAAGGAAACACGCTTGTAATGACAACCACAAATGGAACAAAAGCCTTGAAAGAATCTGCAGGGGCAGACCATATCATCATCGGCGCCTTAAACAATGCGAGTGCGGTAGCCAAAGCTGTGCTGCCATTTGAAAAAGACATTCTTGTGGTTTGTGCAGGGTGGAAAAACCGAGTGAATTTAGAAGACACACTTTTTGCGGGGGCACTAAATGAACTGCTAAAGAACGACGTTTCAATATATGGCGATGCCGCAATTATGAGTCAGCAATTGTTTGTTGCGCACCAACACAACTTGTTTGAGGCCATAAAAAATGCAACACACTACAAAAGATTAAAGAGCCACGGCATAGAAGATGACATTAAGCACTGCATGACAATGGATAGCAGTGATGTTGTTCCTATTCAAATAGAAGAATCAATTCACAGCATGAATGCCTGAAAGAAATGGGTGTTTTAGTCGATAGCCACCAACTCAATATCAAACACAATGGGTTGATTCAAAGAAGGAAACTGCGAACCATATGCCAAGTGAGAGGGCACAATTAATTTGCCCCTACCACCAACAGAAAACTTTGGAATGCCTTCTTGCCAGCCTGGTATTAGGTTTTGTAGGGGAAAGGTTGCGGGCGTATTTCCTTGCGTTTGATCGAATATATTTCCATCAAGATCATAGCCGCTGTAAAAAATTGTTATTGTACTTGTCGGCGATGGAAACATGCCGTTGCCTTCTACTTCAACAATGTAATGTAAACCGCTACCAGTAGATTGCGATTCTAAATCATTTTCTTCTAAATAGGCTTCAATGGCCGCTACATTTTCTTCCACAATATTTTCATTATTAATTGGCACATCATCATTACTGCAAGCTAGTAAGATAAATAAGATGAAGGTGATACAAAAAAATCTCATTTGGCAAATCTACGAACAGGAATACTTGTTTATCATACTTTGGTAGAATTGTCTCGTAATTTTGCATGAAAGGACTTTTAATGAACAAACTGTTCGATGTAACCATAATCGGCGGAGGAATTGTTGGGCTTGCTTCTGCATATAAAATTCAAAAAAACCATCCTGAACTCAAGGTGTTAGTAATTGAAAAAGAAAACCGAGTTGCCGCTCATCAAACCGGACATAACAGCGGTGTAATTCACTCAGGCATTTACTACAACCCAGGCTCTTACAAAGCGCAAAACTGCGTAAATGGCCGCCGCCAACTTGTTGCGTTTGCAAAAGAGCATGGTGTAGATCATGAGGTATGCGGTAAAGTGATTGTAGCTACAGACGAGGCTGAATTGCCTTTCATGAATAAAATTTTTACTCATGGACAGGAGAACGGCGTTGAAGATATCCAGAAAATCTCAGCACAAGAAATAAAAGACATTGAGCCCCATTGTGAAGGAATTGCCGGTCTTTGGGTTGGTGCTGCTGGTATAATTGATTATGTTGGCGTGGCAAAAAAGCTTGCTGAACTTGTTCCACAACTTAATGCAGAGAGTGAAGTGAGGCTAGGCTACGAGGTAAAAGATTTTTCAAAACGAAATGACGTGAACATCATTCACACGCCCAAAGGCGATTTTGAGACAAAATTTATGGTGTTTTGTGGTGGCCTTCAATCAGACTTGCTCGCCAAGAAGCAAGGAGTAAAAATGAAGGAAAAAATTGTTGGCTTTCGTGGAGACTATTATGAGCTGACAGACCAAGCCAAGCATAAAGTGAATCACTTAATTTACCCAGTGCCCAACCCGGCATTCCCCTTTTTGGGCGTGCACTTTACCAGAATGACAAATGGTGAAATTGAATGTGGTCCAAACGCTGTGTTCACCTTTAAAAGAGAGGGGTACGATAAAACAGACTTTAACCTAAAAGACACACTTGATGCGTTAACATACTCTGGCACATGGAAGTTATTTAAAGACAACTGGCGATTTGGGCTCGATGAATATCGCCGTGCCTTTTCAAAAGAGCGGTTCTTAAAAACCTTGCAGCGCTTAATACCAAGCTTAACGCTAGATGATTTAAAACCCGGACGAAGTGGCGTGCGCGCGATGTTGCTTAACTTAAAAGGCGACACAAAGGATGATTTTCGTATTGAATATGGAAACGATAGCATTCACGTATTAAACGCACCCAGCCCGGCAGCTACGGCTGCCCTCGCCATTGGCGATGCGGTGAACGATATGGCTGAAGAAGCTTTCGACCTATAAAAAATTCGGCTATATTTCAATCGGCGACTTCCTATTTTGCCGTAAAGAACCCGAGGCTACGTGTAAGTTTGCAGCTCATTTTCATCGTATCATGGAGCTAAAACAACAGCTAGATAACTTGTACAACGAAAACGCGCACCTCAACTTTATTGAGAATGATCCGATAAGCATTCCTCACCGATTTTCGGAAAAGCAAGATATTGAAATCGCTGGCTTTTTTGCAGCCATTTTCGCTTGGGGGCAACGAATTACTATCATTAATAAAACAAATGATCTTTTAGAGCGAATGGATAATGCCCCATTTGATTTTATACGCAACCATAAAGAAGCTGACCGCAAACAGTTGTTGGGCTTTAAACACCGCACATTTAATGATGAAGATTTACTCTATGTAGTGCATCGTTTGCAGAGATACTATAGAGAAGGTGAGGGTTTGGAGTTTGCCTTTTCAAACCATTTATCTTCTAATTCAATTACAATTGAAGATGCGTTAGTTGCATTTCGAGACACATTTTTTAATGACCAGTTTGCGCCAGCGAGAACGAAGAAACATATTGCTACGCCTGCAAATAACAGTTCTTGTAAGCGACTTTGCATGTATTTGCGGTGGATGGTGAGAAAAGATGATGTTGATTTTGGTATCTGGAAGTCAATGAAACCAAGCCAGTTAATGATGCCACTTGATGTACATGTGGAACGGATGGCGCGACAGTTTAATTTGGTTACCCGGCAGCAACGCGACTGGAAAACAGTGGTTGAGCTAACCACTAAACTCCGCGAGTTCGATGAGGACGATCCGGTGAAGTATGATCTTGCATTATTTGGTCATTCTGTACAACTCAACTAACAACCACATACTTTAGTGTAAGAATTTGTAATATGTCACAATCAACCCTACCAAAACAAGCGTTCCCTTTTTTAAACAAGCTTGGTAGAAATAATAATCGGGAATGGTTTAACGATCACAAACCTGAATTTAAAGCCATTGAAAGCGATGTCAAAATGTTCTTTGCAGAACTGATGGAGGCATTAAACCAGCATGACAATATTGAAAATATGAAGGTGTTTCGTATTTATCGAGATGTTCGATTTTCTAAAGACAAAACGCCGTATAACACACACTTCAGTTGTAGTTATCATCGTGCTACTGCCGCACTTAGAGGTGGATATTACCTGAAACTGAAACCTGGCGAAACATTTGTTGGCGGGGGATTTTGGCAACCAAACAAAGAAGACTTGTACCGAATACGTAAGGAGTTTGAAATTGATGACAAACCTATACGAAAAATTCTTGCAAGCAAATCATTTAATTCTTACTTTGGCAAACTTGAAGGCGATGAACTAAAAACGGCGCCAAGAGACTTTAACAAAGAGCACGAAGCCATAGACCTGATTCGTAAGAAATCTTTCATCGTGTCTCGGCGCTTTACTGACAAAGAAGTGCAGCAACCAGACTTTTTGATGGAGGTGAATAACACATTTAAAGCGATGCGCCCTTTCTTTGATTACATGAGTGAAGTAGTCACCACAAACTTGAACGGAGAATCTTTATTGTCGTTGTAAAATAAAACCGTAACTTCATAGCAAAATCATTACTATGAGATCATTATTTTACTTACTCGTTTGTACTTGCGGCTTGTTCCTCTTTTCATGCACCACATCGTTAACTGAAGATGTTGAGCCCTTTTATCCAGAAGATATAACGCAAAGAACATTCGATTCAAATCATGATCAAAATAGCTGCGGATCAAATGGTCACTCAGGCAGTTCGAATGAAGATGGTGGCAAGTAACAAATACCATTAGTTACTGTCGTTTAAACCACCCAGCAATACTTAAACGTGGGCGGGTTGAGGCATTCACTTCATGTTCTATTTCGTCGGCTTTAAAGCAAGCGATGCTGCCACCATATGGGAAAATTGTTCGTTTTTCCGCATTGGGAAAATAGGCGATCAACTGTCCTAAGTCTTTGGCTTGCCAGTCAATATTTAAGTAAGTAACGAAAGAATACACGCGTTTATCATCACGCTGAAACTGATCGAGATGCCGTTTGTAAAAGCTACCCACATCGTAAAGCGCGTAATGACACTCAAACTCAACAATACCGGCAAAACAAGTTCTATTTAAATAAGAAATGAATTGGTTTACCGATGCCAAAAATTCAATCTCATCAAGATCAACAGAATCATTATTCATCCATAGAATCACATCGCCTCTAATATCTTGACGAATCACAATGTCATGTTTTTTTCCGATTCCCGCTTTATGCATGTGTCCATCAGCATAATGGCTCAATAATTTATCTCGTAGGCGAGAAGTTAAATCAGCAGAAAAAAATTGGTTTATACTACCAAATCCACTTTGGATAAGGCTTTCAATCAAATGCTCATAATTGTGCAGTTGAGAAGCAGTTGGGCCGGAGTTGTTCAATGAAGTAGTCGGTTGTAAATATGACCATAATTAAATCCCCATCGCTTTTACCGTTTATGCATAACCGAAATAGTTTGAACGAACCTCTGTGACCCTGTTACAAGGTGAAATGCATTGTTGTATGTATATTCGAACTAGAGTAACAAAACAAACATATGAGCGATGTTAACCCACTAAAAATTGCCTTAGTTGATGACCATGAAATGATTCACCAAGGCATAAAATTGTTGCTTAGAAACGATGAGCGATATCATATTCTACATTCATCATTTGATGGTAAACAAGCGCTGGAAAATTTAGAGAAACAACCTGTAGATCTTGTGTTGAGCGATATATCTATGCTTGAAATGAACGGTATAGAACTCACTAAAAGCATTAAAAAGAGTAATGCTGAGGTGAAAGTTTTGCTCCTTTCTATGCATGAGGAAGATGAATGGATTTACCAAGCAATTGATGCAGATGCAGACGGTTACGTGCTTAAAAATACCTCTAGCGAAGAGCTGAAAAACGCAATTGACAAAGTAATGAATGGTGGTATGCATTACAGTGAACCTGTGATTCAAAAAATCACCAAAGGTTTCAAAGACATCGCCAATACGCCTGAGCCGGTTACGCTCTCAGATCGTGAAATTGAAGTTGTTCAGCTGATTTGTGATGAACTCACCACAAAAGAAATCGCGGAAAAATTGTTTCTCAGCCCAAACACAATTGAAACGCACCGAAAAAACATTTTGAGAAAAACAGGCGTGCGTAGCACAGTTGGTCTTGTGAAATTTGCAATTGTCAATCAATTAGTTGCGCTATGATTAGTTGATGAGCATATAATCACTCAGTCAACTATTCTGCTTTTTTGAGGCCGCCTTTGTCTTTCAGTAAATCTTTAACTTTCTTACCTTTAGCTCGTTTTAATACCGTTCTTGACTTCTTATCAAGGGCATTCACATCAGCCCCAGCGGCTATAAGCAGCCTAACCGATTCTATATTTTTGTTTCCTGTTCTAGCGGCTTTATGAAGCGGCGTTTCCTCGTCTTTGTCTCTCGCCTCTAAGTCTAAGCCCGCATCAATAAATAACCCTACCAATCGATCTTGGCCTTTTTTGTCTGCCACCCGATGCAAATATGTCTCCCCTTTTTTTGTGACAAATTTTGTGTCGCCACCATGTTGTAAAAGCAACTTTGCCATTTCATATTGATAGTTGGTTACCGCTGCATCCATCAGCGATTCTTTTGAAACGCTTGCGCCATTTTCAATGAGCAATTCCATGATATTTACATGTTTGTATCTGGCGGCATTGAATGTGCCAATTTCAGGGTCAGCGCCTTTTTCCAACAATTTCTCAGATACTTCATAATCGCCACGCTGCGCAGATGTTTGAAGATAATCTTTGACATCTGCACCATTATCTAGTAAATAAATAGCCACATCGTCTTTGTCAAATTCGATAGCTGCACCCATTCCTTCTTCTGGGCTTGCTCCTCTTTCAACTAAAAGTTTCACCATTTCTAGCCATCCATTCTGTGCTGGCGTTCTCAAACCAGTGGGCTTTGCTCCTTTATCGAGTAGGTAGGCAAGCATCGGTACATTGTTTGCTTGAATGGCGGTGTTTCTTGCCATTTCTGCATTGGCATTGCCTTGTTCTACCAACAGCTTCACAAGTTCTAGATTGCTGTTACTTGCTGCGCTTACAATCAAGTTTGGTTTTTCTGCAGTTGCGCCAGCGTCAAGTAGCATTTGTACAATCTTTGTATGCTGATTGTCAACCGCGCCTTTTATTCCCCAATTTGGGTCAGCATTATAATCTAGGAACAATTTCACCCAATTTTCCTTGCCTTCGGTGGCCGCATTGGTAATTCGATTGTTAGCCACAGCACCACTTTCTAGAGCAAGTTTTGCCATATCGAATCGATTGTTATCATAGCTGTTGGTTAGGGCCGTAGTTGGGTCGGCCCCGTAAACGGTAAGTAGTTGCTTGTAGAGTTCACCATCATTTTTCGAAACAGCATAACTAACCGCATTTGTGGGGTTAGCGCCACGATCTAAACAGATTACAATTGCGGGCTTATTTTGCTTGGAAAGTGCGTAGTTCAACACTTCAGTTTTAGTGCCGCCATGTTTCAAGCCCATTAAAACGATGTCTAAGTTATTCTTATCTATGGCGGTATAAATTGGTTGATTATTTGCTAATGTAGTTCGCCGAGCAAGCAATTTAAACAGTTCTGTATGATTGATATTTGCGGCAGCTTGTAAGGCCGAATGATCTGGCTTAGCCTCGCGTGTAAGCGTTTGTACGAAGTCATAATTTTGAAGCGCAACGGCTTGAGTAATCATGCCAGGCGAAACTGGAGCACCGCGCCTTGCAAAGGCCGCCGCCAGAGAAACATCTTTTTTATTAAGCGCGAATTGCAACTCATTAGCCGTTACTGGTATGTTTCCATTTGCATCTAACGTTTTCACTAATTCAAGATTATCATTCTTAATTGCAGCCTGTAAATGTTCAAGCTTTGGTATTGCCTTGTATTGGGTCATCAATGCTTTGGCCATAGGCAGTTTATTTTGCCTTGTAACGGCAAGTAATGCATCTGCACTACCACTGGCGCCTTGTTGTAATAGGTATAAGGCTACATCTTCATTGTAATACTGCGGCTGAAGTGCCAAATCTACCTGCGACGTTTTTGGGTAATTTCCGGCTTGCACTAAATAATTCACAAGGTTAACCGAAGCTCTTGCTTCAATTGCCGCCTCTATCATGCCATTTGCACGGATTTGGCCACCATCATTAACGAGCCTAGCAATTTCGTTGGTGTTTTTTGTTTTTACCGCCGCAATCATTTGTTGTTGAGATGGAATGGGGCCGCGCCTACTCACCACTCTTATTTCATAATCTATGTAAATTTCTTCATCTTTTCCAGAATCATTGAAACCTCTTACTGTTCTGTTAAATGTTTGTCCAACTGCAAGAGTATTGAACTGAAACATATCTTGGCCAAATAATATTTCAGTATCAGAGCCTGAGGTGTTCCAATCGCCAATGAGCGAGAAAACTTGCACAAAACCAGATTGGTTATTTGGAACAAAGAAGTCTTTTGTATGATTAACTCCTAACGTTTCATTGACCTTAACGTTTTCAATTCTGTTTCTTTCTGATCTAGAATATGCATAAGGCGTGGCACCTTTATTTGTTTTTATGTTTGGAGACACAAGTAGACTGATGCCACCGAATAAATCAAGACCATCTACTATTTTTTCAGCACCAAAAACACCACCTATCTCACTCAGCGCATCTTGACCAACGTCTGTTTCATCTTTAGTTACTTTAATTTGATTAACGCGTACAGTAATATGGGTGTGATCTGGTGGTAAAGTGGCAAATGTTCCATTGCTTACTGCGTGCTGAACTGAAGAACCTACCATCCACTCTTCTGTAGCTTTGGCAGCATCAACGATTGCATCGCCAACATATTCTGATGCAGTAATCACACCTTCGCCAACAACTTCTGCGGCATAAATAATTTCATTACCTAGATCTTCAAAGGCTGTTTCTAATTCATCACCTAAGTCTTCAAAGGCATTTGCAATTTCATTGTCTAGTGAACCGAACGCATCAATTACATCTTCACCAATTACATCAACAATGAGATCAACAAGCGCATCTTCGCTGATGTTGATTGATGTAGTTACCTGTTCTTGAATATCTTGACCGGCAATAGTCATATCAATTTCTAAAGTCACTTCTGCTTTCATAGATGTCACCGAACCCTCAAAAGAAATGAGTCTAATATTTATTGCCTCATCTAACAACCCTTCTACAACGTAAGTGCCCGCAATTGCTGCTGCTTTGTCCATTTCCTTGAACGCAGTAACCGTTTCGCCGGCTGCATCAACCCAAAACTGCTCAAAATCATTTGAGGTGCTCGTTTCTTCTAACACCCTTTGTGCTTCGCGATAGGTTTCTTGATTCTTTTTTGTCTCTTCTTCTATAAAGTTTTTCAGCTCATCAGAAACCATAGATTGCAGCTTATTTTCAAAAGCAACTTTTGCATAAATGCCTGATGTATCGGTGAAATCACTTGCTGAAATGGTGGCAGTTACGCTCAAGGCGTCATCTAAAATGTTACCTGTTGTTGTAAACTCAAAGCCTGATTTATCAACCATGATATAGGTCTCACTTTGAATCTCTAAAACGGTGACGCTACCATCAATTTTAAAGTGTGGGTCTTCCGCATCTAAACCCAGGCTCACACTTGGCCCAGTTATTTGTCCATTGGCATCTGGCTTTACCCCAGTGATAGAGAAAAATGTAAAACCACCTTCTTCCACAATCAGTGGATCCATTTCTCCATATGCTTTAATTCCCGTTTCGGCGATAGAAAAACCAAGCATGGCATCTACGCCGAGCAATTGAATCTTCGCACTGTCAAGCGCTACGCCTCTAGAATATTGCCTGCCAAACACTTCCATATCTTTTGGTACCACTTTTAGTTTTGCTTCTTTAATGCCTGTCTCCATAGCATCACGCAAACTTCCTTCAATGCTTGCATCGTCAACGAAGGCTTCAATCATTCCAATAATGGTTAAGTTTTTCACTTCAGCAATAATCATCGAATCAGAGAAATCGGCAACGTTCGCCACCATTACCATTGAGCCACACACGTGTTTGCTATAATCTGTGGCGGTGCCCACGCGTAGGTTTCCTTCAAACTTCAGTTCGTTTATCCATGGGAAGGTTGTGCCCACCGATGCGCCAATTGCCAACCTACGAATGCCCACGCCGGGAATATCAAAGGGCTCTGTCCATTCAGGCTGCTCCACTAAACAATTTATAGGTGCCTCGGCTCGTGTTCCCCCTGCAGCTAACCCTGCTTCGAAGCCAACTTGCATAGAGAGAACATCTAAATTAAAGCCTCCGAATATTTCAACTCTGTCATCACCAGCTTGGAAAGAACCGGCACCCATGAAGCTCATTTCTAAATCACCTGTGCCAATAACTAATCCGGCAGAAAGGTAATCGAATGAGAACGCGCCATCTGCAAACTCAATGGCAAAATCAATGTCGCCGCGTAAAGACAAGCGTGTTAAGTCTTGAGAAATATTGCCAGAAAGAACGACAGAGTTCACTTTTAAAATTTCTGATAAGTTTTCAGGCAATGCGATCGAAGAGACCAGATTTAAACCTGGCTTCACATTAAATTGATCTCCAGATGTGTTTGTATCGTCAAAGAATGCCACAGGAACACGAGTTTGCTTAGAACTCATGATGAAATACGAACCAGAAAAATCGAGATTGTCTAGTGGCGCCATCACGGCAGATAGGTTTGAGAAAGAAAAATCATCGGCTGGCTTAATCGCTAAAAGCATTTCTGAGCCTTTATTTTTTTCAAAACCCATGATTATATTTCCGAGGCTTGAGTTTGCGTTGAACCTAATTTGTTTTGCCGCTGGCTTAATGGCAATGCCAATGTCTGATAAGCTTAGCGAAGTAAACAAATCTGGCGTGGCTGCCAATAATGCGCCGGCCTCTGAGGGAGCCAGAGAGTTGAGTACGCTTGACAAGTTTAGGTTTTGTAAAGTGCCTTTTATTTCAGATTCATCAACATTTGTAGATAGGGTAGTCGAAATATCTAGCGGAATTTCACCAATCATTGCCGCACCGCCAATTTCACCGGTAATGTTTCTATTCGAGTCAAATGGGTTTTCTAGCGACAACGATAAATCAATGCCTTCTGCGGTGACACTATCTGCACCAAGCAGATTCCAATTAGAGGCTAAGCCCATTGATACATCGATTTGTTTTGGCTTACTGCCAGCTTCACCAAAATCAACCAAAAAAGAAGTGATGAAGACACCGGCAGAGAGTGGCAAACCATCAGGCATGTATTGATTTAAGCGACCGTCAACCAAGTTGTTTATTACTTGAAAGTCTAGTTTAGCTTCTTCAGGAAATTCAAGCTCGAAGTCAACTACTCGCTTATTCAAATAGCTCGCAGACACTTCAGTCTCGCTTGTTCCAAATAGTTGAATTGTCGCATTTAGTGTTTTGCCACCTTCGTTATTGTCAGAAGATTCGAAGTCTTCAATTGCGTAATCTGCAGCGCCAAAAATTACGCCCAAGGCTGTATCTAAAGCAGAACTACCTTCTTCATCGGTTTGTGCTAAAATGTTTGTAGAAAAAAGACATGGGAATAGAAGGAGGAAAGAGAGTAAAATTTTCTTCATCTGTTTGTTTTGAGTGGTACTAAGATAAATCAAGTTTATGTAAACCATTGCTTCTCAGACAAGACTGCGTTTTTCTTACTCTCAAGGGTATTCCGCTTATTTTCATTTATCTAAATCGATTATATTTATCGACCAATGCAAACACTTTTTCGCAGAATTGAGTGGGTTTTTAAACGCCCTTATAATTCTTTTTTGATTATTCTAATGACCTTGCTGTCAGTTTGTTCTCTTTTCCTTTTACCGCGCTTGCAATTTGAGTTTGAAATGAATGACTTCTTTCCATCAAACACAAAATCGGTGAGTGAATATGATGCGTTTACTGAGGAGTTGGGATCGGTGCAGTACAATGTGTTGCTTGCCGTGCAGCCAAGTAACCAAAGGTGGGATTATGAGTTCTTAACCCATTTCAAAGAACTGAATAGCCGTCTCACAGATTCTTTGGAGTTGTATAGATCGTTCACGGTGCTAGATATTGCCGGTACGGCTCAAGATTCATCAATCGGGTTGATGAGCAGAAACACGGCAGAACAGCGTTTTGTAAACAAACGTGAAAACTGGATTAATGATCCCCGTTTTTCTTCATTCATGTTTACTAAGAATGGCGAGTATACCATGCTTTTTTTGCAACAAATTGATGAAATGAGCACAGCGCAAGCCATGGCTGCTATCGATGTAATCAAGCGTGTGTCTTCAGATTTTGATGAACTAAATACGAGGGTGCTAAGTACTGGCTATCTGCATCAGCAAATTGAAGAATTACAGAAAAAAGAAATTATTTTTTTCGCCTTATTGGCCATCATTGTCTGCATGATTGTCTCTTTTATGGTCTTCCGGTTTTCTTGGCGATTTGTGCTTGTGGCCATGGGTTCACTAGCAGTAATGTTTGCTTGTTTTGGTGGATTGCTGGCGTTGTTTCAAGTCAAGCTGAATTTATTAATGGCTTTATTGCCAATCATTATTTTAATTGTGGGAACAGCTGACATTGTTCACTTCTGCACGAAATTTCAAACCGAAATTGAAACGAATACACTTGCCGATGCAATGAGGATTGCATTACATGATATTGGGTTTGCTACCTTCTTAACTTCTGTAACCACGGCATTAGCATTTTCGGTGTTGAGTATCAACTCAATTTTTGCCATTCGCATGTTTGGTCTATCAGCTGCATTGGCTGTGTTGATGGCCTATATTGTATTAATCTTTTTCACCATTCCACTACTTTCTGTTCTCTACACTGGTGAAGTACAAAAAAGAAAACCCAGAACCACTAAACTTTTCGCCCGTATTTATGATTTTTCATTACAGAAAGAGAAGCTTGTTTTGTGGCTCACAGCCATATTCACAGTTGGGGCAATTGCTACGCTTCCTTTCTTATCTTTTAATTTTCAACCAATGGATTTGCTACCAGACAGACAAGATGTGTCGAAGGAATTCTTGTTTTTCGAAGAGCAATTAAATGGTATTCGGCCCACAGAAATATTTGTGAAAAGCAAAGCGAAAAACATGATTACCGATTTAGCTGTGTTGCAATCTATTGCTGAAGTCGAAGAATATCTCACAGATTCACTTGAATATGGCAGCACACTCTCGCCAACATTTCCGTATAAATTTCTTAATTCTTTTCAGCGAGGAGACAAGGCCGAGTTTTACACCTTTCCGACAACAGAGCGAAGGTTTACTGCTTTAAAAAAATTAATATCACGAAACACTAGCGCACAGCATATTACACGTTTCCAGTTTAATGAAGATTCTACAATGACGAGAATTATTACGTCGATGCCGACTCTTTCTTCGAAGGAAATGAATGAGACGGGCACAAAATTGAAGAATTGGCTTGCAAGCCATCAAGATGAAAATGCGAGTTTTCACTTGAGCGGTTTCGCCGAGTTAATGTATGAGAATGTAGATTACATACGTGCAAATATGCTGAGAGGGCTGCTCTTGAGTTTGCTGTTTGTTAGCGTTTTAATTGCACTTGTTTTTAAGAAGAGAATGTTGTTTTGGGCGGCAATTTTGCCTAATGTGTTGCCTTTGTTATTTGCGGCGGCAGCCATAAGCTTGTTACAGGTAAATTTTGATAGTACGATGACCATGATTTTCGCCATTTTATTTGGCTTGGTTGTAGATGATACCATACATTTCTTGAGCAAATACAGTCTCGAAAGAAAGAACGGCAACTCTGTGGAGGCCTCTATTAAGACAACGCTTCATGAAAGCGGTAAAGCCATTGTATTAACTTCTATCCTTGTGTTTTCAGGCTTGTTTATTAGTTTGTTTTCTGTGTTTTCAGCTACACGACTGGTTGGTCTACTTATGGGTGTAACCATTGTATTCGCCTTGCTTTGCGACTTGTTTTTGCTACCGATTGTATTACGAAAATTTGAGGATCAACGTGCTGCGAATATTGAAGCCAAATGACCAGGAATTCTAGTTGCTTAACGGGTTATAGGAATCTCTAGAATCTCACCGTCTCTATCAACTGATGGTAATAGTCGATCCTACTGGTGGATTTAACATTGCTTTCACTTGGTCTTGAGTTTTTGTATTGAGCGCAATGCCATTGATCTTTAACAAATAGTCAAACCGTTCTATGCCGGCTTGCTCAGCTTTTGAGCCTTTGTAAATAAAAAACGCTTCATAAATATCAGAGTCTTTACCGGTACCAAAGTAAATGCCGAGATCTATCTTGCTTTTGTCTGTGGCAACTGGTTTAGTATCTGTAGGTTTATTCTCAGTTGTTTCTTTCGTTTGCGTTTGTTCGGATATTTCAACAACAATGGGAGTTGGCACCTCACTTTGTTTTGTCGATGGTTTAGTTTGCACCTCGCATGCTGCAAACCCGGTAACAACATATTCTGTGAATTTTCCCCACTCCCGCAAAAATGCATTTGATTGGGTTACATACGAAGTCATTCCAGATGAATGGCCTTGATTAATGAATAACCCTAAATGCTGCATGCCGAAACCTACATAATCATAAGCTGCTCTCAAATGGCTTCTTGCAGACATGAGCTGAGTTGTTGTTTGTGAACAGTTCCCACTCTCCGCATAGTTTTCAGCACGGTCGTAGAGCTCTAAAAGGTAACTAATATTATTCTTTGTTTCTCCGAGTTCTGTGTAAACACCTCTCAGCGTTATTCGGGCATTATACTGCCCGGTTTGGGTATCGTCTAGTTGGCTGTGTGCCTTATCCCAAGTGCTACCGATGTTTTCGAAAGAAGTCCCGATCCGCTTAAACATCGCATGAGCCTCATCTCCATAAATTGTTTTTTTTACTTCATCAACTTTTTCTTGTGCAACTGCTACACAGTTTAGGAGTAGAAAAAATAGAGTGATTGAGCTAATTTTCATAATTCTAGTTTTTTAATTAGGCATTAGGCATTTTCTGGGAAAATTTTCAAACTTGACTTTTACTGATTACTCCAACGGGTATTTTCTAATACGCCTACAAAGAATATTTTATTACCGAATTGCCATGCTTTTACACGAAACATGTGCTCTTCCTCGAATTTGATAAAGTCACCTTGACTTTCACCTGTAGGTGGATAGTGATCAGCGAAGTATGAGGCTGCCAAATTCTCATCTGCAAAACGAATTTCAATTTCAGTCAACACTTCACCGAGATTGCTACTAAAATCATAAACCACACCAGTGTACGGCTTATTTGCTGGAGAAATCAAAAACATTGTTTCGGAGCTGTTACTTCTTGTTTCAATATCTGCCTGTTCTACATAGTAAAGAAAATCTTTCTTTGACATTTTGAAACCTACAGGAATGCCGGTTTCAGGAAAGAGTTCATGATATGCATAAGTTGGCACTTCGACGATTTCAGCCTGTGCTTTCCCTTGAGAATAACTGAATAAAAGGATTGAAAATATAAGAATAAAATGGTTCATTTTATGGGTTTTAAAGGCTTGTAAATGAAACATCAACTAACTCGATTCTAAAATCGACCATCATCATTACAATCAACGGGTTGTCAATGTCATCATGAATCCAAATTTCTTGACTTTCTGTAGCGTCGGTGATTACGATTACAGGTAAATCATAGTTTTCACCATCACTCGCTTCAAACGAGTAGGTTTCTGAGCCTTTTAACTTCCATGAGTTTGCGAAGCCAGTGCTCATGCCAACCTCCATGCCTTGTTTGAGTTTGCGAAATATATCTCTAGCTACCCAAACAGCTGTTTGTTCTTCAAGGTTTAAAGTTTCTTGATACTCAGGGAAATAATTTTTCAGATTTGGACCGAATTCCAATGCCCAATCATTCATTTGTATAATGCCCCAAGCTTCTGGGTCATCGAACTGATACTTAAACTCAATTGAATCTTTTTCAAAAGCGCGTACATATACATCATATGGTGAGGCTTCATTCACAATGTACTTGAGAATAGTTCCCCTTTCAATCTTAGTACTATTACCTAGCTTACCAATACTGCCACAAGAAAATAGCAGTATTGAAAAGGCGATAAGATAAAGGCATTGTTTTGTTTTGTGTTTCATGATTATTCTGTTTCTATAGTTTCCACGGAAACCCATGGGTTAAAATATCCGTTGTCATCAGTGTTGCTGTCAGATGGCAACACATACCATTTGCCATCCTCTTTTACAACATCGAAAATGACGGTGTAAGCCCAAAAGTTGTCACTACCCATAATCTTGCTTGACACTTGGTTTTTTTCTCGATCTAAAATTGAAAAGTCGACTGGTGTGTAGTGGTTAACAATTGTTGAGTTATCAGTGAGATTGTTTTTTTCTAAAAACTCTGGCGAAATGTACTCTTTGAGTGATTGACCAGGCGATTTGTCTCGAATCATGGTTTTGAGGAAATCATAAACCGCAGCTTCTTTTTTATTTTTTGGTCTTTTTTCAAAAATGATTTTTTCTTCCTCTACTGGTATGTCATCCTCAAAATTTTCCTCAGTATATTCTTCTTCAACATACTCTTCCTCAATGTAGTCAGTCTCAGGTTCAGAGGTGTGTATGTACGAATGCACATAACTCCATGGGTCAAAATATCCATAGGTGTCAATTTCATTGTCTATTGGAGAAATGTACCATTTCCCATTTTCTTCAGCCACCGTAAATACCAATTGGTGAACCCAACTTATATCATCATCACTGATTAATGCGGTCAATTCATTACCGTCTTCGCCAGTTATTGCAAACTTGTCAGGTGTGTATGCATTCACTAACACTTCAGGTTGGTAGAAATTATTTTCTTCCAAGAACGACGGTAAAATATATTCTTTCAAAATCGTGTCCGTATCAAGCGTGTTCACCATAGTTTCAAGCATGTCATATAACACTGCTATTTTCTGCTTTTTTGGCCGTTCGTTTACATTTTCTACTAGCAAGTCAAAGCCTTCAATTTCATCTGAGTTAAGGCTAACTGTTTCAGTTTCTACAACTGGTGGGATGAAATCATAAGCTGCGTTAAGTTCTTCAAAATCATAGTCATAGTCAAAATCAATAAATAACCATGGCGTTAGATATTCATCATTTAATTCAGTTGAAAATGGATCTATAAACCACTGTCCATTTTCTTTTACTACAGTGAACGACACCTTATGTGTATAGTCTAGTTCATTCTGCCAAAATATGGCTGTAATTACATCATCATCTTCAAAATCTATAATGCAGCCGTCAATTTCGTAGGCGTCTACAATAAAGTCTTTGTCTTCCATCTCTTCAACTACAGATGGTGCAATGGTGCCTTTTAAATTGACATCATCCCAACTTTCTATAAACTGGCATTGCGAGAAATATTCTACTATAGGTTTTGATTTCTCTGAGTTTACGCGATCAATAATTTCAGGAGGTTGTGAGAAAGTGAGCGTGCTGGTTATTACGAGAAGAACCAGAGTAAGAAGTGCTTTGCACTGATAAACTATTTTCATGATAATGATTTGGTTTACAAATATGTAACGAACAGTTTACAATTCAAATACCTGAAAACAATCATAGAGAATACCAGAAATCAGGTATCGCTGTGTTTGTCCTTATTTGTCATATTTGGAAAATGAATGACGAGCTTAACCCATACGAAAAGCTTATTGTGAAAATGATGATGCAAGAGTTCTCAGCAAATCAAATTGCTGAAGAGCTCAGCGTCACATTAATTGAAGTTGAAGATTGTAGAAAATCCATCTACAAAAAGTTGAATGTAAAATCTCAAATTGGGTTTACGAAAGCCGTTCTGAATCAAAAAATTTTTTAAATTAGACCCGTGAAAATTGTTATTATACCATTGCTAATGCTTCTCAGTGTTACTGTTCAAGCGCAAAGTAACTACTATCATCCGGCAGATTGGATGGTGGGAATGCGAGAGAATGCAGGCATTTTGGGTAATCCCGCATCAATTGAATTAAAAACGTATGCGCCCAATGAACAAGGTGAAATTGGAGAATTGTTGCAACTGAATTATTATGAATTTGATGATAACCGTGTTTATAGATGGGAACACGAAAACTTTGACTTCGACATGCAATTTATTCAGATGTATGAATACATGGATATTGAGGATAACCGAATCTATAAGAGAGAGCACTTTAACGAGCATGGAGAGTATGCTGAAGTGACCACTTATTTATATGATGAAGTGCATGAAGATATGGTTACAGAAATCAAAGTGGCGGAATACAAGCAGGAAGAAGACCCACTTGAAATTGAACGCGAATTTATTATTGATATAGAGCTTGATGAAGATGGCGTTCGTCGAAAAGATGTGACATATAAACCAGATGGTACAATTCAAACCGAGGTTTTGGTGAATTATAATAGGATTGGCTTAGTCAGCTCAAAGAAAAGATTTCGTGCAGATGGAAAATGGCTGTGGACAGACTCTTTAGAGTATAATCCGCTTTTTAGAGTGAAAAAGAATGTTACTCTTAGACCCGATAGAAACGGTGAAAAGAAAATAAGGGTGAATGAATATGAATACAATGATGATGGCTCCCAATTAAGTATGACAAATGGGGAAGACAACTTTTCCTATCGTTATGATTACGATGAAAATTATAATTGGATAAGACGATACACCTCGAAAGTGTCAAATAACGAGACCATTCTAGTCAAAATACACGAACGACTGATTGAATACAAGAAATAACTTAACCTGCTTACTATGAAATCAATTATCACATTAATGCTCTGTGTTTGCGTAAGTGCCGCATTTTCACAAAACACAGCCGAATGGACAAAATCGTATAATAAAATACGTGTTTTTCTGAATGATGAAGGTGGCAATGGACAGGTTGCAACACTCAAGTTTAAAGATGACCGAGTGGTATATCATTATCCGACTGGTAACATTTACGTCGCTGAAGATTTTGCCAATGCGGATGATAACGAAAAAACCCCCCTCACATTTATAGACCACAGTTTTGACGATTTTTATCTTCGCCATGGTACGCAATACACCCTCTTTTATAACCAAGCATTTTTCACCGGCTTTGCAAGCAGTAATCTAGCTGATCACAAAGTGGTGCATAAAGATGGGAAAACCTTTTTACTCAAAGATTTTAATAAGGAAAAAATTATTCATCAAGCCTTGCCAATTGAGGAACTTGATGGTGACTTGCTTTGGACGGTGAATGAAGATCGCTCATTTTGGCTCGCCAATAAAGGTAAACAGCTTAAAAGCGACACGTACTTGCATTCTGAAAAAGGAATTGTATACTACGATAGCCTTGCAAGTCAACTGTACTTATTGCCCAATTACAAAGAGGCTATGCCTCAAAAGGTTTACGAGGCTTCAAACTTTGAGACCAAATCTGGGTACGCAGGTATGCGTGGTGATGGAAAATCGGCGATGTTTTACCTCTACACAAACCAAGGGCCGGCAATAGACGGATTAACGCACCATTACATGCAAGACACTTCAAAAATTGCGCTTTACTACCCTAAAAAAGATGAGTTTTACATTTGTGACTACCCAGACAAACAAGGCGGTTTGTTCTATCCAGAAAAAGTTGACATGCCAGCCTCAGATGTATTTTGGATGAAAGATGAAAAAGGAATTTTCTGGATTTACGATCAAAATGGGTTCTTGAAAAACATTGAATCAAATAAAAAAAGTGAGAATGGCGAACACGAAATTCTTATCCTTAAAGATGGTACTCAGGTTGAAATAACCGGTTACTACAACAAAGCAAGCTTTACACTCCACCCGGCTAAAAAACTATAAGATGAAACAGGTAACAATCCTACTAACTTGCTTCTTGTTTACAGCCTTTCAAGGCCAAGCACAGCAAAAAAAATTCACTGCGCCCATGTATATGAGCAAGGTCAGCACAGCATATGCACCCGTTTACCAACAGCATGATCAGCTCAGTAAATTGGTTGACTCTCAAGCGGCAGCCGCTAGCTTCGATATTTGGAAAACCGACATGGAAGAGCACATGAAATCTGCGAAAAAAGCCATAAAAAAAGAAGAGGGCTTTCAAGGTGACGACTCTTACGTAGAGGCCTTGCAGAACGAAATTGAATACATGTCATCAAAAGAATATGAGAAGAATTATTATGATATACTCGCCATTGTGCAAAGTGATGAATGGCAGCAGAATAAAACAACAGCAAATGCTAAATACCAAGAAATAAAAAATTTATTTGATGTACGCAACGCAAAAATGAACGTGTTTTTAACACAAAGAAATCAAGTCATTCAAACATTTAAAACCAAGTATAAGTCAGATTATGATAATGAATTCTGTGATCGATTTGAAAATGTAAAGATCGAGATTCGCTCTACCGAACTTGGGATGGCCGAATTACAACAAAATGTGTGGGGCACAGTGAGTAAAATGCCTTTTGCCTTTTATAATCTCTACACCGTTTATCGGCAATACAGCCAAGATGGAAAAGCGACAAATCGCTACGTCATTGTTTTCAATAAACTAGATGATGGATCTACCAAAGCAACAGACCTATATACCAATATAGGAAAACTACTGACCAACTGTGGGGCAACTAAACAAGAGGACATGAATTTTTTCATTGATTCTACAAATAAGGGCAATGGTTACAATTGGAACAATCAAGAGTTGAGACTTGAGCAGTATTCTCCATCCGATGCTAATGGTAAAACCTATCATCAAACTGCACTCACATTCACGGTAAATTAACGCCCAACGAATAGTAATTATAACCTAACTACACTTAGATCACAATGTTGATTCGTGTTCCTTCATTTTGGTCAGCAAGGTTAATTGTTCCATCAAGTGCTTTAACCCGCTCTTGAATGTTTTTCCAACCAATTCCTTTGCTTTGGTCCATTTGGTCTATATCTAATCCTTTGCCCCAATCTTGGTAGGTAAGCACAGTCTCTCGCCCCATTGGTTTTATAGATAACTGTAAACGGTCACTCCCAGAATGTTTCAAGCCGTTCTTCAACAATTCTTGGGAAATACGGAGTAAATGCAACTCTGTTGTTTTATCGGTAAAGGCCACATCACCAATCGCTAATTCAATAACCCCTTTGCCTGCTTTATTCATGCGACTAACTTGACCTTCTAGCACTTCTTTCAAGCTTTTGTTTTGTAGATTAATGGGAATGAGTTCATGTGAAATCATGCGTACCTCTTGCGCACTTTGATCAATCAAATCAAGCGCGCTCTCGTGAATATCTTGATCGGTTTTTGCCACAGAGTTACCCAGAGCAGCCACATTCATCTTTGCGGCGGCAATCAATTGGCCAACACCATCGTGCAGCTCTCTGGCTATCCGTTCTTTTTCGCTTTCTTCAGCTTCAATCACCGCGTGTAATTGATTCAACTCAGCCTGTTTTAGTTCACTTTTTAAGCGCAGCTCCCTTCGGTTTTTCAATAAACCAAATATTGCAAAACTGAGCGCTGCAGCTATTAGTGAGACCAATAAAACTCTACTTCGTAGGTTTTGAATTTTATTTTCCTTGTTCAACAACTCTATCTCACGCTCTTTCTGTGACGTATCAAAGGCAACTTCATATTGCGCTAACGCTCGCTGCGTATCAGCGGTTATCATACTATCTTTTACGGTGTTGAACCGTTTGTAATATTTCAACGCTTGGGCAGAATTACCCACTTGCGTGTGCGCGTTTGCGAGTTGTTCTAAATCATATTTTACCAAATAGGTGTAGCCTTTGTTTTCACTAATTGCCAAAGAGCGTTCAAAGTCAATGATGGCTTCGTTGTAGTTGGTTTTAAGTACATCAATATCTCCTGCGTAGGCGTATGTTTCTGCGAGTGCGAGTGAATCTTTTCTTGCACTTGTAATTGCCTCTTCAATCTGTTGTTGACTAAGAGTAAATAATCCCTTCTTCGCATTAGCAACGGCCATTTTTTGTAAACTGTAAGGCACACCAACACTGTCGCCAATTTCTCTTTTAAAAGCGAGAGACTTATTATAAAAAAGCAAGGCGCTGTCTACCTCATTACCCCGCTCAAGTAATACACCATAGTTATCGTAAATTTCAGCCAATCGTTTATCGCCGGTATCAAAATCTTCGAGTTGCCTCATCGCTTTTCTTACAAACTGTTTCGCCTTTCCAATATCTCTGTCTTTTATGCGCCACCCGAGTTGATAATTTGCATTTGCCAATGCCGAGAGATCATCGACTTCTTCATAAAACTCTATCGCTTTGGTTTGTGCCTCTGTTGATTCTAAATAATTTCCTTGCAAATATTCAATGGTAGAGAGCTGCGCATTCAGTTTTGCTTGCTGTTCTGCACTCATTTCTGCGGTTTCGAACAGATCTACAATGGTTGATTTGTTTTGGTACAAATTCTCGTTCAATTGATCGTAAGAAAGGTTGATGATTGAATCAACTTGTACAAATCCGGAAACGGGGAGAATGGCTAACGCCATTACAAACCAGTAGCTAAAAATTGATTTGGGTTTCATGCCATAAAAATACAAGCTGTAACAAATTGCTGTATATTTCATTGTTAATTGAAAATTCACCTTGCAAGAACCATCGAAAAAAAATAACTATTGGCCTAGAATTTACACTGGCCTTCTTTTAGTTAATCTACTCGTTATCATTTTATTCGTTCTGTTTCAAAACTATTTTAGCTAATGCAACCAATCGATTGGATCGTACTAGCTAGTGTCTTAATTTTCATTGTTGTTTACGGCATCTGGAAAACCAGAAAAGTAAACACTGCCGAAGGGTTTCTTTCCGGCGGCAGAAAAAGCAAATGGTGGTTAGTTGGCCTCAGCGTAATGGCTACACAAGCCAGCGCCATTACATTTTTATCTACACCAGGGCAAGCCTTTCATGACGGCCTCGGCTTTGTACAGTTCTATTTCGCCTTACCGCTTGCAATGGTTATTCTCTGTATTTGGGTGTTGCCACGCTTTTTTAAAATGAATGTATTCACGGCGTATGAATACCTTGAAAAACGCTTCGGTTTACCAACCCGAATTTTAACTGCTTGTTTGTTTTTACTGCAACGTGGCCTTGCAGCGGGTATTACCATCTTTGCGCCTGCCATTATTTTATCAACCATTCTCGGTTGGAATTTGAATATCACAAACCTCATCATTGGCATATTGGTTATCGTTTATACGCTCATTGGCGGCACAGAAGCCGTAAGCCAAACGCAAAAACAACAAATGTTGGTCATCTTCATCGGTATGGTCATTGCATTTTTCACCATTGTGAACAGCCTGCCCGTAAGTTTTGGCGAAGCACTGCATCTATCAGGGTCGTTAGGCAAACTCAACGCAGTAGATTTTAAGTTTAATTTAGGGGAGAGGTATAATGTGTGGTCTGCATTTTTGGGCGGTACATTTTTGTTTCTCAGTTACTTTGGCACCGATCAAAGCCAAGTGCAGCGTTACTTATCAGGTGAAAGTTTAAAACAAGCCCGCCTCGGTTTAATTTTTAATGGCTTGTTTAAGGTGCCTATGCAGTTTTTCATTTTGCTTACCGGCGTTATGGTGTTCATCTTCTTTCAGTTTCAAGAATCACCGCTACATTTCAATCCTGTTGCACAGCAAGAATTTGCCGATAATGCAACCTTTCAACAGTTAGAAGAACAACAAGAAACCCTTTTTCAAGAAAAGCAAAGCCGGTTAATGCAGTGGCAACAAGCCAGACAATCTGGTCAGAAAGCAGATGTGCAAGAGAGCCGCCTTGCCTTACAAGGACTGCAAGAACAAGAAAAAAACTTACGCACTCAGGTAGACAGCTTTATTGATGAGTACAACATCACCGAAGAAACTAAAATAGAAAAGAACGACAAAGATTATGTCTTCATTCATTTCATACTCAATTTTTTACCGAAAGGCTTGGTCGGCTTGCTCTTGGCCGTCATTTTTTCTGCAGCAATGAGTTCAACTGCCTCAGAGCTCAATGCCTTAGCCACAACCACAGTTGTAGATATTTACAAAAGAAATTTTGCGCCAAACATCACCGATCGGCAATTCTTGTTCGCATCGCGAGGCTTTACCTTATTTTGGGGAGGCGTGGCCGTTTTGTTCGCCATTCAAGCACGCTTGTTTGAAAATCTCATTCAGGCCGTAAACATCATCGGATCATTGTTTTATGGCGTTATTCTGGGCGTTTTTGCCGTCGCCTTCCTCATGCCGAGGGTGAAAGGCCGCGCCGTTATGTGGGCCATCGTCATTGTAGAAACCTTCGTCATTCTGCTGTGGTTGCTCGATACTAAGCCAAAATGGTTCGGTTTTCTACAATCTGTTGGTCTGCATGCAGAGCAAATTAACATTGGCTTTTTGTGGCTAAATCCTATTGGTTGTCTACTGTTAATGGCGGTCGCGTGGGTTCTGCAAACGCAGTTTTCAAACAAACAACCGGTCGAAAATTCATCAATGTAAGTAAGGCGGTTTGGCCGCTGTTTTCAGGCAGGCCTATAAACAGGTATGGGCGGGCTTCGGTGTTTGTGTGCAGGCTTAGTTGTTGGCCACTGCACCATCAGCGTTGTCTTCCGCTGTCAGCCAAGCACTTCTGGCAGTGGCATGCAACACCCAAGTCAGCCCATGCAACACACTTCACCCGCGCGGGTTTTGCAGCTCACGGCTAATTATAGGGTTTGAAAACTGATGTGATGAGAAAAAATACCAGTAACTTTATGAACGTCGTTAACATCATCTTTCACATCCAATCTAAAATACCAAGCTTCCCCTTAGCTTCATTCAATATGTCTTTAACAAAATGAACATGGTATCAAAATCAGATCCGATGAGTGTAGAAGTAGCAATTGAAAACTTGTATAAAACCTTCTCCAAATATCCGTTCAAGTCTACAATGGAAGGTTGCCCGTGCTGTGTTTCTGACACCGATAAATCGACTCTGCACTCAAAGCAACTGAGAAAATTAGAGGATGAGGATATTTCGCGGTATGCGTTTAAGGCAATGACAACTTGGGGAGATGTGGATGATTTTAAACATTACTTACCCAGAGTTTTTGAGTTGTCAGCCACGCGCCAATTGACTGTTGATACCTTTGTAATACTGCGAAAGTTAGAGTATGCAAACTGGCAAAACTGGGAAAAAGGTGAATGGCAAGCAGTTACTCACTTTTTGAATGCGTGGTGGAAGCATGACATCACCACAAATGACCAATTTGACGATGAACTCTTCATTGAAATATATAAGTTGTTAGATAACCTGCCTGAGTTACTCAGAAATTGGAACTTGGAGTACAATCAGCAAGGTTTTATAAACTATGTAAACTTCATTCGCGAAAACTATCATGACTTAGGCAGTAAAATAAGCAAACTAGAAGAACTTACTGTCAAGGATGTTGGAACGCTAAAAACTTGGATCAACGAACAACGTGAATTGCTGGAAACTGGCTTTTTCAAAGCTGAGGAGACAGATAAAGAATTCAGTAACGTGATTTCTGACACATTGTATATGCTAGAACGAACTTCCTAGATTATCCCAAAATCATGAAAATCACGATTTCATTAAAGACAATCTTGCTAACTTTAGAAAGTGGAAACATGCTCAAATATCAGTTAGAAAATTTCTATCATATTTCTGCTTTTTATCATTTCTCAAACGGCCTGTAGTCAAGCTTGTGGGGTTTATCAATTGACCTTTACTGGTGAAATTCTTAGTAGTGAACAAAAAATTCAAGCGATTAAGATCCCATCTGTTTCCTTGTTACATGGACTGAAAAATTCTACTAATGAAAACAGTTTCATCGAAAAGCCTATTAAAACTAACAGCTTTGTAATTAAGCTCAACTCCCCTTTGACTAGTGCGTTGTATAAAAACACAGAATCTTATTTGACTTTCTACAAATCTAATCTTGAGAAGCTGCCAATCATTTTGGTTATCGAGGAAAATGGCCAAACCCGGGAAGAGAAAATTGAACTCACTTGGGAAGAAGTTATTCTCGACTTCATTGAAGGCCCCAACACTGTCAAGTCCCTGCGAATAGATTTCGGCCTTATACTTTTCTGAAGCTTTGTACTTTAGCTTTAAAATAGTGACCTTCTCACTATTCATCAGCAAGATTACCTTCGCTTTCCAAAATTTCTGCGTCCGCCGCTTTTAGCCTTGGGATTCCAAGTTGGTCCTTCGCCCAAATGTTTTGGCGGCTGTACCTTAATTACGCTTGCTTCAATCAACTCTTCAATCTTTGCAAACTCACGCATTTCGTATTGATTAATGAGTGTAATGGCCACACCTGTGGTATCTGCCCTTGCAGTTCGCCCCACGCGGTGCACATAATCTGCTGGCTCTCGAGGCACATTGTAGTTCATCACTAAATTAATGCTCTTAATATCAATGCCTCGGCTAATAACATCTGTGGCGACAAGAATTCTTATATTTCTTGCCTTAAAGTTTCGTAATATTTCCTCTCTGTCGGTTTGGTCAAGATCAGAAGAAATGCGTTCCACATTAAATTCCTTCTTCTTTAAACTTCTATATACCTCAGAGACAGTCTTTTTGGTCGCGCAAAAAATAATAACGCTCGCATACTCGGGTTTGTCTTTGAGCAAATCGATAATCAAATCAATCTTTTGGTTGTCGTAGGCCAAATACGCAGCTTGTAAAACACCTTCGGCGGGCTTACTCACAGCCAGAGATACTTCCTCGGGATTGGTGAGAATTTTCTTAGCGAATTCTCTGATTTTTGGAGCCATGGTTGCGCTAAACATCAAATTCTGCCGCTTCTCTGGTAAGTTTTCCATAATTTTCAGCACATCATCGTGAAACCCTATATCTAACATGCGGTCGGCTTCATCGAGTATGAAAAACTTTAAATTTTCAAGATTCACATACCCAAAACTCAAGTGAGAAAGTAGTTTTCCTGGTGTGGCTATGATGATATCGGCACCATCAGACAGTGCACGTTTTTGATCATCCCAATTACTACCGTCTGTTCCACCATAAATCGCTATAGAGGTGATTCCTAGTCCATAAGTTATACCTTCCACTTGTTGATCAATTTGCATGGCCAGTTCTCGGGTTGGTACCACAATTAGTACACGTGTAGCTTGATTATCTTGTCGTAGAATATAATCGATCACTGGCAAGAGAAAAGCCGCAGTTTTACCCGTTCCCGTTTGCGCGCAGGCAATAACGTCATTTTGTTTGAGAATAATGGGAATGGCTTGTTCTTGAACCGGGGTTGCGTCAACAAAACCCATGTAGCCGATACTTTCTAAGAGGCTCGGGTGGAGGTCTAATTCTTCAAATTTCATTTAGCTGTGCAAGATACGCCGAATCGGTTGTGTTGTATCTAAGCATTTGTTGGTGAAATAATTAACTTCACGAGAGCTTATGAAACAATCTTCAATCATTTTATGCGCTTTTTTGATAGGTTATGCATGTGCGAAAAAAGCTGCAGTCAAACCTGTCAGCCAACAAACTGTAATTACTATTGAGAGCGAGATTGACGAGTTGGAACTGCAACTCAATCAAGTTGTTGCAAATTATGATGGAACCTATTTGTTATACTCCGAAGACAGCATTGCAAATGGTGTTGGTCACTTTAAGCATGCTATTAATAACCATAAAGATGAATGGTACGTGTATTCATTAGTAAATACCGACGAGGAGAACGGTGGGCCTCTCAAGTATTTTGCCTTCCACCCTGATGACAAAGAAGTCATGTTAACTGTTACAACAGATACTACCGTTGTTGTAACTGGCAGCCAATTTCATTATCTTAATGAAAAAGAAGTGGAATTTTTTAGTATGCAGCAATACAAACGCGAGAGGGATTCTTTAGCACAATTATATCCCAACAGTTTTATGCATGGTCGAATAGGATTGTCATCAAAATTCCCACGTGATTGCTGGAAAGTACTCTATTGGATGGATACCACATCATCTGATCTTAAATATTTGCAAACACAGCAGTTGGTAGCGAGTATGGCAAGAGGATTTATAGATATTTATGAAACATATAATCCCTCAGATTATGTGCCCTTAGACCAAGTAGTTCAGAAAGATACAATCCTTTGGTATAATTGGGGTTCATGGTGTGTTAACTGTCCTAATAGCTTTCCAAAATTAGACTCAATTGAAAAACAAACACCATATCAAGTAATTGCTCTAAATCCCTGGGATTGGGATAAGCCGGAAAAACCGATTCAGATTTATGGTGATTATCACCAGCAATGGGAGCAGATTACACTTGATTCAACTAAAGCGGAGATTTACCTTAGCAAGTTTGATGGCTGGGGTGCGCCTCTTATTGTGGTGACCGATGAATCAGGGATGATGATTGACAATTATATTGACTTCATCACTCGGATTTTGCCTGAGTAATCAATCACTGGAAGTGTTCATTCAACTTTTTACAGCTTTTACACTCATTTCGCAAACAAACTTCAGCCTTAAGTTGTACAATTAATATGAACATAGACAAGATTTTAAATAGCCAAAAAAACGATGATGGCGAACTGTGGAAAGGAATACTTGCCGGATTAGCTGGTGGACTCGCCGGTGCTGCGGCAATGGCATTTTATGAAGAATTTGTGCTCGAAGATCATGATAATCCGGCCAATTCTCCTGCAGTAAAAGCAACTAACGCCGTTCTTGAACTTACAGGAAAAGAACAATTATCAATTGAGGCAGCACAAGATATTGAGAAGGTTGGAAAATTCCCCATGGGCGCTATATTGGGAAGTGCATATGGTGGTTTAGTCGAAAACTTCCCCATGGCAAAACAAAATAACGGTATTGGGTTGAGTGCCTTACTCTATGCAGGTATCAATAAAGACTTATCTGAAAACATGAGCATCATGAAGGCCGTACAAACCAATCCGAAGAAAAAAGAAAACCAAGAAATGATTAGTTTACTAGTTTTTGGCGTTGCCACAGAAATTGTACGTAGAAGTGTTAGAGGCTTACTCGGTTAGTCTTAACAATTCGATAACAATCAACATCTTATGAAACTTCTCTTCAAATTAAAGCGTATATATTGTCAATAAAGTCAACTATGATTATTAAGCCATTCTTACTATTTCTATTTGTTTGTTCTTTTGGACTAGGTTGCGAACAGCCAGAACAAGCAAACTCAACAGACGCGCAATTCATGTCTGTCTCAAAAAAACAGCCACAACATGTGTCAACTTATGATGCGTTGCTAAAAAAGCATGTGTCATCAACTGGTCAAGTTAACTATGCTGGCTTCAAAAAAGATGAGGCGCAATTAGATAAATATCTCACATACTTGAGCGAAACTTCACCCGCTAACTCGTGGTCTGCTGATAAGAAAAAAGCTTTCTGGATTAATGCGTATAACGCGTATACAATTAAATTGATACTTGACAATCCTCAAGTGAAAAGCATTAAGTCTATTAATGAATCTGGTGACGGACCTTGGAAAAAAGAATTTGCCAAGGTTGGCGGTAACATGTATACCTTAGACCATATTGAGCATACAATACTTAGACCTACATTCAACGATCCAAGAATTCATGTTGGTGTTAATTGTGCTTCTATTTCTTGCCCCAAACTTGCTAATTATGCCTTCACAGAAGCTAACATAAATGGTAGGTTAGAAAGCCTGATGAGAACATTTATCAATGACGATTCAAGAAATAAGATTGCCCGAAATAAGGTCGAGATTTCTGAAATTTTCAACTGGTTTAAAGATGATTTTACAAATAATGGATCTGTGATTGACTATTTAAATCGCTATGCTGATGTTGAGATTAACCAAGATGCATCTATATCATACTTAAATTATAACTGGCAATTGAATGATTAGTATGAACGCGAAGCTTATGGCTACATCAAATGCAATAAAGTTGTTATAAACATCAGCCGTAACTCAATAAACTAAACCTTAGCTTTGTGTATAGCCAGTAAACCCCCATGCAAGAAAACATTGTTATAATAGGTAATGGTATTTCTGGAACCACCTTAGCAAGGTACATTCGGAAACAATCAGACAAAAAAATCACGCTTATTTCTAACGAGCATGATTATTTTTTTTCTCGCACTGCGCTCATGTATGTCTACATGGGCCATATGAAATTTGAGCACACACAGCCTTACGAAAACTGGTTTTGGGAGAAAAACCGCATTCAGTTAAAAACTGGCTATGTAACCAACGTTGACTCAGAAAATAAGACACTCAAATTTATAGATGGGAGTACGTTTTCTTATGACAAATTGATTATTGCAACCGGCTCAAAATTCAATAAATTTGGCTGGAAAGGGCAAGATTTAGAAGGGGTTACAGGCATGTATCATAAGCAAGATCTTGAGCAAATAGAACAATATGCGCCAAATAATGAAACTTGCAAACGCGGGGTAATTGTTGGCGGTGGTCTAATTGGTGTAGAACTGGCTGAAATGCTAAGAACACGTAATATTCCCGTCACTTTTTTAGTGCGTGAGAACAGCTTTTGGGGCAACGTCTTACCTCTTGGCGATAGCGAAATGATTTCGCGTCACATCGAAAGCCATGGAGTAGATCTTCGTTTTGGTGTGAACCTTGGCGAGATAAAGGCAAATGAAAATGGGCGAGCAAGCTCAGTAATTATTAAAGAAACCGGCGAAGAAATTCTATGCGATATGGTAGGCTTAACCGCTGGAGTTTCACCAAATATCGACTTGTTGAAAGAATCAACAATAGAGACTGATAAAGGCGTACTTGTAAACAGATACTTTGAAACCACCGCTGATGATGTGTATGCCATTGGTGATTGCGCACAACAACGTGAACCTATTGGTAACAGAAGACCCGTGGAAGCTGTTTGGTACACAGGCAGAATTATGGGCGAAACGCTAGCCCAAACAATTTGTGGTAATAAAACAGCCTATTCTCCTGGCCATTGGTTCAACTCAGCTAAGTTTTTCGATATCGAATACCAGACTTATGGTTGGGTGTTTAGCGAGCCAAAGGAAGGTAATGCACATTTTCATTGGAAACATGATGATGATACAAAATGCATCACTATTGAATACGATACAACATCAAGAGAATTCAAGGGAATAAACAGCCTCGGAATCAGAATGAAACATAACCTGTTTGATCAATGGCTGTCGGCAAACAAAACGGTAGAGTTTGTAGTTAACAACTTAGCACAAGCCAACTTCGACCCTGAGTTTTACAAAACATTTCATCATCACATTCAAGAACAATTCACATCTTCTCAATTAGAAAACGCACACCATGAGTGAAACCAATGAAAGCTTCTCCATAGCCAGACCTGATGCAGTTACACTCACCACGCCGCAGAAAATTGCTGTGTTTGTAGGGTTAGTTGGTTTGTTCATTCTTGTGCTTGCAGCATTCAACGTCAACTTTCCAAATCGGGCCTTGTTTCTTATTGCTTCACTTGGTTTGATGACCGGTGGAACCGTTTTTTATGCAAACTCACTTTACCTTTCAGAACATGCAGGTATAAAAAATGATGGGGTTTGGTTTAAGTCTCTTACTTCAAGAGGTGTGGTGGCTTGGGGCGCAGGCATTTTTCTTACCCTGTTTTACATTGTGTTGTATTTTAAAGCTGAACTGTTAGGCTTAGGTGTAGATGGTGCCGCAAACACAGGCCTTGTAGCTTTATTTGATCCGTTTAGCAAACTGTTAAGCGGAAACCCCGCGAGCCAGTGGTTTGTGTATGGCACCTTATATACGCTTGTAATTTTGATTTTCGGATACAAATTTTTACTCAAGTATAGACACAACAAATACCAAACACTAAGAACGCTGTCTGTCATGTTTTTTCAGCTTGGCTTTGCCTTTCTCATTCCTGAGTTAATGTCGAGGCTTAATTCTGAAAGCTTTTCATTGCCTTATTATGATCTCAAAAATATTTGGCCTCTTAACTATTATAATTTTGAGCAATACAGGGTTGATTCTTTTATTAGCGCCGGAAATGTTGGTTTAGCCCTCCTAATTTTTGGCGTGTTATCAATTTTGGTAATTACACCTATTCTAACATACAAATACGGTAAGCGTTGGTATTGTTCTTGGGTTTGTGGCTGTGGCGGTTTAGCAGAAACGGCGGGCGATCCTTTTCGACATTTGAGCGATAAGAGCCTCTTCGCTTGGAAGGTAGAACGCTGGGTAATTCACAGCGTGTTAGTGTTTGTAGTTTTAATGACAACGGCCGTAATTTACTCTTACCTTGGTGATGATTCAAGCAAATATTGGCTCACAAGAGATATCTTTTTACTAAGCGTTGGAGGGTTACTCACTGCTGTGTTTGCAACTATTATGATATGGAAACGACACGCACTTGGTAAAGATGCCAAAATCGGTGCAATCGCCTATGCTGTTATTATCCTAGCCCTCATACTCATCCATAAATTTTCGGGCGCGAATTTATTTTTATTTCAAGCAGAAAAACTGCGTGTTTGGTATGGCTTTTTAATTGGTTCAATTTTCTCAGGAGTTATCGGCACGGGCTTTTACCCATTATTCGGCAGCAGAGTGTGGTGCAGGTTTGGTTGCCCAATGGCTGCCATTTTAGGCATGCAACAACGCTTGTTTTCAAAATTTAGAATTACGACCAATGGAGGACAATGTATTTCGTGCGGCAACTGTTCTGTATACTGCGAAATGGGTATAGATGTTAGAGCGTATGCCCAACGTGGAGAAAATATTGTGCGTTCATCATGTGTTGGTTGTGGCATTTGCAGCGCGGTGTGTCCGCGTGGCGTTTTAAAGCTAGAAAATGGTGACCATAATGACAGATTTCAAAACCCAGAAATACCACTTGGAAACGATATGAACATCGTAAACTTGGCAAAACAAAATCACTAAGAGCAACTTCGAAGAGGTAATAGAGTTTGAGGAGGAAAAAGGCGAAATAAAATGAGTGTAATCAAGGTGATTATTCCAGCGTATAATGAGCAACATTCAATCGGGAAGGTAATTGCAGATATTCCAAAGATGGTGGCGGAGGTAATTGTGGTTAATAATAACTCAACTGATGATACTGCTGACGTAGTAGAACAGGCTGGCGCAACACTTCTGTTTGAAGAACGCATGGGATATGGCTACGCCTGTCTAAAAGGAATGCAACACATCGCCAAGCAACAAATAAAACCCGATATTGTTGTGTTTTTAGATGGTGATTATTCTGACTATCCCGAAGAGCTAACAAAGGTAGTGAAGCCCATTATTCATGATAATATTGATTTTGTAATTGGCGCGAGAAACAAACAATTGCGCGACAAACATTCAATGACGCCGCAGCAAGCGTTTGGTAACTGGTTGGCAACAACTTTGATGAACCTTATGTTTGGGGCAAAATTTACTGATTTGGGTCCTTTTCGAGCAATTAAATATGACAAATTGTTACAGCTCAACATGGAAGATAAAACTTATGGGTGGACGGTTGAAATGCAACTGAAAGCATTAAAACATCGACTTTCTTATACAGAAGTGCCTGTTCATTATCGAAATCGAATTGGCGTTTCAAAAGTCTCTGGTACGGTGAAAGGAAGTCTTATGGCAGGCTATAAAATTTTAGGGTGGATTTTTAAATATGCATTTCAATGAACGTTTTTGAAATCATTATTTTGGCCCTTTATACGTTGATTTTGGCCCTCATTTTTATCTATGCAGTTGTGCAGCTAAACTTGCTGATCAATTATTTGAAAGAGCGTACAAAACAAAAGAATATTCCCAAGCTTGTTTATGACAGCAACACCGAAAATTTACCAATTGTAACCATTCAATTGCCTGTGTATAATGAATTATATGTGATGGAGAGGCTTTTAGATAACATTGCCAACATCAACTATCCACGTGAAAAATTAGACATTCAGGTGTTAGATGATTCTACCGATGAATCAATTGAACTAACGGCAACGCTTGTGGCTAAGTTGAAGCTAACTGGCTTAAACATTCATCACATTTGTAGAGAAATACGTACCGGATTTAAAGCCGGGGCATTAAAGGAAGGTTTGGAAACAGCGAAAGGGGAGTTTATCGCCATTTTTGATGCCGACTTCTTGCCTCAGCCAGACTGGCTCTACCAAACATTGCCTTATTTCTCATCGCCAAACATTGGCCTTGTGCAAACCGCTTGGGGGCACATCAATCGAAATTATTCAATGCTAACAAAGGCGCAAGCTTTAGGGCTTGATGCGCATTTTACCATTGAGCAAGTGGGAAGAAATTCGCAAGGACACTACATGAATTTTAACGGCACAGCGGGCATTTGGAGAAAAGAGTGTATACTCGATGCGGGCAATTGGCAGGCAGACACCTTAACAGAAGACTTAGACCTTAGTTACCGAGCGCAACTTAAAAATTGGAAATTCAAATACTTAGAACATGTGAAAACGCCTGCAGAACTCCCAATTGTGATGAGTGCCGCTAAATCACAGCAATTTAGATGGAATAAAGGCGGAGCGCAAACCTTCCAGAAAACAGCATGGCGAATGCTCAACAAAAAAGGCCTGCCATTCGCAACAAAAATTCACAGCCTTACACATTTACTGAATAGTAGCATCTTTTTGCTCATTCTAATCCTGTCGGTTCTTAGTATTCCCATCTTGTATATTAAGAACAAATACGGCTTCTTGAAACCTTACTTTTTGCTTATGGGTTTCTTTGTGATCAGTACCCTAATTTTCATTCTGTTTTATTGGATTGCTTACCGCAGAGAGCACGGCAGAGGCGTAAAATCATTTGCAACATATATTGGCTCTTTTTTGTCATTTTTCTCAATTGCAATGGGGTTTTCGCTTTACAATAGTATCGCTGTGTTAGAAGGTCACTTGGGTAAAAAAAGCGATTTTATTCGTACGCCAAAATTTAATGCTTCAGACCAAACAGTAAACTTGAAGGCCAACAAATACATGAAGCGATCTATACCATTGCATGTTATTTTAGAAGGATTGCTGTTTGTGTATTTTGTCTTCGGCGTAGTGAGTGCTTTTTTGGTTGGTGGTCGGTTTGGTGATTTCACCCTCTTGCCTTTTCATTTGATGTTGGCTTTTGGTTTCGGCTTTGTCTTTTTTACCTCTGTGTTTGCAAAATCTGCACGTTGAAGTTCAATCAACAAAAGGTATTCCCTCTCTATATCGTTCTCAGCATCGTATTGTATTGCGTATTTGCCTACGGACTTGTGCGTGAAGATTTCATGTTCCTAACAATGCTTTATCTTACGCTCTTTACACTTTTCGGGCTATTGTACAAGCTACATGAAATAGATTTGAAATGGTTGCTGTTTGCAGGAGTCTTATTTAGATTGGTGTTTTTGATCGCGATTCCAAACCTCTCGCAAGATTTTTATCGATTTCTTTGGGATGGTCGCATGCTTTTCGAGGGACTTAATCCTTATCTCACAACACCAGAAAGTTTTATTGAGAGTGGCCGTTTGCCTGTGCAGCAAGCAAAAGAACTTTACCAAGGCATGGGACAACTGAATGCCAGTCATCACACTAACTATCCGCCCGCAAGCCAGCTTGTTTTTTATCTCGCTGCACTGCTCTCTGGTAAGAGCATTTTGGGTTCGGCGATTGTCATGCGCCTTGCTATCATTCTTGCTGATATCGGCATTATGTGGTTCGGCATTAAACTTCTTTCGCTACTCAACCTGCCTAAGAGAAATATGCTGCTTTATGCCATCAATCCATTTGTGGTCATAGAGCTCACTGGCAATCTGCATTTTGAAGCCATCATGTTGTTCTTCTTGGTTTGGAGTTTATATCTTTTGATGCGACGCCAATGGTTGACCTCGGCCGCTTTATTAGGCTTGTCGGTTGCCACTAAGTTGATTCCACTTCTATTTCTTCCTTTGTTTTTTCAATGGTTTAAAACCAAAAGAAACGGATTCATGACATATGTGATGTTTTGTGTGGCAGTCATCATTACTTTTTTACTCGCATTCGCTCCATTTTTCTCGATAGAACTAATTGAAAATTTCTCGAACTCTGTTGGTTTATGGTTCAACAAATTCGAGTTCAATGCGAGTGTGTATTATCTCGCCCGAGAGATGGGCTATTTGTTCAGAGGCTACAATGAAATTGCAGTCATTGGCAAAATTTTACCAATTACCGTGATCATATTCTTAGCTATAATTTCCTTGTTTCGGAACAACAAAACACCTATTCAACTCATGAGCGCGTTGCTCATCGGCCTTACCTTTTATTATTTTACCACCACAACCATGCACCCTTGGTATATTTCTACCTTACTCATTTTGTGCGTGTTCACCAACTATCGCTTTCCGGTTGTTTGGTCTATTGTAATTATTTTGAGTTACCAGGCGTATGCGAACACACCTTGGCAAGAAAACTTGTGGTTTGTTGCCGTTGAATATCTGCTTTTATTCGGATATTTCTTTTGGGAGATACGTGAGCGATATATCGCAACCTCTCAACCTCGTTTTGCCATTAAGAAGTCTTTAAACACCTTGTAGTCATTCTCCATTGTCATCGATAAACTATCCTTGGTTAACGCCTCTCGTAGACTTTCGGGAATAATGATGGTTTCATTCAACACATCTTCAACAACATCTTTGAATTTTGCAGGATGCGCTGTTTCTAATAAAATCGCATTGTTTGATTTTTCTTGTTGATAGGCACAATATCCAACTGCACCATGTGGATCAAACACATAATCAAAATTAGATTTTCCCTCCCCAATTGCTTTTTGAGTCTGCTCATCACTAAATGTGTAGGCTTTTATCTCGGCAGTAAACTTGTCGTCGAAGGCCTCTTTTAGTTCTTTGATGCGTACAAAATTACTGGGGTCGCCCACATCCATTGCATTAGAGATTGTTTTTACCGACGGTTTTGGGGTGTATTTGCCAGAATGTATATAATTTGGGAAGGTGTCATTTGCATTATGGGCAGCAACAAACCTTGCAATCGGCAAGCCCATTGAATGAGCCAACATGCCAGCGCAGATGTTCCCTAAATTTCCAGAAGGCACAATCATCGTAACATCTTCCCAGTTCTCTAGTTGGCGAAATGCTTCAAAGTAATAGAATGTTTGAGGAAGTAATCGGGCAATATTGATTGAATTGGCAGATGTAAGTTTCAAGTGCTCGTTTAACTCATCATCTAAAAAAGCGGTCTTCACCATACGTTGGCAGTCATCAAAACTTCCAGGAATTTCGATTGCTGTAATATTTTGACCTAATGTCGTCATTTGCTTTTCCTGCAATTGGCTCACCTTGTCTTTCGGGAAAAGAACGTAAACTTCCACACCCTCTAAGCCTAAGAAAGCATTTGCAACTGCGCTTCCCGTATCTCCTGATGTGGCAACGAGAATGTGAATTGCTTCATGGCTTTTCGAAGCAAATGCGGAGAGACAACCCGCAAGAAAACGGGCGCCAACATCCTTAAACGCAAAGGTTGGTCCATGGAAGAGTTCTAGAACAGACAATGAGCGAGAAAGTTGTTTCAGTGGCAAATCAAAATCGAGAGTGCGCTTAATAATTTGCTCCAATTCGTTCATGGAGAGACTTTCTTTAACAAAGGGATAAGCCACCTGCGTTGCGATATCTGTTAAACTGTTTTGCTTGATTTCATGAAGGAGCTCACTTCGCAAGCTAGGTATTGATTCGGGAAAAAATAGACCATTGTCTTGCGGTAAACCTTGAATAACAGCTTCTTTGAAAGAAACAGGGGGGACCGATTTTCTTGTGCTGTAAAATTTCATGATGTTCTTAGAATTTGTACGCCATTGGTATTTACGCCACTCACAAAGGCCTCATACGGCATGTTGTTTTGATTGAGAACGGATTTCATGTTAGTCAGCACCGTTTCAGCATTGTCTTTGCCTCTGCTTATTGCAAATATCGAAGGGCCTGAACCCGAAATACTACAGCCAAGTGCGCCTGCCTGCATCGCTGCCTTCTGAATATCGTGGAAACCTGGAATCAAGGAGGCACGCATCGGTTCAACGACATAATCTACTAAACTTTCGCCGAGTAAGTCGTAATTACTTGTGTAGAGTGCGCTTACAAACCCCGCAAGACCACCCCACTGTTTTATCGCCGTCTCCAAAGGAATTGAATGGTTTAGTGCCGCTCTGGCATCGGCCGTTTTAATTTCAATTTTTGGGAACACCAAACTCACAAATAAATCTGAGGGTACGGGCAGTTCTACCACGTTCAGCCTTTTGTTTTCATGTACCAGCACAATTCCACCTAACAATGCCGGTGCAATATTGTCTAAAATGGGTGTGCCACAAGCAGCTCGTTCGCCTTCTTGAGCAAATGGCAGTAATTGTTTGAGTTCTAGCGGCTTATTGAGCAATTCATTCGCAGCAAATACACCACCAACCGCACTCGATGCACTACTGCCGAGGCCACTTCCCGGATATACAAATTTCTTTATTTTAATGTTGAAGCCTTGGTCGCTGCCTATATGTTCAAGAAAAGGAATCATTGCCGCAGTTGCTGCATTCTCCTCAATATCATAGGTGAGTTTTACTTCACTCTCAATGCTCGTAATTTCGAGTTGATTATCATCTCGCGTTGTGAGTGTGATTTCGTCGCCAACATGCTTTAGCGCCATGCCTAACACATCAAAGCCAACACCAACATTGCCAATGGTTGAGGGCGATTGTATGGTGATAGAACGCCTCATGACCGTAATACTTTCAAAATATCGCCAAACACACCTGAGGCAGTTACAGCCGCGCCTGCGCCTGCACCTCTCACAATTAAAGGGTCTTCAGCGTAACGGTCGCTGGTAATTAAAACAATGTTGTCTTTGCCTCCCAATTGAAAATAGGGCGAATCGGGCATCACTTCACGCAGTTGTACAAATGCTTTTTGTTCTCTGGCATCAAAGGTGGCAACAACTTTCAAGCAGGCGCCTTTTTCTTTTGCTGTGGTATACAAGTTTTTGAAGTAATCTTCTTCGTTTGTCAGCGCTTCGAAAAATTGGTTTACGGTGTCAACACGCAGCGTCGATTCTGGTAAAAATGAAACCGTTTCCACATCAGTTTGATCGAGCATCATGTTTGAAACACGACTGAGAATTAAAATTTTTCGTTTCACATCTAATCCTGAAAGATCAATGCGTGGATCTGGCTCAGTAAAGCCAAGCGATTGGGCTTCTTTCACTACTTCAGCGAAGGTTTTGGTGCTATTGTACTCGTTGAATATATAATTCAAACTTCCAGATAGTACAGCCTCAATGCGTTGTATTCTATCGCCACTAGCAACCATATCTTTAATAGTGCTGATGATTGGTAAGCTTGCGCCAACATTTGTTTCAAACAAAAAAGTACTCCGATTTTTTTGAATGGTTTTTTTAAGCGCAAGAAACTCAGATAACGGCGAGGCGGCCGCTATTTTATTACAAGTCACAATAGAAATATTCTCGGCAACAACCTGCTGATAAATAGCTGCAACTTCTGCGGAAGCTGTATTATCTACAAACACACTATTAGTGAGATTTAATTGTTCTATGTTCTCAATAAATTTTTGATGATTTGATGCTTGCTCAGAATCATTTAGTTGCTGTTTCACGGTTGTTAAGTCAATGCCTTGCTCATCGAAAATCATTTTGCGAGAGTTCGCAATTCCGATGACTTTGATATCTATGTGATTCTCTTTTTTCAATATCTCTTTCTGCTGATCAATTTGTCGGAGCAACTCAGAACCGACCAGGCCAACACCCATGATGAACAAATGCAGTGTTGTCAGCGTATTCTCGAAGAATGTGCCGTGCAATACATTGATTGCTTTTGAAAGATCTTGCTCTTCAATAACCACAGAAATGCTCCGCTCGGTAGATCCCTGAGCAAGCGAAATAATGTTGATTCCATTTTTCCCAAGTGCGCTAAATATCTGACCACACAAGCCAATTTGGTTTCGCATGTTATTACCAACTACCGATACAATACCAAGGTTTTCATCGATTCTAATTTTTTCGATGCTTTTTTCCATAAGCTCCATTCGAAACTCTGCTTCAAGCGCGCGCACAGCTCGGTGAATTTCTTCATTGCCGATTGCAACAGTGATAGAATGCTCAGATGATGCCTGTGTAATCAAAATAGAGTTTATATTCTCGTTGTGTAAGGCACGAAATAGGCGATGCGAAAAGCCAGCAATTCCGATCATGCCTGAGCCAATCACACTCACCAAACCAATGTTTTTAATGCTTGAAATTCCTTTTATGCTTGTAGTCTCCTCAATTTCATTGCCGTGAATTTTTGTACCCACGTGGTCAGGTGAGAATGTGTTTTTTATTACTACTGGAATTTGCTTTGTTTTTGCGGGAATGATTGTGGGTGGATAAATCACCTTTGCCCCAAAATGCGACAGTTCCATGGCCTCTTCATACGAAACCTCGGTGAGGGCGAGTGGCTCATTGACCACTCTTGGGTCTGCTGAAAGAATTCCACATACATCTGTCCAAATTTGTAACTCTTTGGCATCTACAGCTGCTGCTGCAATAGCTGCCGTGTAGTCTGAGCCACCTCGGCCAAGTGTAGTTGTTTCTCCATGCTCGTCTCTAGCTATAAAGCCGCCCATAAGAAACACATCCGCCTCACTGTTTACCAAATTCTTAAAATTTGCGTTTGTTTTCTCAAAATCAACCTTTGCTTTCAGATAAGTTGAATCAGTCACCATGATGTCTCTACTGTCTACGTGTTTGCAATCCAAGCCTTGACTTTGAAATACTTTGCCAATAACTCCTGACGACAATATTTCTCCTAGGCTTGATACCAATGCAATTGTTTTTGGAGACAACTCGTGCAATTGGCTGACGCTTTCTAATATTTGCTCAAATCGTTCAAATTTAGAATTGATGCTTTGGTGAAGAGTTTTTTGTTCTGTTTGAGGCAACAAGCTACTAATCACATCATAATGCCTTGTTTTAATCTCATCTAAGGCAGGTGAATTCAGTTTGCCGGTGAGCGCATCGTTTGCACAAGAAAGTAGCAAATCGGTAACCCCGCCTAAGGCAGAAACAACCACAATACATGGCTTCGGTTGGTCAGCCACAATTGCTCTTACACGCTCTATGTTTTTGGCATTGGCTACAGAAGTACCACCAAATTTTAATACAATCACTGGTTTGGTTTCGATGAAGCGGTGAATTTATTCTACAACAAATTGAATTCCTCTCGTTTAACAGTTTTTTTCATGATTGGCAGCAAGAAATTAGCATTCATGTTTGTGGATTTTGAAGCGAGTGAACTGAAATACGCAGGTTGTTTTTATGTATTTTCGAAATGAAACCTATGTAAATTCGAAATAAAGTTTATGTAATTTCGAAATGACCTCTTAAACGATATCGCTTACTATATATAAGACAATTGACTGCAGCGTTAAAAACTTTCGATAAAATTCGTTTTTTAAGGCATTGATGACAATGTATTCGCAGAATAGAAACTTACGTTTACACAAGTTAAAGTTTTCAATTATTTTTAGCATATAGAAATGAAACCATGCTTGTAAAAACATTTGGTGCTGCTGTAGTTGGTGTAAATGCGCATGAAATTGTGATGGAAGTTGCCGTTGGTGGCCGCACCAATTGGAGCATGGTTGGTTTGCCAGATAATGCGGTGAGAGAAGGTTGGAAACGGATTGACGCCGCACTGCGTTATAACGCCATTGAAATGCCAAGGAAAGGTATTCTTGTCAACTTGGCCCCGGCCGATGTTCGCAAAGAGGGCAGTGCCTATGATTTGCCAATTTCTGTCGGTATTATGGCGGCCAAAGGAGAAATTGATGGTGAAGAGGTGGCCAAGTATTACATTATGGGCGAGCTTTCACTCAACGGTGAACTTCGCCCAATAAAGGGTGCATTGCCAATGGCCATTCTAGCCAGAGAGAATGGCTTTAAAGGATTTATTCTACCGAAAGAAAATGCACACGAGGCGGCAATTGTAAGTGACTTAGAAGTGTATGGCGCCGAGAACATTACACAAGTGCGTGATCACTTTTCGGGAGAAACCATGACACAAACTAAGGTAAACACCAGAGAGCTTTTCTATGAACAGCTCGATGATTATTTGGTTGATTTCTCTGATGTGAAAGGCCAATCATCCATTAAAAGAGCCTTAGAAATAGCCGCCGCTGGTGGTCATAATGTCATTTTAATTGGCCCGCCCGGTGCAGGTAAAACCATGTTGGCGAAACGGTTGCCCACCATTCTGCCGCCATTAAATTTACATGAGGCTTTAGATACTACGAAAATCCACTCTGTTGCCGGTTTGCTCTCAGGTAAAACCACGCTTGTTACCCAGCGACCATTTAGAAACCCGCACCACACAGTTAGCGATGTTGCCTTGGTTGGTGGAGGCGTAAATCCACAACCTGGAGAGATTTCTTTAGCCCACAATGGCGTGCTGTTTTTAGATGAGCTTCCTGAGTTTAAGCGAACAGTCTTAGAGGTGTTGCGGCAGCCTTTAGAGGCGAGAGAAATTACCATATCTAGAGCGCGTTTCACAGTGGAATATCCCGCAAGTTTTATGTTGGTGGCGAGTATGAACCCTTGCCCGTGTGTGCCCATCAACACCTACACCTTTACATGCACCAGACCTGTCATTATCATTGATCCACAGACGTTAGAAACGCTTGGCGACTATTTAAAAGCCAAACGAATTGAGAATGGTCACACTAACAAGTTCGTATCTGAATTCTTTGGTGTGCGGAGTGAAACCATAACGAATTGGGAGCATAACCGAACGAAAATTTCGAGAATTTACTGGGTGAAACTCATTGAATATATTGGTGATTTACCAAATGGTTATATTCTAACACAATGGGCTAAAATTCTATTAGAATACCGTAGAAAAAATGGGCTTTCTTTAAAGAGTTTAGCAAAAGAAATATGCGTTGATGCTGGAACACTCAGGCGTGCTGAACGAGGCAAAATTGACTTCAAATATGCTAATCGGCGAATTGATTTATTCGTTAAGAAGATAAACGTGTCCTCAGTTAGTCTAGGGAAGGCTAAACAACTGAAAAGAAATCAAACAGATTCATCTCGTTATTTATTACGAGGCAAAAATACATAGATATACCTAACTGGTTTATTTAGTGAAAGATGCATGCGACAGAAAAATATTTTGTAAATCTAGTTGGGGTTGAAGAAGTTGCGAAACTCTCCACTCTCTATATGTTTATCAGGATTTCAGGGTAGTGTCCAAAAAGTGTGTCTGTGGGATTAGGTTTTCCACTGTTCACATTTCATCTTTGTTGTGACCAAGCCACAAGTAGATGGTTCCTGGTGCTACACCAATATCTTCTGCTGCTTGCGCTACGCTAACCCCATCATTCTTAATTCGATTAATCGTTTCTTCTTTGATTTCTTTTGAAATTTTAAATTTTTTCTT
>ENA-ORXM01000696-ORXM01000696.1-marine-metagenome-genome-assembly--contig:-NODE-696-length-54838-cov-6.472435_pt1 | contig 54838 bp, 51 predicted proteins | sample MGYA00237867_ERZ511480 | MGnify/ENA primary metagenome ERZ511480 (study PRJEB26309, sample SAMN06266103) | marine metagenome | isolation source: Algal blade | place: United Kingdom:Sidmouth, United...
AGGAATCCTTGAAATAAAATAATAGACAAAGTGCCAATGCATTAAAGGAACCGATCATCTAAAATCTATGATCGCCTAATACCTCCTTTAATCTTTGCCTCTTTTAAGAACTTCTAATTCTACCACCACCACAATTAGCACCACTACAATCTCTACCACAAAATAGGCTAATCCATAATTAGTTAGTGTTTGAAAGTGGTAAAAAACTACTGCTATAGATAGAAAGCAATAACACAAATTTGCAATAGCTATAAGTCTAAGGTAAGGTTTCCAGTTTGATGGAAATCGGAAATAATTGTAGAGGGAATAAACTATAAAGAAAACTGGAATAGTTGCTAAAAAGTAAGCCGCGTCTTTCGGCATTCCGAAGTAGGGCTCGTACCCTGCTATGATAAATCCCATGATAGATGCAGAGATAAGTGCGCCAATGCCGTCGACAAGAAACATGGTTCTTGGAGTGATATTCATTATAGGTAAATGTATGGAAATTTATCTTTTCTTTTGATCTTTACATCGCTTAGCCGACCACATGGTTTCACGGTAGAGGATGTGCATTAAAAAGCCATCAATCTACACCCAAGCCAAATTTTTCGTTTGCCCACTTTGTATACTCCGTCAGTTTACTTCCAAGGAAATAGGGTAAATTCAGAAGGGTAAATTGCTTATTGGTTCTAGTCTTTGAGGGTTCGGCTTTTAATTTATTTGCTAATAGACGTATCCCTATCGTGTGATCCACTCTATCGATAAATTCATGTAAGGAGCGCAGACTACCCTTTGCTCCAGATTTTATCTCGACTGGAATAATGTGCTGATTGTATTTAAAAACGATGCCCACTTCAGCGTTGGCATTAGCATTTTCTCTCACCCAAAAATGAGGCTTAGCTCGTACATTTTTTTCTTGTGCAATTATTTCTTGGATAACAAGATGGTTTATAATATAGCCTTTGTAAAGTGAGTTTAGATCCTGGATCGCTAATAGTTCGTTCTGAATGCCTGCCGCATAATTCATAAGCCCAGTATCCACGAATTGAAGTTTTGGCTTCCGCTTGACTTCATCTGCTAAGGGTGGTCGCACATCGGTAGTGGGATGAATAATCCGAACGACTTTTGACAAATCCAATAATCGGAAGGCCTCTCCTACTTCTCTTGATTTATAGGAGGAACCGCCAAAGTTAGCATACGTTATCCGATCTCTAACACCTGGTGCAACATCTATTATATATCTTATCACTCTCCTCTGTAGATCAGTAGAGGTATACTTCTCCACATCATCTAGATAATTATCCCATATACTAGAATAAATATCTTGCAAACCCACTAGAGAATTTTCATTTTGAATATAGTATTTTATGGCTTCTGGCATTCCACCGATGCGCGTATATTCATGGAACAAGGAAAGCAATTTTGGATAGGCAAAATCTGGTAAAGGAATTGTATTAAAATATTCGAGCGCTTGATCTTGTCCAAATGCCATAAGAAACTCTTCGAAATCCATAGGGTGAATAGCTATTTGAAGTACTCTTCCTACTGGGAAAGACTTGACTTTGCTCATGGCAAATTCTAATAAGGAGCCTGCGGCTATGACTCGAATGTTTGGCAGCTCTTCATAAAAATATCTTAACAGCTTTATTGCTTCTGGAGATTCTTGTATTTCGTCTATAAAAAGTAGTGTTTGTTCCAGATTCTTTGGGAGATTTTTTTCTAATAAGATGGCATCTAGAATATTCTTTACGTTGTCTCCGTACGAATTAAAGAATTTAATATCATCAGATTTTTCAAGGTTTAATTCGATATAGTATTTGAAGGATTTTCCAAATTTTCTCACCAATGTTGACTTACCTACTTGTCTCGCTCCACGGAGTATTAGTGGCTTGGGCTGCTCTTGGAGTTGCCACTGACGAAGCACTTTCTCTATTTTCCGTTCGAATATCATGCATCACTTTAATGCAATATAAGGATATTTGTTACAAATAAGGGGCAAATTACAGTATAAATTGTTACAAATAAGGGGTTGTTTAAGACAAACTTTGTTACAAATAAGGGGCAATTTGCCTATTTTAGCTAAAATAGGCTATAAATTTTATCTAACATCTCAATTATATCTGACTTCTTACGAACAGAGACGGGGACGATGTCGCCGTTGTTCATTTTGAGATAGTCGCTTTCTTTTCGGACGTACTCTTGTCGGTAATGTCAATAAGATGTGAGTGGTGGACGCATAACTTCAAATGATTTCTACGCTTTAGCCGGAAATCCTTTCGCTATCGGCGAGCATGAATATCATATTATTACCCTATGATTTGCAGCATACAATTTGATTGATCTGGTTTTTACGGAAATTTTATCCTATTCGCGTAGAGAGAGATACTGGCAACCCCAAAAAAATTAAATTATATAATACTGTCTAGATACTCCACATCTATCTCCAACCAATTCTCCCGGCAATGTTTTGCACCGAGCGTCGTAAATTCATCTTGATTCTTAGTACCAATTCCTAGAAAATGTAAGTCAAGATTCTTAGCAGTTTGCAGATCCCAAAGCCCGTCGCCAGCGGAAATAATCTTGTCAAAATGGTTTACTCCGTGGCGCTTCTTCGCAGCTTCGATAGCGGCGGTAACGATCTCTTCTCTTCTTTCAAAACCATTGGCACCGATCAAGATATCCTTGTGATAATGAATCCCTGCCTTGTCTAACTTATACTGCGCAGGGGTATATAAGGACCCCGTCGCATACGCAAAAGCATAATTGTGATGATCCTTGACCGTGTTTACGATCTGCTTCGCACCAGGCATCTCTAGCGGAGATACAAATTCCTGAATAGAGTCTAGCAGTAGCTCCTCCAAGAGTGCTATTGTGTCCTCATCTGGTTCATGACCAAACTGCACGATATAGTTATGCTTGAAGATATGGGTATCCGTGATATGCTGATAACTCTTCCAATTGTCATCAATGTTCATCACGCCGACTCCATTCATCGCATCCTGAAATGCGCCAAGATGGTGCTTCTCCGAAAGCGTCATCGTCCCGTCTATATCAAATACAATAAGATTCATGCAATGCTTGTTTTGTCTGACCGCGAAAGTACAAAAAAAGAAATGCCCTCAGACAACAAGTCTGAAGGCATTTCAAATATTTTCAAGAGTATATATTACTCCGCAGTAGCCGTTTTCTTTACCCGCGGTTTTCTAAACACGAGCTCATCTTCAAAGGCATCTAGTACAATACTACTGCCCCGTTCTACTCGATTGTGCAATAACTCTTTGGAGAGATTATTGAGCACTTTCTTTTGAATTATTCGTTTGACAGGGCGTGCACCAAACTCAGGATCGTATCCAGCCTCTGCCAGGTAATCTACCGCCTGCTCAGAAAAATCCAAATTTATATCCTCTTCCTTCAATTCTGCTTGAAGTAAGCTCAATTGTATCTTCACAATATTGTGAATATGACTGCGCGAGAGCGGCTCAAAAATAGCCACCTCATCGATACGATTCAGAAATTCTGGTCGTAGAGAAACTTTCAACAAGTCCATCACTTTCTGTGAAGATCTATTGACAATTTCATCTCTATTGTGATCATCCAAATTTGCAAACTCCTCACGAATCAATTCCGATCCTAAATTGGATGTCATGATCACGATTGTATTTTTGAAGTTCGCAACGCGGCCTTTATTATCCGTCAATCTACCATCGTCTAATACCTGCAAAAGTATATTAAACACATCTGGATGCGCCTTCTCTATCTCGTCCAAAAGCACCACCGAGTAGGGCTTTCTGCGGACTGCTTCCGTCAGCTGTCCACCCTCATCATAACCCACGTAACCAGGAGGCGCGCCGATCAATCGAGCCACACTGTGCTTCTCTTGAAACTCACTCATGTCGATTCGAGTCAACATATTTTCATCGTCAAACAAATATTCCGCTAGCGCTTTTGCCAACTCTGTTTTTCCTACCCCAGTTGTTCCTAGGAACAAGAAAGAACCAATTGGTTTTTTCTTATCTCCAAGCCCCGTTCGACTGCGACGGATCGCATCTGCCACCAAGGTTACTGCTTCGTCCTGACCCACTACTCGCTGATGTATTTCATCTTCTAGGTGGATCAGTTTCTCGCGTTCTGTCTGTAGCATTTTAGTTACAGGTATCCCCGTCCACTTTGCTACTATCGCAGCGATATCTTCAGAGCTCACTTCCTCTTTTACGAGTTGACTTCCTTTGCTTTGTAGATCTACTATCTGTTGTTGAAAACCAGCCAACTCTTCTTCTAAGGCAGGCAACTTTCCATACTGAATCTCCGCTACCTCACTGAACTTCCCTTCTCGCTCCAACTGCTTCGCCTGCACGCGTAAGTTCTCTATTTCAATCTTTTTCTCTTGTAGACCGAGCACAATTTGGCGTTCATTTTCCCATTGCGATTTGAGCGCATTTCGTGACTCTTCTAAGTTAGCTAATTCTTCGTTGATCTTGGTGATTTTAACCGCTTCATTTTCTCGCTTCATTGCTTCGCGCTCTATTTCTAGATGACGGATGCGTCGCTCTAAAGTATCTAGCTCTTCGGGCATCGAGTTCATTTCCATACGTAGACGCGCCGCTGCCTCATCCATTAAATCAATCGCCTTATCTGGTAAAAACCGATCCGTAATATAGCGATGTGACAACTGCACTGCAGCCACAATTGCTTCATCTTTGATGTTGATCTTGTGATGCGATTCATACCGCTCTTTGAGTCCACGCAGGATAGAAATTGCATCTTCCTCATTCGGTTCGTCCACCGTCACGACTTGAAATCGACGTTCCAGTGCCTTATCTTTTTCAAAATATTTTTGATACTCATTGAGCGTCGTCGCCCCTATTGAGCGGAGCTCTCCACGTGCCAATGCAGGCTTCAATATATTCGCCGCATCCATCGCACCTTGACCTCCGCCAGCACCTACGAGCGTATGTATCTCATCGATAAATAAAATAAGATCCCCTTCTGACTGGATCACTTCATTGACTACTGCCTTGAGTCGCTCTTCAAATTCTCCCTTGTACTTTGCACCCGCAATGAGGGCACCCATATCGAGGGCATAGATTTGCTTATCCGCAATATCATCTGGCACATCACCACTCACTATTCTGTGGGCCAATCCTTCTGCGATTGCAGTCTTACCCACCCCTGGCTCTCCAATCAGGATGGGATTGTTTTTCGTTCGACGCGCCAATATATGAAGCAGCCTTCTGATCTCTTCATCCCTTCCGATAACTGGATCTAGTTTTCCTGCACTTGCTTTTTGATTGAGGTTTACGGCATACTTTTCGAGTGCTTGATAAGTATCCTCGCCACTCGCAGAATTCCCACTTTTCCCTTTACGCAATTCAGCAATCGCCGCATTCAGATCCTTCACATTTACCCCTGCATCTTTGAGCAGTTGCGACGCTTTAGACTTCACTTGCATGAGCGCATGGAGCAGTTGCTCGAGCGACACATATTCATCCCCTTGCTTTTTTGCAGTCGCCTCCGCCTTGTGCAAGATCGTTCCTGCATCCCGCGAAAAGTAAACTTGTCCATCTCCACTCACTGTTGGCATCGATTTCATCAGCTCATCCACATTTGTCTCTACCTGCGCAGGATTGACACCTAGCTTTTTGAGCAGAAAGGGAATCACATTTTCATCCACCGTCAGCATTCCTCGCAACATGTGCACTGGCTCAACAGACTGATGCTGATGCTCCCCTGCCAAAAACTGCGCTTGCTGCAATGCCTCCTGAGACTTTATTGTTAATTTATTTGTATTCATAATTTGCTTTTATTTTTGATTACACACATTGTATATCAAGTGTTGTTCCATTCCATTTTTAACTCCCTTTTCGGTCACTATGTCTTGTATATGAGTAGATTGCGTGACATTTTGTCTAGCTGGATTGAGATTGGGGTGTTATTTTGTCGGATGGGGAGGATGAGGAGGGGCCATCCCGTTGTCGCTTGAAAAAAGCGAAACGAGACCAGGCTATGCGAGGGTGTCCGTGCTGCGCACCCACTCCTACGTCGTGGCCTCTACTATCCTTTGTCCGGGAAGGATGAAATTAGTTTGATTAACCTACGCCAAAGATTTTAGAAATTGTGACCTCTCAAAGACTCGAGAGTGATTTGCTTAATTTTTTAATCTACACTACATTCTATTACCGTAAGTAATCGCTGTATAAACTTCGCATCAACTCAAACTTGAGCAGTCAGAAATTGCTTAAGCGCTTCCAATGCTTCACATCCATATACTACAGATGGACCACCACCCATCATAATAGCAACTCCAATAGTCTCAACAATTTCATTTTGGTTAGCGCCTGCTTTAACAGCATCGTGAACATGAAATGCTATGCATCCATCACATCGAACAGTAATTGCAATACCTAAGGCAATCAATTCTTTTGTTTTTTTGCTTAATGAGTCTTCCTTAGTACTAGCTTTATGCAGTTGCCCGAAAGCCTTCATTGTTTCAGGAATTTCAGCACCTAACTGATCCATAAGGTTTACGCATTCTTTATACTTACTTTGGTAATCTTTCATTTGTTATTTTTTTTTAGTACAATATCTATGTGATTTATTTATGCAAGCTGATTTAGGGAATCCTACCAAATGCTTTTAATTAATAAAATTCCAGATGGCATCTTTTTATTAGACTCTTATTTATCCGTATAATAATTCTTCAATAATTTTTTTACGTACTTATTTATCATTTCATTAGGTTTGCTTAGATCATCAAATGCTGGGCTTTGAATAGCACCATGCCATACAATCGTCTTGCTTTCTGCATCTACAATATTTATTACAATAGAGCCTACTTCATAAGTACTTATTTTCAATGCACATTGACCTCCATAATCAGATCTTCCATAATAATTACATTCTTTTGTTATCAATGCTTTAGTCGTTTCTTTTACAAAAGACTGAATTAAGATATCTGGCTCAGCCGATTCACGAAAACCATTTTCTCGCATAAATTTATGGATGGCATTTGATACTCTTATCTCATGTAACTTACTCTCTTCTATATCACATTCCCCGTCAACTAAATATGATCCTTTGAGTGGAGGAGATTCAGGGTCTAAATGATCGCTGAAGTACTGTATAGATGAACAAGAAAAAGACAAAAAAACAATCGAAAAAATTATCAGTCTATTTTTCATGATTTCTATTTAAAACTTAAAAATAAATTTGCTAAGTAAAGGCTAAGTATTTTTCCCTACTTGAATTTTCGGGATACCAACTATTTCAAATGTATTTGAAGCAATAATCACCTTATCTTTTGTTTCGAGTATAGCTAAACCAATTTTCTCATTTAATAAATGCTTTGTAAATCTTCTCTTCTTATAATCTACAATATATCTAAGATTAAACTGTATCCAATTGTCCGTTATAGTAATTGCTAGAGATGGCTCTACAAGAGCATCTTCGATATAATATTTATTCACTACCTCCTCCCAATTCGATATTGATTTAGTGACATAATTGTATAATACTTCGGAAGCAATTTTTATTACTATACTTTTTGCCAGTTCAATATCAGAGCCATATTTGATTGGAATATTAAACTCGTCCCAAACAAATGGAAAGTCTTGCGAGTAATTATAAATTGGACCTTTAAAAACGAATGAATTACTAAGCTTTACTATTCTTCCACTATAGTTGTCACTTGAAACCCATTCTCCAATTTCCATCATGGTGGTGTATATACTATCAATATCAATTACATCGCCTCGGATACCATTAATCTCTATTCTATCTCCAGGTTTATAGACCTTAACGAAAAAAATATAAAACGATCCTGCAATACTTAGTATTAGCTCTTGAAGAGTAATGGTAATGCCAGCTGTCAACAATCCTATCGCTAGTGTAAAGTCCTTTATATTTCCAGTAAAATAAGTAATAGTCAAAAATATTATCAGTATATACCCCAATATCTCAACTCCCTTTTGAGATTTATATCTGACAGTTTTATCAGAAAGTCTCTTCTTAAGTTCTCTTCTAAGGAATGAAATAAATATAAAAATAACAAAAACTAAAAATAAATACTTCAATATGCTTGACGGTAAAGGATAATCTTTAAACCAATCATTTATTATATCGAATAATTTCATTTTATTTCTTAATCTGAAATACACTTAAAAGTGAAGGTAATTTCTTCGCTATTAACTATTCCATTTCATTATTAAATGATACTTTTTGATATACTAGTATCTGTTTAAAAGCCTCATCACTATTATTTAATATCATTTTCTGAGATTCCATCTTTATCCCACTGTGTCAAATTCGCAAATGTAACCTTAGCAATGCCTTCTAAGGCTTCCCTAGTAAGAAACCCCTGATGAGCGGTCATGATGATATTATCTAACTTTCTTAGACGGTGAAAGAATGGAGCTGAAATTAGTTCATTTCTATGATCCTCAAAATATAAGCCTTTCTCATACTCGTATACATCTAAGCCTGCTCCTCCTAGATGCCCCTCCTCCATTAATTCTACTAATGCTTCTGTATCTATTACTGCACCCCTTGCAGTATTTATGAGTATTGCTTCTTTTTTCATTTTCATTATCTCCGCTCTACCCATTATGTGATGAGTACTCTGGTTCAAGGGACAGCTGAGATATACTATATCCGCCTCAAGTAGTAGCTTTTCCAAAGTGACAAAACGTATAAACTCATTATCCTGCGGTAATGTGTCGTAAGCCATAATCTTACAACCGAAGCCATCCATAATTTTTCCAAAGTTGGCTCCAATTTTACCGCAACCTATGATTCCTACGTTTTTTCCATACAAATCAAAGCCTACTAGATTATCTAATCTAAAGTCTTGGTCTGCAAACAATTCTTGAGCATACATTACCTTCCTCACTATGGCTAAAAGTAAGGCCACAGCGTGTTCCGATACTGAATATGGGGAGTAAGCTGGAACATTTGCAACAGTAATCCCATACTCTTTAGCTGCAACAATATTTATGTGATTATACCCTACAGATCGTGTTGCTATGAACTTAACACCATTATTTGCTAGTTCTCTGAGTACAGAATTGTCCACATTGTCGGATGAGAAAGTAGCGATAGCTCTATATCCTTTTGATAGCCCAACGGTTTCTATGGATAAATGCTCTTCCGTATATTCAACACTATGATTTCCAGAATACGCCTCCAAGAAACTTCTATCAAACCCATACACACTATAAATTAACACCTTCACTTTTTCCTATTTAATTAATTATCATTAGTGGTACATTAAATCTGTAGTTACTTTGAAATTGCTGATACCTTCTTCAATGAAAATCTCTTTATTAAATAATTTGAGCGTATACATAAAGAAACAGCTTCTAATCTCAAATGCTTCATCGCTTCCATTTCCATGGATGAAATTTCTGATATAGAAATTGATATGGGATTTATGACATGTACTAAGTGAAGAAATGCTCTATGGTAATTCAAAAAATCTTAAGGTAAACACTAAAACTTATTTAGCATTTCTTGAAATAATGGTTGGCCGAAGCATCTTTTCCATTCGTTTTATTTTATAAAGCAAATATCAAAATATACTATAGATTCATTGTTGATTACAATCATATTACAATATGATATTTCTCATAAAAGTAAGCTCTAGCTTTATTGATCTTTACATTACAGATAACTGAGCTGTCCAATATAAAAACTTATTCCCAACTAAAATTCACATATCATTTCTCCATACTTTAAAAAATAACAATGAAGACAAAACCTATTTACATCTCAGATTTACATTTTGAACACAAACTTTGGAAGAGTCAATTAGAATTTCAAAGAGATGAGTTAAAGTCATTTAATAGACGCCTCGAAGAAGTAGTAGTTAGATGGACTGACAAAGATATATTGAGCAACATTGAAAAATATCAAAACAACTTCATTAGACACAATGAAGTTATTGATACCCTTCTCCATGAAATAGGTGTCCAGGAGAACAAGCTAACCGCTTTTGCCATTAACCATCCTATCGCTATTGATCATGTACATTTTGACGATCATAGCGAAATGAGAGAATCTGTAGAAACGCAGCAGACAATCTACAATAAGTTAAAAAAAGAGTTTATGAGATTCCTTACAGTGGCTATGTGATCCATAGATAACAATACCTCCTTTTCCTTAAGGGAAAGGAGGTATAATTTTCAGCTGAATAGAAATTAGATTAAGTTAGCTTTAAAATTTAGACTCATATTTCAACAATCTTAACGCATTCAGCACAACTAACAAAGTAGACCCTTCATGTCCTACAACAGCGGGTCCTATAGCTATTGAACCTATCATAGTCAATGGTACTAAGATGGCCACCATTCCTAAGCTTATGAATAAATTTTGTTTTATTATTTGATTGGCCTTTCTGCTCAATCCAATTGCAAAAGGAAGGTTATCCAGCTTATCAGCCATCAGAGCAATATCTGCAGTCTCTAATGCAACATCCGAACCTGCTGCACCCATTGCAATACCAACCGTACTTTTAGCCATGGCAGGGGCATCATTTACACCATCGCCAATCATTGCAACATTTCCCAATTCTAGCCTTAATTGTTCTATAGCTTTTACTTTATCTTCGGGGAGTAAACTACCCATTGGATCTGTAATACCAATATTTTTAGCGATTGCATCAGCAACCTTTTGATTATCGCCTGTAAGCATTACCATCCGCTTAATTCCCATCTTTTTCAAGGCTACTAGCGTAGAAATAGCCTCCGGACGAGCGACATCCATCACAGAGACAATGCCTAGATATTTATCATCCTGATGCACAATCATTGCGGTATGACCACCTGCTTCAAGTTCAGACATTTTTAGCTCCATCTCTTCTGGGATATTTTGCCCTGTCAGCTCCTCAAAGAGTCTACGATTACCTATATGAATAATACTTTCTCCCCAAGTAGCTTGTACACCTCTTGCTGTAAGTGACTTTAAGTTTTCAACTTCGGGAATTACAGTGCTTCCCAGTTCTCTTTTACCGCCTATCACAATTGCTGTCGCTAAAGGATGATCGCTTAATCCCTCTACAGCAACTGCAATCTTTAAAAGATGCTGCTTGGTTATTTTTCCAAATGGAATCGCATGAGTAAGAGTTGGTCTGCCTTCTGTCAGGGTACCAGTCTTATCAAAAGCAATAGCTTTTAAGCCTCCTAAATCTTCAAGAGGACGACCACCTTTAATTAATATACCTTGACGCGCCGCCCGAGCTATTCCAGCCAAAACGGCACTTGGTGTAGAGATAGCCAATGCACAGGGAGAAGCAGCAATGAGTACAGACATCGCCCTATAAAAACTCTGTTGAAATGTTTCATTAACAAAAAGGAAAACGAACATTAAGGTTAAAACTAAGACCAAAACAGAAGGCACATAATACTTTTCAAATTTATCTGTGAGATGTTGCGTGGGCGACTTTTGCGTTTCAGCATGCTTTACCAATGTAATTAATCGAGAAAGAGTACTATCCTTTGCTTCTTTTAATACTTTAATCTCGAGCACTTGATTTCCATTAATCGTACCAGCAAAAACACGATGTTCGGGTGGAAGTAAATTGACTTCTTTGTCACTTTGCCACTGGGTGCTCGGTCGCTTATCTACAGGTACACTTTCGCCTGTAATTGATGCTTGATTTACTGAACTATTTCCTTTAGTAACTACACCATCCGCAGCTATTTTCGAGTTGGGTTTCACAACAATAATATCTCCCACTTTGAGCTGTTCGATATGGACTTCAATCAATTCATTATTACTTTTGACTAAAGCCATTGGGGGAGCTAGATCAGAAAGTGCTGCAATAGACTTCCTTGCCCGCTTCATAGCATAATGCTCTAAGGCATGCCCTAAACTAAATAAAAAAAGGAGTAAAGCGCCTTCCCCCCATTTACCTAAAACCATAGCTCCTAACGCTGCAAAAAGCATAAGAAACTCTATTTCAAATTTTCCAAGAAGTAAGTCTTTACCTGCACTAATAAACGTGAAAAAACCTCCAAACACGCCACTCAAAATAAATAATGCAGTAGTGCTACCGTCTGGAATATTGGATAACAAAGAAAAAATTAGACCAGACAGCCAGAACACACCACTTATAATAGCGAAATAAAGTTCAGTACTCTCACCAAAAAATAAAAATCGGGAGGACTCATATTCAGATTGATTCCTTTCTATCTGAAGATTATTAGAATTTTCATCAATAATATTTAAGCCTAACATCTTTATCGATCTCTTAATATCTAGTTGACTTGTTTTATCTGGATCCCACTTCAATTGGACCATACCTGAATTTGAAACTAAAACAGAATTAACACCTTTAATTCTACATAATGATTGTTCTATTTTTCGAACCTTCCGGATATGCTTAATGCGACCTATTTCAAGCTGGAGTGTGTACATAATTAAGTTATATAAGGTTAAAAATTTTGAACTATAAAAACCATATTACAATATAAAATAGGGCAGCAAGATAAGTCTTACCACCCTAAGCACCCCAAAAACAATCTTATATTAAACTTATATACATTTCAATATGTCGTGCGGCGTAATTATTCCTACCAACTTATGAAGCTCTACTACTGGTATACAGTGAATTTTATTATCAATAAAGATATTGATTGCGTCCTTTACTGTATCAGCAATATCAAGGCAAATGGGATTTTTTGTCATAATATGATGTGCCTTGAAAAAAACAGACTCTTTACTAGTCCATGTTTTTCCGCTAGTTTCTAAAGAAATATATCTCAAGTATGAAAGATAGTCCTGCTTACTAACTATACCAACTAACACATCCTTTTTGCTAACTATAGGTATATGATTCACCTTGTACTCCTTAAATAGAGAATCGATATACTCTACATTATCTGACTCTTCAGCTTTTATAACTTGCATTTCCATAATAAGATGGAGTGGCCTTTTTTTTAGTTTCATTTTTCTATTTTTTGGTTATAGAGATATAGTTTAATTGCAATTACTTTTAGTAAAATAGATAGCAAGATTCATTTCGATATTTAAGCCTATTGAATTAAAATCTAATCTTGCAGACTATCTATAGGACCCGTTAATATTACTTTGACTTAAAGATTCTTGTACATTAATACGATCAATATTATTTCTAAGCATTTGCATTTCACCATCTTTATATATGTTAAGTTTTCTACCCGTATGATTCCGTTTTGCTTCAGAAATTCGTTTTCCAGAATTAGAGTAAAAAATAGTAGTTTTTCCAGAAACAGTAAAATCATCTAAAGAGCGGATTAAACCTTCTAGAGGAATATGAATAGCATTTTCGATGTGATCTTGTAGACATTCTTCTTTACTCTGTACATCGGCGATTTTAGCTTCGTTCTTTAAAAGCTTGAACAATTCTTTAAAAAAAAGATTCACTTGATGTAGCATAATATTTATTTTATATGTCCATTACAGTTATCTATTCTCTATTTCTCAATAAAGTTTGACTTCCTTTCTTTTGAGAGAAAAACTTTGAAAAGCTGATTACTTGCTCCATCAAGTACGCTGCCATCTTCAAAAAACATTGGACTTGGCGCAAGCGATCCTCCAACAATATAGCCGATTAGTTTCTCTTCATAATTGAGCTTATCAAGTCTGCTAACACTACCAGTGGGATTCGCTAGGCTCATAAAGACAGCATCTCTTCCCTCCATAAGTACTTCCTCAAAATATAAATATTCTATAGTCAAATATCCATCTATATCACGTTTAACATGTTGACTTTCACCTATTAAATTATTACTATAAAACTCTTCTTGACTACACAAGTAGTCAACACATCCTCCCATGATAATACTGTGCATACTTTGATCATCTTCCATAAAAAATGGAACAATAGTACTATGAAAATAGGGTATATTCTTCAATGGGCTTTCGTTTAGAATAGTACTTGATTGATAAGAATATGTTTGCTGATTTATCTTCTTTGTTAAAACGTTATTCTGAATGAGTTGAAATCCATTCTGATCTCCTGGGTATACCTGAGTCAAAACTTTCAATTTGGAAGAGTTGAAATTCTCCCCGTAGCTGTTATGTTCAATCCTATCAATGCTAATCGAATTATCACTTTCCATTAAAGTGAATTCTAAAAAGGACTCCATTGAACGTTCTTCAATCTGAAGCTTACCATTTTCATTAAATGAACCTTCCGTTTTCTTTCCGCCAACCAAGTAAAATAATGAATCTAGATAAAGTAAAGAACCTCCCATATTTCTAAATTCGTTATTCTCAATCTGCAAGAAAACACCTTCGGATTCTTTATTTTCTATTATGACACTGATTAATTCTTTTATATCAATTCTTGTTAAATATGGAAAGTTCCCAAATCCTTCTCTATCTTCCACAAAACCTAGCCCTCCTGCTAAATATAAGAAGTTACCTACCTGAGTATAAGCCGCATGAGATGAAGCTAAATGTTCCTGGCAATTTATCTTTATATTAAGTGACTCTAAAGACTTTTCCCAAATGCTATTAGTAGTTGGATCAATAACAAAAATACTATAGTTCAATTGAGAAATCGGAACCCCAATTCGCCCTCCAATCAAGATGTATTTATCACCGCTTTGAGCGTATGCGAATGAATGTATAGCTGGCATCCCTTCAATTTCGAATGGCTTCAGCGTTACCTTGAGAGATGTTTGACCAAAAACCTGGCAACAAAAAAATAAGCCAACCATGTAAAAAAATACTTTCATTATTATCCTTTTGCTATATTTTATATACTTACGGGACGCTCTATTCTCAAAAAGTGATCACATGCGGAGAAAATCAGTTTCTCATTCAGTATTTTTTCAAATTCATATACTGTAGGCGTTAGCATTATGACTGTAGTATCTTTTGATAAATGTTCAACTGAGGTAATTTCCTCCAATCTTGCAAAGTCATCAGGAATCAGTGCCTCGGAAAGAACCATATCGTGATTGCCTTTTAAGCTTAAAATAATAACTTCCCATACTCCATTTAAAAGCTTTCTATTAAGTATTTGATGTCCTTTGTATTCAGTCAAAACATTACTCTCTAGGTCCATATTAAACAGGGTATCCCTAAGGACTATTTCAGAAAAAACTGTATCATCTCTTATTGTAGCATCATAGGGATTAACAACACCTTCAATATAAAGCTCACCATTTTCCAAGTTCAAATCTTCTGATTCTTCAATTTCTATTATTGGGATACCAACAGTAAATACTTTTTGTTTGTAAATTAATCTTCTGTTAATATATACCTTAGATTCATCACCTTCACAATAAAATACTCCTTGATAAAATCCCGAAATCTGCTCTAATGGGAAAAACCCTTGAGGTTGAATTTCTTTAAATACTACGGGTGCATTGCAAGCCCAAAGAACAAGAAAAAACACTACGGAAAAACTGATGGTTTTCACTTTCATGCTTATTATTTTTCAGCAAGTTCTTAAAGATATTACATCCATACAATGATCCTAGTCAATTTAAAGAGTGACAATTATCACGGTGGCGATCGTACCCCACTTTGTGCAGTAAATCATTTTCCGTCATGACCGATATCATGATTAACAGAAAATAAAATCTATAATTTTACAAATATTCCTAAATACGAGCTTGACTCAATTATGTGAGGTGTTTGTAGAAAATCTAATATGAAATAAAATTTAAAAGCCATGAAAAAAGTTCTAGTAGCCCTTGACCTAACCAAACATGATGAATACATTCTGAGCGCTTGTAAGGATTTAGTATATGACAAACTTAAATATAGAGATCTATCTTTTATAAGTGTGGTTAATGACCTCGTTCATCCAAATCGTGAAATACATCAAATTCTTGAGTTAAAAACCCCTGATAAGAGTCTAGATAAAAAAATAAAAAACCTAATAAAGAGAAAGACAGAGAAATATTTTTCAGATGTCAGTTTGGAAAGTGATATACATGTGATTGAAGGGAAAGCCTATAAATCACTGATCCATTGGGCTGAGGTAAAAGATGTAGACTTAGTAGTAGTTGGTACAAAAGAAAAAAGCGAACACAGCGGTATAACAGCTAAAAGGTTGGCGCATAACCTAAATACCAACATGCTCTTTGTCCCAGAAAGTCAGTCAAGCGCTATAAAGCACATTTTAGTACCCGTAGATTTTTCAGACAATTCCTTCGATGCATTACTAGTAGCAACGAGCATTGCTAAAAAGGATTCCTCTGTGAAGATAACTGTGCTTAATGTAATCGATACTACACCTGGTAATCTTTTTCTATCTCCCTATTACAGCGAATATTTTGAAATGATTTCTGAAAATACTAAAAATAGTATGCAGAAGTTCATGGAACCAATAGATTTACCTGATTCCCAATTAAATCCAATTATTTTAAATCAACCGCTTACATCTATTGCTAGTAGCATCTATAATTACTCAAAAAATAACAAATTTGATCTAATAATAATGGGGGCGCAAAATCACAACCGTTTTCGAAATCTCCTTTTAGGCAGTGTAACGGAACACCTTATATACCAGAATCCTACTACTTCATTAATGATCATAAGATAAAAAACATGAAATACATTTACAAAATACTTTTAGGAACAGACTTTTCAGAGAACGCGATGACTGCATTCAAATATGCGCTGAATTTGGTACATAGTAGAGGAGCATCCATTGAAGTGCTACACGTCGTATCTCCTACAACAGTGGATGAGCAAAATCCTTTGATTCAAACTCCAACCGAAAAGGCAGTTATAAAAATGAAAGCATTTGTAGATGAAGGCTTAAAGAACTGTAAAGTAGATAATAAATTACTTCACGATAAAATACAAACAAATATAGAAACCGGTAACACCACAAATATTATTAGTAAGACTATAGAGAGTGATAATATAAGTCTATTGATATTAGGAACTACGGGCAAAAATGATGGCCTTGAAAAAAAAATTGGCCACATTTCACATGAGCTCTTGAATAGTGCAAAGTGCGATATTCTAATTGTTCCCAAAAAGGCTGTCTTTCAAGCTATCAATAACCTTATTTACACGTCCGACTTCAGTATGGACGATCCATTCTATATTTGGAAGGCAAGAAATGTTTTTAATAAAGTTGACTTTAAATTAGAGTACTTGCAAATACAGCCTGATAGCACGAGTGCATTACTTAGGAAAAGGATGGAGTCACTAAAATATTACTTTCAAGATAACATACCCAGTTTTAATATCAATTTTTCAACTATCAGAGCCAGAAATACAGCAATGTCAATTTTAGAATTTGCAAAAAAGCATGATGGTGATGCCATAGCGCTTAAAAAGAAAGGAGATAAATTAGTTTATGATTTTAGAAGCGAACAAAACACTATGAACCTTATTGACTTATCCGATTACCCCTTGTTAATAATACAGATATTATGACACCACTCGTTATATAGGTTTTCAAAAAAGGATGAGCCATATCATACCACAAACTGCCTTTAATCATCCTATTACACTATAATTGACCATACCTTGCATATCAAAGATAACATACAAAATACGAATTATGATAAATACGCAATCACCCATATCTTCCATAATGACGAAAGACTTTTCTTTCGTAGTAAGGGATACTTTAATGCCAGAAGTAGATAAAATTTTTACCAGTCGTGATTTTCATATATTACCTGTCCTCAACGAGAACCACCAAGCTGTAGGCGTGATTAGTAAAACTGACTATAGTATTCTGCTTCATCACTTTACTCACAAAAAAGTGGGTGAATATGAAAAATATAATAGGATGTATCTCCGATCACTAAGAGCGGAGGATGTAATGTCAAAGACAGTAGTTAGTATCCAAGAAGATCAATCAATTGAAATGGGACTTGATCTATTTCTTAAACATAAGAAACGTTCCTTAATTGTCCAAAATAAGGAGGGTGTATGCGTGGGCATATGTACCCCATTTGACATTATCCTATGGATCAAAGAGCTGAAAAACGCAAATGCTTCTCAACTTGTATGACCTGTATAAACTATAGTAAAATAGTTTTTCCTTATTGTGAATATAAAAAATGAAAATTATGAAAAATATACTTGTTTTAATGGACTTCAGCTCCGTCGCCATGAATGCTTTTAAGTACGCATATAAACTTTTTCGCGAAGAAAATTTAACTGTTATCCATACTGATCAGTATTCTGGTAAGAACCCTGAATTTATAGGTGCAAAACCAGGGCAAACAAAATGTGAATTTCTAGAAGGAGAATTAAATAGCTGGATTAAGCACGAATTAGATCTCGAAACTTTACCAAAAAATATATCTATAAATGTACTTAAAGGAAACCCCCTTGATAAAATTAAACAAGTCTGCAAGGAATATACCTTTGACTGCTTGGTTATGGGAACTAGGGACAAATATTCCTTAATGGATAAATGGCTGGGCACCGTATCGTTAAGTATAGTGAAGTCTATAGACATTCCTATCTATGTCATTCCTAGGTATTCTAAGTATACTACATTTGATCAGGTAGTGGTTTCAACAGATTCAAACATCAAAGAGAATAAGGTGTTAGAAAAAATTGCTAAGTGGAACGAAGACCACTCCGCATTTTTAAATTTTCTACATATCAACAAAGATTCAAGTGATGAAATAAGTGATGAAACAGACGCGATAGTTACTGAATATTTTGAAAATAACAACTACAATTTCGGATTCGAAATTAGCAGTACAGTAGGTGATGATGTAGGGAAAACAATTCTAGCCAGTGCCTACAATAAGCAAGCTAACTTAATCATTTTACTTCCGCACGAACAGACATTTCTGAATAGTATGATGATTAATAGTATTTCCAAACAAATGATTCTTAGTTCTACTATCCCAATGTTATTCATGAAGCTTCAGAAAGTTTCGAATAAAATCAAAAAGAAGGAACCTATTAAACTTAAAACAAATTCTTAAGGAAAGAAAGAAATATTTAGTGAACAATCATTTTAATAAAGCCAAAATTAATTTCAGGCCGTACCCTAAAATGAACTTAATGAAGCATCTATTTTTTGCCTGTTTATTCTATTTTTCTACAAGTATTTATGCACAAGAATCTTGCAATCGTTTTGTATTTGCAGATTTCGATGATGCCTTAATAGAATACTGGGACAAGATTACTGCTGACGGCCAAAAAGAAAACGCTGCAGCTCCTCTTAACGACCTCAAGGATGAATGGCAGTGTACAAAAAATGAAATAGACATAGCTTGTACTGCAAAGGAAAGTATAGAATTGTTCATATTTATAGTAAATTCAAACATCGCATCCTTGGACACCTTTTATACAAATAAATCGGAAATTATGGGTGTTTTTCAATGCATTGAAATACAAAATGCATTTCAAAAAATTAGAGTTGAAGAATTTCAATACTCATACGCCTTAGATAAGCTGTGGGACACTTATGAAAACTATGAACAACTAAATATAATAGTCCATGATCAAATGCTTGATCTAAATACATGGAAAGAGTTTCAGCATCTTGTCAATGAAATTGAAGTTAACTTTAAGGAATATACCAAATTATGTATAGAACAAAAAAAGACAAATTTTGATTTTTTAGTACACGAGAACACCGTTAAAAACTTTAATGATTGCCTTTCTAAATTTAAACTATCTACACAGCAAGGCTATCAGCCAGATATTGAAATGCCTTGCGATGAACTTGGCCATGCTATCAAGCAGATAATGCGACTGCATCTGTAATTCAATAATCTTAAATAAAATTATAATGGAAATCAATAAAAATAAAACAACCAACCAAATTAAAGATGAGTTTGCCAGCATGTTTCCTCATCTCAAGTTAGAGTTTTTCAAGAAAAAACATAGTGAGAATGAAGGCAATAAGAAAAAACAAATGATTGAAGAAAACTTGTCCTTAAGCAGTTTAATAGAAAATCAAAATGAAGGATTTTTTATTATCGCATCTGATATGACCGTATCTTCTGTTGAACAATCTTTTGAAAACAATTTTGGACTACACGTTCAGATTTATAGAAAATCAGGTGACCTGTGGCTACAAACTACTGCTACCGACAGCTGGACACTAGAGAAACAAAGCTTATATGCTGAGCAGAATACCACTGTATAAAATATTCTTAAATTAACATCATGAAAAACATTCTTGTTCCCACAGACTTTTCAGATTGTGCAGGTTATGCTCTAGAGTTCGCATATTGCATGTCTTCTATATATGACTCAGATATTGTGTTATTCCATAATATTCATGATAAAAAGGGTATTTGGAAATCAAAAAAAAACGACGATGATCCAGGACAAAAAAAAGAGGAAATAGAGAAAATTTTGAATGTTGAGTTTGAGCGGCTCCTGACCAAAACACCTATCAGAAGAGACAAAATAAAGACAGCATACGATAATGGCGACCTAGTTGAAAATATAAATAAGGCAATAGATCAATATAACATTGACTTTGTGGTCATGGGATCTCATGGTGCAAGTGGGAAAAGAGAGTTTTTTATTGGCTCCAATACACAAAAAGTAGTCCGAGCAATCCATCACCCTGTTTTCATAGTTAAAAATTCAGTAAAAGACTATAAAATTGATAGAGTAGTATTCGCATCAGATTTTAAGCTGACTGAATTAAAGAGTCTAAAATATGCTTTAAAGTTTTTAGAACCTTTTAAACCTGTCATCCATCTTGTAGAAATAAACACGCCTAGTTTTTTTAATCTACCTGAATACGTAGAAAAAGAGGTCTTAGAGGACTTTAAAGCACTTTGTTCTGGATTTGAATGTCATACCCATTACATTAAAGATAACTCTGTAGATGCTGGTGTAAGAAACATTACTACAAAACTAGAAGCAGATATGATTATCGTATCTAATCAAAACCGTCATCCCATAAAGCAAATGCTTAGAGGCAGTAGTGTAGAATTTATTATAAATCATGCAGAAGTACCTGTTCTTAGTATTGACTCTGAAGATAGATAGATAAAGGGATTTCTGTACAGTTATGATTAAAATCATGCTTGACAATGTCAATGATCATCCAATACAAGTACCATAGTATGCATCTTTGCTATATAAAAAATTTATGATTATGATTTTATTTAATTTATCTCTTGAAAAAGTAGTTTGGAGGTTTTATTTAATGATGGCTGTCGTAATAGGGTCACTCTTTATAGGAATTCCTGCGCTCGCTTTACTTGCATTACCTATATTTCTATCTACCATAATGGGTCTCAGCTTTAGAGCAAAACAGGCTGCCAAAGTAGCTGATCATGTTAAGCCAATAACAAAAGAAATTTACAATAAGAAGACTGCAGCCTAGGAGTAGATGTAACAGCATCACTTAATCAATAATACCATTATGGCTAAGACAGATCCAAAATTGACTTTAACTCAAAAATTGTTATTGATCTTTTCTCTTATTCTGGTTCTACTTTTGTCCGTTATGTATTTTCCGAATTACTCTGTAGCTATTCCTGTATTAATTATAGGCTCGATACTATTCATTGTGCTGACGCTGATAATTCTTCGCAACTAACATAACATAGTATACAGAGTATTTCTTGTAAATAGACTCAACTATTGAAGGCTGAATGCAACTAGGACTTATACGAAGCTGTAAGTTATTGACTTACCCAGCTAACTTATAATTTTAATTAAGTCTTCTAAGCTCTTTACCAAGATACTTCTGCCTGAGATATCAATCACTTTTTCAGATTTAAAATCTGAAAGTGTTCTTATAACTGTCTCTTTGGTTGTACCAGCAATGGATGCAATTTCATCTCTTGTAGTAGTTATAACAAACCCATGATCTGTTGAAGATTCTATTGATTTGCAATATGTTATCAACGCGTTGGCAATTTTTTTTCTCACGGAGCTGTATGCAAAATCTAAGAGCTTAGATTCTGTTTGTGAGGTTTTATTAGCTATGAGCTTAATAAATTTAGCAGCAAAATCTCTATTATTGAACAATAGTAGTGAAAAGTCCTCTTTGGGAATAAGCCTCAAAGTGGTATCCTCTAGACACGCAGCATTATTAGTGTAGGTCTGATCATCAATCAAGGAAAAATACCCAAAGAACTCACCAGGCCCCAACAAACTAGTAGTCAACTCTTTACCAAATTCGTTGATCACATAATTCTTTACTTTACCTTTTTCTATATAGAATAACCATCTTGGTATCTGTCCTATATTATATATCTTATCTTTAGCATTATATTTTCTTGTCTCCTTCCCCTGTGTTAGCTTTTTGAATTCAGACTCTGCTTTCGCCAAAGAAAAGAAACGTTGAATCCCTTCCGAACTATTATCTACTTCTCCTCGCAGCATTTCTGATTTCTTTATGCGCATCTCTATAGAAGTCAACAATTCAACATCATCAAATGGTTTAGTGATATAGTCCTCAGCTCCTAGTCCCATACCCTTTCTAAAATCCTCTTTTTCAGATTTAGCAGTTAAAAAAATGAAAGGAATATGATTTAGTATGGGGGTTCTATTCAATATTTTGAGCACTCCAAAGCCATCCAGTTCTGGCATCATGACATCACAGAGTATTAAATCAGGCTGATGGTCATGCGCAAGTTGAACCCCTATTTTACCATTTTCTGCTGCAAAAACCTTGTAGTTATCTAATTCCAATATTTCACAAAGATTTTCTCTTACTTCTTTAGTATCTTCAATAACCAAAATCTTTTTCATTGCTCTTTCTTTAGTTCTACTATAAACTTTGTTCCAATCCCCTCTGCACTTTGAAATGTAATACTTCCATCTAATAGATCTAAATACCTCTTCACGATATTCAAACCCAAGCCTGTACCTTGAATATTAATCACATTGGAGGCTCTAAAAAAACGAGAGAACAGATGCTTCTGATCTTCCAAGGGAATCCCAATTCCATTATCAGTAACTGAAATAGTGATTTTATTCGATTCTTGTTGAACATTGATAGTGATTATCCCTTTTGGTTTCGAATATTTAATGGCATTAGATGTTAGGTTGAAAAGTATATTTTTTAGAATCCTTTCATCGGTAAAAACAGAAATTTCATTAGGAATATAATTTACTTTTTGCCCCTCTTTTAGCAAGCCTGATACATCTTGGATAACCGTTTCACAAACATCTTTGACAATTATATTACTTAGGTTAATATCCTCTTTTCCTTCCTCGATTTTCGATAAAGACAAAAAGTCATTTAGTATTCCTGTCAAGTTTTGAACTGCAGATTTGATTCGCTCAACATGTTTAATCCGCTGTTCGTTTTGATCGGAACTTTGATACCTAGAGATCAGGGCCGCAGAGGACAATATGGTGCTCAGCGGTGTTCTAAACTCATGAGATGCCATAGAAACAAATCTCGACTTCAGCTCATTCAGCTCCTTTTCCTTTTCTAACGCGTTGGACAGCAACAATTCATTACTGCGCAGTTTGTTATTAGCAGTCAATAAACCATTTACGGCTTCCTCTAACTCTTCCGTTCTTTCAGCAATCTTTTTCTCTAAACTTTCATTCAGTTCCAATAGATTATTTTGGGCCTGTTTTAAATCGGTTAGATCATGGATGATACCCGTAAATACTACACGATCGTGTAGTATAACCTCACTTACCGCTAAATTAAAAGGAAAAGTAGTGCCATCTTTTTTCAGGCCTATAACCTCTCTACCTATACCTATTATTCTAGGTTCCCTTGTCTTATTGTATCGCTCTAGATATTGATCATGCTCTCTACGATACGGTTGCGGCATGAGATATTTTATATTCTTTCCAATAATTTCCTTTGGAAGGTATTGAAACTGAGAGGCGGCAGCTGGATTGACAGATTCAATGAGCCCTTCATCATCTATGGTAATAATACCATCTATAGCAGTCTCGATAATGCTTTGGAGCCGCATGGCATATCCTTTTAGTTTTGCAGAATCAGACAGCATCTACTATATATATTAAAGTTAAAGAAAATCGAAGTTATAATAATTTGATCAATATCATTTCATAAGCTGATAAAAATCAATTCATACAAGCATCAGCGACCTTATTTTTACAAGAAAAAGAAAATATGTTAAATCTGTTATCGCCAGTTAAAGAAATAATGAGCAGTAATCTCCTTACTGTTAGTGAAACCGCTCCACTAACCGAAGTGGAGGAGATTTTCAAAAATCATAAAATACATCATATTCCGGTTATCGAAAACGACAGATTGGTTGGATTGATAAGTAAATCTGACTTTCTATTTTTCCAAAGGGGGTTTAATTCCGACGAGTCTAAGTACGATAATTTTAGATTTAAAACGCACTTTGTGCACCAGATCATGACCAGAGGAGTAGCAAGGTTGGATGTAGATGACAGAATCAATGTGGCTTTAGAAATATTTAAAGAAAATCTTTTTCACGCAATACCTGTAGAGAAGGATGGCAAACTTAAAGGCATTGTTACTACTTATGATATCATAAAAGCCTTAGCAGAAGGAAATGGCGCCACTAATGAATACCCTACGGATTAATGAAAGTGGTAATACTATACGGCAAGCCTTCTGCCCCATACGAAATACTAAAGAACTCTATTAAAGATTCTATTATTAAGGGGAACCTAAAAATTAAGCTGAAAGAGATTCAAGATTTGGATTTATTTATAGAAAAAAAGCTAGAGAAAATTCCTGCCGTACAAATAAATAATGAGATTAAAAACAATAAATCAGATGACTTTACAGCTTTTGTAAATGAAATAAAAACATGGGTTATGGAGAAAGCAAATTACGGAGAATTAAAAAAGATCTACACACCGATTGACTATTCAGAGGCATCCGAAAATGCGCTTGTATACGCAAAAAGGCTGGGCGATGACATCAATGGTATGATAAACATTGTCCACGTTTACCACCCATCGGCAAACAGCATTGATCTTCCAAAAGTTAGTTTCGATAGTATAATCGAAAGCGAAGAAGAAAACTTAAAACAGCACGTTACCCAGCTCAATCAGGCATGGGTCGGCAAACTTGAAAGCAATAATTCTATTCCGTTTGTGGGACTCCTAAAAGTTGGATTAGCCGTTGACGTTTTAGAAGACCTGAGCAATGAAGCAGATAGCCTAATGGTTATAGGTACAAAAGAGTCAAATAAAACGCAAAAAAAATGGCTCGGTTCTGTATCAACACAGATGATCAAAAAATCCAAATCTCCACTATTATTAGTGCCTCCTAAAGCGCAATATCAAGGATTCAAAAACGTACTTGTTTGTGTAAATGATACAGACATTGATATTCAAGCTAGTGAAAAGATAATAAGTTTGATTGCATCAAATAGACCAGAAGTACACCTTGTACACATCGGTGAAGATTATAAGTATAACCACAAGAAAATATACAAACAATGGAAAGAGGCCTATCCCTTCGGTGGGGTAAGATGCAACACCATAGAGCACAAGGCTGAGGCCAATGCCTTGGAAGGGTATTGCCAGCGGTACGAAATTGACTTAATCGTAGTTGCTAGACAGGAGAAAAACTTGTGGCAAAAATTATTCTACTCCAGCTTCACAAAAGACTTATCGATTCACTCAGTGATTCCAGTACTGGTCATAAATAATTAATACAAATTTCCGCAGATAGTCAACCCAATAGGTAGCTCTGGACTTAAATCAAAATAATTAATGTTAACGAGTTTATGGACTTTGCTCTTCATTTTTATTTGGGAGTGCCCTTTCCTTTTGCTATTCCGAAAAAAATCGGGAGCGGCAGTCAAGGTCGGGCTTTTCGCGACCAGGCCCCTACACCTGCCAGACGCACTTGGCTGGGGCTGTCTCCTGAAAAACGGAGACATCGCTACTATCCCTCACTCAATGAAAATTTCATACTAATCAAACCCTGATCTCAATTTGTTGCATTGAGAAATACAAAAAAATCTAATATAGATTCTAAATTATTTACACTTAAACTATCCTTTTTTTTTTGCGTCAGGGATAGAAGGGGCTCACATTTTTTCATGTGAGGTGCGCAGCACGGACACCCCCGCAGAGCCCGCCCGGACGCCCTAATAAGTATTAAGTAAGACTATATAAAGATTTGAAAGATATTATTAATGACAACTCATTTTTACGAGTCCATTTACAATATCAGAAGGGTCCTCAGCGACATGTAGATTTATACCTCTAAAAATAAGATACACACCAAGAAGAATTGTAAAAACAGGCAGGAATCGTTTTAGCTTTAACGCGACACCTTTATACAATTTTCCACCGACCATCACGGCATACATCAGTGGCAGAGTTCCTAGGCCAAAGATCGCCATATAAAAAGACGACTGCAAAGGAGAGCTCATCGTGATAGATGTCGCCAATGCAGTATACACCAATCCGCAGGGCAAAAGCCCGTTCAGCATACCAATTCTAAATGCACTAAAATTAGAACTAACCGAGAATGCTTTTTTCAGAAAAGCGGCTGACTTTATAGACACTAAACTTGTCAACTTATTCACATTGAAGAAAGAATTAAAAGCATTGAGAGAAGTAAGAATCAAAGTAATGCCCAAGCCAATTGAAAACATCTTTTGCAATCCTCCAAGTTGTAAACCCCAACCAATAGTGCCTATCAAAAGTCCTAACAGCGCATACAAAAATATTCTTCCCAGATTATAAATTAAAGACTGATAAACAACTGCAGACTTTTCCGTTCTAGTCAAGGGTAATGCTAAAACTAATGGGCCACACATGCCTACACAGTGCAGGCTTCCAAAAATACCTACTAAGAAAGCTGAAAAAAGATCGATCATACTTTCAAATCAATTTTTTTGAAAAAAGAAGATCCGTTACTTTGCCAGTCTATCTTTACATACCAAAGCCCTTTTAACAGCTGCTCGTCAAATGCTATAGAGGCTATGTAATCATCCCCCACCACTAAATTGTAGTGGTTGTCTAAATTTTTATCTGAAGGGCGAAATAAAAACACTGTCCCTGTAACCTCATCCATACTTTCTGGAAATTTTAGTTTTAAAGTATTTGATTGTTGATCATAGTTGGCCAATACTGGTTGATGATTCGTAGCATTTTCTCTTTTTTGACGGTAAGCCTCGTAGTCTAAATCTAATTGATAATAGTCTTCTTCGACAAGATGAGATTGGTGGTAGAAAGACTTCACCACCATACCAACCATTGTGATTACAAAAATAGAGTAGAAGATAGCAATACCAGTTCCCCAATTAAACTTCATTTTAAATTATTTTATTGGTCCCAAAAAATTTGTTTTTACTTTATCAATCAATTTATCATTGACGTATAGTTCAATAGTTATTTTATTTTTAGATCCGTGTATATTCTCTTCTGGTAGAATAACAAAGAAGCTTCCTGATCCTGTTTCTTGCATCTCTACATTATTAACGGCACCAATTTCTTTTATAGTTCCTATATCGTCTTTTACCCTAAGCTCTAAGTCAGAAATTTCTTGAGTCATCTTGTTTATAATTTGATAGTTGTAGAGGTTACTGACTGTACCGTCCTCATTTTCTTGAAACAACATCCCAGGTGTACGCTGCACTACCAACTCTGCATCAGATCTATTAAAAAGTAGAAACGACTGCAGCACTACGAGAAGGCCTAGCACAATACTATATGCAATGGCTCTCTTATTGAAAATTTTAAATATTTTATGGTTGGCAATATTATCATAGGCATCATATCGAATGAGCCCCTTCTCTCTTCCCACTTTTTCCATAACTTGGTCACAGGCATCCATACAAGCTGTACAGTTGACACACTCTAGTTGAGTGCCGTTTCTAATATCAATACCAGTAGGACAAACCTTGACGCATAAATCACAGTCTACACAATCTCCTCTTGGTATCGTGTTATCGATATTGAGAAAACCTTCCACACTTGGTTTTTCTCTCCTTTTTTTACCTCTCGGTTCTCCTCGAACCCAGTCGTACATCACCACAATGGAGTTCGAATCTAACATTACACTCTGAAGTCTTCCATATGGGCAAACCGCAACACATACTTGTTCTCTAAAAAATGCAAATACTCCATAAAATAAAAGACTAAAAAAGATCATGGCAGCCAAACCGCTGAAGTGGCTAGAAACTGGATCGGTGATAATGGCTATAACCTCATCCATCCCAATAATGTAGGCTAGAAATATATTCCCAATAGCAAAGGCTATAGAGAAAAAAATTATGTGCTTGCTTGTCTTTTTAAATATTTTCTCAGAAGTCCAATTCGCATTATTTAATTTCTTTTGCTGGTTATAGTCTCCTTCAATATAATACTCTATTCTCCTAAAAACAAGCTCCATAAATATGGTTTGTGGACATACCCAACCACAAAATAGGCGACCAAAGACGACTGTAAAGAGGACAATAAACACCATTAATATAAGCATCATAATAGCAAACATATACATATCCTGAGTCGTAAAAACCATACTCAGAATAATGAACTTACGCTCCACAATATTGAATAAAACCAATGGCTCCCCATTCACCTTTATGAACGGCACTATAAATAAAATAGCTAATAATGTATATCCTACTATCTGTCTATAATTGAAAAATTTACCAAATGGTTTTTTAGCATATACCCATATCCGTTTCCCTAAGCTATCAACCGTTCCTATCTTATCTTTAAAATCTACATTGGAATCCTTCATAGAGTGTATTGTCGTATTTGCTTATTTTTTTGGTGAACTATCAGAATACAATTCTCCTTGCGGCTCTTTAGCATTGGGGGGATTAGTCCCTTGAAGTGAAAGTATATAACTGGAAACACGATGAATGTCTACTGGCTTTAACTGGTCTTTCCATGCAATCATACCCTTTTCAATGACTCCAAATTTAACTGTTTTGAAAATGTCCTTTATATCTCCACCATGCAACCAATACTCATCTGTTAGATTTGGACCAACACTTACTGGAGACCCACCTCCACCTTCTAAATGGCAGGCAATACAATTATTTCTAAAGACAGCAAGACCTCTGCTAATGCTTTCTTGATCTACTAGCGCCACTAAATTTTCCACGTCAATAGTATTCGCTTGATTTTCCAAATAGTAGTCAACAGCAATTTGAGCTTCGGCCATCTCCATTTTGTATTCTTCTCTAGAGTCTAGGCCATATTCATAATAGTGGTAGTAACCGAAATAAACTATACCATAAATAACAGATAAATAAAATCCATACAACCACCAAGGTGGTAAATTATTATCTAACTCTTGAATACCATCGTAGTCGTGATGTAATAATATCTGTTTTTCCTTTTCAACCGGAACTATATCTGTGAGCCACTGCTTGAGTTTTTCCCAAGATGATTTTTGATCTCTATCGCTTACATCTATACCTAGTCTTATTTTTTGGAGTTCGTATAAGGCCATACTCATTCTCGACAATGCCAGAATAGCTGCTAGTATAACTACAGATACAACGGCAACGAATAGCATAACAGCCCATTCATTTTCCGTATTCTGACCTGCACTATTACAAAAAATAAAACTAGGCACAAGGGTTAATAGTACAATCAATTTAATTGCTAAATTCAACTTTCTCATCAATTTTTATTTAATGTTCATTTGTAAGAGGCAATTCACTCATTCGATCCATGTGCGACTTTTTGGCCTTTAAGACATAGACGGTCATCAAGACAAAGAAGACAAAGAAGAATACGAGTGGAGCTAGACCGAGCCAATTTATATGACTAATGGATTCTAGAATATATTTGTAGATTTTCATATCGCTTATTATTTTGTTTTACTTATATCGGTACCCATTCTTTGTAAATAGGCGATTAATGCAATTATTTCTTTCTCCTTTAAGCGTTCTTGTTTGATACCTGCCTTTCTTAGATCCGCCGCGATTTCTTCTGCTTGTTTTACTAAATCGTCTAATGCGATTTCCGAATAATTATCAGGGTAAGGCGTTCCTAAAAGCTGAAGTACTTCGATCTTATTAGCTAAATCACTTGTATCTAGATCGTCTTCGAGTAACCATGAATAAGGAGGCATGATGGAGCCTGGCGACATACTCTGAGGATCTAGCATATGATTGTAGTGCCAAGAATTAGAATACTTCTCTCCTATTCTATGCAGATCTGGCCCAGTTCGTTTCGACCCCCACAAGAATGGTCTATCATAGATAAATTCCCCAGATTTGGAAAATTCTCCATATCGCTCTGTTTCAGATCTAAAAGGCCTAATCATTTGCGAGTGACACCCGACGCAACCTTCTCGTATATAAATATCTCTTCCTTCTAACTCTAATGGTGTGTAAGGCATGACAGTTGAAATCTTGGGTACATTAGACTCCACCCACATCATTGGAACTATTTCTACCAGTCCTCCTATGGAGATTGCAACTGCTGAAAGAACAGTCAACAACATCGATTTTCTTTCTAGAAAACTATGCCAGTGACGCCCCTTTTCTACAACCACCTTTGCTGGTAGAGCTGGAGCCGATGCTTTCTCTACTGAAATAAAAGTAGAAGATTGAGCTGTTTTAAATAGGTTGTATATCATGATAAACAATCCAGAGAAATACATCAGTCCCCCGAATGATCTCAGCGCATACATAGGTATAATCTGTGTTACCGTTTCAAGGAAGTTGGGATATTCCAAAAATCCATCTGGTGAAAATTGTTTCCACATCAATTGTTGCGTGACTCCCCCCCAATAAAGTGGGATTGTATAGAATAATATAGCTAGTGTAGCAAGCCAAAAGTGTGTATTGGCAAGCTTCGTCGAGTATAATTTTATCCCATACATCTTAGGAATAAGCCAGTACAGTATTCCAAAAGTCATCATCCCGTTCCAACCTAAAGCTGCCACGTGGACGTGTGCAATAGTCCAATCTGTATAATGTGTAATCGCATTAAAAGACTTAATGGACATCATAGGTCCTTCGAAAGTAGACATCCCGTATGCTGTTACCGCGACTACTAAAAACTTTAGCACTGGATCTGTTCTTACTTTATCCCATGCCCCCCTCAAGGTGAGCAGTCCGTTCAGCATACCACCCCATGAAGGCGCTATCAACATTAATGAAAATACCATTCCGAGCGATTGCGCCCAATCCGGCAAAGAGGTATATAACAGATGATGAGGACCAGCCCAGATGTAAATAAAAATCAAAGCCCAAAAGTGTATTATTGACAGCCGATAAGAATAAATGGGCCGATTGGCTGCTTTAGGTAAGAAATAATACATCAAACCCAGATATGGAGTCGTCAAGAAAAAAGCAACTGCATTGTGTCCATACCACCACTGCACCAAGGCATCTTGTACTCCAGCAAAGACTGGATAACTCTTAAAAAGAGAAACAGGAATTACAAGGTTATTAAAAACATGCAATACCGTGACCGTAACAAAGGTCGCGATGTAAAACCATATCGCCACATAAAGATGTCGTTCGCGTCTTTTCAAAATAGTACCGAACATGTTTATTCCAAATATAATCCAGACAACAGCGATGGCAATATCTATTGGCCACTCCAATTCTGCATATTCATGACTACTTGTAATTCCAAGTGGTAAAGTGATGGCCGCAGCAAGAATTATGGCTTGCCACCCATAAAAGTGTATATTACTCAAGGCCTTTGAGAACATTGGCGCTTTCAATAGTCGTGGCAAAGAATAATAAACCCCCATGAATATTCCGTTACCCACAAATGCAAACACTACCGCATTGGTATGCAACGGACGTAGACGACCAAATGAAGTATAAGGTATATCGAAATTTAAGATGGGAAATACAAGCTGAAGTGCAATAAGCAAACCTACTAACATCCCAATAACTCCAAATGCTGTAGTTGCAAAGGCAAATTTTCTTACTATCTCGTTGTCGTATTCAAAGTGTTCTATGCTGGGCATATGTTTCTATTTTATTTTTCTTTTTTGGATGCTTCTTCATCTAGAAGAATTCTAATGCTAGGCGTATAGCTGTCATCAAACTGCCCTGAGCGAACTGCCCAAATAAATGATATCAAAAATCCCAAAGCGATGATCAGGCTGATAACTATGAGTAGCAATATGATAATCATGTGTCTATTTTCATGCAATTTAGGCTACTTGAGGAGCACGGTTCTTGTTCAACATCAAAGCTTAGGATGATCTTAATCATATAAATATTTGGAGCTTTATAGCCGGTAAAAACGCACTAATATAGTACTTGAGATAAATCCAAATAGGACAATAGTAATGGAACTTAAGGGCATTAGAATCGCTGCCACCACTGGAGATAGTAGACCCTGGACAGCAAAGCTTAGACCTATAATATTATAGCAAAATGCTAAGGCGTAGGATACCATGATGAGCACCATAGCTTTTCGACATACATTCAGAATTATTGGCAGCTTGGAAAACATTTCCGCGTCCATAACAATGTCACTAGCAGGCGTGAAGTTTGTGGTATTTTTAGATATCGCTATGCCTACATCACTTCTACTTAAAGCACCTGCATCATTCAGCCCATCTCCTATCATAGCCACCGATTGATTATTCTTTTGTAATGACTTGATAAACTCAAGCTTTTCAAAAGGTGTTTTACCAAACAGTAATGCTTTCCAACGATTAAAAAGTTTTATCAGCTCGCGCTCATCATTATTATTGTCCCCACTGATAAGACTTAATGCAAACTTGCTTGAAAGCAATTCTAGTGTAGATGACAACTCAGGTATAAATTCACTTTGAATTATCATAGCACCAATAATCTCCTCCTCAATCTTAATAAACACATTTGCATTTTCTGCGAGAGGGTACTTTGCAATGAAGCTCTTGATAGCTCCAACTTGGTAAAAGTTTTTTGATCCTATTTGTATCAGTTGTTCATTCAGGATTCCTTTTACCCCTAGTCCGACTTTTTCTTTAAAATCTTCGACCTCTACCATGTTAGTTCCTCCTAGATACTCAATTATCAATTTACTCACAGGGTGACTAGAATGACTACATACTGCCACTATCCCAATTGTCATTTTCTCATCTAAAGGAGTTCCTAGGTAATGAACATTACTTAGTCTAGACTCAGTAATCGTTCCTGTTTTATCAAAGACGATTGTATTCAGTTGAGCGCAACGCTCAATGACATTTGTGTTTTTGAAAAACACCTTCTTTAGCGCAAGCAAGCGGACAATATTGCCAAATGTAAATGGTATGGCTAAGGCAACTGCACAAGGACAAGCTATAATCAGTACGGAACAAAATACCTCAGTAGCAAGTGCAACATCGTACCTGACATGAAAACTAAACGCAACAACGGCTACCAGTAAAATGAGTACTGTGAAGTACTTTGCCACGGCTGCGTTTAATTTAGAAGTAGCTCCATCAACTTTGCCCTCTTTAAAAGATGCGTCATTCCACAATTGTGTCAAATAGGATGTAGAGACTGTTTTCTCTACCTCCATAAGTATAAAATCACTGACGACTTTACCGCCTGCATAAACTTTACCATACTGAAACATCTCTACTGGACTAGTTTCCCCTGTCACAAAACTATAATCAATACTTCCATGATCACTTTGCTGATAACCGTCTGCTGGAATGAGCTCTCCAAATCTCACCTTGAGTTTATCCCCTTTTATGATTTTGTCAAGCGCCCTTGACTCTTCAATTCCAGAAGAAAGTACAGTAGCCGCAATGGGAAAATACGATCTAAAATCTAGATCAAATCTAATCCTCCGATATGTGATCTTTTGAAACCACTTACCAATAAGTAAGAAGAATATTAGACCCGCCAAGGAATCTAGATAACCAGGACCGTTATTAAGAAAAATATCCACTAAGCTTTGCGTAAACAATGCCAGCATACCAATCACAATAGGCACATCTATACTCAGATGGCGATGTTTTAGACCTGACCAAGCGGAGATAAAATAATCTTGAGCGCAATACAAAATTACGGGCAATATCAGCACTAAATTTATGTACCTTATATAGTCTGAGAGAAGATCATCTACTGCGGTTAGCCCAAAATACTCTGGAAAACTGAGTAGCATTATATTACCAAAAACGAACCCTGCTATACCTAATTTATAATATATACTCCTGTCAAAATGAACCTCTTCGCCAGCCGTATCTTGGAATGATAAATGAGGCGGATAACCAATTTGATCCAACAGTACAACTAAATCCCTCAAGCTGAGCCTATCCGTATCTATCAAAAAAGTTGCTTTTTTATCAAGATAGTTCACCGTAGAATGAATAACTCCACTGTTGATTCTAGATAGATTTTCTAATAACCATAAGCACGAAGAACAGTGAATAGTTGGTAAGGATAGCCATACCCTTATTCTATTATCACCTTCATAAAACACTAGCTTTTCTCTTACGGTAGGATCATCCAAATAATCGTAAGCATTCGTTTTTCTATCCTTTTGAGAGAGACCAGCTGAAGAATCTATGCTGTAAAATGAGTCCATCCCATTATCGAGTAATAAGGTATAAACCGTTTGACAGCCCATGCAACAAAAGACCTCCCCTTTAGCTTCATACAATGCGTCCGCACAGGAATCTCCACAATGCGCACACTTCGTGTCTACCAATACGCCTTCTTCCTCTACAATATTCACATCGGTAAAAGTGACTTTTCCCCCCACCGTAAACTATGATAACAATCAGTTTATGATATGATACTTGTCATGAAATGGTAATGTACACTTCCCTAATTTTACGATCAAAGTTAGAAAAAATGAAAAATGCAGGAATCATAGATCGCCTGATAAGATTAGTGCTCCTACATCTCGTTATTAGTATTGTAGATACATCGCTGATAGATTCAGATATATGGAGTTTTCTTTTCCTTATCACTGGTTTTTATTTGATCGCTACTATGCTATCTGGAATAGATCCTTTTTATAAATTATGTGGTATTGACACCCGAGAAGATATGCTGAATAAAAAACAATATGATTAAGATGGAAAGTACTTATTTTGAATTAACTCTAAGTGGTAAAAATTCTCCTATTTTCAATCGAGTAGAACAAGAACTTAAAAACTATCTAAGTATTCTAAATCTCCCTCTAAAAATTCATTCAATTAAAAATCAAGATGATGTATCTATAAATTATTTGGATCAGAAGATCCTCTTTTTAGGAGCTGAGCAAGAAAAGGAAAATCGCAGCTTGTACGAACTGCTATCAAAGATAAATCCTAAAAGTGGCAAGATTTGTAAATGCAAAAACTGCGGTAACTGTCCTTCTAAAAGGTAGAAACAGATACTATGACAAATCTATAATTAGCTGCATTGATTGACTAATAGATTATATTTAAAAAAGTTTTAGAGTTCACCGTGTCCCTAGCGTAGGAACAGTCTTTGTGCAGCTTGGATCTTTGGCTTCATCCTTAGTAGGGCTAAAGCTCACCTAGAGTTTGCTCAGAGCTAGGCTCCTACATCGACTACTGCTCCTATCCTTTGTACTTTCGCGCTCTGAGTGACTGGCTTTGGGTGCTCCTATTATCTCATGAAATTTAGTATCATGAATAAAACACTCCTTTTCAATATCGAATGAGTCAGAAATATCCCCCGTCGTTTTATTCTGAAAAATACTAACGTAACTTTAGGTCACCTATCTCTTTATGATACGCCTTATACCTCCCCTTCCCAAACTTGGTTCCATTAAATTCAGAACTAGGTTTTAGACGTTGACGCTCCTCGTCTGGAAGCTGATTAAATTCTTGACATTTCTGCGAACAGGTATCTTCAAACTTTGTAGCACAATCCGCACACTGGATAAATAAAATATGACAAGCATCGTTGGCACAGTTGGTATGGTCATCGCAGGGCATGCCGCACTGATGGCACTTGGCGATAATCTCCGAACTGATGCGCTCGCCCATGCGCTCATCGAAAACAAAATTTTTGCCGATAAATTTATTATCTAAATTATGTTCTCTAGCTTGGCGCGTATACTCTATAATACCGCCATCGAGTTGGTACACATTTTCGAAACCGCGATGCTTATAATAGGCACTCGCCTTCTCGCAACGGATCCCTCCAGTACAATACATCACAATATTTTTCTCTTCATTGCCTTTAAGCATTTCCTCTATTTGTGGTAGAGAAGAACGAAAAGTCTCTACATCAGGTGTAATCGCGTTTTTGAAGTAGCCCACTTCTGTTTCGTAGTGGTTGCGCATGTCGATCAATATCGTATTTGGGTCATCGGTGATTTCATTGAACTTCGCTGCATCTAGATGTACCCCCCTATTGGTTACGTCAAAGTTAGCATCCGTCAAACCGTCCGCTAAAATTTTTTCTCTAACCAAAATCTTAAGCTTGAAGAAAGACTTGCCGTCATCCTCAATAGCGATATTCAGACGCATATCTTGCATGAAGGTGATATCCTGCAGCGCCTCTTTGTAGGCCTCGAAGTTTTTGGTCGGTACGGAGAGTTGACCATTGATGCCTTCATTGGCGACATAGATTCGACCTAGTACACCCAGCTCTGCCCACTGGAGATATATGTGGTCGCGAAAGACCTGGGGGTTACCCAGTTGATAATATTGATAGAAGGATAGTGTGGTCCTAGGCTCGGTGCTGTCGAGCATGCGCTGGCGGAGTTCCTCGCCATTGACGCGATTGTGTAATTTCATATTTTTATTTTTCCTGGACAAGTGCAATTTATCTGCGGAAGACTGTAAAATTAGGGTTTTCTGTGGAATGCAGCAATAGGCGAGGGAAGAAAATTTTATTAGACCTTGTATAATGGCAGCTCTAGCTCGGCTATCCACCGTAGATGCTAAAAAAAAATTTACTTTTGAAAAGAAGTACAGAAGAAGATCCGCGCCACTACTCTTACTCTGCAAACAAAAAAAAAAGCTGCACCCCTTAATGGAGCGCAGCTTTTTTTTATACTTTATCTGAAATTCTCTTATCCATTCATAGAATGCAAGAACTCCTCGTTACTCGTCGTAGGACGCAAATACTTAATCAAGAAGTTCATCGCCTCATCAGGCTTCATATCAGTAAGTTGCTTACGCAGGATATGCATTCTAGTAAGCGTCTCTTTATCTTGGAGTAGATCTTCTCTACGTGTACTAGATTTCGTAAGATCGATCGCAGGATACATACGCTTATTAGCAAGTGACCTATCGAGCTGAAGCTCCATATTACCTGTACCTTTAAATTCTTCAAAGATCACGCCATCCATCTTAGACCCTGTGTCTATCAATGCCGTTGCAAGAATTGTAAGAGAACCACCTTTCTCAATGTTTCTCGCTGCGCCGAAAAACTTCTTTGGCTTGTGTAAAGCGTTTGCCTCCACACCACCAGATAATACTTTACCACTCGCAGGAGCGACTGTATTATAGGCACGTGCTAGACGTGTAATAGAATCCAATAGGATCACTACATCGTGTCTGCTTTCTACCAGACGTTTTGCTTTTTCTAATACGATATTGGCAACACGCACGTGATTTTCCGCAGGCTCATCGAAGGTAGAAGCAATCACTTCTCCTTTTACATTACGTTTCATATCAGTCACCTCTTCAGGTCTTTCGTCTACAAGTAGCACGATCAAGTATGACTCTGGATGATTCTTAGCAATAGCATTAGCTACATCTTGTAGTAACCATGTCTTACCCGTTTTAGGTTGTGCTACGATCAGTCCTCTTTGACCTTTCCCGATTGGGGTAAATAAATCAATTGTTCTGTTTCCAAAATCTTTTCCTTCAGGATGCGAAGTCAAAGTAAATTTCTCATCAGGGAATAACGGCGTCAAGTAATCAAAAGGAACTCTTTCACGAATATCTTTCGGATCTAGTCCATTAATTTTTGAAACCTTCAATAGAGCAAAATACTTCTCCCCTTCTTTGGGTGGGCGAATAGCACCTTTAACGGTATCTCCTGTTTTGAGACCAAATAGTTTGATCTGCGAAGGTGATACATATATATCATCTGGCGAAGTCAGGTAATTATAATCCGATGATCTTAAAAATCCATACCCATCTGGCATCATTTCTAGGATTCCTTCCCCTTCAATAATACCGTCTAGTTCGACATCAAATTTTGGTTTTTGATGCTTTTTATTGCGGTCATTATCTCTACGGTCATCCTTCTTTCTATTTCTATTATCATGGTCGCCTCTACCGTTTTTATTATCATGCTTCTTGCGTGGATTATCTTCTCGCTTTCTGTTTTTCGAGTCAGAACGTTCCTTATGTTTAGGCTTATCTTCTTTCGCTTCCATTTTCTCTTGCGATTTAGCTGCGACTTTATCATCCTCCTTTACTTCCACCTCATTACTTTCCACGACCTCTGCTTTGTCTTCCTTCTTCGACTCCATTTTCTTTTTTGGACTTTCTTTCTTTTCGCCAGGCTTGACAGCTTGCTCGTCCAGTATCTTATAGATCAATTCTTGTTTGGTAAGCTTCTTATAACTTTTCAGCCCCAACTCTTCCGCCTTTTCTCTTAGCTCAGGAACCAACATGTCACTTAATTGCAAAATGTCCAACATCTTATTTTTATGGTTAATAGTTTACAAATTTACATCCGCATTGAAGGATGTAGGTAGGTATATATAATTAGTGAAGTATAATAATATTATTCTTTTCTTGAATCTCCATCTAACTAGCGAAAACTTAATTTAGCCAGTAATCTTTTTATTCAGTGGGAACGTATAGATCAGAAAAGAAGTATCGTTTTATCGTGATAAGGGATACTACTAAATTGATAATGGAGTGATTAATCGACGCGCAAAAATAGATTTTTTTTTGATATCAAATACTATATTTGTCGAAATATAAATTATTACATCAATTATTGCCGAAATATATAACAATTAAACGAATTATGCTAGAACTTAGTTTCATCAGCGAAAATAAAAAGAAAGTATTGGAGGGCCTGAAAGTACGCTGCTATCCTGCCGAATCTAGTCAAATAGTAGACCAAATATTGGAGCTAAATGAGCAACGAAAGTCGTTACAATCCTTTGTGGACGAGAAAAAATCGGAAATAAATAAGCTCTCTGGACAAATTGGCGACTTATTCAAGTCTGGCAAACAAGCTGATGCTCAAGCACTAAAGAGTCAGGTAAGTGAAGTAAAGGAGGCTATCGGCGGTAAAGAAACGCAACTTTCCGAAACCGAAGAGCAGCTCACTCAGCTACTGTATAAAATACCGAACGTCCCTCACCCTTCAGTACCTACTGGCAAAACTGAGGAGGACAATGAGATACATATACCATTTGAGGGTTCTTTACCTCACTTGTATGCTAATGCGAAGCCCCATTGGGAGCTCGCGCAGCAGTATCAGCTCTTCGACCTAGAGTTAGGTGTCAAGATAGCAGGTGCAGGATTTCCTTTATATAGAGGCAAAGGCGCCAAGCTGGAACGCGCCCTCATCAATTACTTTTTAGATGAAGCCGATAAGCGTGGCTACGAAGAGATCATACCCCCGCTATTAGTCAATGAGGTCAGTGGCATCGGTACGGGTAGCCTTCCTGACAAAGAAGGTCAGATGTATTATATGGAAAAAGACGATCTATACCTGATCCCTACAGCGGAGGTGCCAATCACGAATATCTATAGAGGTGATATCCTTGACGAAGCAGATCTACCTATAAAGTTTACAGGCTATACACCCTGTTTTCGCAGAGAGGCAGGATCCTATGGAGCGCATGTTCGCGGGCTCAATCGAGTACACCAATTCAATAAAGTAGAGATTGTCCGCTTCGAAAAGCCAGAGGATTCCTATGCAGCATTAGAAGATATGCTGAAGCATGTTTCTGACCTGCTGACCGCACTAGAGTTACCGTTTAGAGTGCTCAAACTCTGTGGTGGAGATTTGACTTTTGCTTCCGCTTTGACTTATGATTTTGAGGTCTATTCCGCTGCACAAAAACGCTGGTTAGAGGTTAGTTCAGTATCCAATTTTGAAACTTTTCAGAGTAATCGTATGAAGACTCGGTATAAAGGCAGCGATAAGAAGAAGCATCTAGTACATACACTAAATGGCTCTGCCTTAGCACTAGCACGCATCATGGCTTGTATTTTAGAAAATAATCAGAGTGCTGATGGCATCAAAATACCAGCTGTTTTACAGCATTACACAAAATTTGATACAATTAACTAAATCTTAAGTGACACCTTAAGCGTTTATATAGTCATAATAATAAAATACATTTAAAATATGATGGGTTACATGATCATTGCCGGTGTTATTTCCTTAGTAGGAATGCTTGTGAGCAATAGACTTAAAAGTAAATTTAATCACTATAGCAAGATTCCACTTCAAAGTGGTTTATCAGGAAAGGAAGTGGCAGAAAAGATGCTGAAGCACTACGGCATTCACGATGTGAAGGTAGTCCCTGCGAGGGGCATGTTGACGGATCACTACAATCCACAAACCAAAACTATTGCATTGAGCGAACCCGTTTATAATGAACGTTCCGTGGCAGCAGCAGCAGTGGCAGCACATGAGTGTGGTCACGCAGTGCAGCACGACACTGCTTATGCTTGGCTCAAGATGCGTTCAGCAATAGTGCCAGTAGTAAGCATCGCTTCCAAGGCACAGCAATTTTTATTGATGGCTGCATTGGGCATGTTTGGTATGGGTGGTAACCCTGTATTGCTTTTCATTACAGTGATCGCATTTGGTATCACAGCGCTATTTAGCTTTATCACCTTACCCGTTGAGTTTGATGCGAGTAATCGCGCGATGGCTTGGCTGGATGAAACAGAAGTAGCTATGGGTACGGACTATGACGGTGCGAAGGATGCACTTTGGTGGGCAGCTATGACTTACGTCGCCGCAGCACTGGGCGCATTGATTTACTTCTTGTTTTTTGTATTAAAATTTGTATCGAGCGACTAGTATTTCTCCGATATCATATAAAATATTTGTGAGCGATCCATTAAATTGGGTCGCTCTTTTTTTTGAGTTTGGATGTCTAGTTATTCTAGGGGTCATCACGATCCTGACTTGGCGAAGATGCCTGCGCCAGGCCGTGACCGCGCTATACGTTATATCCCATATTTTGCGAAGAGCAAAACATGGGATGCCACTGCTATCGCTTGCCTCTACGCGCTCCGCTTATCGAGCTTCGGCTGTACGCCTACGCGATAGTCGGAGATTTCCTACATTTAACTATCTTTAGGAATACAAGCACACACGTTGACAATGGACCAAAATATTCAAGAAAACAAAGAACTCAATCTTATAGAGGCACTTATACCAGCTTTGATCCTTATCGCATTACTCGCATATAACATTTTGATGAAAGATGGAGGTTGGTTTGGTGACTACTCAAACCATATCATACTTCTCATGGCGGGTGGTATAGCAGCGATTGTCGGCTTCTTCAACAAGGTCAGTATAGGGACTATGATTTCTGAGGTTTGGGAAAATCTAAAGAGTGTATTTACACCTTTGATGATTCTACTTCTGGTAGGTGCGTTGGCAGGTACGTGGATGATGAGCGGCATTGTTCCAGCCATGGTTTACTATGGAATGCAGATATTAAATCCAACTATTTTCTTAGCTGCATCCGTAGTGATCTGTACGATCATATCACTTGCTACTGGTAGCTCTTGGACGACAACTGCTACAGTAGGGATTGCCTTAATCGGTATTGCTGGGGCGATGGATATTTCATTAGGAATGGCAGCTGGGGCGATCATTTCAGGTGCCTATTTTGGAGATAAAATGTCTCCATTGAGTGACACCACTAACCTTGCTCCAGCTATGGCGGGTGGAGAACTTTTTAGCCATATTCGGTACATGGCTTATACTACTATTCCTTCTATCGTAATCACCTTGATTATATTCATAATCATAGGTTTGACAGCGGAAAATTCGGGACAGGTCACAGAAAGCTCAGTGATCAATGACATGCTTCTGAACAAGTTTAATATCAGTCCTTGGCTTTTTGTCACTCCTGTCATAGTAGTGGGAATCATCATGATGAAAGTGAAGCCTATTCTCGCCTTGAGTATCGGTGCTCTACTTGGTGCAGCTTGCACCATCATATTCCAACCTCAGGTCATTAAAGAACTTACAGGCGCTGATACTTTGAGTATTGGAAACTACTTTAGTGCTACCGTTAATAGTTTATTTACGGGTACACAGTTGTCTCTTCCTAGCTTTGTCGAAGGCTCAGATCTTCCTGACAAACTAAAAGAAAAACTACCAGATTTATTAGCTGGAAAAGGAATGGCGGGTATGCTCTGGACTATATATTTAATCTTAGCCGCCATGGTATTTGGTGGAGTGATGGATGGCATAGGAGCGCTCTCTAGGATCACAAAATCCTTACTTAATATAGCGACAACAACTTTTGGATTGTTTGCTAGCACTGTAGCAAGTTGTCTGGCATTGAATATTACTGCTTCTGACCAATACTTAGCTATAGTCGTGCCTGGTAAAATGTTTAAGCAAGCATATGAGGATCAAGGTCTAGCTCCAGAAAATTTGAGTCGTACCTTAGAAGATTCAGGTACCGTAACATCTGTTCTTATCCCATGGAACACTTGTGGTGCTTATCAGTCGGGTGTACTAGGTGTAAGTGTTGGGGATTACTTCATATATGCCATATTCAATTGGCTAAGCCCCATTATGACACTGATCTTTGCTGCATTTAGTATTAAAATAAAACAACTTGTGCGCGCGTAATGGTACTACACATTTAAGTAACTCATCAGAGAGTCATATCGTTCTTTAGCTGCATCAAATATTTCTTCTTCTTGCATGGTGAATTTCACCTTATAACTGTAGCGTTCGAAATTAGCAATAATGGGTGCTATTTGCTGCTTGTTAATTTTTAAGGTAACGTCTACCACAGACTCATCGAGATTAGTGGTAATGAACGAACTCAAAATGACACCATCCTCGGCTTCCACTATTTGAGAAATCTCTGCCATGGAATAATCTCGCTTAGGTACTTCTAAAACGATCACGGAACCTGGTTCTGTAAATGAACCAGACTCTGCAAAGTAATTTAGCAAGTCATTTTGCGTGATAATACCCAGGTACTTATCATTTTCATCTACTACAGGAATAATTGTAAGTTTTGATTCTCCCAGAAGCCGTAATACCTCATATAGGTGATCCCTTTCGCGGACATATGCCTTACTTAATGATAAGCTATAGGAGCCAATCGGCTCTTCTATATTATTTCCGATAATATCCTCATCGCTAATAAGGCCAAGCAGCTGCTCACTGTTTACAATAGGATAATGAGAAAGATTAAATTCACTCATTAAGCCCAAAGCTTCTTCTCCTGTCTCAGAGGTTTTTAGAGGTATAATACCGTTAGTGATGAGTGAATTCGCTAGCATAATTACAATTTTAATTATAAGTATAAACGTATAATACATCAAATCGTTAGCGTCATTGATGTTAATTACTGTTAAATAGAAGCTAGAGTGCCTTAAATACGTTACTTCTAGGAACGAAGTAGTTTTTCTTTCTGAGTTGTGAATTCCTCATCTGTGAGTAATCCTCTTTCCCTAAGGTCGCCTAATTTTTTCAATTGGTCAAGTAGATTTTCAGATTGTTGAATATTTATTTTATCCTCTTTTGGAGAACTTGCCAAATTAATAGGAGATTCAGATACCTTATTTAGTCTATACCCATTACTAGTAAAGGACTCATAGTCAGTCTGAATACGTAGAAAAGCTAGGGCATCGTGACTTTTTATTTTATCAAAATCCAAAAAGCCATATTCCACAGCTTTGTCTAGATGAAAAAAAGCAGAATCTTTCTCTTCATTAATAGAATAGGCACAAGCTAGATTAAAATGTACCGCCACATCCTGATAATTTACCTGTAGCGCTTTCTTAAAATCCTGTATGGCGCCATAAAAATCAAATTCTTTATATTTCTGTATTCCCTTTATTTTATGAGGATTTGTCTTTGATGTTTTCTTTCGACCTAGATTCACTTCTCTAGCTTTCTGTCGTTCGAAATCGCTATTTCTTCTTCGTTCTTCAGCTCTTCGATCGTCGAATTCATCGAAACGTTCTTTATAAGTATCAACGGTTTGGAAGCGGTTGTATTTAAAATCAAACTTCTCTTCATCCATAGCCAAGAGTACCACAGTATCTATAAGCGCTACAAACCAAGTAACAAAAAAGAAACAGATATACAATACCCCTAAGCCTACCTGACCGAGATAAAATCTATGCAATCCCAATGGTCCCCCAAAAAATGCTAAGAGGGCGGCAACCAATTTTTCCTTTTTTCTTTGTCTAGCCAAAATCTTAAATTGTCTACTTAAGTAATTTCCCTTTCTGCGCTTCAAACTCTGCTTCTGTCAATACACCCCTTTCTCTCAAGTCTTGTAGCCTATTGAGCTGCTCAAGCAAGCCAGCATCTAAGCCAGGATTCTTCTTTTTTATAGCGCCAGCTCTAAGCCTATATCCATTTTGTTGAAATGCTTCAAACTCAGGTTGAATACGTAAAAAAGCTAGTGCATCGTGTGTGGCTATTTTATCATAATCTTTGAACCCTAATTTTACAGCTTTATCTAAGTGAAAAAACGAGGACTCCGGATTTTCGGTAAGCGAATAAGCTGCACTTAGATTGAAATGAATAGCTATGTCATCAGGAGATATAGTGAGGGCCTTTTGAAAATCTTCAATAGCACCATCATAATCGTATTCCTTAAATTTAGCTAAACCACTGTTTTTAAGCGGATTCTTTCTCGCAGCAGCAGGACGTATGGCCCTACTCTGCCTTCTTCTGATTTCCTCTCTTCGTCTTGCTTCTGATCGCTGACGTGCAAGATCTGCTTCTTTTCTAGCCCTACTTCGATCCGTTTCTCTCCTGCCACTCGGCCCAGGTGTTCTTTGTCGTCTCTTACCACCTCCCATGATAGAGCTGGCAATAAAAAAAAATATAGCGAATGGTATAGCAGCACCAAAACCACCGTTAATGAAAGCCATAATGATAAAAAAGAAGGCTATTCCTGAAAAAGGATTCTTATCCATAATATCTTATTAGTAAAAAAATCAATGTTAGAGATACAAAAATATCAATTACTACTGACTTTTTAGCGTGCTTGACCCAGCACAAGCAATGTTTCTATTATTTGGTCATTTCTATCTAGGGTAATCTTTATTTCGTCCCCTGTTCTATACTTTTCTATTTCTAGACTCAACTGCGCCATATTACTAGTTGGTTCATCATTGATGGCAGTGATGATATCGCCTAAGATGATGTTACCTTGTCTATCTCTCAAAGTAGATCTTATACCAGCAAGATCAGCTGGTCCACCTGGCTCTGCTCTAACTACCAAAATACCATTCTTTCTTAAACGCTGTAATATTCCATTGGGTGCTATTTCTATCCCTAAAGTTGGCCTTTTAATTTTTCCATGTGCGATCAATTCTGGGATGATCCACCGCACCGCGTCTACTGGTATAGAAAATCCAATACCAGCATAAGCGCCTGAAGGACTATATATCGCCGTGTTTACTCCGATCAATTCTCCAGAAGAGTTCAAGAGTGGGCCTCCCGAGTTCCCTGGATTGATGGCTGCATCTGTTTGGATAGCATCCTTTATCGGATAACCGCCTGAACCACTGATCTCCCTACCTAATGCACTAATGATACCTGTAGTTAACGTCTGATCTAGTCCGAAAGGATTCCCGATAGCTAATACTGTTTGACCTACCAAGAGGTCATTTGACTTTCCTACAGGTAAAGGACTCAAAAGAGATAAAGGAGCGTCTATTTTTAATACGGCTAAGTCTTTGTCTTTTGCAACTCCTACTAACTTAGCATCCCAAGTACTTTGATCTGCTAAAGTAACCGTAGCTTTATCAACTCCTTCTATTACGTGAAAATTCGTCACTATATGTCCCTGAGTATTCCAGATGAATCCTGAACCTGATCCTTTTGGAATCTCTGCAATATCCATCGTAAAATAATCTTTCTCAAAAGTAGAAGTAGTAATATACACTACACTTGGAGCAGCTTCTTGAAATAAAGCTATAGTCGCCTTTTCATTGGGTTTTAAGTCGAATTTTTCAGTCTTTACTTCACCACTATTGATATTATAAGCAGTGGCTTTTGGCTGGTCTAATCTCTCTACATTCGCACTAATACTACTATCGATAGTCTCTGGCGACGACTTCCATGATACGCCTAAAAGGTATCCGCCTAAAAGTAATATTATACCTACTAGTACACTGAAAAAATTCTTCATCCTTAAAATTTATTTGAAGGTGCAAAAGCTATTAAACGATCTATATATCAAACAACAGTATAGAGAGAATAGATTAATATGCACTGATTTTTTATACGAAATTGATCATTTTCTCGTCTGATACACTAGCTAACTAATTGTGCATCATAGACGGTTGACTCTGATAGTTCATTTAAGACTACCTCTCCTAATGTATTTACCTTATGCGCAGTATAAGGCAACTGGACCTTAATGTAATTATCCGTGAACCCACTTAAAAGGCTTTTGTCTTTATGGGCCTCAAATAATACAGCTCTTTTCTGTCCGACAAACTGCGCATAAAAAGCTCGCTTCTTCTTTTCGGAAAGTGTGGTAAGCATAGTATTTCTCTGTTTTCGTACATGCATAGGAACTGTCCTATCCATTTCGGCAGCTGGTGTATTCTTGCGTTCGCTGTAGGTAAATACATGCAAATAACTAATATCCAAATCCAGTAAAAACTGATAGGTTTCTAAAAAGTCTTCCTCTGTTTCACCTGGGAATCCTACTATGACATCTACTCCAATACAACAATGTGGCATAAGCGACTTAATGTGCTGTACACGCTCTTGGTACAATTCTCTTTTATATCTGCGCTGCATGGCAGCTAGTGTTTTATTACTCCCCGATTGTAATGGCATATGGAAGTGAGGTACGACCCGTTTTGACTGCGCTACGAAAGATATTATTTCATCGGTGCATAAATTCGGCTCTATGGATGAAATGCGGTATCTGTCCACCCCATCTACCTCATCCAGCGCGCGTAAAAGATCAATAAATAACTCCCCTTTTTTAGGCTTGATGCCTTCTATCACAGCGGTGCCGTTTCCGAAGTCTCCGATATTTACGCCGGTCAAGACAATCTCTTTTACACCTTTATCAACAATTTCATTTGCCTTGAGCACGATGTTCTCGATAGTGTCTGATCTGGATTTTCCACGGGCCAGCGGAATAGTGCAAAATGTACATTTATAATCGCATCCATCTTGTACTTTTAAGAAAGAGCGGGTACGGTCTCCAAAAGAAAAAGCGCTGACAAAGCTGTTGGCATGTTGGACTTCGCTTACTTGAGTGATTCCGATATCCTCTGCCTTTTGTAGATCATCCACAAAGTCTAGGATACGAAACTTCTCTGCGGCACCTAATACTAAATCTACTCCAGGTATTTCTGATATTTCTTTTGGCTTAAGTTGGGCATAGCATCCTACTACGATGATCTTAGCCTGGGCATTGGCTTTTTGAGCTTGCCTGACTATTTTTTTACATTTTTTATCCGCGAACTCCGTAACAGAGCATGTATTAATTACACAGATATCTGCTCCATCCTCAAACTTGTTTACAGCATACCCTTGGTCTTCAAACATCCTACCTATAGCCGATGTCTCGGAGTAGTTAAGTTTGCAACCCAAGGTGTAAAATGATACTGATTGTGGTGTAGCCATTTCTAAATTTACTGCAAAAATAAGCATTACCGACTATAATTATCCATTATCACACAGTCATAATGCCTATATTTATACTCATTAATGGCACAAAAAGGCTCTAATTTGCGTTCTCCTACCATTATAATGATGAAGAAAGTACTCCAAATCTGTTTTTTATCTCTGCTTTGCTACTCCAGCTTTGCGCAAGCGCCGCAGCAAAAGCAGCTGGATATCAATAGCCAAACCGTCTTCAAAGACAAGGACGGTAATCAGGTAAGCTTCGATACTTTTATAGAGTGGACTGGTGGTAGTGACTATGATATCTTACCCATATTCAATGATGATGGTTCGCTCAAGGAGATCATAATCAACAAAATATCACTCAATACCGAAATCAAGCCAAATGAATTTGCCTCAACTCCAGAGCTTGTTGAACGTACGCCTCCAAAGTTTGAGGGATACGATATGCAAAATCAGTTTATCTCCCTGGACAACTACAAAGAAAAAGTAGTGGTGATCAAATTTTGGTTTGCAGCTTGTCCACCGTGTATCAAAGAAATTCCAAAACTTAATAAGGTAGTTGAGTATTATCGGAATAATCCTGATGTCATTTTTCTAGCGCCATCCTTAGATGATATTGCCACGATTCAAGCTAGTAATAAACGTCATCCTTTCTTGTACAATATCATTCCCAAAGCGCAAAATTTTGCGCATAGTTATAATGTACTTGGCTATCCTACGCATGTTGTTATCAATAAAAAAGGAACGGTTGAGTCTGTCTTCCAAGGGGTAAATCATCGGATAGATGAACGTCTAATGCGCGCGATAGAGTCTGCTCTCCTACGGGTACCAAATGACACTCCTGTAAATCCAACGGAGGACTTTGCCGCCGAAGAGGAGGTAATGATTAATCCTAATTCTGTGATAGTGGATGAGCAGGGCATAATCGTTCCTTACGAGCAATTTGTACAAATGATGAATGAGGGGGACTACGAACTTTTGAATAGTAAGGACTTAGTTGGAAATAAAGTTATCATGATAAAAGAAATGGTAAGGGAGTAAAAAAAAGTCCACCTCTCCAATAGATATATTTTTATACATTTGTATGTACACTAAATACTATCTAGGCTATGCTTCAGAAATTTTCTTTTCTTCTTTTCGCAATATTCATTTTCTCTTGTCAAAATGAGCAGGATAAGCAATCTGCTAGCATAGCAGATGATATCTGTAAATGTTACCAACCATTAGTGGAGCTCAATACTGAAATTCAGTCTAAATTGAAATCGAACGAAGAAGATGAAGCGGAAGATCTAATTACAAAAGTCTCTTCCATGAATGAGGATGGCAAGAAGTGTACTTTGGCTATGGTCAATAAGTATGGTGCTAATACACAGATAAATGTAGATCAAGTAAGCGCCGCGATGAAAGAGCAATGTCCTAAAATATTGGGTATTGTAAGTGGATATTTATTTGAGGAATAATAAATATTGTTACTTGAAAACTAAGCCTTTTCTTCCTATGATTTGCACAATTTTATCTTATCAAAACAATTTTTTCAGTTTTAGCTATGCGATTTTCATAAGTGAAGGTATATATGTACATACCAATAGGAAGGTGTGAAAAATCAAAGGTTTCTGCATCTTGATACCTCTCAATTTTTTGCTGGAAAACTTTTCGTCCGTCAAGTGTACTAAGACTAAAGTTCAACGGCGCTGACAATTGCTGCCCTATAACTATATTGAAAACTCCTGTGCTAGGATTAGGAAATACATTAAGATCAAAATCGAGCGGAACAGCGGTAGCAGTAGCAGTATTTAATAGTCCCATAGGGAAGACCTTAGTACTATCACAAACCTCTCCTGTATCTAATCTATAATTTGGAAAATTAGGAAGCGTCATAAAATTATATGCAGGGATTGTGATATTTTGCTGTACCATACAAGCCGTGCCCTTCCGGTCAGGATAATGAATAACATGCATCGTCTTAGTGCCATTTTGAGCACTTAAGTAAATCCGACAATCTGGTGCCCGCTGCATTTTAAAAAAAGGAGTGGGTACAAAAGAAAAGAAAGGGTCAGCGTGCTCTATCCAATCCGCTACGGTTACGCGAGAGGCCCCTATATTTTCTGCATTCATATCGTATTGATAGATTTTTCTAAAGTGACATGTATATAAGAATCGGCCTGAGGAAGAAAAATCTAAACCTACCCAACCATCAGAATAATCTCCTGGCGCCTCGATATACTGATAATTGCTCAACTCTCCTGCTGCTCGATCGAAATCATAAATTCTGAGTCCATTTTCTTCCCCGAATATAGCATACTTCGTCCCATCAGGCGAAAAGGCAGAAGCTGAAGAGGAGGCGTTATCATCGGTAAGCTCAAAGCCTTGATCATAGACCTTAGCATCATAAACGCTATCGCCCTCTAGCTGAAAAATAAAATGATTCGGAGTATTTCTTTCTGGGCATACAATCCACCAGGAAGATAAATCCAATGACTTGGTTGCTGCCAATAATCCAATGGAAACATTAGTTTCTAAAAATGTTCCCTTTTCTATTACCGAGCCTAATCCTTCATTTGCCTCCATATCTACAATGCTATATTTAAGCTCAAATGGGGTAATTAAGGAATTCCACGGTACCCAAGTATGGAATACAAAAACATATCTATCATCATTTAAGTTAGGAAGAGATAGCATACTTTGATGAGGCCCCAAGTAACCCAAAGACTCCCCTTCTGAACACCAGTCTTCGTAAATTAAACCAGGATTTAGGGTATCTCCATTATCCATGATATTGGCATCTGCATCAAATAGCTCGCACCCATTCGACCAAAATCGTAGCTTTCCGGCGGCATCAGAATAAGTTGTTGAATAAAATTGCATCTGGTCATTTTTTTCATAAATAGATATAGAGACTGTATCCGCTACAAAGTTGAGAATGTTTCCGTTAGTGTTTTCTTCGTCTGGATAAGAATATTCACCAAAAATCCAATTATAATCATGCTGCTGTGTAGTAGCTGGAAGATATAGACATAGAAAAAAAATAAATATTAGAAGTATTTTATTTTTCATGATGTTGAGTTTATAAGATTAATGAAGATTACCTCTTATAAACTATATCTGGATGGCTATTTATTCCATTAGTCAGAATTAGTTCTCTAAATATAGAAAAAATAATTTCTATTTTGTAGCTTTTGATATATAAATCCATCGATTCATGCTAATCAGTAAACATAGTTTATGACATCCATATCTCTCTTTTCCGAGTGAGGGATCGACAGGGCGCCGACGCAAGGAGGCGGTCTCGAATTTTTCCCGCCTAGCCTAGCTGGGCAGGCATCGAGACGGGAGCGATAGCGCACCCCGAAAGAGCGCGACTCATGCAGCCACTCTTTTTGTGGCGGAATGGGGCACTCCCAAAAACATTCTCAATACTACTTAAATTTCTTTTTCAAAATCGGATAAGCAAACACGACGGTGACGATGAGAAAACATCCTAGATAAAAGCCCGTGTTGAGCTCCTCGTTTTCGTTGAGGATGAGCCAGGCGAGAATGATGCCGTAGACGGGTTCGAGGTTGATGGTGAGGTTGCTGGCAAATGCGGTGAGGTGCTTGAGCGCACGTAGATTGAGAATGTAGGCGAAAGTGGTGCAGACCAGGGCGAGGATAAGAAGGTAAATAAGGTCGTGACCAGTCGGTAAAAATGCAGGTGATACTTCGCTGAAAAAATAAATGAATGGTAAGCAGCAGGTGATGAAAAGCCATGCGGAACCAAGCTCAATGAAGGTGATCGTCATAGGGTCGGCGTCGTCAATATATTTCTTGTTGAGGGTGGAAAAGGTGGCTGCTAGGATGGCTGATACAATACCTAGCAGGACGCCGAATTGCATATCTAGGTCTATGTTATTGACAACTAATATCATACCAGGAACGATGAGTAATCCTAGACCTACTTCCACAGGGCTGATCGCTTTCTTGAGTATCAAAGGCTCCAAAATAGCGGTAAAAAAAGAGGCTGTAGCTAGGGCAATTAATGCTATGGAGGCGTTGCTGTATTTGATGGCGGCGAAAAACGTAATCCAATGTAGTGCCACGAGAATACCGATGCCGAAAAGAATTAACTGAAGGCGTCGGGACATCTTGCTCATCCGTCTGCCAAAACGCAACAAGAGGAGAAGACTGAGGCTAGTAATCAATACTCGCCACCAAACTAAAATACTCGCCGATAGACTGATGAGATCACCTAGTATGGCAGTGAATCCAAATAGGAAAACGGCTAGGTGCAGTTCTAAATATGCCTTGGTGGTTGGCTTCATAAATAATAATAAAAAAGATTAGCTGTGGTGAATATACTATATTCCTACTGTTTTGCTTATTTTGTAAACTCATAAATACAGGCTAAAAAGTGAAGCAATTAGACGTACTACATGTGAGCATGGAATACTATCCAGCGGCGAAGGCTGGTGGATTGGCAGATGTAGTCGGGGCACTCCCGAAATACTTGAATAGGAATAATTTCTTCACTGCCGTTGTCATTCCTAAACACCATACTAAATGGATAGTGAAGCAGGAATGGACTACAGTGCATGAGGGAAAAATAAAGATTAATAATGACAGTCATCCATTTGCTGTACAGCAGATAGAGAATTTTGAGGAAGACCCATTATTCGTGATTGACATCGCTGGTTATTTTGATCGGGAGAGTATCTACATAGATGATCAAACCGGATATGGATATACAGATGACCATATACGCAATGTGATTTTTCAGACAGCGGTACTACAATGGGTGAGTAAACTTCGACATTTTCCTAAGGCAATTCACTGCCATGATCATCATACAGGTCTACTGCCATTCATGATGAACCATTGTATAGATTATGAAAAACTCAGTAAAATACCAACGGTCTTCACTATTCATAATGGCGCGTATCATGGGGCATTTGATTGGAAGCATGAGTATTTGATACCAAGATATGATATGAATGCAAAGGGCTTGCTGGACTGGGGTAATCAGATAAATCCACTTGCTTGCGGAATAAAATGTTGTTGGCAGTTGACTACTGTTTCACCTGGCTATATGGATGAACTGCGTTATGATTCTAATGGCTTAGAGTCGCTTTTTGAGCAAGAGGCTAGCAAATCCTTGGGGGTGATCAATGGCATAGATACTGCCGTATGGAACCCTGCTACCGATGAGCGAATAGATACTGTGATGAAGAAGGATTTGGCTGAATTTAAGCAAGCAAATAAGAAGGCCTTGGCTATTCAATTTGATCTAGATCTCAGCTTGCCATTAGTGACTTTTATAGGGCGGTTGGCTTATGAAAAGGGTGCTCAAATATTGCCAGATTTGTTTTGCAGGTATCTGGATAAAAGTCAGGACCTTATTTTTTTGGTACTAGGAACTGGGAATAAGGACACCGAAAAATTATTGCTAAATGTGCAGAAGATGTATCCCGAAAACATCAAGGTGCAAATAGGTTATGACGAGTCATTGGCTCATCAACTTTATGCTGGATCAGACTTTCTACTGATGCCTAGTAAGGTCGAACCCTGTGGCCTCAATCAAATGTATGCCATGCGATATGGTACTATACCTATAGTGAATAGTGTAGGAGGGCTGCGTGATACTGTGATAGATATTAAGCAACCAGATGGCTATGGTATCTGTTTTCATAAGGCGAATGTATTTAATGCCGATGAGGCGATAAGAAGGGCAGTAGCATGTTTTGAGACAAAAAACGAAATGCTACAGATGCAGAAGAGAGTGACGAAATTAGATTTTTCGTGGAAGCAATCTGCCAAACAATACGTAAAAATATATCAAACTTTGAAATAAAGTTTGCGTTCAATAACAAAACATACACATACATGAAATCAGAAATGGTATGCTTCATTTTAGGCGGTGGCGCAGGTACAAGATTATTTCCATTAACAGATAAACGCTCAAAACCCGCAGTACCGATAGGTGGTAAATATCGACTAATAGATATCCCTGTATCCAATTGTATTAATTCTGGAGTACATAAAATATTTGTGCTTACTCAGTTTAATAGTGCTTCGCTAAATCAGCACATCAAGAACACTTATAACTTTGATATTTTTTCTGAAGGCTTTGTAGACATTTTGGCTGCGGAACAAACAAGAGAAAATAACGAAGGTTGGTTTCGTGGAACTGCGGACGCAGTTCGACAAAGTATGAAGCACTTGAGAAAGTATAACTATAAGAACATTCTCATCTTGAGTGGTGATCAGCTATATCAAATGGATCTTAAAGAGCTGAACACTTACCATAATGATTCAAATGCAGATATCACTATTGCCACTATACCTGTCAAGGAAAAAGATGCAATGGGATTTGGTATTATGAAGGTGAACAAGGCTGGGTTCATCGATAACTTTATTGAAAAACCAAGTAAGTCTGAACTGAAAAATTGGAAGTCTACGGTAAGTACTCAAGCAGCAAAAGATAAGAAGCCATATCTTGCTTCTATGGGTATCTATGTCTTTACTAAGGAGGCGATGGAACGTGTCTTTAACGACTATCCTGATGCAATGGACTTCGGTAAGCAGATTATCCCTGATGCTATCAAGGCGGGAAAAAAAGTAGCTTCCTATTCTTATGAAGGATACTGGGAAGATATTGGTACCATAGGGTCGTTCTTCGATGCCAATATAGCATTGACTGGTAATTTACCCGAGTTTAATCTTCATGATGGAGAAAATATGATTTATACGCACGCGCGGATGTTGCCGCCGACAAAAGTTTTTGGTACCATTATTTCCAAGGCGCTTCTATCCGAAGGTAGCATCATTCACGCTAAGCGTATCGAAAAATCTATTGTTGGTATTCGATCTCGTATTCAGAAAAATACAACCCTTAAAAATGCTATTGTTTTTGGTAATGATAGATATGAATCTTATGAAGAAATAATCGATAAGAAAACTATCAACATGGGTATCGGTAAAAATTGTGTTATTGAAAATGCTATTCTCGATAAAGACTGCTGTATTGCAGATAATGTTAAAATTATAGGTAATAAGAAGCTAAAAGATGACGATACGCAGAGTGACTATATCATTAAGGATGGTATAATTGTTATCCGCAAAGGGGTAACGATTAAGAAGGGTAGAAAGATTGGCTATTTTAAATAGATCTTTTTTTGAGAATTAGTAATATATCAACTTCTTCATAAATTTTGTTTGCTTCTTTATACATGGTTCATGACCCTGTGCTTTAGTAGGGATATTCGTAAGATGATTAAACTGTAGAACCAAAGGGAGTTAATCAAAATTTAAGGGTTTGGATTACTCCATTTTTCTAAATTTTTCGCTAAAAACTGGGTAATTCTTGT
>ENA-ORXM01000697-ORXM01000697.1-marine-metagenome-genome-assembly--contig:-NODE-697-length-54741-cov-16.551149_pt1 | contig 54741 bp, 40 predicted proteins | sample MGYA00237867_ERZ511480 | MGnify/ENA primary metagenome ERZ511480 (study PRJEB26309, sample SAMN06266103) | marine metagenome | isolation source: Algal blade | place: United Kingdom:Sidmouth, United...
TTTAAACACCTAATTTCTGGTAGCCGGTTAGCTGGGTTTCAAGCTTTGTAAACCCGCACGGTGTTTAGCCAAGCGTTGTTATTGCTTTCGATGTCTGTAAAGTCTTCTTTTTCCCCATTAGCAAATTCTTTTTGCCATACTACATCACCATTTTTGTCAATTTTCATCAACAATCCATTGTATTTGGTGTAAGCCCTGTTTTTGTAAATTACACCGGCTGTGTAAAAATAGCCGTCTGTATGTAGATGGGCAGTGTAAGATGCAATCCCGTAAAAAGAGTTGTATAGTTGAAAGTCGACTACTTTTTTTTGTACTAAATTATATTGTAGTAAAAAGGGGGCTACATCCAAATTTACATCTTGTGCGTTCCCAAATACAAACAATAGGCTATCTGATATTAAAAATTTTCTTTCACCACCACCTAAATAATAATTCAAAGAATCAGTTTCATCTTTGTAAAAATCGGTCCATAATAAAATGCCTTTTTCATCTATATGCCTGATTAAAATACCATTAATTAGAACTGTCTGTTCAGCATAAATGTTGCTTAACACCAAAAACCCGTTTTTATAATGAAGTATTTCGCTTGCAAATTCATTAATGCCTTTATGGTTATAGATGTTATTAGTGATGTTTTGACAAAAAATTCTACTGGTGCCAAATAGCACCAATAGAATTAATATAATTTTTTTTATCATTTATCTGATAATTAATAGTTTCGCTCTGCTTTGGTTGTTGTTGTTTTCATCGCTTACATTTAGTATTTAGAACTCTTGAACTCAAGCCCCAAATTAATACTTCCAACACTTATCCTTATAAAAAAAATACAATTTATTTTCGCAAAGCAGCTTCCCATCAGTCATTCTGAGATTTATGGAGCTTGCGGAATAAATGCTCAGAATCTCTCTAACGGTAAGTAAAATGCTGTTTTAATAAAAGGCAGATTCTGAACCTCTAATTTCCGTAAACTCCAATTTGATTTCAGAATGACGTGTTTTTTAAAGGCATTTTTGTTTTATTACTGTTTTACTAATTTTTTAACACCCAATAATTCATCTTCATCATACACTTGCATAAAATAAATGCCGGCGGGCCAGTTTTGGGTGTTGAGGCTTAATTGATGGTTTATGTTTTGGGTAGCAATTAATTGGCCTGCGGTATTGTAAAATTTTAGTTGGAAGGGTTTGCTGTTATTAGTTTGTAGTTTTAGGTTACTGCTGAAGGGATTGCCCAGTATTTCTACAATGTTTGAGTTTTGAAATTGCGGCTCAATAATGCTAACTATTGTATCGGCTGCAAAGTAATCATCTAAAGTATAGTAACAAGTTTCTTGCACGCTACCACAGCCGAGGCTGTCGGTGCGGAAAAGCCAGAGGTTTTGGTTACCCACTCCATCAGATACTCCGGATAAAGTGCCCATAAACAAGAGATCACCATTTGGTAAAGCGGTAACATCATCTATATAGTGCGTAAAATAGGGGTCATAAACAAAACGCTGCTCCCAGTTTAAATGACCATCTAAACTCCAACTGGTGGCATAAGCCCAAATTCTGTTATTGGTAATTCTATGAACTCTGAAATTGCCGGTAATTATAATTTGGTTATTCAGTATTGTCATTTTGCGAGAGTGTAAATCATATTTACTAGAGCTAGGAATTAAAGTATCCCAAACAACATTGAAATTATTATCCATTTTGCTTAAATAAGTAGTTTCTTCATCTACTAAATTTTCTTCTGAATTGGTGGTGAAATAAATTGCCTCATCAAAAATTTCAAAACGGGTTACACCGTTTGAACCAAACTCAAATAACTTTTTTAACTCTAGTATACTACCGCCAGTATCTATTTTTGAAATGTAAACATCGAAATTTTTATTTGTTTCGTTTGTTCTGCCACTGCAAATTAAATTATTGTTATGGCTTTCCATATCAGTTATATCACTATTCTCTCCATAGTTGTATTCTTTTTCCCATATAACATTTCCAGCCTCATCCATCTTCATTAAAAACATATTATATTTGGTATATTGTCTATTTTTATAAATTACTCCTGCTATATAAAAATGACCATCAGTATGCAAATGAGCGGTGTAAGCGTGACTCCCATAAAAGGAATTATAAATTTGAAAGTCAATCACTTCTTTTTGCCTTAGATTATATTTTAAAAAGAAAGGAGCTGTATCAGCGTTTATGTTCGCAACATTTGCAAACACATACAATAAACTGTCTTCAACTAAAAATAAATTTTCGTTACCACCCAAGTAGTAACCTAATGAATCGGTTTCATCTCTATAAAACTCTTGCCAGGCTATATTGCCTTTTTCTCTGATGTGTCTTATTATAATACCAGTTTGGGTTGCTGTCTGTTCAACCTTAATATTACTCAAAACCAAAAAGCCATCTTTGTATGGTAGTAGACCGCTTGCAAACTCACCTTTGTTTTTATAGTTATAAATATTATTGGTAATGGTTTGGCAAAAAATTCTATTGGTGCCGAGAGACACCAATAGAATTAGTATAATTTTTTTTATCATTTACCTGATAATTAACAGTTTTGCTCTACCCTGTTTATTGTTATTTTCATCAGTTACATTTATAATGTAAGCTCCTTCTTCTAAATCCATAATTGAAAGTTTTAATATCTTTTGGTAAGGTAAGTCTATTTTTTTGATAAATTTACCTGCATGATCGAATATATTAATTTTGATTATAGCGGCAGTATCATATATATCTCCTAAGTTTATATTTACAACTTCACTTGAAGGGTTTGGCCACAAATCCAACATATTTGATATATCATTTCCAATTGTATTTATTGTTGCGGTTGACTTCTTTAAATTTTCGTCTGGTATTTTGGGTATATCAATTGGCAAACTACTTTCATTATAAATTGCTAAAGCATTTCTGGCTAATATACCTTCTATGTTTAAATCACCTTCTATTTCTTTCAACAGTGAAATTTCATCTGGCCTTAATTCGTTTAAATTTCTTTTTTCCTCTTTTAACCTAATTTTCAATTCTTCTAACAAAATATAGTTAACATTGTTGACATCACTTTTAAAATCACTTAATATATTTTTGGCATATTGGTTTTGACCGGTTTCTATACAGTATTCAATTGCCTTTTTACTAAACCATTTTTTATTTTCTACTGTATTTTTTGATAAAGTTACTAAAGCCTCAGCTATATATTGTTTAATGTCGCTGCCACTTCGGCAAGGTATACCTCCACCACCAATATCTGGGCCAACTAAAATAGGACCTTGCCATAAAATTTTCTGTGCTCTGGTGTTTCTTTTTACTTCGAATTCTTTTTCTAAACGCAAAGAAAGACCATTTGTTTGATCTAGCAATTGCTGAAACTGCTTGCTGTATTGCCGTTTTAAAAAATTAGCAGTAAAAACAGGTAAAGCACTTAAATGGTCTTGTATTACTGATTTAACTTCTGTTTCTAGTGGTGCATTATCAATTAATATATTTAAAATGTCAACCGGAGGAAGGCTGCCCAATTTTTGAGCTACCGCTTTTAACTCGTTATTAGATAAGTAAACATCATATTGCTCAATTATGCTTTTAATTTTGCTGATATCTGTAGCAGCTTCAATAAAAGCACTTTCCTCTTTACGATTATACTTGGTTAATAAAGCTTTATCTTGCTCAATATATTTGTTAAGTTCTAATGCTTTATCCAAATTCTTACCAACTCTTGCACAATCACAGCAAACATTTTCGCTATGAGGATCATTTTCATCAGTTTCAACTACTTCATTAGTAAAGTCACAGGTTTTAGTACCAAAACTGCAAGAATTATTAGGAATCATAATATTTCCGGGTAGGTTGCCACTAGGCCTTTCACCAGGATAATAATTGTATTGAAAATTACCATGAAATGAGCTGGCAAATTGTGTATGGGCAGTACTTAAAATATTACCGGTTGGGTAGGTTTCCGGTTGATCAGAAATTCGGTCTTCAATTGGTAAACAGCTACCTTGGATTGGATCAATAACATCATCGGTAGCACCTGTATTACCCATTGTAAAAATGCCTGTTGCAGAGTTACCAAAAAAAGTGTTGCACAATATTTGTGCACTTGGGTTAGTAAAATGCGCAAAAATATCTGCAGTTTGCTGAGATAGAAAATCGTTGTTTTGTATATAATTAGTTGTATTATCATCGCTATTTTCTATACGAACTGAACTAAGTAAGATTGAATTTGAAAATCCACCTGTAAAATCATTATTTGATATAATGTAGTCTGAACAACCATCTAAAAAAACAGCAACATAAGCACTATAATCCTGTCTTTCTAAAGGCACATCAAACACATTCTCGTTAGTTATATGAATGGCAAAGTCTGATGTTTCACCATCATAAGTTTCAATATCCGAAACATCTTGGTTGTACCCGCTTATATGTACACTTGCATCGTTGCCACTAAAAGTATTGTTACTTATAAAGATTTGTTTGGCTTGGTCAGTCATACTTGATCCTATTGCTTCTATACCTTTATCGAAGTTTTTAACTTCACTATCCATCAACGCAAAAGTGGATTCTTCAACCCTCATTGCTAATTTACCAGATATTTTAGTCGCTTGATTATCAAAAGTGGATAGACTAATTCTAACACCCGAAACCTCTTTTAAAAATACCTGGAAGTCAGGATCGTGATTATATTGTCCACTGAGTGGATTCGGATTATGTGTAAAATTGGCACTGTGAAATGCATCGTCTATAGTAAAACGGGCATTGTTAATTTTTGAAGCCGTTGTTGCAGTTATATCATCTCCACCAAACAATACCACACCACAAATATTATTGTAAAATTCCGCATTTTCAATTATTACAATACCGTGTCTATTACTATGGTCGGGGCCTTGGTTATCCGTTCCATAATTATCTACCTTCATGGTTTTTACGGCATTATTTGCATTTTCTATAATTGAATTATTTTTTATAATTACCACGCCATGATCTGGATAATTTCCATTTTCGACTACAGTTGCCGGATGTGGTACGCTTGAATCGCCATGAACTTGTATACCTTCCCAAAATATTTGATCGCAAACTGTGGTTAAGATAGCTCCATCAATAATTAGTTTGGCTCCTTTTTCTACTTCTATTCTGGCATTTTCTGTAAATTCAATAGTACAATTGCTAATAGTAAAAGTATCGTTTTGTTTTACTGTGATTTCAGAAAGCACCATATCAGAATTTATGCTAGATGTTGTAGAGCTCGAAATTACAGTACCAGAATTGGGGTCTTTTGAGTTTGTAATTGAAATTTCAGCTACAGATACGTTATTTGTTTCATCACTTTCCCTAATTTTGTTTTCTGGATCAACTTCTGTAACTAAAAAATATGTACCATTACATCCATTCCCAAATTCTAAGCTTTGCCCATCTAAGTCTCTGTTATATGTATCAAAATTTCCTGCACTAATACCTCCAAATAAACTTGAAGAAATAACTTCTGCTTCGGTTACATGATAATCTTGCGAATAAAAACAATCAAAACCAACATCATTTGTGCTTGCTAAATTACAATTAGGTGCATTTAACATCCCTCCAAAATTTTGATTTGCAATGGTGGCTCGATTAGAGGTTGTCATTCCACTTACATTTTCAGTTAAACATAAATCTAGATGATTAGTACAATTCTTAATAATATAAGCTCCTGCTTGGGATACTACGACAAAGTCAACTAATGCGAAACCTGTTTTTTCGCCTCGAACTACTACAGGCCAATTTGCAAAATTTTGTCTATTATTAGCATCACCTATTCTTAAAGAAGTGATTGCCCAATTAGCCCAATGTAAATGGTCATGATTACCATGTGTAAATTCAGTATATCCAGCTGGTTCACGTATGTAATCACCACCCATTCTATAAATAATCTGATCAACTAATGGATAAGCAAGACCTGCGCTTCCCTCACAAACAAAATCATCATTAGAACCTCCACCTGCAAACTCATATGCTGCGCTTACTGCATCATTAAGATTTGCTGATGGTTCTCCACAAAAAGTTAAGCCATTAAATTTCATTTCTAGTGGTCCTTCCCCAATATTGGCTACTGTTGTTCTAAATTTTATATCTGGATAGTCAAATTCGTAATTGTCTTGTGTATCAAGGAACGACGGACTTAGATCTGGCAACAATTCACAAGGAGTAGCATTACTATTAGTGCAAGTACAATTGCCAGCAACTCCAAAATCATCACTACCGACATTCCGAACATAACAGAGGCCTTGCCCATTACTGGTCTCTGTTATTAGCATAATTGAAGTAACTATCAGTAATTTTTTAATAAATTTTAAGTAGTAGGTTGCTGTAGGTTGCTGTAGGTTGCTGTAGGTTGCTGTAGGTTGCTGTAGGTTGCTGTAGGTTGCTGTAGGTTGCAAATTAGTAATGTTTTGTTTTGAATTTGTGAAATTCATTTTAAAAATTTAAAGGGTTAAAAAATGTTCTGTCAGTATCTGCTGCTTTTTAACTGGCGTTATAAAATTTTGTGTAGGCTAAATTATGTAAGCTAAACGCTTGGTTTTCCTTCTATTATTTTAGTAAGGTTTCTGTTTTTATTTAGTGTTGGCACGTAATTTCATAAGGGGTTAAACATTATCTTATGGCAAGGTAAATTATTATTTACACATTTTCAAAACATTAACATTTTGCGGTGCTAAAAACTAGGTGCAAAACAATTAACTATTTCTTATCAGAACCATTCAAAAAAGAACTCTGACAAATTAGATTCATCTTATCACTTATTGCTGCTTTATCGCCTTTTTTAAGTTTTGGTACGAAATACTTCCAACGTTTGCTTTTAGTAATCTTTGATAAATTCAGAAACCTGCCATGCATTATCTCAAAATACTATAACTTGCCATATAATGTAACTGAAATTATTGTATGAACAGCATTGAATTACTGAAACGTATTGTAATTGACCCGGAAATTTGCCACGGTAAACCTATTGTAAGAGGGTTGAGGTATCCAGTTCAAAACATTTTGGAATTGTTGGCATCTGGTATGAGTAATGCTGAAATTTTGGAAGACTATGAAGATTTGGAACAAGAAGATTTATATGCCTGTTTATTGTTTGCCGCACGTTTAGCCGAAACAAAAAGCGTCAGTAAATTGGTTACTTCATAATTATAGTATTGTGATTATTGAATTTGGGCTAATTTCAATTACAGTCTTTTGGTTAATCTTGGGTCTATTGGAAAAGTTTGTTTTTGAATAATTTTTACTTTCTTATAATGTGGATGACTACAATTAAGGATAAAGTTAGAAGCCGTAGGTACAATTACACTCGGCACTTTTAAAGCAATTGTGGAGTTGCCTTTTACCCAATCATCACCTATTTCAGCCAGCACTTCTGGTGCAGGATGTTTATACCAATTATCAGGCAATTTTGAAGCAGCAATACTTTCAATTGAATTATCTGGTATTTGCAAAGTTAGTAGCATTAAATTGGGTGCGAAGTTAGCTGGTAAGTGAACCACAGTTTCTAACAAAGCAATCTCCACACTTTCACCGCAATACAAAACAGGTGTTCCAATTTTATTCCAACGACCACCATTTAGTGATGCACCTTTGCCTGATAAGTCATCTGCATATTTCTTATTTGCTATTCGGAATACATCCATTTTTCAAAGTAAAAGCAATTCCATGACTGTATATTTTTATAATATGAATAGAGTATTTCAAGTAGTTGATAATCAATCATTTATCACATTGGAAATATGGCATGAAATTCACAGAATTTATGATTGAATGTTATTTTTTGTTAATGAAAAATACTGATATAATATACTTATAATAATTTAATTATTATTTGTTAATGCAAACTTACAACTGCCCGTTGAACTTTGCCAGAAGATTGACAATCAATTGTTTATACATTTATATACTAGATTTTAGCTTTCAACACTTAGTGATTGCATGTACCGTAAAAGAGTATATTATTTTGGATTTAAACCTTTCATTAGAACCTGCAATGGGAATAAAATTTCCAAAAAGGAAAAATGATAGGGAGACTATTTAGTCTCTTTAAAAAAAACTCACAACATCCTAAAAATCAGGTAATTATATTGAAAATTAGTTTTTAATCTTCTTTAAATATCCGTATTTTTATTCTGAAAACGACCACTTTAGGCTAAATGCGGACTGCACTCAAGTCCGCTTACTTTAAAACCTACTTACTATTAAAAAATAATTCTAAATAAAGATTATTTTTTAATAATCAAAAAATAATCTGTTTATTTGACAGAGTATCATAACGGTCTAACTATAAACCCCATATTCAATCCTACCCAAAATCGTTTTTACCTTTTCAATACCACCAGGTATGCTAATTAAATTAATTGGTAATAGTTCTCCCAAGGCAGTATTTGGTAAGTTTAGCCATTTAAAGAAATTAAGCTCATTTTCAAAAACCTCAATTCCGTATAAAAACAAATGGGTTAGCTCAAAAAGTTGCACGGCTATATTACGGTCTAATTTTTTGTTGACTTTTATCCAACGATAAATGCTCGCTTCGGAAGTGTTGAGCATTTCTGCTACTTCAATAATAGAAAGGTTGAAACGTTTTCTAAAATTATCAATAGTTTGTGCAGCAATTTTTTTGTTAGCGAGATGAATAAAATCAAATGAATTATCAATTGAGCCTTTCACATACTTTTTACCTAATATTTCTTTAATATCAGAAAAACGGTTAGAAACAATGTCAGCCTTTTTTGTCAATTGAGATTATTTATTCTTATTTGATAACTCAAATATAAGCTAATTTATATCGAAAATCAAATGGGAAATGACTTCTCCTTCAAAACCGTTTGAAAAGGAATCAGAGAAATTAGGCTATAAAAAATGCTGTTTTATCAATTATTATTCGTGCTACGACTGAAAGGTAAACAAACAAGTAGTGGCACAATTTACAGCTCCATTATCACCTTTTCAACACTTATTAGCAACAGACAATAAAACAAAAAAACTATTAAATTATTCAACTCCAAATCTACAAAACACATTAGGGCAAAGCACCATCTTAAAACAAAAAAAATTTCTATTTTGAAAAACCAATGCAGCTAAGTAAATTCGCCACTATGGACTTTTCAAATAAACGGATATTACTGAAACTAAGTGGCGAATCGCTTATGGGCAGTCAACAATATGGTATTGACCCAGAAGCTGCCAAAAGTTATGCCAATGAAATACAAACCGTTGTTGAAGAAAATTTTCAAGTGGCTATTGTAATTGGAGGCGGTAATATTTTTAGAGGTCTAAATGCTGAAAAAAGTGGTATTGACAGAGTGCAGGGCGATTATATGGGCATGTTGGCAACTGTTATTAATGGAATGGCTTTACAAAATGCTATTGAACAGTTAGGTATTCAAACCCGCTTAATGAGTGCTATTGAAATGAATAAAATTTCGGAACCTTATATTAGGCGGAAAGCAATACGGCATTTAGAAAAAGGAAGAGTAGTAATTTTTGGAGCCGGTACAGGTAATCCGTATTTTACTACAGATACAGCAGCGGCATTGAGAGCAATAGAAATAAACGCTTGCGTAATTTTGAAAGGTACTAGGGTAGATGGGATATATTCTGCAGATCCAGAATTAGACCCAACTGCAGTAAAATATGAGGAAATTACTTACAGAACCGCCTTGGATAAAAATTTAAGGGTGATGGATTCTACTGCCTTTACTATGTGTGAAGAAAACAAGTTACCCATAATAGTTTTTGATATTAATGAACACGGCAACTTACTCAAAATTGTAAAAGGAGAAAAAATAGGTACTTTAGTGCAATAAAATAAGGTAAATTATGACAGAAGAAGTGCAATTGGTTTTCGATGTATTAGAAGAAAGCCTTAAAAAATCATTCGATCATTTGGTAGATGCGCTGTCTAAAATAAGAACAGGCAAAGCAACTCCGGCAATGTTTAACAGTGTTTATGCCGAATATTACGGTTCAAAAACACAACTAAGTCAAATGGCTAGTATTAACAATATGGATGCCAAAACCATAGTGATAAAACCTTTTGATAAAAGTGCATTAGAAGCAATTGAAAAAGGTATTTTTTCGGCCAACCTTGGGGTTACCCCTCAAAATGATGGAGAAACTATTTTAATTAGTATTCCACCATTAACAGAAGAGCGAAGAAAAGAATACGTAAAAAAAGCAAAAGCTGAAGGAGAAGAGACTAAAGTTGGTATTCGAAATGCTAGGCGCGATGCTTTAGACGAAATTAAAAAATTGGAGAAAGACGATATTACAGAAGATTTAGCCAAACAAGCCAGCGAGAAGGCAGATGAAATGGCTAAAAGTTATGGTGCTAAAGTAGATAAACTTATTAAAGCCAAAGAAGACGAAATTATGACGATTTAATATGCTCATTTTCTTCACATCAAAACTCCTATAAAAATGAGTCTTTCCAAAACATTTGGTAGTGCAGTTTTTGGTATTAATGCAACCACAATTGAAATTGAAGTTGACATAAGTAAAGGTAATAAGTACTTTTTGGTAGGCCTGCCCGATGCTGCGGTTAAAGAAGGTTACGAGCGGGTACAAGCTGCTTTAGTAAATAATGGTTACCGAATGCCTCGCATTAAAATTGTGGTTAACATGGCACCGGCCGATATTAGAAAAGAAGGCTCTTCGTACGATTTACCCATTGCTATTGGCATAATGGCAGCATCTAAACAAATAAGTTGCGAAAATTTAACCGACTATTTAATAATGGGAGAGTTGGCTTTGGATGGCGCTATTCGCCCAATTAAAGGTGGTTTGCCCATTGCTATACAAGCTCGTAAAGAAAACTTTAAAGGCATATTTATACCTAAACAAAATGCAAGGGAAGCTGCCATTGTTAGTGATTTAAATGTTTACGGAGTTGAACATATTAGCGAGGTAGTCGATTTTTTAAATGATGTAAAAAAGATAAAACCAACTAAGGTAGATACCCGAGAAGAATTTGAATACAACATACAACAAAGCTTAGTTGATTTTGCCGATGTAAAAGGTCAATATAATATTAAACGTTCTTTAGAAATTGCTGCAGCCGGTGGCCACAATGTAATTTTAATTGGCCCGCCTGGGGCAGGTAAAACCATGTTGGCGAAACGCTTACCAACTATTTTACCTCCAATGAATTTGCATGAAGCTTTAGAAACCACCAAAATTCATTCGGTAGCCGGTAAGCTAAGTGTTTCTAGTTCTTTAATTGCTAATCGTCAGTTTAGGTCGCCACATCATACTATTTCAGATGTTGCTTTGGTAGGTGGCGGCAACCATCCGCAGCCCGGCGAAATTTCGTTAGCCCATAATGGGGTTTTGTTTTTAGATGAGTTGCCAGAGTTTAAACGTACCGTGCTTGAAGTGCTGCGTCAACCTATGGAAGAGCGGTGCATAACTATTTCGAGGGCAAAATTTACGGTAAATTATCCGGCCAGTTTTATGTTGGTTGCCAGTATGAACCCCTGCCCTTGTGGTTATTTTAATCACCCCGAAAAAGAATGTGTTTGTGCGCCTGGCGTGGTACAAAAATATTTAAACAAAATTAGTGGTCCTTTATTAGATCGAATTGATTTACACGTAGAAGTAATTCCTATTTCGTTTGATGAGCTGAGTTCTACCTCACGATCGGAGCCAAGTGATGTTATAAGAGAACGAGTAATTGTAGCTCGAAATGTACAAGAAGCTCGTTTTAAAGAAACCCCCAACCTTTTTAGTAATGCGCAAATGCCTGGCAATATCGTTCGTAAAGTTTGTGTAATAAACCAAGCTGGTAAAACTTTATTAAAGGCAGCCATGGAAAAATTGGGACTTTCTGCCCGTGCTTATGATCGCATTTTAAAAGTAAGTCGCACCATAGCAGATTTAGCTGGTAGCGATACTATTTTGGTAGAACATTTAGCAGAAGCCATTAATTTTAGAAGCTTAGATAGGGAAAGTTGGGCGGCCTAAGCATTGATAAACGTATTGCAAATAGTGGTACTTAGTGAATTTCGATTTAACCCTGCGACCTAAGTACATGACAAAAATTGAGCAATTCCAATAACATCTTTATTTTGTAAATTTAGAAATACGTTAGCTAGGAAGGATAGCCCAAATTTGAAAATACTTTTTGCTTTTCTGCCATGCTTTTTTATATTAATTGGTTTTATTTTATGAAGATGTATGCCGACTTTATAGCACCAAACAAAGGCTATCATTACCAGCAACACTAATTTTTCTATTCTTTTAATATCTTTAAGGTGAGTCTTCTCTATATCGAATCCGCTAGATTTCATAGCTCTAAAGCAGGTCTCTATTTGCCAACGTTGCTTATAATCCTGTAGTCCATTTTCGGGTTTGTTGAAGGAGGCAATAATGAGAAAATTTTGTTGACCATTGCGCTTAACTAATTTACAGCCAGAGAGCTAACAAAGCACTCTTTTAATATACACTAGCTTCTGATCATAAATAAATTCATCAACTTTATATAATATCTGATTTTGTTGTTGTTAAGATATTGAAGCCACTTTTCACCTACAAACACTCTGTCTGCTACCAAAAAATCTATCACTTGTTTACCAAACAGTTTAATAAATCGATTAATCAAATCAATACGTTTTTTAGTATTGGAGTTTCCCCCTTTGTTTAATATTGTAAATAATAGAGGAAAGGCGACTCCTTTATAAACAATGCCAAGCATAAAAATAATAATGTCGGTTTGTCCAAACTTCTAAAAAGGGAAGATTTTGTGTTGGCTTTGGTATCAAAAGCATTGGCGAGTTTGCTACAAGTAACGGTTTGTACTTTGCAAAGTGCAATTACAAAATGGACTATCAGCTTTAGGCGCGCCAAATTTACGATTCCTTTAAAATGATGATTGAGAATTGAAGTTAATTGACTATTTTTAGTGTCAGCATTGGTTTTCATCATTAGAAAAATTTGTAGAATTATTCTTCTATTATACTGAAAATCAATATTTTAACAAAATTACACCATGTCTAATTTACTGAAATTTAATTGATTATATTTTTGTCTTGTATTAAGTATAAAATCATTAATCACAACTCAACCAGAGGCTTTCAATTTTCTATGGTTGATGCTATTATAATTACAACTGCTAATCTAAAAAGTTTTCAAATTATTGAACCCAACCGCAAAACTGAAATCTCAAACTATAAAAAGTAGGTAACCAAAATTCTATTTGGCCATAAAAAATCACTCGACAAATATTCATACAAAAAAAACTCTTAAAGATTATTTAGAAGACATTACCGCTAAAAAACAATTTCATCAATGGTATGCCCAAAAAATCATTAATCCAAAAAATTGTTTTCGTAAAAATGTTGCAATCTTTTAGGTGCTATAAGTTCCGTTATATTGTTACTTTTTTTTGTAAAAAATCAACTACAAATAAAGCATTTAACTGCATTTTGTTTTTGGTTCGCTATTTGTATGTAGTACCTTGTATTTTCAAATCCACGCTTTTACCTTTTATTTTATAACAATTAATATTAAATGTGTAAACAAGCTATATCATCAAATGTTCCTCAAAGTGCAGAACTAAATGGTTTTTTTAAAACTGTTTTATGGATTTGTACCATTGGTTCATTAATCTCCTTTCTACCTCATTTTATCAACCCTGTTCCAACAGAAATGTTTATATCAACTGTAGCACTAATAATATGTGTGGTTGGATTTTTATTATTTGCCAAACGTCATCAATTTGCCTATCATTTAATGTTAATTAGCACTTGTGGGCTTTATTTTTATATAACCGTTGTGGAAGGCAATGTTTACATAACAGTAATGCTGTTTTTTCCATTCGCCATCATTTACACATTTGCTTTCTTCAATTCACTTATTACAAAAATCGCTTATCTAATCGCTTTTATACTTTGCCAAATTACAACGGTTTACTACCTGTTGGGCGGTAATGCTGCTGGGCTATCTTTTCAAAGTATGTTAGAAATTATAAATATATTTATAATAAATACACTAACTTTTTTGCTGTGCTATTTTTTTTTGAAAAATTTATATCGCCACAAACAATCATTAAAAAAAGCAACTTATTTTAATAATGAACAAAGGGTTTTAATGCAGCAACAAAACGAGCAATTAAGAGCCTACATTAACAGCAATATTAAACTTGGCAGTTATGCACAATTGGCGGCACACGAGCTAAAGTCACCATTAAGTTTAATAAAAGGGTTTTCTCAATTATTAACCATCAAATTAAAAAATAATACAGATGATACAAAAAAAATTGTAGGTTTTATTGCTTCCAACATTGATACAATGACCCAGCTTATTGATGATTTTCAAGACTTAGGTAGCATTGGCAAAAAAGATATTGAACCCACCCAAATAAATTTACACACCTTAATAAATGAAGTTAAAACACTTAAACAAAAAAGCATCATACAACAAAAAGCACAACTAATTTTTGATGGCAATATTGAAACCATAAAAGGTGATGTTGGTTTGTTACTACAGTTGTTTTTAAACCTAATAAGCAATGCGCTTAAGTTTGTTAAAGCTGATAAAAAACCCATTATACAAATTGAAACTTTTACCTATGAGGGCTATTGTACCATAAAAATAAAAGATAACGGCATTGGTATTGAACCAAAAAATAGAGCTGTGGTTTTCCGTATTTTTAAACGTTTACACAAAGTTACTGTCTACCAAGGTTCTGGTATTGGCCTTTCTATATGCAAAAAAATTGTTGAGCTGCATTATGGCACCATTTGGATTGAAGATAGTGAGCTTGGCGGAAGTTGTTTTACCATAAGGCTTCCCGTTTAAAAAAAATTGAAGCGAAACATTTTCACAAACACAAACTTATTTACGCAGCTCAATCTTTTCATTAACCAATTGTCCCACTTTTTTACCTTGCTCAACACCGTAAGTTATGGCAGGCATATAATGTATGCCGCCGTATAAGCGACTAATGGCTGCTTCTTCGCTGGCTTGTTTAAAAGAAGTAAAGTTACGTTTAGGTAAACCATATTTCACTTCAACATCATCTACAAAGGCAAAGCTATTACCAAACAAATTGGTGAGTGTAATTGCTGCTGCGGTAGAAATTACACTATGCCCGCTGGTATATTCTGGAAAGGGCGGGGTTTGCAAAATGGGTGTCCAATCGGCATCAATATGTTCATTAATTACGGTTTCGGGGCGTATCAATTGACTGCGGTATTTCTCATCCCAACAACTAATAAAGGCATCAAACAAAGCAATGGAAACCAGTGCGTGCGCTTCTACAGTTTTCATTAAATTTGCAGAGGCGGTTTTACAAGCAATATTGGTAATGCCCATCCAATGTCCGCCAGGTGTAATTTTTTTGGTAGCAAACATTACGTGACCAGTTTGGTTCATTACATAAGGGTTACAATCCCAAAATCGGGCAATATCTTCTTCCTCTTGTTTTGCATTTTTTACGGCTTCGTAAACTTGCAGGGTTTGCTTATAAAACAGACTTTTGTTATTTAAACTAAATGGCGGTGGAGGTGGTGGCGTAAATTGTGCTGCACTTGTCAAAACCATTGGTCTAATTTCATTCCAACTGGGTTCAATACTTTCCATATAAGCTGGTGGAGTGGGTTGCCATTTGCCTTTATTGCCTGTAACAGAAAACTTTGATGCCGAGCGGGTTTGGCTATAGTTGTCGGTATTTGCCCATTCTAAAATATGCTGTGCTACTGCTTTGCCATATCCTTCAGATTTCTTTTTTACATCTTTCGGAATACCAATGGTATCTAAATTTTCAAACAGTTGTGCTTCGTATGCCAACATTTTATCTTCACTAAAAATTAATTGCTTTGCTACTTGTTGAAAAGCAATTATGCTTGCCAACGGGTAACAATAACCTTTACTTTCTACTGGCTTAAACACTGGTGATAAACCATTTAATTGACCTGCAAAACTTTTTTGATTTGGATGTGCTGGCAACAAGGCTTCGTAAGCAGCTATGCAAGGGTACACATATACTCTACTGGCTACTGGTGGCGAAAAAATATCGTGAACAATAATATCGGTTAGCATGTTTAAGCTTTGGCTAAAATATGCTGGGTTGGCAGCATCAACATTATAATTTGGGTTAGATGGCTTACAGGCGCAAAAGCTCATAACCGAAAAAATAGCTATTGTTAGTTGTAATGATAATTTCATTTGATGCTCAAAAATACAATATTGGTTTATAGAAATGTTATTTCTACATTGTATAAATTGAAATAGCATTATGATTTTAGATAGTACATCAAATATTAAGAATTATATGGCAACACATTTGTAGATAACTTTTCAATTTTTAAACTTATTTTGCATAAAATAAAGTTTAAGATAAATCATTTAATGAAAAAATTTATATTTTCCGGTCACGAATCATTTCACTGTAAACCACTTTGGTTAAAAAAGGGCTTTGATTTCAAATATAAGGGTCGAAATTTTAATGATCCGAATGCTGTAGTTGAGTTAGGGGTTGGTAAAAATATGGTCGCTTCTATTCGCTTTTGGTTATATGCTTTTAATATCTTAAATATCACAGACGAGCTAACTGCACTTGGGCTTCAACTGTTTGCCGATGATGGTTGGGATCCCTATTTAGAAGATGAGGGTACTTTATGGCTGCTACATTATTTATTGGTTTCAACGGAATATGCGGCTACGCCCCACGTTATTTTTAATCGCCTTCGGAAATTAAATCCTGAGTTTAGTCAACCACAATTTAATAAGTTTGCAAAACGGGAACATCAACAGAGTAGTGATAATACTATTAATAGAGACTTTCAGGTTTTTGAGAGAACCTATTTACATAAAAACTCAAATGAAGTAGAAGAGAATACCAATAGTTTATTAGCCGATTTGAAAATTTTAGAAAAAGTACCCAAAAGAGGAGCAGATACACATCAATATTTCACTATAAAATTATCAGAAAGAAAAAATTTGCCCATCGCCATTTTACTATATTGTATTTTGGTGAGCAACCCAAATACAGAATCTATTAATTTTGAGGATTTGTTGTTGCACAAAAATAGCATCGGTAATATTTTTGCTTTAAGCAGAGATGGCTTGTACAAAAAGTTAGAAGAAATTATAGAGTCAAAAATAATTAAAGCTACTTTTACAGATACCGCCGGTATTAAAGTTTTTCAAATAAAACAAACTATCAAAAACCCATTTGACATTCTAAAACAATACTATGAAAGTTAAGTTTGCGCCTTCGGTCAATATAATTCGCGATGCAGATATTGATTTAAACTTTATTGCTACGGCCAATACAACAGTCATAGCCAATAATATTTTTGAAGATTACCAATCTGGTATTCATGCATTTAGTTTGGTGGGTTCTTATGGCACTGGTAAGTCGGCATTTCTGTGGGCTTTATCTAACGAAATAAAAGGGGATAAAAATTATTTCAAATCTGGGTTTTCTAAAGGTTTTAAAACAGTTAGAATTGAAAACATTATAGGCGAACCTCAATCTTTAAAACAGTTTTTTTTAGATCGGTATAACTTAAAGCCATCAACCAAAAACAGTATTTTATTTGATAAGATATATCAAGATTTTGAATCATTAGGTAAACAAGGTTTGTTGGTTTTTATGGTTGATGAGTTTGGGAAATTTTTGGAATATGCAGCTGCTAATAACCCTAAAGAAGAACTGTATTTTATTCAGCAATTTGTTGAGTTTATTAATAAGCCCAATCGCAATATCTTATTTATATCTACACTTCATCAAGGCTTTGATAGTTATGCGTATGGCTTAAATGCTTTACAACGTAACGAGTGGACAAAAGTAAAAGGTAGATTAAAAGAAATTGCGTTTAATGAACCTATTGAACAATTGCTTTATTTCGCTGCACAAAAATTAAGCAAGGCCAATAAAAAGAAATTAACTAACAGCACCGCCAACTTAATATTAAAACATCATTTATTTAATGGTGATAAAAAAGAGTTGCTCCAACTAGAACAACAATTATATCCTTTAGAAAGCATTGCTGCATTTGTGCTCACTTCTGCTATGCAACGCTACGGACAAAATGAAAGAAGTTTGTTTTCCTTTTTAGAGTCGAATGATGAATTGGCCATACAAAGTTGGGATAAGAAAACGGCTTATCAATTACCTGAAGTGTATGACTTTTTACTGTATCACTTTTATAACTTCTTATCTTCAAAAAACAATCCCGATTTTAATAAATGGTCTAAAATAAAGATGAGTATTGAGCGAGTAGAAGTTATGGAATCGCTAAACGTTACGCTTGCCATACGGTTGATTAAAACTTTGGGTTTAGTCTCCATTTTTTCAAAATCATCTTATACAATTAATAATACTTTTTTTAAAAACTACTTTAATAAAGAGGCTACTTTAAAAGAGACGGTTGGCCATCTTACCAAAATAAAAATACTTGGTTTTTTAAAAGAAAGAGATACTTACGTTTTAAAAGAAGGTTCTGATATTGATATAGAGTTAGAAATTATAGAAGCGGGCAACAAAATTGAACGTTCAGAAAATATTGAAAAGCTTCTTAAAAAACACTTTAACTTTCCAGCAACTTTGGCAAGAGCACATGCTTTAAAAACCGGAACACCACGATTTTTTGACTACATCATTTCCAATGAAGCAATTGATGAAAAGCCCGAAGGAGCGATTGATGGTCATATCAATTTTGTTTTTGAAAATAAAAGTGTGTCGGCCTTTAAAAAGAATACTTCAAAAAATGATACGATTGTTTATGCCCTATTTAAATCAGCAAAGTTTATTAGAAACACCCTGTTTGATTTAGAGAAAACACAACAAGTAATTGATGAACATCGATCAGATAAAAAAGCACTGAATGAATTGGAACAGATAAAAGAAGGACAGGTTAATTTATTGAATCATTATATATTTAATGGTTTGTTTAGTAAAGAGGTGGTTTGGTTTTATAGAGGTGAAAAAATTGTAGTTAAAAGGCAGCGTGATTTAAACAAACGCTTATCAGAAATTTGTGATTCGGTTTATAGTAAGGCACCTGTTTATAAAAATGAGATCATTAATAAACACAAAATTTCGGGCAGTGGCCATAGTGCAAGAAAAAGTTTGTTTGAAGCGATTATAAAAAATGAAAGTTTGGAAAATTTGGGATTTGATGATCATAAATTTCCTCCACAAAAAACCATTTATATTTCGCTGTTGAAAGAAAACGGAATGCACCGATATAACAAAGAATTTTCGCAATGGGAGTTCGGTGAACCATCAAAGAAATCAAGCTTTAAAAAAGTATGGGCTGCTGGCATTCAGTTTATAAATAGTAGTGAAAAAGAACCAACCAAAATTGCCGCACTACATGAAATTTTCACTTCAAAACCTTTTAAACTAAAGGGCGGTTTAATTGATTTTTGGACGCCCATTTTTCTGTATATCAATCGGGAACAATTTGCTTTATACTCTGCCGAGGGTTACATCCCTATTTGGAGCGAGGCGATTTTAAACCGTATTGCCAGAAACCCGGAAGACTTTAAAATTAAAGCATTTGACATTAAAGGCGTTAAATTAAATTTATATAATAAATATAGAAAGTTGTTGCAGTTGTCAAGCAATGATAATATTAGCAACCAAGGTTTTATAGAAAGCATCAAACCATTTTTAGTGTTTTATAAAAATTTAAGCCCTTATGTTCAGCAAACCGAAAAGCTAAGTACCACAACACTTGCTGTTCGAAATGCCATTGTAAAAGCTAAAGATCCGGAGAAATTATTTTTTGAAGATTTCCCGAATGCCTTGGGCGTTTCGTTGAGTTCGGTGGCAAAGTCTCAAAAAAGTTTGGAAGAATTTATAAGACATTTGCAAGCCGCTATCGATGAGCTGAAAGAGGCTTACCCTTCCTTAATAAATAGAGTAGAACAATTTTTATTAGATGAAATTATTCATAAAAAAGTTTCTTTTAAAAACTATAAAAGCCAATTGAACGAACGATGGCAGCTTGTAAAATCGTATTTAATACCTGTTCATTTAAAATCTTTTATTAACCGAATTAACTCTCCTTTAGATGATCGGGTGTCGTGGTTACAATCTATTACACAAGCCATCTTAAAGAAAAATTTAGACCGCATAAACGATAAAGAAGAAGCTTTACTATATGACACTTTAAAAACCTATAGCATTGAGTTAGATAATTTGTTGGTGCTATCGAAAGCGCAACTGCACGATAAACCAGAAAATATTGTTAAATTAGACTTTACGGATGCTAAGGGAATGAAATCGCAAGTTGTTCGTTTAAATAAAAAAGCAAATTCGAAAACGAAAAAATTAGTTCAGGAAATAGAAAATCTACTGCCGGAAAACGATGCCTTGGCCGTTGATATTTTAAGTAAATTATTACAAGAACGTTTTAATGGAAAATAAAATAAGACATTTACTGGGTATTTCAGGTGGTAAAGATAGTGCCGCTTTAGCCATTTATATGCGCGACAAATACCCACAAATAGAAATGGAATATTATTGCTGCGACACCGGCAAGGAGTTGGACGAAACCTATCAGCTAATTGACAATTTAAATAGTTACTTAGGCAAATCTATAAAACAAATAATTGCCAAAGATGCGATTGGTAGTGATCAAGATCCTTTCGATCATTTTTTTAAAATGTACCGAGGTTATTTGCCTTCATCAGTTGCGCGGTGGTGTACCAAAAAAATGAAGTTAGAACCCTTTGAAAATTTTGTAGGGAATGATCTTTGCGTTTCTTATGTAGGCATTAGAGGCGATGAAGAACGGGAGGGTTATATTTCTAAAAAAGATAATATTCAAAGTATTTTTCCTTTTAGAAAAAACATTTGGAGCTTAGATGTTTTGCAGAAAACCTTTAGCAAAAAAGGAATAACTATTTTAAAAGAATTTTATGCAAAACAAACTAATGGCAATTTATTAGATAAATATATTAGCCTTATAGATTATCCTATTGAAACAGGAGAAGACTTGAAATTTGCCACGCACGAGTTGTTAAATAAAGATACGCCCTTGTTTAATCATGCTGTTTTTGCCTTATTAAAACACTTTGAAGTGCCTTTAGCTTTTGAAGATGATTTTCCTTTATTAGATAATGAAGAGATGATTGTTAGGAAAGATGTGTTTAGGATTTTGAAAGACAGTGGCGTAGGTGTGCCTGCCTATTATAATAAAGTAAAATACAAAATTGGGGAGGAAGAAGGGGCTTATGCCCGCAGCCGTTCGGGTTGTTATTTTTGCTTTTTCCAACAAAAAATAGAATGGATTTGGTTGTATGAGCAACATCCTGATTTATTTGCCAAAGCGTGTACCTACGAAAACGACAAAGAGGGTTTTACCTGGAATCAGCACGAAAGTTTGCACGATTTAATACAACCTAACCGAATGAAAGTTATTAAAACCGAATTTTTAAAAAAAGAACAAAAGAGGAAGGAAGCTGCGAAGTCGCCATTTCTGATAGATATATTGGATGATGGGGAGGATTTGGGTTGTACGGCTTGTTTTGTATGATTTATCGCTTTTAATAAAAGTTAGTTTTTACTTGAAATTGTAGAAGATAATTGTGTTATTAGTCGATAACTAATAATGGATACAGTACTTTCGCATATTTCCGTTCATACTAAGGTTCGCAGACTTGCGTATGTAAAGTTTATTATTGAAGCCTTCTTTGAAAGAGATTATTACGAAACTAACTTTTTTCCAGCATACATTGAAAAAAGGTATGGTTCAGAAGCCTACAAAAACAGCTTAAAATCGTACAAAAAAGTATTTAAGAAAGATGACAAAGGAGAAATTACAGATTCTGGAAAAGGAAACTCCTCCTTTCCCTATATTAGATTCTGCGATAGAATCTCACTCATTTATAACAAAAATTACGCCTATGGATTAAGCAAGTATGGAAAAATTTATAAAGTACTACTGGAGCAATTAAGAAAAGAAGGACAAAATAATTCAAATCCTTTCATATTAAGTGAGTTTGATAAATTTATATTTCTTAAACAAATACTAAATTTCGATTTCCTTTATTTTATAACTCTTTTAAAAACAATTTACTTACATCCAAATTCTAAAGTTTCTGGAACACTCCAAGAATCTGAAATTTCAACTAAATTTCCAATTATAAAAGCAAATTTTGTTAACATACTTAATCACCTTTTAACTAATTTCAATAATGAAAATTTTTCTTTTAAATTGAAAAAGAAAATAAATGGTTTATTAAAAGATAATAAAACAGAACTTTCAATTAAGAACATTAGAAAATTTGAAGGTATAATTGAACCAAGGATAGGATGGCTAATTGACTTAGATTTTATTGATGGGGATTTATACAATAGCGGAAAAATTTGTCTAACCAAAAGAGGGAAAAAATGTTTAGATATTTTTGAAAAAGAAGTTGATATTATTAGCTTTCTTGAAAAGAAATGGATTGAGGTTTATACTAAAATATATAGTATAGATTTAATAAATGAAGCAAAAGAAAATGAAACATTAATTATACAATACTTAAAAGAGTCTTTTGTTGAATTCAAAACATTAATGCCAAACAGGGTAACAGTTTCACAAGCTATTAATTACACTTGTTATAAACTTTTTTTTAAAGATGATTTAATTGTTGAATATGATGAGGTGAAAAAATTTATATTTGATAATGAAAGAAAAATTTTTGATATTGATTGGTTTAACTCTGAAAATGATGGGTCACTAAAATTAATTTAGCTATGGAATTTATAAAATACAACTTGTTAGAGAACCCTTTTAGAGTAGGCCCAGAAGTAGACCCCAGCAAGTTAATTTGGGTTGGAAGAAATGATTTAAAACAGAAAATTAAACAAAGGATAAATTACGGGATTAAAACAAGCCCTTCAAGATTGGTTTTAAATTGGGGAAGTTATGGAAGTGGCAAAACACACGCAGCTAATTTTTTTACAAGAACAGATTTTATTAAAAATAACTTTGAGGGAAAAACAAAGAATTTAAAGATAAATTTGCCACGAAGCAGTAAAAATGCGGTGCAGGCCTTTTTACGAGCATTACTTGGACAGTTGAATTTTGACAATATTATAAAAGATTTTGCGGAATTAGAAGGTAAGTTTCCAGATAATATTGAGCAAATTATTGAGTCAAGCACACAAGATTCTATCATTGCGGAATTTTTAAAACTTTTTGTAAAAAAAGGACATTACTTTGAGAACAATAAGGAAGTATTTGAAAAACAAATTCCTTATAATAGCCTTAAGGATGTTTTATATGGCAACAAAATTGATAAGGCTACTCAAAATCAACTTCAGGTTACAATAGGTTTAGATGATGATGAACAAATAGTAAACTTGCTAAGTGGAATTTTCAATTGCATAACTTATGATAAAAATTTATATAAAGCTGTTTTTCTATGGATTGACGAATTTGAAGATATAAATACTTTACCAAAATCTACACAAGATAGGTTTACCACTTTTTTACGACAATTGTTTGACAAAACACCCAATAATTTAAATATATTTATTAATTTTACTTTAAAAACATTTGCTGAAATAGAAGATTTGTCATACCAGCTTGGAGAAGCTTTAGCAAACAGAACAAATGTATACATTGAATTCGACCTTTTATCAATTGAAGATGCAAAAGATTATTTGTTGGAGCTTTTAAATCATGAAAAATTTAGACCTCAAAATGGCGATAAGACTTTTGCCCCTTTTACTTCTTCCGCTGTTACAGATGTATTAGAAAAAATAGGCAAATTTTCTATTCGAAAAATTAATGAAACATTTTCTTTGTTAATTGAATTGGCATTAATAGAAGAAAATCCTCCAGATGAAATAGATTTAAACTTTGTGCATAAAGTCAAATCTGAACTAATACACTATAAAGGATAAGAAAGATGGTCTGTGTCCTTGATTCGTGTTCAATTTTAAACTTGCTAAACTCTTTTGCAGATGAACGTATCCTTAAGAACATCACTAAGGTTTTTGAACAGGTATATGTTAGCAAATATGTATATGACAAAGAGATTTTCAACAAAACACACAGATATAAAGATTGGCACAATGATGTGTATAATTTATATTATAATGCAGGTATTGAAAAATTTAGATATTTAGATGGCCTAAATGATGTTGAAAATTTTGTTAACAAGTTTTGTAAAAGAAATGCAATTAATTTTAAAAAGGACGGAGAGTACTATTCTACTTTAACAGCACTTCAAATTAGCAGATTTAATTTACCTGATTCAGATTTCAACTCTAAACTACAAAGAGTTCTTCTTGTTACAGACGATGCTCCTGCCAAAGCCGATTATGATTTTTTATTTGAAAACAATCAGATAGGAAGTATAATTTCGTCTGTAGATTTAGTCATTATTTTATACATTAAAAACGTTATAAAAAATATAAAAGAGGTTAAAGACTATATTTCAAATTGTATTACGCTCTATAATAGAGAGTTAACGGACTTTCATATAGAATTGAAAAAATTAGCATCTAATTCTCGGAATACAAAAGAAAACCAATTGATTACCAATTTAATTGGCTTACTGAATGATAATGACTATGAGCAGATACAATCAACTCCTAAAAATCCTCAATATAGAGATTTCTACAAAAATAACCCTGCAATAAAGGTGAAGATAGCAGAGTTGAAAAATCTAACCTTTAAAACAAAAATTCCTGAATTACGTGAGCGTAAAAAGAGTATTCACAGGGATTTAATTTGGAAAATATAATTATATGTTGTTCCAAAACAAAATAAATATAATCCTTCACCTCACCAACTCCCATATCTCTAAAATAACCTAATTTTGTAAATAGCATGAAAACAGATACTTAAGAAAAAAAACAAAACCTGATTAAATGGATTGAACAAATGGATGACCTTACTTTAATTGAGCAATTGAACGCACTTAAAAAGAATAGCGAAAAATTATCTTCTTCAGATCATCTATTCAAAAAGGTATGGAGCAAGTTAAAAATGGGCAAACAAAACCTTGTGATGAAGTGATAAAACCCTATGTAAAAGTATTTACAAGGTTGAATTTTCAAACGAGGCTATAAGTGATTTCGAGAATATTGCACACTACATAGAATCGAATTTTTCATGTAAGGCTGCGCAAAAATTCATTATAAAGTTTGATGAAACCGTACAATTAATTTCAATCAACCACAATACTTTCTCTAAAATTACTGGTATAGAAAATGTGTGAAGAGCATTGGCCTCAAAGTTCACATCAATTTAATATGGTGTAGATGATGATAGACAAATTGTAAATGTATACTTCATCAAAGATAATGAACAACAACAACCTAAGTTCTATAAAATCAAAAACTACATTATGGGCTAAATGCTCAAACAAATCTTTCGACTAATTTCCTAAATCAACATCTTCATGTTGCAGGGTTTATATGTATTTAATTTTTACTGGTAAAGTCTCATTTCACTTCATACAAAACAGGCGTTACATTATTTTCTATTATTAGCACATGCGTTCGTTAATTAATCACAATATTGTAAATATGCCGAAGTTGAACGTTTATTTTAATTCCTATCAAATCTATTGCAACCCAATTTTCTAACTTGCCAATTTGAAGGCCTTGGCAAGCATCTAACCTACCCAATTGTGGTAAATAATTAAAGTTGTTGCCGCCTGCATAAATTGTAATAGTGTTTTTTTAGTCAAGTTGGAGGTTTGTGCGCTTGGGTTTTCGTAAAACTTTAGTCCGCATTTTGTTAGTTTTCCTAAATCCATATTTTTTCGTGTTGTTGTTGGTTTAAATAATTGGCCATCACAACAGAAGTACTTTAAAAATCTCAGCCCACTAACTTTAGTTAGTCAGTGTGTACTAAAATGGTTATAAATAAAGCCGAGTTTGGTTAGCCTGGCAAGTACACACCAAACTAAAAACCTATGAGGGTTTTATTAAGTAGGCGAGAATAAGCAATTGCTTATAGCCTTTGTTGTGCTTAATTTATTTTTATTTTATTGATGCTAAATTCCATTTCACTAATATCTCCTTGAGCTTCATTAATTCTTGAATTTGTATAAAACAATTCATTATTATAAATACTAAATGTATCCGCCCATTTAATTTTATCTCCTTGTGCAACAGTAGTTGTTTCTCCTGTTGAAATATTTAGCTTCATAATTTTATTGTTTTCCAAATCACCAAAAAATAAATTACCCAATTTGTCCAAAATCATTCCATCTGGAGCTGATGTTTTGGCAATATGCTTTACACTTTTTTCAATTTCCGAGGTATTTTCCAGAGTTAATTTATCTGTTGAAATTGCATATAAGTTATAAGCTGTTAATGCGTGATAATACAGTAAGTCATTTTTTGTATCAAGTGCTATTCCGTCTGAATGTACTGTGTTTTTCCACACACCGTTACTAAAATTTAATTGATTTGTTTCGGCAAGTGTAGATTTATGATTGTCCAAAACTCTAAAAGACTTTCCCGAGCTTAAATCTAAAACCACAATTCCAGCGCGACCAGAATCTGTTAAATATATTTTGTCTTTTTTCTTATCTACCCGTAAATCATTTATGTAGGAGTTTTTATAAAAACTACCTTTACTTAAAATATAGGTTTTTAATAGTTGATTTGTTGAAAGGTTAAATGCGAAGATTTTAGGATTATCTACTACTCCTTTAAACAACGGATTACGAGTATCAAGTACATATAAAGTGTTTTCAAATGCAACTACAGATTGAACCGCCACAAATACACTATCAGAGAGTGTGTTTCCTATTTCCCACCGATTCCATTGTTGGTTTGGATAAGCTGATGACTTTCCATTTTCAAAAACTTCGACAACTGAGTTGCTTACGGCCTCTCGCCACCTGGGGAAATTAGCAAAAATTCGGCCTTCTTCACTTATCGTTAATCCTGTTAATTGTTGCCCTTTAAATTTTGCTACATTTTCAATTTGTGAAATTTTAGAATTGCAGCTCAAAAATCCTAAAGTAACAATCAATATTAGTATTTTCTTCATTTCGTTTAATTAAACACTACTGTTTGGCTAAACGGCGTTTGGGCTACAAAGCTCAAAACCTGGCTAACCTGCCGCACTAAACCAAAATTTTATTTTGCAATTTAATTTATTTCCACAATTTGTCGAAATAAAATTTTGGTGGCTCTGCTGCTTTAAAGTCTTCCATCCCAAGCGAAACTCGCTTGGTGATTTAGCCTTTTTGTGTGTGTTGAATGGGAAATATATCACTTTTGGCAGCATAATAGGTATTAAAATGAAAGATTTAATTTAGCTAATAGTGTGTAAGTTTCTTAAGCGCACGGATAAAAGCCGAGAAGTATTAGCTGTGTCGCAAGTTGGTTATGGGCGACTGTGGCAGCAAAGAAAGCGAGACTGCAAGCGTTGGAAAGATACTAAATTGAGTTTAGCACAGGCCGAAGCAAATCTCCTTAGTCATTAATTGGCATAATGCAGAAGCCAGCAGAAGCCATAGTACCTAACAGGAAACGAGCTGGGATGGTTTCGCCATGCCCAATGCGCCTCACAAAATGGAAAGGGCTAATGTTAAACTTTTAGAAATTGAATTTGAAACCAAATCTATATTTAATTGGGTGCCCAAATACCCAGAAGAAATGTAGCCAAATACAATATTATAAATTAGTATTAATTGGTGAAAAGAGCAGTTATTGAAGTGGTTAACGAACCGCCGAATTGGCGAACCAAACGTATTGCAATATATGACATGTCTTTTGTTTTTCGACAAAGGGAAATTGGTTATTCCATTAAATGGTTTTATGAAAGAGACCAAAAAAACACCTCAAAAAATAAATTGACAAAGCCAAAAGATTAAGGAGTAAATATTATGAAGACAAAAGTAAAAACGAATAATATGGAAACAAAGACTTGGAGTAGAATAAAGAAGAATAATTATAGGAAAAAAGAAACGGAACAACGAGATCAATTTGATAGGAAATTTAAATCTTTTAACCTAATACTTTTGCTTAGAAATACCAGAGAAGAAAAAACTTAACACAGAAGCAAATTGGGGAAGTTCTGTTGAAGAATTATCGATAGATTTAAAAGCAGCGTTCTTAAACCAAAAAGGGTTTTTAAAAAATAATTTATTTATAATGCAAAATTGTTTTAAATTTTACTCACAATTAAAATTGACCTTAAAAAAAAATCTAACAACTTGTAGAACAAATTTTTTAAGGCCAAAACGCAGTTACAACTTCTACATCAAAAAGCATAGAAGAAGCTATCTTTTATTACAACTAAACAATTGAAAAATAACTGGTCTCCTTCAATATAAATACAGTAAATAGAATTAGGTTTTTATTGAACCAACCAATTGAAATAGCAGAATATCAAGTTAATAAAGCTATCATGAAAGAAATAAAAACGGAAATAAATACTATTGAAGCAATAGAACTTGCTACAACAAGGGCTATACGTAAGCTGACTGACAGTAGAAGATACTTAGACTAAACAAGAAATTAAATTTAACGGTTAATACTCACAGAAAATTTAATTGCGCTTACTGCTCAAATGTTGTTACCAAGGCTTTAATACCCGTGCTGTAAAACTCTATAAACGTGCCAATCAAGGCTATTTTTCTTACGGTGGTGGGTTGTTGAAAAAGGAGGTATTTGTGCTTTCTTTTGTAATTTTAGCATAAAAAATGTAGATATGATGATTGTAGTGGCTTAATATTAAATAAATTTAATTTTTGTTATTTAAGGTAATTGGTATATTCGTAATTTGGTATATAAATATGTTTTAGTACATTTAAAACCTAACTAAATAAGTTAAAAATCGAAAAATACATAATGGAATTATCAAATGAACTAAACAATTTCTTAAAAGAGTATAGTGAATACGAAACAGATATTTTAAAACCAACTCTAAGCGAAATTAATGTTTGTTTGAAGAAGATGAGTAAGTCTGAATTTTGGAACAAATACACAACAAGCAAAGGTGTTGCCACTCCATCACCTATTAGACAAATAATGTCTCGTATTAAACAACCTGAAAAGGTGGTAGAAAAGATTTTTCGTAAATATAAATTATTTCCAGACCAACTTTCTTCCAAAAGTTTCAAAAAAATGCACGACACAATTGGGTTAAGAATTATAGTTTATTTCTCTTCCCAGTTATCTTTAGTTGACAGAGAACTGAGAAATTCAAGTTTTTTTGAGTTAAGTGATACCACGCCACCAGAGGCTTTCTTTGAACCTGAAAAACTTGTGAGGCTAGGGCTGTCTCACATTGAAAATAAACAAAAGGATAGTGGTTACACTTCAATACATTATATGGCTAAACTTAAAAGTAGCTCTTTTCTTTCAAGTGAGTGTCCAGTTTTTGAAATACAAGTTCGAACACTTGCCCAAGAGTTATGGTGTGAATTGGAGCATGTGCTTTCATATAAGCCCGAAACAAGACCTAATTTATCAGCGAAACGGAGGTTTCAAATTTTGAGTAGAGATGTTTCAGTTATTGATGAACATTTTAATTTGCTTTATGAAGAGCTAATTCATAATCAAGAAATTGTACAGTACAAAGACGCTGACATTTTAACATTTGAAAATATACCCAAAGTATTATTGGAGATTGGTATTCAATGTGCGTTAACCGAATTAAATCCGATTATTAAAACGCTATTTAGTAGAGAGATAAAAACTGTTGAAAAATTTCTTAGAATAGCTACTCCTTTACGGCTCACAACCATACGAAATAACTTTGTTTCAATTACGGGCCACGCCCCAAATAATATTGAAATGATTTCGACTTTATCTATCTTAAACAACGCAGAATCAAAAGACACAGAAATTGAACAAATTAAGGCACACATTCATTTTCAAAATTTAAACTCAATAAAAAGTTAATTTAAAATGCCTTACAAAATTATATAATACCAATTTGGGTTTTAGATATTTTACAAAATTTTTACCAAAACTTACAACCTAGCCTCATTTTTATTACAACTATAATAGCAAGCTTGTGTAATGCAACTATAATAAGCTACCGTATTTTAAGCACATCACCATCATTTAAAGTTCATTAGTATTTAAATTATGCACCACCATATAAACCGTTTTCAAAAATCAAACCTCTTTAATAAATGTCATATATATGATTATCAGCCACCATATTTATGCAATCGCCACCCCTCATCATAAATTACTAAACATTTCATTGTATTTTTATAGCAACTTTTGAGCTTATGAAATATTACAAAAACTATTTACTGTTTGTTGTTGCCTTGTTTTGTTTAACACAATGCAAAGTAAGCAAACAAACAAGTATAGCAATTAATGAAGTAGCAACACCACAAATTGCTACTGTTTTAAATGAAGGCACTATTGCAGCCGATGCAATGGTAAGTTGTGCGCATCCGTTAGCAAGCAAAGTGGGTATTGAAATTATAAAACAAGGTGGCAATGCTATTGATGCAGCAATTGCAGTACATTTTGCTTTGGCAGTAGTGTACCCAAGTGCAGGCAATTTAGGTGGTGGTGGTTTTATGGTGATAAGGTTAAAAGATGGCACCACCAACACCTTAGATTATAGAGAAACTGCACCAACATTAGCAGATAAAGATATGTATTTGAATAGCGAAGGAGATGCTATTGCAGAACTTAGCCAATATAATAGATTGGCCAGCGGAGTGCCTGGTAGTGTTGCCGGTATGTTTGAAGCGCATCAAAAATATGGTAGCTTACCAATGGAAACACTAATACAACCAGCAATAGATTTGGCCCAAAAAGGTTTTCAATTATTACCCATTGAAGCCAAAAAATTAAATGAAAACAAAGCAGATTTTATAAAATATAATGAAGCCAATAATTACTTGGTAAATAAAGAAAAAGAATGGAAAGAAGGTGATTTAATGAAACTGCCAGATTTAGGCAATACGCTGCTGCGCATCCAACAAAAAGGTAAAAAAGGTTTTTATGAAGGAGAGACTGCCAATTTAATAGTGGCAGAAATGCAAAGAGATAATGGCATTATAAGTTTAGCAGATCTAAAACAATACCAACCGGTATGGCGCAAACCTATTGTTACCAACTATAAAAATGATTATAAAGTTATATCAATGGGGCCACCCTCAAGTGGCGGAATTGCATTGAGCCAAATGCTAAAAATGTTGGCCAACTTTTCTTTAAATGAAATGGGAGTTGATAACAAAAATTATATTCACTTAGTAGCAGAAGTTGAGCGTAGAGCTTTTGCAGACAGAGCCACTCACTTAGGCGATATGGATTATTGGAACGTACCAATAACTGAACTTTTAGAAGATGAATATTTAAAAGAAAAAATGAGCGACTTTTTATTAAGCACGGCAAGCCCAAGTAGTTCAATTAAAGCTGGTAATTTTAGTGTAAAAGAAAGCGAAGAAACTACTCATTTTTCGGTTGTTGATGCAGCAGGTAATGCAGTATCTTCCACCACAACTTTAAATGCTTCTTTTGGCTCAAAAGTTTTTGTTACTGGTGCAGGCTTTTTACTTAATAATGAAATGGATGATTTTAGTGCCAAACCTGGTGCGCCAAATATGTATGGTTTGGTTGGGGCAGCAGCCAATGCTATTGAACCCGGTAAACGTATGCTTAGCAGCATGACGCCAATTGTAGTTGAAAAAAATGATGGCTTATTTATGGTGCTTGGTTCGCCAGGTGGTTCTACCATAATAACTACTGTTTTACAAGTTTTTTTAAATGTAGTAGCACATAAAATGACTTTGAAAGAAGCAACAGACCAAGCCCGCTTTCATCACCAATGGCTGCCCGATAAAATTTATTGTGAACCAGAAATTTTTAATGGCCCACAAAATGCCGAGTTAAGCAAAATGCAACATCAATTAGAGAAACGAGAATCGATAGGTCGTGTTGATGCAATTTTAGTAAAACCTAATGGAATGTTAGAAGGCTATAGCGATAGCCGAGCCGAAGGAAAGGCAATTGGTTACACTAAGTAACGTTTGTTTTATTAACCTTCTAAAAAACCGATGCTTAACTGTATACCAATCACTCTAAACTACAAACCGTTTCTAAAGTGTCAAAAGTAGTGCTAGTGCTTGAGCAAATGTCTTCCGCATCACTTTTTTTTGCACTTGGTATAGGTTTACTGCTTTTTGATGTTTCAAACATACCGCTTGTATCGGTTGTAATGCAAGTGCAGGTATATTCTTTTTCGCAACTACTAAAACCAAGGCTAATGGCAATAAGGCAAAATGCTAATATTGTTAATCGTTTCATTGTGTAATATTTTACTGCAAATTAATTCAATTTGTTTCACTATTACCATATATTTTAGGCTAATTTTTATCTATCTTACCAAATCAATTTATTTTAACTTTGTACACATGAAATATGTAGTGCTTTTAATAACGATAATGCAAATATTAAATACAGAAAATTTTACGATAAATTTTGGTAAAAATGGCGAAGAGAACTGGTATATTGTTAATGATGTAGTAATGGGTGGCCGTTCTACTGGTACCATTAACATAGCTAAAAAGGCAATAAACTTTAGCGGCTATCTTTCTCTGGAAAATAATGGAGGCTTTGCATCTATAAGAAGCCCCTATCAAAATTACGATTTAAGTGATTATGATAAAGTTAAGATACGATACAAATCAACAGGTAAGCAATTTGCATTTACTTTAGAGTTAAGTGAACAGTGGTACAAACCCTACTACAAGTTTTATTTAGATACAACGGGCAACAAATGGCAAGAGGTTGAAATTGATTTAAAAAATTTTGAAGGCCAAGAGATAGGGAAACCTACAGGCAAAACCATAACTCAAAATCAACTCAACAAAATAATTCGACTAGGCTTTATTACTACAGATAAAAACGCTGGTCAATTTGAATTACTAATCGATTATATTCATTTTTTTTAATTAAAAACGTCATATTAGTAAAAGTGGCTTAATATTTGTTGTTCAATGTTTGCAATATTACACAAGTCTACACATACCAGTCGAAGCTAATTAACGGATTATTTTTTTTAACTCATAAGCTTTAACTGGTATGTATATAAAACACATTTTTAAATTATGTATTTTTTTAATTTATTTAAATCAACTTTCTGCTCAATGCATTAACACCACATTAATTAACCCTAATAGTTTGTGTTTAATGATGTACGACCCTGTTTGTGGTTGTAACGGCAAAACTTACGACAATACTTGCAGCGCAGAAATTACCGATGGGGTTACCTCAACTACATTAGGCATGTGTGCGATAGATCAATCTGGCACTATTTGTTTGGGAAACAATGTTCAATTGGGGGTAAACCCTAACCCACAAAGCACTTATGCTTGGAACCCTACCAACAATTTAAGCTGTGTTGATTGCGCCAACCCTACAGCCGAACCAACCAGTACAACATTATACGAGCTTACAACAACTGATGTAGCAGGCGTTTTAACATACATCTATTTTGAAATTATTGTAGATCCTTGTACTACGCCAACTCAAACTAATACTATTTGTTTAGGATCTGATGTTCAAATTGGTTCAACACCAAATGCAGAAAATACTTACACTTGGAACCCTACCAACAATTTAAGTTGTGTTGATTGCGCCGACCCAACTGCCGATCCTACCAATACAACAACTTACCAATTAACAACCACCAATGCTGCAGGTAATTCAACAACTGCTTTCTTTGAGGTTATCGTAAATCAATGTGCTTCAATTTGTGCTAATAACGAAGGCTTTAGCTATCAAATAAATGACATTGAAAAAATAGGTGATGATCCAGCTGCTCAATTTAACTTAGTGGTGAATTTTACAGAAAATTCTCAAAGAGACGATGCTTGTATATGGTCTTGGGATTTTGGAAATGGTGCAACTTCGGCAGATAAAAGCCCTCAAAATATTACATTTTCCACATTAAATAATGGCGAGCCTGTTACCCAACCTTATAATGTTTGTATGTCGGTTTTCAGTTGTACTGAGCAACTTATTGAAACCTGTTGTCAAACTATTGGCCCTTTTGAAAATTGCCAAGACAATACTTTTATTAACACCGTACAAAACTGCGATACTACACTTGACCCAGTTTGCGGTTGTAATACTAAAAGCTACCCAAGTGGCTGTAATGCAATTAATACCGATGGTGTTTATAGCTATACGGATGGCCCTTGCAGTATTGATGCCGTTTACCAAATATGCGAAGGGCAAACAGTACGAATAGGCCTGCCAAATTTTGTTAGCGGTATTCAATATAGTTGGTTACCTAAAAACGCCATAAGTTGCGGAGCTGGTTGTTTTCAAACAACAGCTTCCCCAAATCAAAGCACCTTATACCAACTAACAATGTTAAACAATGCAACAGGAAAAAGTACCTACAAATATTACCAAGTAGAAGTATTGAGCCCAGAATTTTGCTGTACCTCAAATAGCTTGATTTGGTTAGATGATCTTTTAGATGATGATTTTTGTAATACCTGTTATGCAGAAGTAAAACAAATAGAAATAAATGGTTTGGATTATGTGTATTTTGAGAAAGACACCATAGCCTGCCCAAATGCATTTTCTTCTTTAAAAGATTGTAGTGGTGCGGTTTACTGTAACGAAGATTCAACTGGTTTTTGTTTAGACACATTAACGTATACCGTAGTAGACAATATATGGTCGAAAGATGCATTTTGTAACCTCTGTAATGTTACCAATGTAAATGAAATAGATTGGTTGTACAACACCTATGGCAATGGCAACTATGAGGTTGGGCGATATAGTTTTAATAGTGATATTGCTTTTCACGTTGAAAAATGCAATGCCACAGCAGCAGATACTTTAACTAAAATGTTGGTAAATTGTAATAACGATATAATTTGTGGTTGGGATGGCAGTACCCCAGTAATTGACAATGCAAATTGCAACAGTTTCTTTTCAGAAGGTGTATTTGTAGAACAGCTTATTAGCTGCGGTTGCATTGATGTAAGCAAAATAGATCCAAGCAAAAATTGCCCTCCATTTGGTGCACCAATATGTGGTTGTAATGGTAAAACCTATACCAATTTTTGTTTTGGTCAAAAATTCGCAGGTATTACTAGTTGGACTGTTGGAGCTTGTAACGACAATAGCAATTGTATTGACACGGTACAAGTTTTTAATGGTTTTTTAGAAAGTCAAGAGTTAAAAGCCAAACAAGTAGTACAAGTATCTGTACCAATAGTAGGCAATAATTTACTTAAAATAGAGGCAGAACAAACAGTAGAATTACTCAGCGGTTTTGAATGTCCTAAAAACACAAATTTACAAATAGGTAACAAAATTTGCTATTAGCAATGGTTGCTTTGTGTTGTGTTTAAATTTTTCAAAGTAATCACCTTATTATAATAGTTTAATACACTCAAACATGCTTTAATTTACAACAACCCTCTTTTGATAATTATCGAGAGAGGGACAGCATGGTTATACCATTTTGTGGTTGGGCTTATACTGTGTTGGCAAAATGATAACTTAACGCATTGCGGGTTCAAAATTTATATGCTAACGAGTAGCGTAATTTATTTTTATGTAGATGTTTTATACGATAATCATACTAACCGACGTCGTTTGCAAAAAGCGGATATGCTTTCATTTTACTTTGTACGTTTTGTTTAACCTTGTCTAATTTAGTTTCATCATCGGCATTTGTAATTACTTCATCAATCCAGTTTACAATTTCAACGCAATCCTTTTCTTTTAGTCCTCTGGTTGTAATTGCAGGTGTGCCTACTCGTATTCCGGAGGTAACAAATGGGGATTCTGTATCGAAGGGCACCATATTTTTATTTACGGTAATGTCTGCTAAACCAAGCACTCGTTCTGCTTTTTTACCTGTTATGTTTTTATTACTTAAATCAATTAACATTAAGTGGTTGTCGGTTCCGTTTGATATGATGTGATAATCTTTTTCAACCAAGGCTTTTGCCATTGCCGCAGCATTACTTTTCACCTGCAAAGTATATTGCATAAAATCATCTGTTAAAGCTTCTCCGTAAGCTATTGCTTTTGATGCAATTACGTGTTCTAAAGGGCCGCCTTGTGTACCTGGAAATACGCCACCATTTAAAACGTTGCTCATTTTTATGGTGCTGCCTTTTTTTGTGGTTCTGCCCCAGGGGTTATCAAAATCAGCTCCCATCAAAATCATTCCTCCTCTTGGGCCACGCAATGTTTTATGGGTAGTGGTAGTAACTATATGGCAGTATGGTATCGGGTCGTTTAACAAACCTTTGGCTATTAAACCTGCAGGGTGCGCCATGTCACACAGCAACATAGCCCCAACTTCATCTGCAATTTCTCTAAATACGTTATACTCCCAATCGCGACTGTAGGCAGATGCACCACAAATAATTAATTTGGGTTGCTCCTTTTTGGCCGCATCGCGCACTTTGTCCATATCAATTATACCAGTATCTTTTTCTACACCATAAAAGGTAGAACGGTATATTTTACCAGAAAAGTTGACTTTAGAGCCGTGGGTTAGATGGCCGCCGTGTGCCAAATCAAAACCTAAAATAGTATCACCTACATTTAGTATGGCCAAAAATACGGCAGCGTTGGCTTGCGCACCTGAGTGTGGCTGAACGTTTGCATATTCTGCACCAAACAACTCCTTTGCCCTGTCAATTGCTATTTGCTCTATTTCATCTACCACTTCGCAACCGCCATAATACCTTTTGCCTGGGTAACCCTCTGCATATTTATTGGTTAACACGCTACCCATGGCGTTCATCACTTGCTTACTTACATAGTTTTCGCTGGCTATTAATTCAACTCCACGTGTTTGTCGTTCGGTTTCTTTTTTTATTAAATCAAAAATTGTTGTGTCTTTTACTATAGATTGCAATTGTTCAACCACCATTTTTTTTGCGCAAAGATAAGTTGAGGAGTCTTAAAAAAAGCGTTTTACTTAATAATTAAGTTAAAAAAAGAAGAACAGCTCATCTGCTGATCTTAAAAATAAATTAAAAATGCTATTGAATTACATTTGAACTATTTGTTTAACATATTTCGTAACTATCCAGTAGAGGTCAGAGGTTAGACCGCTTCGCTTTCAAACGTCAGATAAATTCGGCTGGGTGAAGTAAAAAACGATCTTTTTCGCCTCAATTATATTTGACCTCTAACGGCTGTCAATGAAATGGTCTGACTTCTGAATAGTTACCATATTTCTAATTAATTAAACATAAGCTAATTAGGTGGGTAGTGTCTAGCATTTACAAAAACAATTTATCATATTTATATTGTGCAGCACGCTTGCTTTTTACAAACACTTCAACTTTTTGTTTAAATATCAAGCTCAATTTAAAGTTCAATTTTTCATTTTAAAATAGAAAAGAGCAGAAATCTGTCTTAGACTCAAACAATTGATTATCAAACATTTAAAATAATTTTGGCTTTAGTAAAACTCGTTTTTAACATCTTTTTGAGCAGAAACAAGCCAAATATTGTCCTTTAAAATCCTTAAAGCCTAAGGTAATTTTGCAATTGTAATTTATTTAATAATCAAATTTTTTAAAAATGAAAATGAAGAAAATAATTTTTTTGTTAGCAGGATTGCTCTTTTGCTGGGGGCAAGTTTTAGCAAAATATGAACTTGTTGTAGCGCAGCCAACTTCAAATATGTTATGTAATGGAACTATGACAGCTACCGCTACTGGCAATACCGGACCATATGAATTTTTATGGACCGATGCCAATGGAAATCCAGAAAACAGTACCGATTCTGCAAATAGCTCTCAAATAAATGGAGTTTGTGATGGCATTTATATGGTAACCATAATTAATGGATATGGCTGCGAAATTATTTTGGATGCCAGCTTTTCAACCTTAGAAGTTGATATTAAAGTGTTTTTAGAAGGATCTTACGATTTAGGTACAGGTATAATGTTAGCAGGATTGATGGATAGAGGTTTACTTCCAGGGCAAACACCAACAAGTAATTTAGCTGTACCTACAATAGCTGGGCAACCATATAATAATATTAATTTTAATTATAGTGGTGATGAGGGTTTAGGTTGGACGGATAGTAACTACGAAGAATTAAATAATGATGTGGTAGATTGGGTATTAGTAAGCTTAAAATCAGATATCACTTCTTCACCACTACAAACTAGGGCCGGACTATTGTTTACCAACGGCGAGATTTTTTTTCCAAAACCTTTTGCGAATACAAATCTACCTAATTCGGTTCGGGTAGCAATAGAACATAGAAATCATTTACCAATTATTAGTGAGGTATTGACTGTAGCAAATAACTTGTTAGTAAAAGATTTTACTGTAACTGATTCTTATCACGCCCCTACAAATTTTGGGCAAAAAGAATTGGCACCCAACGTTTGGTCAATGCTAGCTGGTAACGCCAGTACCGTTTCTGATGAGCTTGATAAATACGATTTTAAAGGAACAGATAAAGCACTCTGGTTTGATAAAAATGGCGTTTTTGATCAATACATATTGGGCGACATGGATTTAAATGGAGATGTAAGTGGAAGTGATAAAAAACTCTGGTTTGATAATAATGGCAAATCGGGCATGGTGTTAGAAAAACAATAATTCTTAAAATTTTAATAAAATGAGATTAATAATAACAATAATAATTGGGCTATTTTTAAGCCTGACTTTAAAAGCACAACTTAACCCTGTAGACATTAAGGCTATACAACGCTGTTCTAGCAATCCAAATATTTATCAATTAGAAATATTATTAAAAGCTAATGAAAATAGTGTAGACACCTATGTAGCAGAACAGAACTACAGAATTAGTTTCAACCCTGATGCTTTAGCTTCACCAATAATAATTGATGAAGGGCCAGAATTAAGCGGTTATATACAAACCGAAAATGATTTCATATTTTATGATGAGCATCATTTAAATGGTACTACAGATGATGTGCTTAGTTATAACATTGAACTACTTGGCGGTAATGGTACTTTACTAAAAACAGATTTATGGGTTTTAGTTGGTGTTGTAGAATTTAATGTTGTGGATATTATGGCTTCAAAACATATAACTTGGCTCGGCTTAAATGAATTTCCTTCAACTATAGTAATTAATAATTTAAATACTCCAAAGGAAAAAATGCAACCCAATTTTTACCCTACAGAAACCGCAGCTGGCAATCCAGAACTTGCTAGCGCATTTACCCGCACTTGGCAACACCCTTGCTTGGCTAATGAAGGTTGGTTAAAACTGGATTGGAGTAACATTGATGATGAAGATGAGCTTTTTATTAGTATTGATGGAGGTGTAAATTACACTTCTGTAGTAAGCAGTAGCGGTCAATTTTTTGCTACAAATTTAAGTAGTGGAGTCTATGACATTAAGGTAAAGCTTGCAGAAAGTGATTGCCCAGTAACTTTAGATGACGTGAACCTTGTAAATTTAGGCTTTGAAGTTACCATAGAAAACGGCTACAGCTGTGCTGAAAATGCAGGTTTTATAACTGTAAATTGGACACCAAGCCCATATACAAATGCCCTTAAAATTAGCATTAATGATGGCAATGATTATTTAACTGTAAATGATGAATTAGGAACTTACACATTTAATGATTTACAAAGTGGCATTTATAGCATTAAAGTACAAAACAAAAGTGGCAGCTGTTTAACGGAAGTAGAAACCCTTGAACTAAAAGGCAACACCGAAGCAAGCCCTTCTATTACTAGAAGTTGGAAACATACCGATTGTGGCCAAAGTAATGGCAGTATTACTTTAAGTTGGATGAACAACCCGGCAGTTGAAGAAATACAAATTAGTATGGATGGCGGAAACACTTATAAAACCATACCTGATGCACAACAACTTTACTTTATAGATGATTTAAATGTAGGAAATTATGATATTTGGGTAAAATGGGGAGCTGATGCAAATGCTTGTGCGATACAATTAGATGATGTTAGTTTAATTAATAACGCACCAGAAAATACTGCAGTAGAGCTACAGTATGCTTGCAACGATCAAAAAACCCAGCTTATAGACAATGTTTATAAAGATGTAACAAAACATCAATTTAAATTTAGAATAAAAAGTAATAACAGTTGGAATGATTGGGTACTTGAAAATCAAACACAAAGTAATTTAATAGATATTTCTGAAAATATAGAAAATGCGACTCACGTAAGATATAGGTTTAGAGTATTGTGTGATGGAGCTTGGTCCTTGTGGTCGGTACCAAAAACAACTGCTATACCACAATGTAAGTTGGGGCTGGTAAATAGCACTTTACCAATTGAAGTTGTTCCAAATCCATTTAGCAACAGGTTTAATATAAAAATTAGCAATAATCAATTTAAAGCACAAAAAGCCAGAATAGAATTAACCAACCTCATAGGTAAAATTATTTACACAAACATGGTTGATTTAAATGAAGGAGAAAACCGCTTTAATGTAGAACCCAATTTAGCAATAAGTGCTGGTATATATTTAGTAAATATTGAATTAGATGATGGCACTACCCAAACCATAAAACTCTTAAAAAAATAGTAGACTCTTACTAAATAAACACCCAAAAAAAACACCCAATTTTTTTCTTTTAACAATTTCTGCTTTTCTAAAAACAACCAAGCTTAAAGGCTAATTTCTTTAACACAGGAAAGCTATGCCTTGAAAGGAAAAGTGGAATCTCAATTTTTTAAAAATTAAAAAATGAAAAATATAATAATATTTATTTCTTTACTAATAACATTTCAATTACATATAAAAACATTTGCATCTGAATCGGATGCTTTCTCTTCTAAAGCAGATGTAAAAGAAGGTTTTATAGGGAAATTTGAAGACAAATCTTTAGATAACCCTTCCGACAATGTTTTTACAATTGAATTACTTAATGAACCAAATGCAAACAATGAAGTTTGGCTTAGCTATGAAGTATTTGGCGTTAGCGATCATTGTGCTGTCTCAAGAAGTATCAATAATCAAATGTCTGTTGGGGGCCAATTCGTATCCATAGATAAAAGTGAATGGAGTTCACAAAAAGAACAAGTCAATCCCAAATGGTTAAAAAAAGGACAGAATATCGTCCGCTTTTCAATACCTAATGATGCAAAATACAATTATAAAATTCGCAAATTAAAGGTAGAGATCGAAAATAAAACTTCTAATGAGCGGGCAATTATTACCAACCTCGCAAGCCAACAAACTTGCAATAACAAAAGTACTTATGTAAAAGGCTTTGTTAAAGGAACAGGTGCTGAAAAAGCAAAACTATTTGTAAACGACAAAAATATTGAAACCTACTTTACTGAATTTGAAGCACTCGTTAACTTAAAAAATCTAAGTAATGAACAAACCGTTCATTTAAAGGCAATTTTTGAAGATGGTGAAACAATTGAGAAAGAAATAACATTAACCAGCTATATAATGGCTGATATTTCAAATGAAATAAAAGAACCATATAGTTCCCATTTATTAACCCAGTTTATTCCTGGCAGACTGTTTCAATCTAATTTAGATGAAGTACAATTAGCTATTAATCCGGATGCGCTTAACAATCAAACAAATATTTCAATTTCTGCTTTAAGAGGTGTAGATATGCCGCCTTTAGATGCAGGCATGGTAAACGTTACAAAAAACGAAGCAGGCTATCGCTTTTTACCACATGGCACTCAATTTAACAATGCAGCCAATTTAAGCTTAGCCTATGATGAAACAAAAATTCCACAAGGCTACACGGCAAAGGATATCAGAACCTACTTTTTTGATGAAGGAAGCAAGCATTGGAAAGCCTTACCAACCGATACCATTGAATATGAGTCAGGTATGATCGTTTCAAAAACCACCCACTTTACCGATATGATTAATGCAGTAATTCAAGTGCCCGAATCACCAGAAACTGGCGCACATACGCCAACCTCTATTAAAGATATTAAAGCTGCAGACCCATCGGCCAACATTAATGTAATACAACCACCAAGTGCCAATAGCATGGGTAATGCCAATTTGGGTTATCCTATTGTAGTACCACCAGGCCGCCAAGGTATGCAACCACAGTTAGGCATTCAATACAACAGCGGTGGCGGCAACGGCTGGCTCGGCTTAGGTTGGGATTTAAGCATTCCACAAGTAAGCATTGATACCCGCTGGGGTGTGCCACGCTACAATGCAAATAATGAAACTGAAACTTATATGTTAAATGGCCAACAATTAACACCCTTAGCACACAGGGGCGAATTGGTTACAAGAACGGCTGATAAGCAATTTTACCCAAGAGTAGAAGGTTCCTTTAATAAAGTTATTAGAAAAGGCACCAACCCAACAAACTATTGGTGGGAAGTTACAGACAAGAGCGGAACAGTTTATTCTTATGGTGGAACTGCAAGCGGAGGTATTGATGAAGGTGCTGTTTTAAGAACAGATGGAGCTACAGTTACCGATAACATAGCGAATTGGGCTTTAGTTGAAGTTAGAGATTTAAATGGAAACTTTGTTAGATACCATTGTACCAAGCAGCAAGATACTGGTGTAGTTGGTGGTTCTGTACAAGGTTATAATACTTATGTAGATAAAATTACCTATACTGGAAATGGTATTGCAGAAGGAGATTATGAGGTGTTGTTTGTAAGAGATAGAGATAAAAGCGAAGCAAAACGAATTGATATTAGCATAGATGCAAGGTTAGGTTTTAAAAGAGTTACTGCGGATTTGCTTAGAGAAATTAAAGTAAACTATAACAATCAAACAGTTCGGAGTTACGAGTTAAGTTATATAACAGGTGCTTTCGAAAAAACGTTGTTAGAAAAAATTACCGAGTTTGATGCTTCAGGTAGTTTCTTCAATGAACATACATTTGACTATTATGATGATGTAAAAGCAGCTGATGGATACACTCCGTTAGCAGTCAATGAACCTTGGAACACACAAACAGATAATGTAAAAGGAAAATTAACCATTGGAAATTTGTTAAACGTATTTGATATTAACAATGCCAGCGCAATAGGCACAAGTATATCAAATGGTTGGGGCTTTGGTTTAGCAGCAACCTTTGGCATTGGTGGTAAATTATGGTCTAAGGCAAAATCGGCGGGTTTAAATTTTGGTTTCGATTTCTCCAATAACAAAGGCTTGCTTTCGCTGGTAGATATAAATGGAGACAACCTGCCCGACAAAATATTTAAAGAAGAAAATAATGGAACTAACACACTTTATTTTAGACCTAACAATGGAAGCGATTCTTTTGGCAGTAAAGTTCAAATAATGGGAATTACCGAGTTTAGCAAAGGTAAAAGTAATACCAGTAAGTGGGGTTTCGAATCGCATTTCGGTTTGTTTGCCGGATACTCTCGAAGCAAAACCAAAAGCTTTAACTCCATATATTTTAGTGATGTTAATGGCGATCAGTTAACCGATATAGTAAATGATGGAATTGTTTATTTCAACCGTTTAGTAAATGGAGTACCCACATTTCAAGCAAGTAGTGTTGGTACCGACTGTGTAGTTTGTGAAGAAGGTGACGTTGATGTAGAAATTATTGAAGACCCGGAAGATGAAATTTTCAGCCCGCTTCACGATGCTGTTAGAGTTTGGGTTGCCCCTTTTTATGGCAACGTTACTATAGATGCACCGATAACGCTAGGGCAAGATGTAATAACAGAAGCAACTGCAGATGGAGTTGATGTAAGCATACAACACAATACCAATGAAATTTGGACACAAAACATAGTTGCTGGAGATTTTGGCACCTACACGCAAAATAATTTAACTGCTACAGTAGCCAAAGGAGATAGAATATATTTTAGAGTTCAATCGGAAGAAGATGGATATAACGATGCCGTTTTTTGGGATCAAACAGTTACTTATGATTATAATACTTGCCCTTGCAGTTTTGACTTAACAAATGAAAATATTACTTGTAATGAGGATGGTACTTATGACATCACTTTTGATGTAACATTAAATAATCCTACAAGCAACTCATTTAGAGTAATAGTAGATGGCTCTGGCTATGGAACATTTACAGACTCTAACAACGACAACTTTGAGTCAATCACTTTAAGTAATGTTACTTCTTTGGGTAATAGTCAAGTTGAAGTTGAGTTTCACATGATTGGTAACAAAAGTTGTGTAAATAAATTCTATTTAGATGTAACAGAATTTGAACTAATTAATAGTGTGATTATTTGTGGCAGTGGAGCAAATTACGATTTGATTTTAGATGTTGAATTGGGTAATAATCCATTAGGCTATTTTTACATTTATATTAATGGTAGCGATTATGGGCCATTTGAAGATACAGCACCTTTTGGTTTCGAAACTGTTGAATTAAATGACCTGGTACAAACCACTAGTACAATAGATATAAAAATTACAGATAGTCCACCACGTTTCTCAGATTTATGTGCACCAATAAATACTATTGATTTAAGCCAATGTAATAATTGTATTGTAGAAATAGAAAGTATAACAACATCTTGCATAAATACTGCGCAATTTGAATTTAACTTAAATGTAGAAGGAATTAACACAGGTAGTCAGTTTAATGTTGCTATTCAAAATTCAATTAATAATATTATATATAATCAAAACTTCAATTTTGCTGATAGCCCGGTTACTATTGGACCTTTTAATGTGGCAGATGAGTCTACTTATTATTTTACGATATCTGACTTAAATACTTCAGATTGCAATGCTACAGAATATATTCAAGCCCCAAATTGTCAAAATTTAAAAACAGGTGAAACGCTGGTTTACCAAAAGAAAGGGATAACTGGCAATTATTTAACGTCTTGCAAAGGTAAACTGCAAGATTCGGGCTTTACTATTAATTGGGAGTCAAATTGCAGCAATAATGAAGAGCATTTCTTAATACAAAAATCTTTAGATGGTGAAACGTATGAAACTATAAATAAGCAAGCTTGTACTGAAGGAGAAGGTATCTATGAGTTTATTGATGAAAATAATACTGAAACAAAAGCCTTCTACAAACTAGTTTTATTAACTCAAAAGGAACTAACAAAAAAATTAGGCTTGTTAGTTGCAGAAAAACATATTTCAAACTTTGACAAACAAAGCAAAACAGGTACAAGTATAATGGCTAAAAAAGCAGCAATAGATTGCACAGATGTTGATGCCAACAACATTCCGGTCTTTCAATTTAATGCTACAGATGATTTTATTTTATCGTCAACAAAACAAGTAAGTTTTCCATTTAATGGTACAGTACAAATAAGTGGGTTTGTTTCAAAAGCAGTAACTTCTGATGATGTTAACGCAATTATAACCTTAAACGACAATACAATTGCAAATTACAGCTTGCCATTTAACTCTACCGCATCTCAACCAACCAACCAAACTATTACGGTTCAAGAAGGTGATTTGCTTAAGTTTAAGTTGCACGCTAATACTACAGTTGACTGGACAGCCTTGGAATGGAAGCCATCGGTTGAATATACCAATTTGACTGATTTAGATTTAAATCAAAACTTCGATATGTCGAGCATAGATTTAAAGCCAACTGTTGAGCATACTGTTTTTAATAAAGTGCTTCAACCGTCTATTCGTTGGGTAGCACCACAAGATGGACAGATTGCCATTAAGCCAGAAATTAGCACCAGTAAAGACTTTGTTTTTACTATAAAGAAGCCTTTGAATTTGGTAGCTGAAAGCATTAATTCAAATAGTTCAATCACAATTGATTTTGATGAAGGCGACATATTTTATTTTGATTATCACTTTTTAAATGAAGTATCTGAAAATGATTATAGCAATCCTAAAGTAAAAATAGGTAACAGCCTGGTTGATGCAGGAGTGTACACCTTAACAAATAATTATTTGTTTGGTATTAACGATCCAAACCAAACCAATCCTTCCGCAACCGATGCCAAACTTTTTGGTAGCTTATACAGGCAATGGGGGCAATTTGCTTATAATGGAAATGATGTTACCAGTGCAATTGATGAAAATGAAATTAACAGTTTCTTTCAAAGTATAGATGGCCTAACAGAAGAAGATATTGAATTAGAGTTGGACGATACTGCTTGTGATCCGGATATAGATGATGTAGAAGATTGCATTGCAAATATGGAAGCCTTAATTAATAATTGGGAAGGTAATGGTTTTATAGGCAGTACAATTATGATGATGAGACCGGATTTAGAAAGAGATTTATATGCTGGCTTTAGTCCCAACATTTATGTGAAAGCCGATTCATTACGCGCATCAAGATTTGGCGATGCAAACATTAGCAATAACCCGGTTACAACACAAGCTGGTGAGCCGGCATCACCCGATGGTAAAGGTGCAAAAGCCATAAAAACGTTAAGAGTTAGTAAAAACAATAGCGTTTCAATTGGTGTTGGTCAATTCGGGCTTAGTTATAGCAAAGGAAATGCTCAACAAGTTTACGATTATTTAGATATGAATGGAGACCGTCATCCAGACATTTTATCTGACCCCAATAACAGCACTAACTTAAATATACAATATACTTTACCAACAGGCGGCTTAGAGGCAGCGGCTACTACCGTAAATATTGATGATATTCAAAGATCAAACCATCGCCAACTTGGTGGAAGTATAGGTGGAGGCTTTCCTAAATCAACAGACAAAAACTCTGATAATAAAACCGGTGGAGAAAAATCTAGTGACTCAGAAAAGGACGCAGATATAGCTGTAGGTTTTAGTTTAGATATTGGAACGAATAGAGACAAGGTACAGTACGATAATATAGATATAAACGGGGATGGTTTACCCGACAGAGTTTACAGAGATGGTATAGTTCAACTTAATTTAGGTTACGAATTTGCACCATCAGAAGATTGGGGCTTTGAAGTAATTAATGATGGCAATTCTTTTTCTGGTGGTATTGGTGGCAATTTAGGCGTTAATAAAGATCGTGGAAGTATTAAAGCCGGAGTAGGGGTTTCTTTCGGTAATAATAAAATAATTGATCGCTTAATTGATGTAAACGGCGATGGGCTATTAGATATGCTTGACGATATTGACGACATTGATGATGTACCAGACTATGTAGATAATGTAACTGATGAAACAGGCTCAGGCAATTCAACTTGTACAGCTACTACAACATTTAATTATTGTACAGAACCATCTACTTATATTGCCTTTACTATACCAAATATTTGTAGTTTAGATGCACAAACGCAACAAGTTACCAGTATTGATAGCAACTTTCCAGCAGATTTTGTTTACGCTACTCAAAATGATGTAACTTTTCAACCTGGCACATCTACTCCAAATGGTTTACACACAATATCAATAGCATTAGAAGACGGCGATGGCAATTCAACCAATGTAACTGTATTGATTACTGTTGGTGGTGATTGTGATGATACCGAAACAATTTGTGACAACGTAAATGGTAATTTTGAAACCTATACCGGGCCAAAAGTGGCTGGAAATACCTGGATAAACAGCAATTTAGACAATTGGTGTGTATCACATGGCACACCAAGTTTAGCTGCTGGCTTTGCTCCTTCTACAATAGGCATGTGGATGTGGGCTAATAATAATAGCATTGGAGAAGGCGTATTTACAGACTACAATTTTCAAACTGGGAGAAACTATACTGTAGCGTACAGTGTGTATTTATATCAAAATACAGATGCTCAATTTTTAGTAGAGGCAGCTAATGGATTGAATTGCATGGGCGCTAATTCCAATAATACAATACCAACACCTGCAAGCAGGCAAAACGTATCAACTCGTACATTTACAGTAGAAGGGAATTGGATGAATGTCGTTGAAACGTTTACCGCAAATTCAAATTATAACCAGCTTTGGTTTTACCCACGTTTAAATCAAGCTGGCGAACAAGTAGAAGTTGTATTAGATAATGTTTGTGTTACAGATAATGGCACCATAGGGAAAACAGTAACTTCAAATAATTCATTAAAAAAAGAAAGCCTAATTGAAGGTGAGGAAAAAGCTAAAAAAATGACGGATTTAAGCGTGCGCTTAAATACAGGCAATGGCTTTAGTAATCAGGTAATAAGTTGGTCGGGTGCCGAAGATATTAACAAAGGCAACAACACGGGAGAGTCATTAAGCGGTGCAGGTACCGGCTGTATACCTATTTTCATTTTTAAACTTTGCTTTAATGGTTCCGGACACGGGTCAAAAGGTATTAGCAGGGAAAAATTACAAATACGTGATGTGGATGGAGATGGATATCCTGATTATGTTTATACAAACCCAAATTTAGAATCTGATGCATCATTTACAGTAAAGCGTTCTACCATAGGCAAAACCAATCTATTAAGAAAAGTTGAACGCCCACTAGGTGCAGAATTTACTATGAGCTATGAAAGGATTGGAAATACTTATAATATGCCAAACGACGTTTGGGCATTAGATAGCGTAAAGATTTTCGATGGTTTTGAAGATGATGGTGCCGATGTAATGTTAAACACTTTTGAATATGATGATGGCTTTTACCACCGCTGCGAGCGGGAGTTTTATGGCTTTAAAGAAGTTAAAACCCATCAACACAACACAGAAAGTAATAATGCAAAATACCGGTCAGTAGTACAAACATTCATTAACAACACAACAACCGATTTTACCGAATTAAATGACATCTATCATTTAAAAGGAATGTTAGCATCAGAAATAGTGCAAGATGCAGCCGATAACTTGTATACCGAAACCTCAAACAATTTCGGTTTAAACACAACTGTTGAGCCGGGTTCCCTATTCCCAATTGTAACAGAAACACGTAGTGATTTTTATGAAGGTGGAGCAACGGCACAAAAATTTACTACAGCTACTTTTGCTTATGATGATTTTGGGAATGTTACCAATTACACTAGTACTGGCGACAACTTAGAGGCTATAAGCTCAACCATACAATACCACGAAGTATTAGGAAATTATATAGTTGGTACACCAAGTAGCATAATAGTTACTGATGACGAAAACAATACCTTGCGACAACGGGAAACCACTATTGATGGCAATGGTAATGTTACTCAAATACGGCAATTTTTGGAAGATGAAAGTATTGCTCAACACAATATGACCTACTTCGCCAATGGAAATCTCAGGCAAATTAAACGTCCGACAAATGCAACAGGTCAACGATTGTTTTTTGATTACACTTACGACAGCGCAGTTCAAACTTACGTTACAGGGGTAAGTGATACTTATGGTTATTCATCAAGCAATGCTTATGATTTCCGTTTTGGGCAAATGCTTACTTCAACTGATATTAATGGTAATATTATTAGCTATACTGTAGATGACGCAGGAAGAATTTCTGAAATAAGAGGTCCTTTTGAGCAAACAACCACTAAGCCAACAATTAGGTTTGATTATTTTCCAGATGCAAATATACCTTATGCCAGCACCAAACATTTCGACCCTTCACACCCAACAAACGATTTGGAAACCGTAACTTTTATGGATGGTTTAATGCGGCCTGTACAAGTTAAAAAGGATGCTCACGTGCACGGTAAGTACCATGTTGATCTTGAAAAAATGATTGTTTCTGGTAAAATTATATACGATGCTTATGGCAGAACGATAGAAACTTACTACCCAGTAACAGAAGATGTTGGAACAGCAGCCGTTTTTAATACTAATATAGATACTGAAAACCCAACACAAACCACTTATGATGTGTTAGACAGGCCATTGAGTATTACTTTACCAGATGCCAGTACTATTACAAACCAATATGGTTTTGGTAATGATAGAAATGGGACTCAACAATTTCAAACGCAAATAATTGATGCTAACGGAATCAAAAAGAAACAATTTACCAATTCAAGAGGGTTAACTACGGCTACTTGGGAGCAGTTAAATCAAGGAACAAACAATCAAAACCCTTGGCTATGGACAAGCTACATTTATAACCCAATAAACGAGTTGATGAGTGTTATGGATGATCCCGGAGATGAAATTACCTACCAGTATGATTGGTTTGGAAGAAGGTTGGAAATGGACCACCCTGATGGTGGAATTACTTCTTTTGAATATGACTTAACAGGTAATGTTACCAGTAAGGTTACCGCTAATTTAGAGGCGATAAATCAATCAATAGACTACACTTACGACTTTGAGCGATTAACCAATATTGCATACCCACAGAATCCACAAAATGATGTGAGTTACATCTATGGCGGCCCACAAGCTGTTGATAATAGACGTGGCCGTATAATGTTACAAACTGATGCTACTGGTGAACAACGTTTTGCTTATAACGAATTAGGTGCCTTAACATTTAACAAAAGAGATGTTAATGTAGACGGTGCCAACATAAGCATGACTACCAATTGGGAGTACGACACCTGGAATAGACTAACCAAACTAACCTACCCTGATGGAGAAGAATTGACTTACAACTACAATCTCGGTGGCATGCTAAATAGTATGAGCAGTACTTTAAACGGAGTTGCGCAAGATTACGTAAAGCAATTAGGCTACGATAAGTTTGAACAAAACGTTTACGTAAAGTATGGTAACAATACCGAAACCACCTACACTTATGAGGCAGACAGAAGGCGATTGCAAAATCTAGATGCAAAATCAGCGAGTGGTAGTGAGTTTATGAAAAATACGTACACTTATGATAAAGTAGGTAACATAAAAAGCATAACCAATGTGCCAAACCTAAGCCAGGGAGGAGCAATGGGAGGAGCAAGCAGTTATAAATTTACTTATGATGACATGTATCGTTTAACAAAAGCAAACGGTAATTTTACAGACACAGATAAAAAAGAACATAAGTACACATTGGGTATGAATTACAATAATGCACACGCCATTACCCGTAAATCACAAACTCATACTATTGCAGGCAGTACGCAAGATAATACCGCCTATGAGTATCTATATAAATATGAAGGAAGCCAGCCACATGCGCCAACAACATTAATGGCAACCAACAACAATATTGATACGGATAGAATGTACACTTACGATGCTAACGGCAACCAGTTAAGTTACTCTGCAAGCGGTTGTGAATTTAGAGCCTATAGTTGGGATGAAGAAAACCGCTTAATGCTGGTAACTGATGACGACGAAGAGCATTTTTATACCTACGATGCCAATGGTGACCGTATAATTAAAAATACGCAACCATTAGTAGCACCAACTAGCCCACCGGCACCAGGCAGTTTAGCCGCTTTGCAAAACTATACGGTTTACATGAACCCGTATGTAGTAGTTAGAAATGGAGCAGTAACTAAACATTTTTATACCGAAGGCAGAAGAATATGTAGCAAGCTTTCTGGAGACTATGATGTTACTAACGGTAGCATTAACGAACCTGTAAATGCACTAAGCTATTACTTCCACCCCGACCATTTGGGTAATTCTTCTTATATTAGCGATGCCTCTGGGGAAGTTAGCCAACATATTGAGTATTTCCCTTTTGGGGAAGTGTTCATTGAAGAGCAAAATAATACCTACAACACGCCTTACCTGTTTAACGGTAAAGAGTTAGACGATAAAACAGGTTTGTATTATTATGGTGCAAGGTATTATGATCCGGTGTTGAGTAATTGGTTGAGTGTGGATGCCTTAGCTGACACTTATATGGGATGGTCTCCTTACAACTATACCTTAAACAATCCAGTAAAATATGTTGATCCAGATGGTAATATAGTTGGAACAATAATTGGGGCAGTTGTTGGAGGTGTTAGAGCACATAGAAGAGGCGAAAGTGTTTGGAAAGGAGCTGGTAAAGGAGCATTGGCAGGAGCCGCCGCAGACCTTCTTGTAGCAGGAACAATTGCTACAGGGGGAGCTTTAGGAGTCGGGGCTTTAGCTACAGGTATGGCTGCTGGTGCAGTTGGAGGAGCCTCTTTTAGTGCTGCTGATCAATTATTAGACAAAGGTTCAATTAATGCTAAAGAAGTAGCCTTGTCAGGTCTTTTTGGTCTTGGTTTAGGTTATGTTGGAGGAAGAGTAGCGCCTAAGTTTGCTAAATTATTCGGTAAAAATAAAACTCCAAAGGGAAGTATTGAAGTTGGAAATGTATCTGCCAATGTATTAGATGATGTTGCTAAAGAGACAACTAAACTTGTTACACAATTTACAAAAAGTACAATTGATGATGCGACTACCTATGCTATGAGAACACAAAACAATATAGATCACATTTTTGCAGCTAAGCATAATTTAGGGCCTCTTGTAACTAAGCTTGGTGGACAAAGAAAAACAATAAATGCTGTATTGAATGCAGGTAATGGCAAATTTCCTACTAGCGGAGTTTTCAGGTTTAAAGTTAATTTAGGTGGTCAAGACGTTATGATAAAGGGAGCTGTTCATAATGGAATGCCAAAATTAGGAACAATGTGGATACCATAAATCATTTTAATATGAATTGGAAAGAAAAATTAAGAGTATTACAAAAAGATAAAGATTGGGATAAGGCAATTGAGTTAATGAAAGAAACGGTTAAAAAAAACCCAAATGATAGTTGGAGCTATGTTCAATTAATTTATTTGTTTCATAATATTCTTTTAGAAGAAAACTATCCAGAAGAAAAACAAGATGATTTAGCTTTATTATTGAAAAATCATTTTTCTTTTTCCAAAGATCAGTTTTCAGAAGATTCAGAATATTTATTTTTTATCGGAAAAATTCTGCATATAGCAGAGTGGTACTTTGGCCTTGAGGACAATCTGTTAGCTATTAAATTCCAAGAAAAGGCGATGAAAAAAGAGCCTAATAATTTGTTGTTCGAATGGGCTTATAGATTGTCTTTACCAAATGATATTCGAGCAGACTATTTAGCGCACAAATTGATTGAGAGTAAAAGCGAAAAGATAAAGTGGCTTGAGAGCAAGGGTTTTCCTGGAGAATATATATTGGAACACTTGAATATGGGTAATAAAAGATATGTTAAAAAAGTAAGACCAACATAATTCTTACTCAAGCTAACAGTAGCCTATCCAAACTGGCTATCCGTTCGTTTCCAAACAATGGATAAATAAAAACCAAAACCAGCTTAAGCGGAAACTTAAGCTGGTTTTTTATATAATAGTCTGTAAGATTTTGGCGAAACCAACAATTTGGTGTTTTCAAATATTTATTCACCCAAATGATCTTCAAAATTCATTTGTTCGTGCAAAACTCTAACAACTATACTATCTTTATTATCAACCCTGTAAAAAACTAAATGGTTTTTCTGACTACTCGTGCCACGACTGAGGGTCTAACAAACAAGTCGTGGCACGAGTTTTTTCAAATATTTATTCGTCCAAATGATCTTCAAAATTCATTTGTTCGTGCAAAACTCTAACAACTATACAATCTTCAGAACTCCTGCCTTCTCATAAAATAAAATACCTATAAAATCTCGTCATTCTGAAATCAGATTGGAGCTTGCGGAAATTTGAGGTTCAGAATCTGCCGTTTAATAATAAAGCATCTTACTAACTAATAAACAAGATTCTGAGCATTTATTCCGCAGGCTTCATAAATCTCAGAATGACGGAAGACAAGTAGTCTTGTACAAATGTTGTATTTTTATTTTACGAAGATAAGTGCTGTAAGTGTTGATTTTTGGTGCTAAAGCCAGGAGTTTTGTCGTTACAGAATTTCAGAAGGACGTAAGGGAAGTGGCTTTGTTAAAAATATTTCATTTCTTATTTATTATGATTACTAATAGTGCCACGACTGAAGGTTTAGCAAACAAGTCGTGGCACGAGTTTGTTTAAGAGTCCGCTTCGAGTGGCGCTGATTGCTAAGAGAATTTAGTTATCTTTGTACGTAATAAACTATACTTATATGGAAGGAGCTATTTTACATACAAACTCTAATAAAGACCTTGACTTAATTTTGCAATTGGCAGAAAAATTGGGTATTTCATCAAAAAAACTAAGCAAAAAAGAAATGGAAGATTGGGGATTAGCTAATGCTATTACAAAAGGAAAAACTAACGAATATGTTGATACAGAAAGTTTTTTGACAGAACTCCAGAATGATCGTTAAAATCGACAAATCTTTTCAAAAAGATGTTAGAAAGTTAAGCCATTCAACACTAAACAAAAAATTGCAATGGTTATTCAACAAATTAAAAACGCTTCTTCTATTTCCGAAATTAAGAATTTAAAAAAGCTCAGCATTTCACAAAACGCTTTTAGAATTAGAGTTGGTCATTATCGCTTAGGTTTAATTATTGTAGATGCTGAAGTTACATTTATAAGATGTTTGCATAGAAAGGAAATTTATAAGTTTTTTCCAAAATAAGGTTCATCCAATCAAACAACTCATCCTGGTATTTTTCTGCTTGATGAATTCCCCAATTGGCAAAAGTATAATTGTAAATTTCCTCTAAATCATTAACCGCTCGTGGAGTCAATTTTAATTTAAGCATTTATATTTAAATGCTTTTTCATTTTTTGTTTAAACTTTTCATTATCAAAAGTAATGGGTTTTCCACTTTCTTCTCCAACAATTAAGGCTTTATTAATAGCCTCAATTTTTTGTTTTTCTATTTCTAACAATCTTAACCCGCTTCTAAGTACTTCACTTGCGGAAGCATATCTGCCCGACTTTAATTCTGACTGAATAAATTGGTCAAAATGATCGCCAAGAATAATTGATGTATTTTTTGACATAGATTTTTTTTTATTGAAATCAAATATACCATTTTCTGGTATTAGTGGCAAATTGAAACCTAACGCTAACCTTTAGCAGATATTTTTAACGACTCGCTTGTTTCAAAAAAATCAAGTTAACAACTGCTTAACTAAAAACCAAAACCAACATTCCAATCCCCACCAAACAACGAAATCAAAACATCTTCTTATCTTACCATCCTACACTAAACATTATAAAAAATGGAATTAAAAGTAGGTTTACTCGGTGGTGGTTCT
>ENA-ORXM01000698-ORXM01000698.1-marine-metagenome-genome-assembly--contig:-NODE-698-length-54580-cov-4.662863_pt1 | contig 54580 bp, 50 predicted proteins | sample MGYA00237867_ERZ511480 | MGnify/ENA primary metagenome ERZ511480 (study PRJEB26309, sample SAMN06266103) | marine metagenome | isolation source: Algal blade | place: United Kingdom:Sidmouth, United...
TTTGATTTCATTCTGTAATATTTGATTATCTGGTTTCCGGAATGATTTTACCAACTGCCTAACGCTTTTCATCCCTTCATATTGGCCATTACTGTTTTCCTCTTCATCTCTCGACGTAACACGTCTAGCCCTTTGTTTTGTATTATAATCAACATCCCTGCCCAACGTAGGATGTGTTGCAGTTGTTCAACAATATCTAGTGCTGAAGATCCAGTCTTTGGTTGGTGATTTAAAGCTTCATATGCTATTTTTGGATTTGTTAGGGTGCCAAATCCGTTTGAGGTACTAAATTGATAAGCATTTTGAGGTAGTGTTGTTTCTAATACATATTCATAATCTTTAAATTGATTATAGTCAAGAATCACATCTTGTGAATCTGAGCCTAGTTCAAAAAAATGATATTTTAATGATCCCTCAGCATCACCAATGAAAAATAAATATCTTATACCAGATAGTAACTCTATGTTTTCAATGGAAAAGGTCTCTTCATTAATTATGTTATAATTACTATCGACAACACCACTTTTTGGAGAGTAAACTTGGTATTTTAGAATTGTAGGAGCCGAGTTCACTGTAATACTGGAATTTCCGGCCTTGTAAGTCAAACTGTTTGTTGATTCATTTGATTTGTAGGTATTCAGTTTTTCAGTAAAAATTGAGCTTGCTTCCTCAGGCTCTGAAGAATTCCATTTAAATCCCTTTGGTATATCTGTATAAGTGTATAAATTATGAGATGATAGGTTCTCATATTCAGCTACGGATAAAGTTGTTACAACTAATTTTTCTGTATTTACTAAGGCAGTATCAATGGCGCTAAAAGTTAAAGTACTATCTTCTTTAATACTTTTATAATCTAGTAGTTCGCCATCTTGGTCATGAACAATTACCCAGTATTCTATTTCGGTTGTGTCCGAATGTTCATTTAATCTATACGTTAAGTAAACTTCTTCTTTAGGTTCTTCAGGAATTGGTTCTTCTTTGGCAATAGGTTCATCTATTTCTGTTCCTTCTGTGCAGCTTATTAAAGAGTAAATCGCAGTAAAAAAAAGTAACACATATTTAATTTTCATAAGAAGAGTGGTTAGTTTAATAGATGTTTAGATAAATATAGTATTACTTTATATTTTAAGTCTAAAATCAAAATCCATGATGGCCATACATGCCGTAGCCATGTGGTCTATAGATATCTGCTCGTTTTCTGTCTTTAAGTTTAAAGGCTTCGGTAAGGTATTCAATTACATCTTCATCAGTGTCTGTATCTTCAATACGCATTGCATCACTCTCGTAGAAAGGCTTCGTCTGAAGTTTTTTATTGTTTTCAAAGATGAGGAGGTACATAGAGAAATTCTTATCGTAATCTTCGTTATTTCGCTTTTTAAAATAATAGCCTGTGTACAATTCTCCTTTGAACTTAAACTTTTTTTGTGTTATGAAAACAACAGAATCTTTAGCGCGATTATATTTTGAACCTTCAAAAAGAATAGCTTCCGCCAAATACTGCTGTGAATTATATTCGGCAGGAAAATGACTGAGCACACCTACTTCTTCTAACTTATTGAACAAAGGAAGTCTTCCGTTTATATCAAAAGCCAAATCTATCAACTGTTTCTGTGGTACCGGTTTATTATTTTTAATTAACTGTGCTAGGTAAGTAGCTTGTACACCTGGGTCGCCAATTAATGAAATTTGATTAAAAAATTGTTCTACGGACTTATCAGTATGAAAAGGATATAATAGCGTTACGTAATTCTCTAGCAAAGACGTATTGCTTCTGCTGGTTCTTGGATTGTAGAAGTCCGTCTGGGAATTGGATAGGTCCCTGCCCAGCTGTCTTTTAATGAGGGTTTTTGCGTCATTTAAAATCTGTGTTCTATACTTTTTATATAGTTTGGGCTTTATGACATCTTTTATCAGTAATTCTGATAATAAAGAAAAAATAGGTTCTTTATACTCAGGAATGGTACTGTAATCCAAAAGGTTGGGGTATAGCTTTTTTGCCAGTTCTAAATTCTCTCGATAAGGTTTAAAAATTAGGCTAATATTGAACGTATTAGAAAGCAGAGGCAAATCGGTTTCCATTAATTCTAACAACAATTTTGTTGAGCTGTCATTAGACTTTTTTGCGATTTCCTGAAGCAATACTGCCTGTGCGGTAGAGTTGTTATAAGATTTTAAGTAAAAGCTTTTATAAAACTCAGTGAGATCAACATTTTTTAATTTTGCTAGTTCACGGATGAGGTGTAACTGAATCTGACGTTCTCCTTTGCTTAAATCAAACTCTATGATATGCTTTTTAAGGGCATTAACATGTTTGTTTTCAAATTTTATAAATCTATAGCCGTCTAGTGCAATACTGTCATTGGTGGTTAGTGCGCTAAAAAACTCAGGAACCTTATCTTCAAATAAATTACGTCCGATAACGGTGTCTTGTGGTACAAAATTATCAAAGAACGTACTTACAAATGTACTGGGGCTTTCAATGGTATCAACCACTGCTTTTAATTCATATAGAAGTCCATCTTTTAAAATGTTTTTTACTAAAATCCCCCTTGTACTTGCAGTATCCGATAAGGTCATTTGTAGTTCATGATATCCGTTGGGAGAGGTTTTGGTTTCCTCTCTGATAACGTTATATTTTTTGTGAGCGTAGAGTTTTTTGCGCAAAGCCCAAGCAGAATCTAAACTTCTGAACATTAAGAAATCGTGAGATTTATTTAGTTCTATGGACACGGCCTCGCCGTTCTGATTTTGATAAACGGTTTTTTTATGGAAAGGGTCGTAAGATTTTCTTTTGGGTGCACCAGTGTAATAGTTAGTGCTACTTTCTACAAATTTGGGTGGTTTTACAGTAGATTTAGTACTGAAAAATAAAGCGGTATCCACAACGGTTGTAAAAGGTTTTTGGTCTTTTGTTGATGTAAGCTTAAAGGACTCAAAAAACTTGGATGCTGTATTTTCATCTTTCCCTACCATGCCCAGTAGATAATATTCACCACGACGTATAGTGGTCATGAGGTATAGATTTTTTTTAGTTTTTGTGTCTATTACTGCGGATGAGGTTAGAATTCTGCCTTTAAAGGAATTGAAGGTAGGCTTAAGTTGCAGGTCTTGATAGAACCGTTTTTGTATTTGTTTCAATTCAAAAGTATCTGCCTCAATAAAATTGAAATCGTTTAAAACTGATTTACGAAGAAAGTAGTAATTCTCTGTTATAGAATCATAACCTTCTACCCATCGGGTGCCACTTCTACTGCGATTAGTGAAACTATAGAGAGGGGGCATTTGGACCTCAAAATCTTCGAATACGGAAGAAACCGTGTTGGGTCTCTTAACTACATCAGCCCTAAATTTTAGGCTATTAAATATGGTATCCGAAAATTGAGTAACATAATCACCTTCACCTCCCATTTTTATAATAACCAGTTCTAAAGGTGTTTCAAAAATCTGATACCGCTGGTGGTCGCCGTTTTTTAATTTATTTTTTATGTCCAATCCTTTAAAAGGACCATTTTTAATCGATTTTTTTTCAATTATTTTGCCGGGAATATTTTCAAAAAGGAGTTTATCTATTTCTTCTAAGGAAAATAGAGCATCTTTTTTTAGAAAAGAATAGGTGGGAATGCGGTTTATTACAATAAAACTTCCATTTGCTAAATCTGGCGATACATAGGTGGTTTTTCCAATATCGGATATTGGATACAGTTTGTTGGGAAGATCAACCGTAAAAAAACCATCTTCCGGACCATAGTTACTGTATTGGTTGTCACGTTTTTTAATTTCAAATTTCTGTTTCAGTATTTTACCCTTGGAAGTCGCTTTTGATAACAATGGTTTTACGGTATAGCCTTTTTTTCTCAAGAGAGAAATAACACCTTGTTCACCGGGTAAATGTGCTGCACCAATACCTGCAAAAACCTTTCCTTTTTGCATAACGGAATCCATCCTGTGGGTCATATTGGCATTGCGTATGTACAGCATATTTTTCATATAATGCGGGGTGTACATAGCGCGATCAAGAGAATCTAATAGCGCTATATTACGATTCCTGTACGCATCTTGAAGCAAGAACATGGGGTCTGATTGCTGCATCTTTTTTTGAAGCCATTCATCTGGCTTTTGTTTGACGGCATTTAAACTGGCCCTTCCTACAAGAGCAGCAGATTCCTCCATGTCCTCTAAAGCAATAATAGGCTTATTAAACTTTTTGCCAGCTTGGTAAATAAACATGTCTAGATAAGTCTCCTCCTCAAAATTCTGGGAAAACTCATTTGTACGGTAAAGAATGTTATTCACAATTCGGTCTTCGTAGGCCAAATATGCTCCTAAAATCTCTTTCTTAGGATTATCCACCTTAAAAGAACGGGCATAAAATCCCTTGGTAACAAAACCGGCTTCGGCCGCATATTTGTTGGAGCCAGAGATGTTATCTTTTTCTAGCCAGAGACCAGGATCAGATTCTAGGGCTACCATATCACTTTTGTCCAAGGCATCAAAAAAGACATCGTCTAACCTAAAAGCAATTTTTTTACTAACGTGCATAGTGCCATATAAATACGATGTTTGCTTTAGGCCATTTCCAGAAATTTCCCATAAAAGGCTATTTTTTTCTTGGGCATTGACCGAAAAAGAAATCAGCAAGAGAAAAATCGATACAATTCGCATAAATGCTTTTTAGTTGAGGGAACATAATAACAGTAAAGGGCCCATGGCTAGCAATGAGCGCTTTTCACAAAAATAGAGAAGCGTTTGGTGCAATATATCCCTATAAACCGTTAAAATAAATATTGGTTTTAAGGTATAACGGCTATTCGTGGGTTGTATTTCCCGAACCTTCCATATTTTCTAAACGGAGTCTGGTACGGGGTAAACTTTCGGGATAATTTTGTTGTAAGAAGGTAATTAATTTTTCGCGAACATGTACACGAAGGTCCCATGCAGTAGAGGAATCCTTGGCACTCATAAGGGCTCTTATTTCAACGGAATTTACTTTTGAGTCAGTGACCTGAATATTGTTAACTTCTCCGTCCCAAAGCTCTGTTCCTTTCAATATTCGCGTAAGTTCTTTTCGAATAGCATCAAAAGGAACGGAATAATCGGTATACAGAAAAACAGTCCCTAAAATATCTGCAGAAGATTTGGTCCAGTTCTGAAATGGTTTGTCAATAAAATAAGTAGTGGGTAATATTAAGCGTCTTTTGTCCCAAATCTTCACTACAACATAGGTAAGTGTAATTTCTTCAATACGGCCCCATTCTCCCTCAACCACTACAACATCGTCTAATTTGATTGGTTGTGCTATAGCAATTTGGATTCCGGCCAGTATGGTCCCGATCATTTTTTGGGCGGAAAAACCAATAATGATACCTGCAACACCTGCAGAAGCAAATATGCTTACCCCAATCTCTCTAATGCTATCAAAGCTCATAAGAGCTATTCCTGCGGCAAGGATTATGATAATAAAAATTATAATTCGTTCTAATATATTAAACTGCGTAGCAACTTTTCGGGCTCGTAAATTGTTTGACGTGTTCATGTCATAGGTGTGCATGACATGTTCTTTAATAATCTGAATAACTGTTATAAGCAACCATGTAAATGCGAAAATAAAAAGTAGCGTACTGGCTTTTCTAAAGTATAATTCTAGATGTGTTAAACCTAGTAATTGACGTAAAGACCCCATTCTAATTAAAATAGAAAGTAAAATGAAAAAAATGGGTGTACTTACTTTTTTTACGGAAGAAGGAGGAATTAGATATTTTGGGTTTTTCCCCAATTTGCGCAGTATTTTAAGAACTATAAAATAGGAGACCAACAAGACTGTAAGGGAACCTAATAGCAAAAGAAGGGATTTGTAGTTGTCGTTGAAAAAATCGTTTAACATAGTAAAGGTTTCAAAAGGCAAGTATAATTGGTATTAAGAAATATACCGGTCTAAATCGCTTATATAATTGATCTTATCTATAACAGCATCAAAAAGTATTTTAATAACATGCACATTAGATAGGTCTCAAGGCTTATTTTTGTGAAAATTATACGTTTGTCCAATTAAATGGGCACTTGAAGATAGCCATATTACCTTAAAGGCGAAAGTCCTTTATTGTGAAATTGCATGTCTAATAAACCGAAAAAGTATTGCCAAACTATGAAAGGAGTTTTATTGGTTAATTTGGGTTCTCCAGATAGTCCCACTGCAAAAGATGTTAAGCCGTATTTAGATGAATTTTTAATGGATGAACGCGTAATAGACGTACCCAATTGGTTGCGTAATATTTTAGTGCGTGGTATAATTCTACAAACGCGACCTAAAAAATCTGCGGAGGCTTATGCTAAAATATGGTGGGAAGAAGGTTCTCCTCTTATTGTACTTTCAGAGAGGTTTACAGATAAGGTAAAGGAACATTCGGATATTCCTATCGCCCTAGGAATGCGCTATGGTAGTATGACCATTAAAGGAGCCCTTAAAGAACTTCATGATAAAGGCGTGGATGAGGTGTTGTTGGTGCCTTTGTATCCGCATTATGCCATGTCTTCTTATGAAACGGTAGTAGTTAAAGTGATGGAAGAGCAAGAAGCACTTTTTCCACATATGAAATTAACCACTTTACCGCCTTTTTATAAAAATCCTGAGTACATACGTGTACTTTCTGAGCGTATAGCAGAAAACCTTGAAGGCTTTGATTATGATCATATTCTATTCTCGTATCATGGTATTCCGGAAAGACATATTCGCAAGTCAGACCCAACCCGTTTTCATTGTAAAATTGATGGTAAATGTTGCCAGACAAACTCTGTGGCACATAACACCTGTTATCGTCACCAGTGTTTTGATACTACGGAATCCGTTAAAGCGTATTTAAATCTTCCTGAAGATAAGGTGAGTAATTCCTTTCAATCACGTCTTCCTAATGATCCTTGGTTAAAACCATATACCGACTTTGAGTTTGAGCGTTTTCCAAAAGAAGGCATAAAGAATCTTGCGGTCATAACTCCTGCATTTGTTGCTGATTGTTTAGAGACACTAGAAGAAATTGCCATGGAAGGACAACATCAATTTCAGGAAGCTGGTGGTAAAGAATACAAACACATACCTTGTTTGAACGAAAGTGAAGGATGGGTTAAGGTTATGGCTACTTGGATTAAGGATTGGCAAACTACTGGTGCTCTGCCTGCATAAGTCAAAAACCAATATGAGCTGAATGTCAATACCAATGAATAATGGCTAAAGTATCTGCAGAACAATTAGGGTCGGACCCAATAGGTAAACTGTTGGTAAAACAGGCCGTACCAGCTTCTATAGGTATTTTAGTGATGTCGCTCAATATTTTGGTCGATTCTATTTTTGTTGGAAATTGGATCGGTTCAATTGCCATTGCTGCAATAAATGTAGTGCTGCCGGTTTCTTTTTTTATTGCAGCATTGGGGATGTCCATCGGTATTGGTGGTTCTAGCATTATTTCTAGAGCTCTGGGTGCCGATAATCATGCCAAGGCCATAAAGACTTTTGGGAATCAAATTACCTTAACATTACTGATTACTACAGTAATGGTGGTACTTGGACTTTATTATGTAAACGAGCTTATTCCTGCTTTTGGAGGGAAAGGAGCCATCTTCGAACCTGCCAAAATTTATTATACCATAGTGCTATATGGAGTTCCTTTTTTGGCATTTTGTATGATGGGAAATACGGTTATTCGCGCAGAAGGGAAGCCTAAATTTGCCATGATCGCTATGATCATACCTTCCGTAGGTAATCTCCTAATGGATTATGTGTTCATTTATATTTTTGATTGGGGAATGGAAGGAGCGGCTTGGGCTACGACCGTAGGATATTTGTTATGCGCCGCTTATGTACTTTACTTTTTCCTGTCTGATAAATCTGAACTAAAGTTAACGCCGGCCTGTTTTAAGCTGGAGTTGCCCATTATAAAAGAAATTGGTTCTTTAGGTTTTGTTACCTTATCCCGTCAGGCAACAACTAGTGTGGTTTATTTATTGATGAACAATATTCTTTTTGGGCTTGGAGGTGAAGCAATGGTAGCTGTTTATGCTATCATAGGTCGTATGTTAATGTTCGCACTTTTTCCTGTGTTTGGAGTTACTCAAGGTTTTTTGCCTATTGCAGGATTTAATTATGGGGCAAAAAAATACCAAAGGGTACAAGAATCGATTATTACTGCAATTAAATATGCTTCATTGCTGGCGGCCGTTGTATTTATTGGGTTGATGAGTTTCCCGCAGGAGATTGCATCTTTGTTCTTAAGTGATAGAGCCGGGCAATCTGCAGATGATTTGGCCGCCAATGCCTATGTTTTGGAACATATACCTCTAGCCATGCGATTGGTATTTGCCGCGACTCCTATTATTGCATTACAGTTAATAGGTGCTGCCTATTTTCAGGCAATAGGAAAAGCGATACCGGCATTATTACTGACCTTATCTAGGCAAGGTTTCTTCTTTATTCCGCTGATTTTGATTTTACCCGATTATCTGGGTGAACTTGGGGTTTGGCTTTCCTTTCCTATTGCCGATGTTTTGGCCACTATTGTAACCGGGTTGTATTTAAGAAAAGAAATCAAGAATAATTTGGTCAAAGAAGAGGCATGACTTCTGCCTCCTCCAGACCTCATATTTTTATTGTTTCATAGTAGGATCTGCTGCCTTGGCATGCATCAACTGCATTCCTGTGGAGGATCGTGGTTTAAAACCATTCCAATCTTTCTCGTTAGATTCTACAGGAATATCTAAATATTCAGCATAATCAGCACCTTTTAGATAGGTTCCTAAAAATGCAGTTAAAAAATGTTGGTTGATATTATTTATTTTTCTTTGGTCCCAAGAAGGTTCAGCATACCTGTAATATTCATCTATATGTAAACCTGGCTGTAAAGCCTCTGCTGGCGGAGGGTTTGGAGCTACGTTATGTCTCGCATTTTTATAGGTAAGCATATATCGGTCTGCGTTAACAGCACCTTCAAAAATTGCTTTAATACCTTTTTCGTAACCTGAAATATCATCTTGATCACCAGCCACGAATAATGTTGGTTTTTTTAATCCTGCCAGTCCATTAGCATCCCATACACCGCGTTCCATTCCCCATGGGGCAAAGGCAACTACCGCTTTGATTCTTGGGTCTATTTGTTTTTGATATTCGGTATTACTAGCCGCTAAGGTCGAAATTGCAGAGCTTCCACCTGTCATTTGTCCAAAGAAAGCAGTCATACCATCACTATAACCGGCGCCACCAACATTAAGTACGCCATAACCTCCCATAGAATAACCAACAATACCAATATTTTCGGCATCTACCATTCCGGCCAATTGGTCCTTAGAAGAAGAATTTCCTTTTTCAGCAATCGTATCAATTACAAATTTGATGTCTTTAGCTCGGTTTAACAGGGTGCTTTGAAAAGCATTGGCATCCTTAAAAGTTGAATCCGTGTGGTCTATTGAAACTACTATATACCCTTTTGAGGCTAGGTTTTCGGTTAAATAAGTCATTAAATATCTGGAGCCTACATATCCGTGAGATATCACAATTAGCGGGTATCCGCCAGCTGTAACCTTCGGGGCTGCATCGCGATAAGCTCTACCTTTAAAAGAAAAGGGTACCAATGGTCTTAGAGTATCACCTCTCGTTCCCATAACCTCCTCATACCTTACGGTTTCATCTTTGTTTGCCGGTGCTCCAGTAGGATACCAAACCTCTACGGTAAGTGGCCGATCATACAATGGGTCTTTACCTTCTTTTGAATTTAATATATCTATTTGGTCTTCATGAACTAAGTTGAAAGTGCGTACTCCAACAGCGTTATCACCTCTTTCTGCTAACTTAGGAGCATCAGGGAGTGCATCTCCATATAGGAAATCTTGAGCGAAAACGGTTGCGGAAAAAAACAATAATACCGCGGTAATTTTAAGGTTTGCCTTTTGGGCAAAGGGGACTTTAATTTTCATATCGTTTAAATTGAGTTGAGTTTAAATGTAATGAAATTACATAAGAAGTTTATGAGGCATTAGATTTTTGCAACGGACAGTTCTTCATATTGCAGTCTAATTAGCTCTTCGCCATACTTGCGTTCCAGCCTTCTAATACTAAAATGAGCATGTGCCATATTTTGAAAGTGATCAATGAAGGCAAGGTTAATGGTTGCGCCTCCTGCAGCTCCTACTATGGGAATAGCCTGAGCTACAAATTTCTCTGATACCTGCACGCTAAATCTAGATGCTACTTGAGCTATTAATTGTAATAGGGGGTTGCCCGTGGTGTTCAGTAACGTGGTTACAGTTTTGCCTGCAATTCCACTAGCACCTTTAACCGTAGAACTAATGGCTAATTTTGTAGCATAATAACCGGTATCCAAATTGTCATCATGTTTGCTCTTTCCACCTAAGGCAAAAACTTGTAAACAGGCTAACTGTGAATCAAGGGAATTTAAATCCTCTCCTTCGCTGCGGGCGATATCCATGATGGAGCGCATCATAAGTTTGGTAGCCAGTGTAAGGTCTACCGCAAAAGCACTCGCTCCTAAAGCCCCGCCAATAGCACCGGATGAAGTTACCAATGCTTTGTACAAATTGTTCATGGGCGTTGTTTTAGCTTTTTTATTCATCGAAATTAAATTGGTCTTCACTACGGTATGCAGAACTTTATAGGTAATTTGCTGTAACCAGTTGCGTTGCTTTTGCGGTAACAATTGAATACGACTGTCTATAATGTTACCCATTTTATTAAGCCCTTGCATGGCCCAACCTATTTGCTCCATTTTCTGCTTTGCTGAGCGAAGCGTTAGCAAATCTTCAGGACTCAATGTGTTTTTGGTAATTCTCAAAATATATATTTTTATAGGTAGCCCTAAAATAAGCATTCCTGCAATTTATTGGCCTAAGCAAGGCAACTTTTGTAATACGTTCATTTTTATTACATTTATAGAAATGAATAGAATAAAAGAGTCTATTCTTATGCCTTTCCAACCATGAAAAACTTCCCCACTTTTTTAGTATTCACCATTCTATTCTGCACTCAACAAATAGTAGCCCAAAAGTATTTTAAGATAGCAAATGACGTTGTCGATGAGGCTACATTTAAAGAAGGATTGGCCCTGATAGCTCAAGAATATGATCCGCAGATAGTGACCTATAAAACTTTTGAACGGGTTACTGCGAAGGATAGTATAATAGAAAATATTTCTATAGTTGTTCTACAGGAGGATGAAGAAGAAAAGGTGTATAGGGTATTTGACTTTTTGGGTAAACCCTTACCCGATTTTGAGTTTAGCGATATAACGGGGAGCGCCATTTCAAAACAGAAATTCTCCGGAAAATATACTGTAGTAGGTCTTTATAAAGAACCTGCACAAGTGCGTAAGTCGCATATAAAATCATTGAATGCTTTGGTAAATACCGGAGAATACAATGCTGTAGCTCTTATTGCAAAAAATGGTAATACCGCTGGCATCGCTAAAAAAGCGGATTTCCCGGTTTTGAACGAGTGTATTTCATGGTATATTGATAATATATCTATTCCAGAATCACCCAAATTTTTAGTATTGGACGAATCCGGTAATTTGAAGTATATATTTCAGGAATTTCCCCAAAAGGAGGATATTACCCAGCCTTTAGACCCCGTTCATTTAGAAATTTACGATATTCTTAGATAAGGAGTTATCTATCTTTTTGTAGCGGTTATTTCTTGTTTTGTCTAACTTTGTGTAATCATTATAAAGCAAAGAACTATTGTACGAATACATAAAAGCACTGCATTTAATTTTTGTGATTACTTGGTTTGCGGGGTTGTTCTATATTCCTAGATTATTTATTTATCATATTGAAGCGGCTGATAAGCCTTCTCCTGAAAAAGAAATTCTTACTAAGCAGCTGAAGTTGATGACAAAAAGACTTTGGTTTATTATTACCTGGCCTTCGGCTATTTTGGCGCTTGTTTTTGGTATTTGGTTATTGGTCATAATACCCGTTTGGTTGCAACAGCCTTGGATGCATGTAAAACTTGCGTTCGTAGTGCTACTTATTGTATACCACTTAAAATCACATCAAATTTTTAAGCAATTACAAAGAGATGAGGTTAGATATACCTCTAAATTCATGCGTATTTACAATGAAGGAGCTACCCTTATATTATTTGCAGTGGTATTTTTGGTGATTCTCAAGAGTGCCTTTAATTGGGTTTTTGGTGTTGTAGGAATATTAGTTTTGGGTATTCTCCTTATGTTAGGTATTAGATTATATAAGCGCATAAGGGCAAAAAACCCAGAAGCTTGAGTTGTTTCGCCTTTATTTAGGCATTTTAGATAGGCTTGATCTAAACCGGTTTGACACGGAAATGAACTTGCATATAATGGCGTGATATTTGCTACCTTTGATGTAAACTCCAGTCTTTTGTTCACAAAACTTTCCCTAAGATCACGCATATTTCTTTCCATGATCCTACTGGTGGTTGTAGCCTCCATTTTGATTGCTGGTGTTACGGTATATCAGTATAAGGAGCAAGCAGAAGACTACCATTCAGACCGTTTAGAGCGTAAAGAGGATCAGGTAAGGCAAAGTGTTGAGTACGTGCTCAGAAAAACTACTTACCCAGTTACTACAGAGAACTTAGGCTTAATTTTTAATGATGAAATATATCAAATCGCCAACGTTCAGAATCAACGGTTAAATATCTACGATTTAGAGGGGCAGCTAATTAAAAGCTCCAGAGCAAAGTTTGAGGTAGATTCAATAGCCAACTGTTTAAGCCCATCTATTTTAAGCTTGTTGGAGACCAGTCCCACAAAAAGGTTTGTAGATCAGAAAGCGCTTGCGGGAGATAATTACAAAGCTTCATATACCTATATTAACGATAAACGATTTAAACCAATAGGTATTTTAAATTTACCTTACTACGAAGATGATTCCTTCAATAATATGGAACTTAGGGAATTTCTTTTGCGATTAGGAGGTGTTTATTTTCTGATGTTGCTAATTGCTATCGGTTTGGCCTACTTTATTTCTACCTATATAACCCGATCTCTACAGACCATCTCCGATATGTTAGATCGTACGGATTTAGGAAAAAGTAACTATAAAATATTGATTGATAACCCTAGCGAAGAAATAGAAAAGTTGGTGACGTCCTACAATGCTATGATTGATGAGTTGGAGCATAGCGCGGTAAAATTGGCACGTAGCGAAAGAGAGCAAGCTTGGCGGGAAATGGCAAAACAAGTAGCGCATGAAATTAAAAACCCGCTTACACCAATGCGCCTTACGGTTCAGAGCTTTGAACGAAAATTTAACCCTGAAGATCCTAATATAGACACGAAGATTGCAGAATTTTCCAAGACTCTTATTCAGCAAATAGATACTATGAGCAGTATAGCATCTGCCTTCAGCAATTTTGCAGAAATGCCAGCTCAGCAGAATGAAACCCTTAACATAGTTGAGATTGTGCGCCTGGCATTGGATATTTTTAATGAAGATTATATCCATTTTATTTCGGAAGAAGAAGAAATTATTACGAAATTAGACCGTACCCAATTAATACGCGTAGTTACGAATCTGGTGAAGAATGCTATTCAGGCTGTGCCTGAAGTAGATGAACCGCAAATTGTAGTTTCTGTAGCCTCTGATGGTGATTTTGCCAAAATAAGTGTAGCAGATAATGGAATTGGTATTGAAGAGGGCTTCAAAGAAAAAATATTTGAACCAAAATTCACTACAAAAACTAGTGGAATGGGCTTGGGTCTAGGTATGGTCAAGAATATAGTGGAGACCTATAAAGGCCATATTAGCTTTACCTCAAAACCGGGAATAGGAACTATTTTTTCGGTTAAGTTCCCTCTTGAGAAACTGGATTAAATTAAAAGAACAATACAGAACATATAAAAAACGCTATATGAAATTTAATAATATTCTTGTAGACGATAAACAATCTACCGCCATTGTAACGATTAATCGTCCTACAAAACTAAACGCTCTGAATAAGGAGACCATTTTAGAACTGCACGATGCTTTTAAGGCTTTGGAGAAGGATAAATCCGTACAGGTTATTATTTTAACGGGTAGTGGTGAAAAAGCTTTTGTTGCTGGAGCCGACATTTCTGAATTTGCCGATTTTTCAGAGAAACAAGGGGAGAAATTATCAGCTAAAGGACATAAGGTCCTTTTTGATTTTGTGGAAAATCTTTCTAAGCCTGTTATTGCTGCGGTCAATGGTTTTGCCTTGGGCGGCGGATTGGAACTTGCCATGGCCTGTCATTTTAGAGTAGCGAGTCATAATGCTCGTATGGGCCTTCCTGAAGTATCCCTTGGGGTAATACCTGGTTATGGTGGCACTCAACGTTTACCGCAACTAATCGGTAAAGGAAGGGCTTTTGAACTGATTATGACCGCGGGTATGATAGATGTAGAACGCGCATTGGATTATGGTTTGATTAATCATGTAGTATCTCAGGAAGAATTGATTGCTTTCTGCCAGAAGTTAGCGAACAAGATATCGAATAACTCCCCTGTCGCGCTTAGTTACGCAATAAAAGCGGTAAATGCGGGTTTTAAGAACAGTAATGGATATGATGAAGAAATAAAGGCTTTTGGTGCTTGTTTTGGAACCGAAGACTTTAAGGAAGGTACATCCGCATTTTTAGAAAAGCGGAAGGCCGAGTTTCCTGGTGAGTAACATGTCCGCTTAAAACCTACTTATGCGAACCCGAAGAAGCTTAACGGCATTGCTGTTCTTGGCTACCCTAACTTTAACAAATGCACAGGAAATCCCTGTGGAATACAAACTTGGCGATAATTATTCCGATAGGTATAAATATTCTACCGTCTTGGCAATAGACCGTTCTGCCCAAGAGCAGACAGTATTGGTGCGAACCTATTATGGCGGTATGCCACTTAGGCCTAAAGGCCACTTCATTGAGGTGTATGATACGGAATTAAACCTAGTGGCCGACTATAATTATAAATATGCGGGCAGACATATGGTAGACGGTTTCGTAAAAAACGGTCAGTTGTATCTGCTGGAACTTGTATATAGCAATAGAGATGAGGCTTACAATTATGTTGTACATCAAAGTCCGTTAGATGAATTTAATTTTACGGAAAGAAAACTACTTTCCATTCCCTCAAAAGAAGTTATAAATCCGCTGGCAGTTAGTAAATACAATCAGAAATTCGGAAACGGATTTTCAACAGCAACTCATTTCAATGATGACAGGTCCGCTTTTGCCATAACTGTTCACCATAGGGAGGGAAAAGAAGAAAAATATCATATTTATCTTTATGGAACTGATTTAAAACTTCAACTGGACTATGATTTTAGTGCCAATATTGAGGAAAAGAATTATGCTTTTGAGAATATTGAGGTTTCAAAAGATTTAAAGGAATTATACTTAATGGGAAAGGCCTTTTTTAAGAAAAGAAGGTTTGACGTCAAGGAAAGAAGATTTCAGTATGAATTAGTACGTATTACGCAGGGGGGATATAAGACACAGGAGTTTGCTGATGCTGGAAGGTTTCCGGAATCTTTAAAGCCTATACTATCCCATAATGAGATGAAGGTAATTGGCTTCTATGCAGATAGAAAAGATAATAGATATAATGGTCTAGTTTACTTCAATCTTGATGCAAATTCTTTAGACATTAAGGCAAAAAAATACAATCCGTTTTCAGACCAGTTTATGTTGGATAAATTTGGCCGTGAAGTAGATGCCGAAATAAAGAACCTTATTTTTAAGAATGTACATATCACTCCAAATAATGATATATTATTCAGTGCCGAAGAGTATTTCGTTACTGCAGGACAGGACATAGGAACGGGAGCTACCAAAAAGGTAGATCGTTTCCATTACAATGATATTGTGATAGCCAAATTAAATGCATCCGGTTCAATGGAATGGGCCAGGAACATTAACAAAGCAGAGGTAACCCAAGGTGATGCTTCCTACGCTTCATATACAGCTTACGGTGAAGGTGATAATATGTATTTCTTTATAAATTCTGGTGAGAATCCTCAGAAAATGAGCAAAGAACGTATTCTATTTAAACAAGGGTTTAGTAGAAACCCTAACATGTTTGTTATAAAAGTAGATAGTTCAGGAGACCTTTCATACAAGAAATTAGTGGACGATAAAGAGGTGAGATTACCGATTATGGTTTCTAGGCCGTTTATAGATGAAGCATCGGATCACCTTTTGTTTTATGCTAAGCGAGGCACGAAAAAACAATTAGTGGAAGTTACTGTTAAATAACATTTAAGATATTTTATAATTGGATTTATTCCATAAATTTGGAATAAATCCAATTAATTGAAATCTGACTCCTATATTAGAGGCCGTGGCGCCCAACAGAATGTACACAACAAGTTTCTGCAAAACATCTATGAAACCCGAGATGATTTTCTCGAATTTTGCCGAATAGAGGGCGAGGAGGCAGATAAAAACAAGACCCAATACATTCCTATTTTTCCTAAGACCATAGTTAATAAGGTTACTAGCCCAGATGTGGGCATGCAATACTCTATGAATCCCTACCAAGGATGTGAACATGGCTGTATTTACTGCTATGCTCGTAATACACATGAGTTCTGGGGTTACAGTGCCGGACTGGATTTTGAGCGGAAAATTTTAATTAAGAAAGATGCTCCAGAATTATTGGAGGCCAAATTGAAAAATAAACGATGGGAAGCCAAAACCATTGTTCTCTCCGGTAATACCGATTGCTACCAACCAGCAGAAAAAAAATTTAAGATTACCCGAGCTTGTCTTGAGATATTTTTAAAGTACAAACATCCTGTTGGCATAATTACCAAAAATGCTTTGGTATTACGTGATCTGGATATTCTAAAGGAACTGGCAAAAGACCAATTGATTGGAGTTAACGTATCAATAACCTCATTGTCTGAAGAAACCAGACGTATTCTAGAACCTAGAACAACTACAATTAAAAAACGTTTGGAAACCATTCGCGTGCTTTCTGAAAATAACATTCCCGTAAATGCTATGTTGGCACCGATCATCCCTGGTATCAATAGCCATGAAGTTATGAATTTGGCAAAAGCGGTTTCCGATAATGGCGCAAAATCATTCGCTTTTACTGTGGTCCGTCTCAATGGAGCAATTGGTCAGGTTTTTACAGATTGGATTCATAAAACTTTACCGGACAAGGCAGAAAAGGTATTACATCAAATTGAAGAATGCCATGGGGGCACTTTAAATGATAGTAGGTTTGGAGTTCGCAGTAAAGGAGAAGGCAAAATTGCTACTCAAATTCATGATTTGGTACGTTTGGCCCGTCATACGTATTTTAAAAACAAGGTATTCCCACCTCTTAACCATGAACTGCATAAACAATTCAAAGACGGTCAACTAAGATTGTTTTGATTTTAGATGTTAACCTTTTTATTGTAATGACATTAATAAAGGAAACAATTAAAAAAACATTTAGATTATGAAAAAAGTAGTATTTCTTTTAACTGCACTTTTAAGTGTATCTATTTCGCAGGCACAAGACTTTACTTTTGGTGTTAAAGGAGGTCTTAACATCGCTTCCGTTGGTGGTAATGCCTACTCGGGTTTAGGGGGTTTAGGTAGCAAAATAGGTTTCCATTTAGGTGGTGTTGCAGAATTTCCGATTTCTGAAAAAATAGCGGTACAACCAGAATTGTTATTTTCCTTACAAGGCACAAAGTGGAATTATGGTGTTGGCGGAGATGATTTGAATTTAGGGTACGTAAACCTTCCTATTTTAGGTAAGTACTATATTCTTGAAGGTTTAAGTGCCGAAGCAGGACCATTGGTTGGATTTTTACTTACAACAAACGTAGATGATGATGACCGCTTTAAAAAGTTGGATATTGCCTTTGCGATAGGTGCTTCATACAAACTAAATGAAAATATCTTTTTTAGTCTTCGATACAATAAAGGTATTGCCAATATTAATGATGATTCTTTTACTAACGATAAGAGCCAGAATAACGTATTTCAACTTTCTGCAGGTTACGCATTTTAAACTTTTATCAAAACTTATTCCTGAGCGCAATAGAAATCTCCTAAAATTTCCATTGCGCTCCATTTTTTTGACTTCCTAGAAATTCAGTCATCTTCAAAGCAATTAAATAAAGATGTGTGCCAAGCCATATCAATTTTATAAACAAGTCTTTTCAAACCAGTTATTTATAAGCTGAATATATGTTTTAAGCGATGACGAGCAAATAGAATCAAAGAAACAATTTAAATTCATTTTTAGTAAAATCTCATAAATTGTCTATAAACTTTCTAACATCGTAAATTTTCATTGTAGTCGTTGTGAATAGTAGGTGATGTGTGCCAAAGCATTGAGTCTCTCGTAATTCCACTTTTTTTCATACATGTTAAAATAGTGTAAAGGGGAAATCCAAACGAGAACCGGGCAACGTATAAGAGACTCAGAACATTATTTGATATACCACATATGAAATCAGAAACCACATTGAACATACCAAAATCAAAATCGAGTTTAATTCAAAAATTCAAAATTTTTATTGAAACGGCAAATGCCTGGGGCATTTTTGTCATGGGAAGCACTTTTGTGTTGATGATAGGGGCAGCTTATATGTCTTACATATTAAGAAGTGATTTGAACCAGTTTAATTTAGAGCGTTCGGCATCGGCATTTGGTCAAGGGTTTATGTATTTGGCCCTAGGCCTCTTTATTTTTAAAGCAGTCTTTTTTCTATTTATTATTTACAGATATTTTAAATATAAGGCTATAGAATCTGTTTCAGATGAAGAATTGCCAACTTGTACCGTAATTGTACCGGCATACAATGAGGGTAAGCAGGTATATGATACTTTAATGAGTTTGGCGGAAAGTGATTTTCCACATGAAAAATTACAATTGCTATCTATTGATGATGGTAGTAAGGATGATACTTGGCACTGGATGAAAGAAGCCAAAAAGGTTTTGGGTGATCGTGTAACGATTTTCCAACAACCTAAAAACATGGGTAAACGCCATGGTTTATATAGAGGTTTTAATGAAGGCACAGGGGAGATTTTTGTAACTGTGGATAGTGATTCTATCGTTGATCCAGATACACTTCGTAACTTAGTAAGTCCTTTTGTAGTAAATGAAAATTGCGGAGCGGTTGCTGGAAATATCCGAGTGCTAAATAACCAAAAAGCATTACTTCCAAAAATGTTGGATGTAAGTTTCGTTATGAGTTTTGAATTTGTGCGATCAGCAGAGAGTTCCTTGAATTCTGTTTTATGTACTCCCGGAGCCTTAGCTGCTTACCGTAGAACAGCTGTTTTTAATTGCTTGGATGAATGGATCAATCAGACTTTTATGGGCCAACCTTCAGATATAGGAGAAGATCGCGCTATGACTAACATGATTTTGAAACAAGGTTTTCATGTATTGTTCCAAAGGAATGCATTTGCTTATACCAATGTTCCTGAAAAATACAAAGGCCTTTACAAAATGTTCATTAGATGGGGTAGAAGTAATGTTCGTGAAAACATTGAAATGTCTAAATACGTTTTCACAAACTTTAGAGAAGGTTCAAAAATTGGATCACGTTTATTGTTCATCAGTCAATCCATTAAAATATTGATGAGCTATCCGTTCTTGTTCTTTATGTTCTTCTTTATTTTAACGCATCCACTTTTATTCTTAAGTTCTACGCTTGTAAGTATATTGGTATTATCTACATTTCCGGTATTGTTTTATGCAAAACGATATGATCTTAAAGAATCAGTTTGGGCATATTCATATAGTATCTTATTTACTTTCGGTTTATTTTGGATTACACCTTATGCTATAGCAACTGCAAATAAAAGAGGTTGGTTAACCCGTGAATTACCTGCTCAGAAGTAACTGTCACATCATAATAATTATATAACGGTAGTGTTAAACAATCCGTTCAAAACAAAAAGTCCCGTAACCTACGGGACTTTATTGTTTTTATAAAACAAGCTGAAGTTTTTATTTTAATTCCCAACCTTTACGGTACCTGCCTTTTACCCATTCGTTAGCCATATCCCAATTAGTAACGTTCATATTGGCACCGTCCCAGAGGATTTTTCTTCTTCCAGGGTATTCAAAGGGATCCCAATCTCCAAGTTTTTTGCCGGCTTTCAGCTTTTTATATTGAAAAGCTTTAATAGCTAAGTTGCCCATCAATACCGCTTCGGTTAAAGGTCCTGACTTTCTAAAGTCCGATGAGGTTTCGGTACCTTTTAAGCAACCTTCTACAAAGTTTTTTTGGTGACCATCAACATCGCCATCAATTCGCTTCAAATAAGGGGCTGGAGCTTTAAACATATCCATGTTTTGGCTAGGTAACAATCTTGCGTTACGTGAGTAGGTATCTGTTACTAAAATACCTTTGGTGCCATAAAAAACGGAACCACCACCGCCATCGCCAATAGTTTCACCATCTGCCAACTCATCCGGTAAATCAGGCATAAGTCCACCATCATACCAATTTAAGGCAATATCACCATGTTTTTCGGTATTGAATTTTAATCTCACAATAGAAGATGCGGGGCAGGATTCGCTATAATCCGCTTCTACAAAATCACCTACCCAATTGGTAGTACAACTTGCTTCAGCTTCAGTAGGATATCCTAAATCCAGAACGCTAAATGGAGTTTCCATAATGTGGCATCCCATATCTCCTAGAGCGCCAGTTCCAAAGTCCCAGAAGCCTCTCCATTTAAAAGGAAGGTAGGCGTCATTGTAATCACGGTTTTCAGCAACTCCCAACCAAAGGTCCCATTCAAGCCCTTTGGGCACTGGCTGCTTCGCAGTAGGCGCAGGAACACCTTGTGGCCATACAGGACGGTTCGTCCAGCAATCTACTTTGTATACTTTTCCGATGATACCAGAATCTATCCATTCTTTTGCTTCGCGGCTACCATCACTAGAAGCACCTTGGTTACCCATTTGGGTCACTATACCGTGTTCTTTGGCAACTTGAGTCATCATTCGTGCTTCGTTAATATTATGAGTCAATGGTTTTTCAACGTAAGCATGCTTTTTGGCACGCATGAAAGGTAGGGCAATAGAAGCGTGCATATGATCTGGGGTTGCTACCATAATAGCGTCAATTTCACTTAAATGCTTATCATAGACTTTTCTGTAGTCTTTATATCTTTTTGCCTTTGGATATTTTTTATAAGTATCCGCAGCTCTTCTGTCATCAACATCACAGAGGGTTACGAATTTCACTTTACCGGTTTCGTCTAGCCCCTTCATAACGCCCGAGCCACGACCGCCAACACCAAAAGCACCCACATAAAGGGTATCGCTAGGAGCAACATGATTTTTGCCCAAAACAAAACTTGGTACGATGGAAAATACGGTGGAGGCCGCTGCCGCATTCTTGATAAACTTTCTTCTTTGCATCTTCAAAAATTGGATTTAGGTTCTGATCTTTAAGATACAAAAAAATGTAAAATGGACGAGTTAAATTTATGGTGATTGAACTGTGAACCCTGTATTTGACACTAGTGGGTCCCATTCTTTATAGAATTGTTTAAGAAAGTCAACCATATACTCATGCCGCCCGAGAGCTAATTTTTTTCCGGTATCGGTATTCATTTTATCCTTCAACAAAAGCAATTTTTCATAAAAGTGATTCAAGGTAGGAGCCTTTGTTTTTTTATATTCTTCTTTGGACATTTTTAAGTTAGGAGCAATGTTTGGATTGTAGAGTTCCCTGTTTTTAAATCCTCCATAATTAAACGTCCGGGCTATACCAATGGCACCTAAAGCATCTAGTCGGTCTGCATCTTGTACCACTTCTAGTTCTAAAGAAGAAAACCGGTTGCCTTTATTTTCCTCAAGAGAGTTTTTGAAAGATATGTTTTCAATAATATGAATGACATGGCTAATGGTTTTTTTATTTACTTCCATTTCGCTTAAGAAACGTCGTGCCAATTTAGGACCTACCGTCTCATCTCCGTTATTGAATTTAGCGTCTGCAATATCATGCAAGAGCGCACCTAGACTAACAACCAATATATCTACTTTTTCTTCTTGTGCAATGAGCAAAGTGTTTTTAAATACACGTTCAATATGAAACCAATCATGCCCGCCTTCAGCTCCTTTTAAGGTCTCTTTTACGAAGGTTATGGTCCGTTCTACAATTTGGGTATCAGTCATTTTCTGCTTTAAAGGCGGTTATTCCAGAGATTACTTTTTTTTCGGCTTCCGATAAAATGGAGTCAAAGTTTGAATTTACTTCAATGGGTTTGTGTACTTGAAAAGTAATATGATTGCCAATTCCGTTCGGAAATTTACCGTATTTAAGCATTTTCCATGAGTTGTTAATACTAATAGGAACAACTAGGGCAGATGGCGCATTTTTCATTAATAGTTTCAACCCCGTAGCTTTGAACGGCTTTGGATGTCCTGTACGGCTTCGGGTTCCTTCAGGGAATATTACGGCACTTCGGTTGTGCTTTTCAATATAGCGGCCAAGTTTTGCAATCTCTGATAATGCTTGTCTGCTATCATTTCGGTCAATTAATACGGAGCCACCGTGCCTTAAATTATAAGAAACGCTTGGTATACCTCTACCTAATTCCTTTTTACTGACAAATTTGGGATGGTGTTTTCTCATGAACCAAATTATAGGAGGAATATCATGCATACTTTGGTGATTGGGAACTATAATTAATGGCCGATCCGTTGGAATGCTATGTGGATTGTTAAAAGTATAGGTGGTTCCTAACACATGTGTACACCGCATAAGCGATAGGTTGAGTAAGGCTACGCTCATTCTATGGGCATTGTATCCAAAAACATTAAAACAGACCCATTGTATGGGGTGAAACACCAATAAACACAATCCAAAGAAAATCATGTAAAGAAAGGTAAGCGGGTATGCCAATAGCTTTTGCATAGTGCAAAAATAAAAAACCGCTTCGTTGTGAAGCGGTTTTTTCTATTCTTTTATAATCTCCTAATCAGAGAAGCCTTTAAACGGTTCTAGCAGAACTCATCATAGGCAGTAACCAGGTTTTCAGCAATTAATTCTGCTGGTCTGCCTTCAATGTGGTGACGTTCTATCATATGAACCAATTCCCCATCTTTAAAAAGCGCCATACTTGGCGATGATGGAGGAAACGGAATCATAAGGTTTCTTGCTGTATTTACGGCTTCAATATCAACACCCGCAAAGACCGTAACGATATGGTCTGGTTTTTTAGCATTGTGTAAACTTAATTTAGCCGCAGGTCTAGCGTTTGCCGCTGCACAACCACAAACAGAATTTACTACAACTAAAGTAGTACCTTCTTTTTTGATTGCATTTTCGACTGCTTCTGATGTATGTAATTCTTCAAACCCAGCTGATGCCAAGTCTTGTCTCATGGGTTTTACCAATTCTGCAGGATACATATTTTTATATTTTATATATGGTTAACAAAGATACTTAATTTGTCGCATTTAGTTGATCTACTTAACTTTTCGTTAGATAAAATCGATAAAATAGTGCTTACTGCTGAGTTGCCCTGTCTAACTATTTCACTTTAAAAAGGTCTCTGTTCTTTTAGCTGCTTATTTCTTGCCGCTTTTAATATCTTTGCCAAAATTTAAAAAAGGCATGATTAAATGGTTCGCGGCCATCATTGGGTATTATTTTTTTAGGTTTCCAGGAGCAATTTTGGGATACTTGGTAGGTAGTCTTATAGATGGTTTAAAAATTAGTGGTGGCGGTGGAGCGCAATCTGTTTTTGGAGATATGACGCGGCAAAAAGTTTCTCCCGCAGATTTTGAGTTGAATTTACTATCCCTATGCTCCATAGTAATTAAGGCAGATGGCACGGTTAGTCAGAGAGAAATGGACTATGTGAGGCAGTACTTTGTTAGCACATATGGCAAGGATAAGGCCAATGCCATTTTTAGAACCTTTAATGAAATAAACAAGAAGCATGAGATTTCCGCACAGCGTATTTGTAGCTTTTTAAATCAACGCACACGTTATGAGGTGAGGTTACAGTTGCTTCACTTTTTGTTTGGTATAGCTCAGGCAGATGGTTCGGTAAGTACTCCTGAAATTCAAAAAATTCGTGAGATTGCAGGTTATTTACGGGTGAGTCTTAGAGACTTTGAAAGTATAATGGCCATGTTCATTAAATCCGTGAACAATGCGTATAAGATTTTGGAGATAGAAAAATCTGCCAGTAATGATGAGGTAAAAAAAGCTTACCGTACTATGGCAAAGAAATATCATCCAGATCGTGTAAACACTCAGAACGAAGCTATCAAAAAGGGAGCGGAGGAAAAATTCAAGGAAGTGCAAAAGGCATATGAAGAAATTCAATCCGAGAGGGGTTTGTAGATAAGCGGACTTGAACAAGGTTTTTTTAGTTCTTACTTCACTTTAATAATCAATTTATAATGGAGGAGTTTCTTTTCTATATTAAGATGGGTTTAGAGCATGTGCTAGATTTAAATGCATACGACCATATTCTATTTCTAGCGGCATTGACCATTCCTTTTTCGTTTAAAACGTGGAAGAAAGTAGTGTTGTTGGCTACCGTATTTACTGCAGCGCATTGCTTGTCTCTTGCATTAAGTGCGTACGGTCTGGTAACCGTAAATGCAAGTCTAATAGAGTTTTTAATTCCTGTTACTATAATGTTGACGGCACTTTTCAACTTATTGTATATGCGCAATACAACTACGGCTCAAAGTATGCAAGGTCATGTATTGACCACTTTACTCTTTGGGTTGATTCATGGCTTTGGTTTTAGTAATTATTTTAGAATGTTAATGGCTGAGGAGGACAATAAGTTAATTCCCCTTTTAGGTTTCGCGGCAGGAATTGAAATTTCACAGGTTACCATTGTTTTCTCCGTTTTATCTGTAAGTTGGGCCATAATCGTAGGCACGAAATTAAGGAAAGTGTTGTTCATCGGAATTACGTCTATTTTAATTATACTTCTAACAATACCAATGCTTGTTCGTACGTTTCCCGTATAGCACTAATATATTTTCACTTAAAATTAACCCCTTATTATTGTTGGGCTTTTTGAAAGCAGGTATCTTAGTTGTATAGCAAGTAAGATAAGTAGCACGTATGGCTATTGTTGTATCTTCGCGTTACATGAAAAAGTCAAAACAAGAAAAATACGACAAGGCTTATCTGCGCATGGCGCAAGAATGGGGCAAGTTGTCCTACTGCGAGCGTAAACAGGTAGGGGCAATTATCGTAAAAGATAGAATGATTATATCTGACGGCTATAATGGTACGCCAACAGGTTTTGAAAATATTTGCGAGGATGATGAAGGATATACCAAATGGTATGTTTTGCATGCAGAGGCTAATGCTATAAGTAAAGTGGCCTCTTCAACGCAATCATGTGAAGGAGCAACGTTATATATAACACTATCTCCATGTAGGGAGTGTAGCAAGTTAATTCACCAATCTGGCATAAAACGTGTAGTTTATAGAAGAGCTTATAAAGATGATTCTGGATTGCAATTTTTAGAACGGGCAGGTATAGAACTAGTGCATTTGCCGGAAATTGAATCAGCGGTAGACAAGCCAAAATAATTATGAAAAGACAACAAAACTACATATGGCCTACCGTAATAGCTGCAGCACTTGCCTTGGGTATTTTTGTTGGGGGAAAGCTCCATTTTGCAGATACACCTGAGAAACTTTTCACAACCAATTCTAAAAAAGACAAGCTCAACAGACTCATAGATTATATAGATTATGAGTATGTTGATGATATAGATACGGATAGTATTGTAGATGTTACCGTTAATCAGATTCTTGAAAAATTAGACCCACATTCCGTTTACATTCCTAAAAATGAAATGGACCGTGTTTCTGAGAATATGAAGGGTGATTTTGTAGGTATTGGTATTAATTTCTATCCTTATAAGGATACTATTTCCGTGATAAGAACAGTGCCGAAAGGTCCTAGTTATTTAAAGGGAATAAAGGCGGGAGACCGCATTTTAATGGCGAATAAGGATACACTTTACGGCAAAGATCTAGCTAGCGAAGATATTGTTGGTAAGCTTAAAGGAGAAAAGGGTAGTTCGGTAAAGCTAAAGGTCTATAGAAAATCCGAAGACAAAACATTTACAGTAAACGTAAAACGGGATATAGTTCCTATAAAAAGTGTGGAAGCCTATTATATGTTAACCAATGATATGGCATATATAAAGGTAAATCGTTTTGCAGAATCAACTTATAAGGAGTTTAAAGCCGCATTATCCGAACTAGTAAAGAAAGGCGCCCGTAAGTTGACTTTAGACTTAAGAGATAACCCAGGAGGTTATTTAGGTGTCGCAGAGCAAATGGCAGATGAATTTTTACAAGATGGAAAACTGATTCTGTTCACCAAGAATAAAAAAGGAAAAATAAATAAGATACATGCTACCTCTAAAGGTAGGTTTGAAGATAAGCCGGTTTATGTTCTGATAAATGAAAGGTCTGCTTCAGCAAGTGAAATTATAGCGGGAGCGCTGCAAGACAATGATATTGGCACCATTGTAGGGCGGCGTTCTTTTGGGAAAGGATTGGTACAGCGTGAAATGGAATTGGGAGATGGCTCTGCCATACGCCTTACCGTTTCTAGATATTACACGCCAACGGGAAGAAGCATCCAAAAATCATACGAAAACGGAAACGAGGATTACTATAAGACGTTTACAGATCGGTACCATAGTGGTGAATTAGTAACCGTAGATAGTATTAAAGTGGCTGATTCATTGAAATTTACGACACCTAAGGGAAAAGTCGTTTATGGTGGTGGCGGAATTATTCCAGATGTGTTTGTACCCATTGGTTCTAATGAAGAAGAGGCGGTAGAAAGTATGGATAGCTTTGGGTGGCTCTCTTACTTCATATTCGAGCATTTGGATGATGATCGAAAACGTTACGATTCCTATTCCAAGGAGGAGTTCATTCAGGATTTTAAAGTAGACGATATTCTTTTCGAGAAATTTGTAGACTACTCAATTCAAAGAAGTTTGCGAATGAATTTCTATGATTATGAAGATAGCATCAAATTATATTTAAAGGCTGCACTGGCGGAACAACTGTTCGGAGCTAACGTACACGCCAAAATTAAAAGTGCCGAGGATAAAATGTTGCAAGAGGTATTAAAACTAGATAATCCTGTTGTACAACAAGAAGAGGTTGAGGCTATTGAGAGCTCTAATTAATCTCTTTGCTCTACTTTTTGCTGAATTTTTTTACTTGTTCTAAAAATCAAGAGAAGCAATACGGCACAAAGTGAACCTACAATGCCTATTAGGGCAATAGTACTATCCCCGTTAAATGGATTTTGAAAATCAATCATTGTTACGTTATAGGCAATGAGTGCAATAGCTAAAACGATCAATATAATGGTTAAAGTCTTGTTCATGATTTAATTTTTTAAAGGTTCCTGTTTGTAGAATCTTTCTTTTAAGAACGTTAGAATAACTCGTTAGCGTTTGCGGCAAATAGTTTTACGGCAATGGCCAATAGAATAACCCCAAAAACTTTTCTAATAACATTAAGTCCGTTCTTGCCTAGCACCTTTTCAATCCTTTTGGAGGATTTTAGTACCAAGTACACAAAAATAGTGTTTAAGGCAATGGCAACTATAATATTCTCCACCCTAAATTCCGCCCTTAGCGAAAGTAATGCAGTTAAAGTACCTGCACCTGCAATTAATGGAAAAGCTATAGGTACAATAGATGCACTTTCTGGCTCATCTTCTTTATAAAGTGTTATACCTAATATCATTTCTAAAGCTAGAAAGAACAAAATAAAGGAGCCAGCTACCGCAAAAGAGTAGACGTCAATACCAATTAGCTTCAATATTTTTTCACCAACAAACAGAAAAGCAATCATTATAATCAACGAAACAAATGAGGCTTTTTCAGATTCTATATGTCCTACTTTTTTACGTAAAGTAATAATAATTGGTATACTTCCTAAAATATCAATAACCGCAAAGAGTACCATAGTAGCGGTCGCAATTTCTCGAAGATTGAATTGAATGTCCATACCTTAAAATTTTTCGCAAAATTACATTTTATTAAACCGATAGAAAGCATAGATGTGTAATTAATTTAAGCTTAAAAATCACCTTTTAAAAGTATCTTTGTACCTATAAACGTGCAGTATGTTTCAATTAGGAAATACCATAGTATCAGAAGAGATAATCGAGAACGATTTTGTCTGTAATATTACCGCTTGTAAGGGCCAGTGTTGTATAGATGGCAATGCGGGAGCACCACTAGAAGATAAAGAGACAGAAATTTTGGTTGATATCTACAGTAAAGTAAAGCCCTTTCTTAGAAAAGAAGGTATTGACGCTATTGAGAATCAGGGCGCTTTTATTAAAGGAGAGGACGGTGAATGGGAGACTCCTTTGGTAAACGACAGTGAGTGTGCCTATGTTATTTTCTCCGAAAATGGAACCGCAAAATGCGGAATAGAAGAAGCTTATAATCAGGGAGCTGTTAAGTGGAAAAAACCTGTTTCATGTCATTTGTATCCTGTTCGTATACGAGAGTATACAGAGCTAACGGCCGTTAACTATCATAAATGGAACATTTGCGATCCTGCTTGTGCGTTAGGAGATGAGCTTAAAGTGCCAATTTATAAATTTGTAAAAGAGGCCCTGATCAGAAAGTTTGGTGAAGCTTGGTATCAAGAATTAGAGCAAGTAGCCGCAGAACATCTTAAATAGTAGGTATGTGAAGTATAACTTTGGTTCCCAAGGGTTTTTGTTGTGCATCGTATAAATCTAAAATTTCTACTTCAAAGGAATTTTGAAGATCTTTGGAGAAATTTGCAAGTCGCTCTTTGGTAATATCTATACCAACGGACTTGCGTTTTAGCACTTTGTTCTGTTTGATTTTTTCTGCTGCAATCCGTCCAATTCCATTGTCTGATATGGCAATATGAATAAAATCCTGCTTGTCTTTTGTAATATGGAGGTCTACTATTTTTTCTCCGCTTTTTGGGGAAAGACCATGCCAAATAGCATTCTCTAAAAAGGGTTGAAGAATTAATGATGGAATTTTAACGGTGTGAGTGTCTATGCCTTCATCAACACGGATCTTAAAATTTATCTCATTTGAAAAACGAATGTTCTCTATGTTCATATAGAGTTCTACGGTTTCCAACTCTTCTGCTAATGGTATTTCACGAAGGGAGGATGCTTCTAAAATTTTCCGAACTAATTTTGAAAACTTGTTCAAATAATGAACCGCATTTTTTTGTTCATTATTGATAATGTACAGTTTTATTGAATTTAAAGAATTGAACAGAAAGTGCGGATTCATCTGGCTTCGTAACATACTTTGCTCTAAGGTCAGTACCTTTTTTTCATTTTTTAGTTGATATTGTCTGTAGAGTATGTAAAAAATGCCGGCCAATAATGCTAGTGCAATACCGCCAATAAGAAGCGTAGTGTAGCTATTACGGAGTTTCATTTGAACCGCTTCCTTCTCTTTGGCCAATATTTGAATTTCGCTATTTTTTTTCTCAGAATCATATCTATAGATGATATCGTTTACATAACGAACGGTATTTTCATTTACGATTTCTTCTTCAAGTTCTGTTGCTTTAATATTGTACTCAAGTGCTTTTTTGTATGCATTGGTTTTCTGGTAGAGGTCTGTCAATAAGTGACTTGCCCGAGCGGCTTCGTTTCTAATATTAAACTTTTCAGCCACACGTAATCCTTCTAGAATATTCTTTTCGGCATCTGCATAGTCTCCGTTTACCATATCTCCCCAACCGAGATTTATGTATATAGGAGATACAAGAAAACCGTCGCCTATTCTTTTAGCAGTAGGTAGTGTTGGTAACAGAAGTTTCTCAGCCTCGTTTATACGGCCTTTTTTTAGGTATACGCTTGCAATGTTTGTTTTGCAAATAACCCTGCCCATATCATCGTTTATTTGCTCGTTATAGGCTAATGATGTTCGGTAATTCTCTAAAGCTTCATCTAATTCACCCAAGGATTCTTGGCACTTCCCTATATTTCCATAATTAATTGCCATGCCCAGGGTATTGCCTAGTTCGGTTTCCAAAACTAAGGACCGTTTAAAATATTCTATAGCCTGATCATATTGGTCAAGCCTATTATATAGGTTGCCAATGGAATTTAGAGAAACGTTTATACTTTTTTGTAGATTTTTGGACCGATCCTTCTTTTTAACGGTCTCAGCAAGTTCTATAGCCTGTTGGTTATAGTCCATTGCCGTTCGTATGGAAGATATTCTACGGTATACAACACCTAGGTCATTCAAGCTTGCCACTTTAAATTCAATATCATTTGCCTTATTAGCAATACTGAGTGCTTTTTTGTGCAATTCTACTGCGCGCACGTACTGAGATTTATTTCGGTAAGCCCTGCCCAGTTCATTATAGGAATAAATTTGACCTGAAGTGTATTCTTTGTTCAGCGAAGCCGTAGAGAAATAACGCATAAGAAGTGTATCCGTCTTATATTTTCGCATTACCGAGTGAATATCTAAATAGTCGATCGGAGCTTTTGTTATAAGGCTGTCTACCGTTTTTTTGAATGTTTCGGGTATATCTTGGGAACTACCAATGGTTAAACCCAAAAAGCAACATAAGAACATAAAAAGTTTGTCCAACTGAAAAGGACATTGGGCGGGGGTAGTTTTTTTATTTTTTAGTCGAAGGTGCATTAATGTTTTAGAGCATATCCAGAAAATCTGATTTCTTTTGTCTGGAAACGGGAATCTTATGGTTTGATTCCAAAATAACATATCCATCGGTTTTCAAAAACTCTTTTATTTTGGTCAGGTTAATAATGAATGAATTGTGGATTCTAAAAAAAGAATCTGCCGGTAATAATTCATTTACTTCTTTTAATTTTTTGGTAAGTACAATTTTATGCCCATCTGCTAAAAAAATGGTGCTATAATTTCCGTCGGATTCAGCGTAAAGAATCTCGTCACTGTCCAGAAAAACCAATTTTCCATCTGTGTTGAAAGTTATTTTTTTGTGCTTTGCGTTAGAGTTAAAATTCAATAACAATTTTTCTAATCGCTCTGCGGTAAAATTTTTGGCATTATGTTTTCTGATTTTAACGATAGTCTCCTTTAAATCGTCTGTATCAATAGGTTTAAGGAGGTAATCTATAGCCTCGTTCTTCAAGGCTTTTATGGCATATTGGTTGTAGGCCGTGGTTATAACCACAGGGAAATTTTTATTGGTTAATTTTTGAATAAACTGAAAACCATCCATCGTTGGCATTTCAATATCCAAGAAAAGGCAGTCAGGGGTATTTTTTTCCAAATAAGCCAATGCTTCAAAAGGATCGGTAAAGGATGCTTCCACGTTTATTTCATCGCTAAAATTGGTCAATTCCCAAGATAGACTTTGCAGTGCCTTTATTTCATCATCAACGATTACGGCTTCAATCATAGAATTATACTTTAAGGTAAATTAAACAAATTTAAAGATATGGCATGTTTTGTGATAACAAAGATGTATCGATGGAGATAATTAAAGTGTGTTTGGTATGAAACATGGTAAAAATGGTTTAATAGTTGCTTGCAAAGATATTTTAGGTGCTGTTCATAGTATAAAATATAGTCTTGAGTTCTTTTCAGCCCTAGTAAAATATAGGCTTTTACCATTTATACAGAAAAATCTACCATTTATACATAACCGTAATAACCAAAGGATGTCCAAACCTATTTTAGCCCAAAGAATACATAATGGTTATTAATGTTTCCCCAGGTTTTTAATAGAATCCAAAAAGGTAAAACTAATAACAATAGCAATGAAAAAATGTTTGTTTATGTTCGGATTACTCGTCGTTACTTTAATTGCGGCGGCTTTGACCGAAACAAGTGAGATTCAAGAATTGAAGAACGATGGGATTGTTGGAGAACAATTTGCCGAAAATATGATAACGGACCATGAAGTGTCTGTACAGCAACCTTAAAACTAGGAACTATGTATGGTGTACTATCTCAGGTTTTTAGCAACATAACCAAAACCGGTATTTGGCTGGTTCTTTCCGTTTTCTTTTTTTCGAATACGGGGGTAGACCATAAACTGGCACCATCTTCATTTTTGGAGAATTCATACGTGTCAAATGATTTGGGTATAGCAGATAGTATAGCAAAGGTCCTGGAGCATTCTTTGGTATTTGAGTCTAATACGGGAGTTTCTAGAGATGGCACTTTGTTTACCAGTATTGAACTAAAACCGGATTTGTCCCATGCTAATAATGAACAATTGTTTGGATTAATGATTTCCAAGCCTACGGAGGACGTTTCAACAATACGTGGCAGGCATGAGATTACGGGAAATGTAACTAGTTTCTTGAGCGAGTTTAATGGTGTGTTTGGCTATATTAATATTACAAACATAGATGAGAAGCCTTACTTTACTTATAAAGGTTCCATTAATATTACAGAATTTAGCACAAAAACAATTAGCGGAAGTATGAACTTATCTTTCAAAAATGCGGATGCTAGGATAATTCATGTAAGCAAAAAATTCAGTGCTCAAAAGAAAGAAAGATTAAACTTACAATAGCATAGTTGTTTATTCGTTGATTTATGGGGACTTGTGTCATTTCTAACATTCTACATATGATGAAGTTAGATAGAAGAATTCTTGTGCTGAATAGTGGTGCGTGTTAAGAAAATGCTTATTTTTACAACCCCCAGATTGGTAATCGAAGATATAATATACATTGTAGTACTAGATATATACAAAATACCAAACCAACTATAAAACGAAATCTACGTATGGGGAACAATCTTACAAATTTATGAAACTGCCAATCCAAAATGGTACGGTTCTAGGCAACATGTTATGAAATAGAACGTGTTTAGTCCGTCTGATGAAACCACTCTGGGTCATCTGTTCAACTTGTTGACAAGATGATTGCCGATTATAGGTTTCGGGGGAACTACCTGAATCAGCACCCTTTTTGGTACCAATCGATTTTGATACATTAGAAGGACCGTACGGTTTGGCGGTATCATATAAAACAAAAGCCCGAAAATTTATTTTCGGGCTTTTTTGTGTGCGCTATTGTTGCCTGGTCCCGTAAAGTCATCATTAACCTCTTCTTCATATTTGCAATTGTATTTAAGTTCTCCAAAAACAGGTCTGTTATTTTTTTTATTTGAGCGCGTTAACCTTTTATTATTTATGACATTAATGCTTGTAGTAAGTTCTAAAGGACCTGTGTTTCCGGATAGAAGCCTACAAAAATATAAATGATTAACAAATAAAATTATGATGATGAAAAATTTTAAAAAACCGATTTTTTTAGCCGTATGCGGTGTAGCAATTATGTTTACCTACAGCTGTAGTAAAGACAACCCATTGAACCCTGTAGGAAACTGCTTTGGAGGAAATTGGACAGAAGCCTATTCAGATGAATTAACTGCTTGGACAGCGGCCATACAGGAATATAGTGATAATCCAACAGTAGAGAACTGTACGAACTATAAGAGTGCAGCCAAGAATTACTTAGATGCTCTAGACGATATTTATGATTGTATACCTACTGCTAGTAGAGCGGATATTGACCAAGAGATAAAAGAAGCCAAAGCGGATATTGATAAAGAAGATTGTACCGGACAATAAATACCAGAAAATTTTATATGATGAAAAGGACAAGTAAATATATTGCTCTTCTTTTAGTGTCTTTGTTCTTTGGGTCTTGCGTTGGTGAGGTTAAAGATAAACTATCCAAAGCCAAAGAAGGAGTGTCCAACGCAACTGCTTTTGTAAAGGAAGCCAGAAAAGCTGAAGGAAGAATCGAAAAACTCAAAAGCACGACTCCGCTAACTAATGGAGAATTAAAAGAGTGGCTGCCAGAGAACTTGGGAAATCTAAAAAGGACAGGATTTAAAATAGGTCAAGCAGGTATGTATCAAGTTAATTCTGTGGAGGGAACCTATAAAATGTCCGAAGAAAAAAAGAAGTTCAAAGTTGTTGTTATTGATGGAGCTGGTCCTACAGGTAGTATGATGGCTGCCAGTTATGGATTGCTGGGAAATTTTGAAATGGAAACCGAAGATGAATTTAAACATCAGCAAACCGTTGAGGTAAATGGAGTGAAGGCACAGCAGACCTACAAGAAAAAAACCAATGATACGCAGCTAATGTTTGCTTATGAAGAGAGGTTTTTTGTGACCGTGAACGGTAGTGATATGCTTCCCGATGAAACATGGGGTATGGTCGAGAAGCTCAAATTAGAGGAGCTAGCCAATTAGGCCCGTTAATACAGACTATAAACCAATTAAAATAAATGAAAATGAAAAATACAGATACGGAATTAAATACAGCCCAAACTGCGACATCAGTAGAAAATGACAAGACAATGGCAATCTTAGCCTATATTACCATAATTGGTTTGGTGGCTGCTTTTGTAATGAACAATGAAAAGAAACAAGAGTTTGCCAGTTATCACATTAGACAGTCAGTTGGACTGTGTCTTACCGGTTTGGCGTTGGGAATTATTGGTGTTATACCAATTTTAGGGTGGATTATAAATATTTTAGGAATTTTTGTACTGCTATATATGTGGGTCATGGCACTTATGAATGCTTTAAATGGCAAAGAAAGTCCAGCGCCTATTTTGGGTAAAAAATATGAGGTGTGGTTTGCAGGAATTCAATAGTAGATGAGTGGCCAGCTAGGTTTTTCCACTTAATAAAAAATGGTATAGATAAGATTCTATAGTACTCATCTTACACGATAACCACTCTTTTTAAATTTCATTGATAAACAAACCAAATGAAAACACTTGTTCTAATGCTTCTCTTTGTTTCAATCTGCCAAAATAGTCTTTGTCAAGAAAAAGTATTGAGTATTGTAAATCAAACCCTCAGTAAAGAAGTGCTTTTAAAAGAACACCGAAGAATAAAGTTGGTTACTAAGCAGGGTGAAAAATACGAAGGTAAATTCGGTATTCTAAATTCTGATACCATCAGGGTAAATGGCGTTATTATTGGCTTAAACGAAATTAGTATCATAAGGAAAAACCCTTTAGCGCTTACTATTTTGGTTAAAGCTAATTTTTTCCACATGGGTGCAGTTGGTCTATTTTTATCAGTCCTGTTATCTGGCTTTTCGGAAAATGTTTCATTTGTTTTGGTGGGAGTGGGTATTCTTGCAAGCGGTATATATGGTGGGATAAAATCCCCCAATATCAAGAAGGGGTATAAAGTTTCGGATAATTGGACATTCGCAATTACGAGTGGTAAAAAGGGTGTAAAAGAGCCCAATATAAAATAGCTGTAAGGCATACATTATATTTTCCTTTTTAAACAGATTATACATAAGTAGCTTCCAGTTGTACAATTTTAATTTATTAAAATAACGCTTACTGGTATATTGTCATTGATTTTAATGAAGCAATGTATCAATGGGTGTATATCTTCTTCTAAATCTTCCCAAATCAGTTTCCCCCTATTCGCCGCAAGGTCTTGTCTTTAACATAAAGAATAAACAGATGGAACTGATTAATTCACACATACTTCGTTTTAGCTTTCTAATATCATATACAGATAAGTATGCTGTATTTCCGATTAAGAACAATTACTATAAAAGGCTTTACAGAATCCGATAAACTTTTAGTATTCCATTTGTGGATAACAATACGAAAACCCAAAACCCACAGCTATGAAAATTACATTTCTTCTACTTGCAGCCTTACTGGTCAATACTTCATTGATATTTTCTGAATCGCTTTTTTCACTCGTAAATTTTATTCATCCACTATTCTTACTGGGTATTGAGGTGGTGTTACTTTTTCTTTTTGCAAGCCATAAATTCTCGTCGGATTTCTCGAAAACTAAAAAAAGGAGATAATTATTCTGCACCGGAGTTAACCTCAGGCTCAGAAAAACATGAATATTAAAATGAAAGAAAATGAATAAAAAACTACTCTTCTTTTATCTGATAATAAACAGCACATTCTCATCTGCCCAGTCTTTAGAACGCAGTGTTATAAGTAATGTAGGCGGGACAATGACCGGTACGGATCTAACGGTAAGCTTTACCGTTGGAGAACCTATAGTTGGGCTGGTAGTCAATGATAATTCTGTAGACCAAGGTTTTTGGGCGGGTAAGGGCATCCTTGTCATTCCATTAAGTCTAGAAGAAGAACCTTCCAATATTTTGGTATATCCAAATCCTGTTGTAGAAGAAGTAACCGTATTTACCGATCAAAACAAGGTTTTGGGTATAGAGTTATTTGCTATGAATGGGCAGCGGGTGCTTAGCCAAAGAGTAGACGAAGCCAAATTGGAATATAATATAGATATGGCCTATATGGCTAAAGGGGTTTACGTGTTAAAGCTTTATTTAGAAAACAACTCGGAAACCAAGGAATTTAAACTGATCAAAGAATAGAACCATGAAAAAAAATTACATTTCAATAGTAATGTTACTAACGATTATGTTTTGTGGAACATTGCAAGTTAGAGCGCAACAAAAGAATTATATAAATTATCAAGGTGTAGCCCGTAATTCCGATAACGAATTAATGGAGCAAGAGATCATAGAAATTGGTATAGCGCTAAAATTCGGTAGTGTGGATGCTGCTGCTCAGTACCAAGAAACGCACTCGATTACTACGGATGCAAACGGTGTTTTTAATCTGCAAATAGGTAGTGGTAATAGTGGCGGCGGTAGTTATGCCAATTTGCCATGGGGAGAAGCAGCTTTTGTAGCGGTTTCTTTCAACGGAACCGAGGTGGGCACTACAGAGCTTATGGCGGTACCTTACGCCATGGCTTCCGGAGATAGCATGTGGAAATCGAACGGAGTAGATATCGAAAATAAAAATACAGGTGAGGTAAAAATAAAAAGCGATTTGAGAATTTTAGGTGGGTTCAATCTTAACTCTGGTAACCAAGTTAATGAAATATCCGATGACGGAGGCTTGGTAGAAAATAGCAACGGAATTTTACCCACTCAAAGAGCGGTGAAAACGTATGTAGACAACCGTTTGTTTAGTGGTGGCGGAGATGCTCAAATAGCATCTGAAGTACCTTATGACAATACAGATTCCGGACTTACAGCCAATAATGTTCAAGATGCTTTGGATGAGTTTGTTAGTACAAGTGGTGGTGGAAGTGATGCGGACGCCGACCCAACGAATGAATTACAAGATATAAGTCTTTTGGGAACAGATTTGAGTATTACAGATGGATCTACCATAGATTTATCGGCAATAATTCCACCGGGAGGAACGGATGACCAGAATGCTTCCGAGGTTCCTTTTGATAATACGGGTACAGGTCTTGCCGCAGGAGACACTCAGGCTGCTATCGAAGAATTAGCTTCTGGTGGGTTAGTAGATACGGATGATCAAGGTCTGATTATGACTGGTGATGTACTGAGTATTGAAGATGGCACAGGCTCAGTAGATTTAAATGATTATGTTGATGTTACAGGCGAAAGCGGATTGCTTTTAGGTGATGGCACGAATATAAGCGGACTTGAGGGTGCGGCAGATGGTCAAGTAGCCAAATGGGACGGAGCAACAAATAAATGGGTTGCCGGTACCGATGAAGTTGGAAGTGGAGGAAGCTCTCTTTGGACCACAAATGGAGATGATATTTATTTTGATAGCGGAAATGTGGGTATTGGTCTGGCAGATCCTAATGCAATACATCAAATTCATACCGATAGTTATCAGAGTAATTCTATTTATACAACAGTAGATTCTGGAGATGGCTCAAATGACGGTATGTATGTTGGCTTGATAAATGATCTAGGCTTAGGGTTTATGGCAACAATTACGAATCAAGAAAATGGGCCACTTCGATTGGGTACGAATGGAACTGGTCGATTGATTATTACAAATGATGGAAATGTGGGCATCGGCACGAATTCCCCATCAGCTCCATTAGAAATAAAGACCGCAAACGGAAGGCCATTCTTAATGGAATCGACTAGTACAAATAGTTATATGCAATATGCAACTTCCTCTGGTAGTATTGGATATTCGGGTGTTTGGTCAGGCGATAATGATGTTGATTTTGGGACAACGGATTCCAATCCAACGGGTAAGGTACATCTGACAACTGAAGCGACACCAAAATTAACGGTTCTTCCGATCGGACATGTCGGCATCGGAAATACAACCCAGAAGGGGCATTACATATTTCAAATAATTCATCGTTAACCAAACCCTTACTTAAACTAGAAGAAGAGGGCAATGATTTTGCCCGACTAGAATTAACTAATGATGCGGCCTCAGGTGCCTTTTGGCACGTAGCAGGTTTTCCGTCATCAACGGCGGCCAGTGCTAAACTTAATTTTTATTTTCGAAATGCTAGTGGTGGTGGTGATCAGATGACAATTACAGGAAATGGACAGGTAGGTATCAATACCAGTAATCCTTCTGCTCGTTTAACAATAAACCAGGCTGGTCAAGAGGTAGGTACCGGTCTTAGTTTTAGGGATGGTACAGCTAATAAAGATTGGCATATTACCCATGGTTTTGGCCTAAGGTTTCATTATGGCGATGAATTACGAGGCTTTATTAACGCCAATACCGGAGCGTATACTTCTGCTTCAGATAAACGCTTAAAGTCTGAGATAAGAGAACTTCCAGATGTTTTAGAGCGGGTATCCTTGCTTAAGCCATCTAGTTATATTTTTAAAGCAGATAAATCACGGACAAGAGCAATTGGCTTTGTAGCTCAGGAGGTGCAACCATTATTTCCTGAACTGGTTAGTGAGAGCGGGGATAATGATATACTAGGAGTTAATTATTCGGGTTTTAGTGTAGTGGCTATAAGAGCTATACAAAAGCAACAAGAAATTATTTCAGAGCAATCAAGAATGATATCAAAACTAGAAGAAAGGTTACAGAGGTTAGAAGCTATAATTGCAAAATAGTCCGCTTAGTTGATATTTCAATTTTTAAACCAAAAAGTATATTAAAACATACTTTTTGGTTTAATTTTTTGTGTTCAACAATCCTATAAAACTTTGGATAATTGCCCATGCTTGTTAACCTCAGTGAATATACAATGCGAGGGCACATTTCAACAATTTCTGTTAAAAACTTTGTACTCTAAATGATTGAACAGTACTCGAGTTCTAATGCTTTTTTGCGACCTTTGTTTCCGTCGCAATGGAAGAATTTTCTTCTCAACATTCAAATCTTTTACTATGTCCACAGCTTTAGAGCCAATCTTGGAAGAAAACAATGACCGCTTTGTAATTTTTCCTATTAAACATCATGATTTATGGGAATGGTACAAAAAATGTGAAGCTTGTTTTTGGACGGCCGAGGAAATTGACCTTAGTGAGGATTTAAATGACTGGAATAATAAATTAAGTGATGACGAACGCTATTTCGTTAAGCATATATTAGCATTTTTTGCGGCTTCTGATGGTATCGTTAATGAAAACCTGGCAGAAAACTTTGTGAGTGAGGTGCAATATGCAGAGGCCAAGTTCTTCTACGGATTTCAGATTATGATGGAGAATATTCACTCTGAAACCTATTCTCTTTTAATCGATACCTACGTAAAAGATGAAAAAGAGAAAAACCTTCTTTTTAAAGCAATAGAAAATTTTCCTGCTATTAAGAAAAAAGCGGATTGGGCTTTAAGCTGGATAGAATCTCCAAGTTTTGCAGAAAGATTAATCGCTTTTGCAGCGGTTGAAGGTATTTTCTTTTCTGGTGCGTTCTGTTCTATTTTTTGGTTGAAAAAAAGAGGTTTGATGCCGGGTCTTACTTTTTCAAATGAGCTGATTTCAAGAGATGAAGGCATGCACTGTGATTATGCAGTACACCTTCATAATAAACACCTGATCAATAAAGTGCCAAAAGAGCGTATCACTCAAATTTTGACTGATGCCTTGGATATAGAAAGAGAGTTTATAACAGAGTCTCTTCCTGCAAGTTTAATAGGAATGAATTCCAAATTAATGACGCAGTACCTAGAATTTGTAACGGATAGGCTTCTTGTTGAGCTGGAGTGCGATAAAGTTTATAACACCACCAATCCGTTTGATTTTATGGATATGATTTCCCTTCAAGGAAAAACCAATTTCTTTGAAAAACGCGTTTCCGAATATCAAAAAGCAGGTGTTCTAAATAAGGAAAATGATGAGGATGCCCAGAAAATTAGCTTTGACGCAGATTTTTAATTAAGATATAATAGAGAACCCTTTCAATTTGGAAGGGTTTTTGTTCCCAATTTTAAAATTGTTAAATTTTTTAACAATTTATCGTAAACAAACCCAACGTATAACCCCCACTAAAAAAGTATTCACATGTTTGTAGTTAAAAGAGACGGCAGGAAAGAAGTGGTCATGTTTGACAAGATTACGGCCAGAGTAAGGAAATTGTGTTATGGCCTAAACGGTTTAGTAGACCCCTTAAAGGTTGCTATGCGTGTTATAGAAGGCTTGTATGACGGTGTTACCACATCGGAACTAGATAATTTGGCAGCTGAAATTGCAGCTACCATGACTACTACGCACCCGGACTATGCAAAATTGGCCGCTCGTATATCTGTTTCTAATTTACATAAGAATACCAAAAAATCCTTCTCTGAAACAATGACTGATCTTTATGAGTATGTGAACCCACGTACAAATAAAGCAGCTCCTTTGGTTTCTGACGAAGTATATAAGGTTATTTCTGAGAACTCAGAGAGATTGGATTCTACCATTATTTACAACAGGGATTTTGGTTACGACTATTTTGGTTTTAAAACATTGGAGCGTTCATACCTATTAAAACTGAACGGCAAGATAGCGGAGCGTCCACAGCACATGCTTATGCGTGTATCTGTGGGAATACACCTAAATGATATTGATTCTGCGATTGAGACGTATGAGCTCATGTCAAAAAAATATTTTACGCATGCCACTCCTACCCTTTTTAATTCGGGTACACCAAAACCACAAATGTCTTCCTGCTTTCTTTTAGCAATGAAAGATGATAGTATAGATGGTATTTATGATACCTTAAAGCAAACAGCCAAAATTTCACAATCTGCGGGAGGTATAGGTTTGTCTATCCATAATATTCGTGCAACAGGCTCCTATATTGCAGGAACAAACGGAACTTCTAATGGTATAGTCCCTATGCTTCAAGTGTTTAACGACACCGCACGGTATGTAGATCAAGGTGGTGGAAAACGTAAAGGTAGCTTCGCTATTTATATGGAGCCATGGCACGCAGACATCTATGCATTCTTAGATTTGAAAAAGAATCATGGAAAAGAAGAAATGCGTGCACGTGACCTTTTCTATGCCATGTGGATTTCTGATTTGTTCATGCGAAGAGTAGAGGCCAATGAAGAGTGGACATTAATGTGTCCTAACGAGTGTCCGGGTTTGTTCACACATCATAGTGAGGAATTTGAAGCATTGTATACTAAATATGAATCCGAAGGAAAAGGAAGAAAAACAGTAAAGGCACGTGAACTTTGGGAGAAAATACTAGAATCTCAAATTGAGACGGGTACACCATATATGTTGTACAAAGATGCCGCTAACCGTAAGAGCAACCAGAAAAATTTAGGTACCATTCGTTCTTCTAACTTATGTACCGAAATTATGGAGTATACCTCTCCTGATGAGGTTGCAGTATGTAATTTGGCATCTATTGCGTTGCCAATGTTCATTAAGAACGGAAGCTTTGACCATAAAGAATTGTTCAGGGTAACTAAAAGAGTGACGCGGAACTTAAACCGCGTAATTGATAGAAATTATTACCCGGTTAAGGAGGCGGAGAATTCTAATATGCGTCACAGACCAATTGGCCTAGGTGTTCAAGGTCTTGCAGATGCTTTTATTATGTTGCGTTTGCCTTTTACCAGCGAAGAAGCTAAAAAGTTGAACCAAGAGATTTTTGAAACACTTTATTTCGCCGCTGTAACCGCATCTATGGAAATGGCCAAAGAAGAGGGTGCGTATTCTACTTTTGAAGGTTCTCCTATATCTGAAGGAGATTTCCAATACAATCTTTGGGGTATTAAGGATGAAGATTTATCAGGAAGATGGGATTGGGCAAAGCTTCGTAAGCAAGTGAAGAAAAACGGGGTTCGTAACTCATTGTTGGTAGCCCCAATGCCAACGGCTTCTACCTCACAGATTTTGGGGAACAACGAGTGTTTTGAACCATATACTTCTAATATTTATACAAGAAGAGTATTATCTGGTGAGTTCATTGTTGTAAACAAACACCTTTTGGAAGATTTGGTAGGTTTAGGTCTATGGAATGAAAATATGAAGCAGGAATTAATGCGCGCTAATGGATCTATACAACATATAGAAACTATCCCGCAGGACATTCGCGATCTCTACAAAACCGTTTGGGAGCTTAGTATGAAAGATATTATTGATATGAGTCGCCAAAGAGGGTATTTCATTGATCAGAGCCAGTCTTTAAACTTGTTCATGGAAAACGCAAACTATTCTAAATTAACGTCAATGCATTTTTATGCATGGAAGAGTGGCTTAAAAACGGGTATGTATTACTTGCGAACCAAAGCAGCGGTAGATGCTATTAAGTTTACATTGGATAACAGTAAAAAGAATGCAGCACCAGTTAGTGTAGCTGCAGAAGCTGAAGCAGCGGCAACGACACCACCTGTGGAAGCCGCCGTGGCAATGGAGGTGAATACTACGCCACAAGCAGAATCTGATATTCAGCCTATGACGCCACAAGAAATGAAAGAAATGATTGCCCGTGCCAAAGAAGGTCAAGCAGATGATGATTGTTTGATGTGCGGTTCTTAATCCCTAGGATTTTAATAGACTTAAAAACCCTGACTTTTTAGTTGGGGTTTTTTTATGTCTTCAATTTAATAAATGTAAATAGAAAGTATAGTCTAAAATGCTTTTGTACTGAGCATAATTAGGGAATAAGAAATAGAAGTGGAAAATTTAGAGACAATGAGGTACAGGTAACCATTACCTAGAAGAAAATTTTATAAATCGAAGAATAGATTATTTCTCCAAATATGGCCTTGCTACTGCTGAAAATATATATGCAGCAATATATACGATGAGTATGATGATATATTTGTCCATTGTGCCCCTATGATAGATTGTATACTATATACGTAGTAAAAAGGGTATAAAGATTACAACAAAACACTGAAAATGATAAAATTTCAGAGAATTTTAGGAAAAACGGAGCTGAATAAGAGAAGTTTCCAAACTTTTTTGAAAATATGCCTTTAGCTCACCATTATAAAATAGGTACTGGATTAATTACCTAGGGAATAATGAAGTGGGATTATTCTAATTGGCCTTTTACTTCTTTTCTTCTAAAAAAGCTAAATGCTAATTTGGAAATTAACATAAGCGCCGTGTAAGTTATAAGTAGGTATATATATGGAGTCATATCATAACAACGGAGCTTTTGTATGCTATGTTACTTCCTTAGTATGTAGAACATCGAAAAGTGTCAATATACTCGTTAAAATGCAGAAGCCATATGATAATTACGATGAAATACATCTTCTTTAAGCTAAATGGCGCATTTGATATAAAAACCAGCTCCTATTTTATTCTAAAATCGGGGCTGGTTTTATGTGTAAGTAGGTAATTATAGAAATGAATCTTCTTGTATATAGGCATCTATAACTGCTTGTTCACCTGCCTTTCCATCTTTGGAATTACCATGTTCCATTCCCAATACACCTTTAAATCCCTTTTCATGAATCCATTTAAATACATTTTTATAATTGATTTCACCGGTGGTAGGCTCTTTTCTACCAGGATTATCTCCAATTTGTATGTAGGCTATTTCGTCCCAGGTAAGGTCCATATTGTGGATAAGATGACCCTCGGTTTTCTGCATATGATAAATGTCGAATAGGATTTTACAGGCAGGACTATCAACACCTTTACAAATCATATAGGTCTGATCCGAATTTTGTAGGTACAAGTCTGGTGAGTCAGAAAGAGGTTCTAAAACCATGGTCAGTCCGTGAGGTTCTAATATTTCGGCACCTCGTTTTAGTGCTTCAATAACATTTCCGTCTTGAACCCCAATAGGAAGTTTTCTTTCAAAACCCCCGGGTACGACGGTCATCCATTTGGCATTAACACGTTTGGCAGTTTCAACTGCTCGTTTACATCCATCTAAAAAAATATCAATATACTCCTGTTTGCCAGCTGCAAGGGTGTTTTTCATGTTTCCTCCTTTATCAACCACAAAAACACCCATGGTCATGCCTCTTTTAGCAAGTGTTTCTCCCATTTTGGTCTGCAGGGTAACATCGCGCTTCATCATGCCATTATCTTCAAATGCAGTAAAACCTTGGTCTGCCATAAAGTTGATCTGATCAATAGGGTCATCACCTGCTAATTCTTTGAACATGCCCAAATGGGGCGCATATTTTAGATTGAATTGATGCGGTTTAAGTGGATTGGAGCTTAAGTTGGAGTACGCAAAATTACCACCTAAAGACAGGGCTCCACCTGTTAATGCAGATTTTTGAATAAAATTTCTTCTTTTCATTTTGTATATAGGGTTGGGTTTGTATTTGTAAAACAAAAAAGAGCCGTAAGTAAATTCTAATTTACCAACGGCTCTTCTTTTATAGGCACAATTCTTATGTTAGAGTGACCAAGCTTTTCCGCCAGTCAGCTCCTCTGTGTCTGCACAAGCAATATACTCACCAGGAATTGGTAAATAGGCTAAAACCTTTTCGCCAACATATTCAGAAGTTTTATACCCCCAAATAGTCATACCTCTAAGGTTATTGGCAAAAGCAAATCTAGAAATGCCATCATCTAGCAAAGCCTCTTTACCTTCGGCAATAGCCTCATTGTATTGTTTGATCGCCAAATTATTCTTTACTTCGTCTTCTTTAGTCACCTTTAAGGCAGCGGCAAGAACAGGTTCTAGTTCTTCAGAAGTTAGGTCTGCGGCTTTTTCTTTGCCGGTATCTTTCAATGCTTTTTCGATAAACCTATCCATAGACATTTTAAGGAAATCTTGTTGCTCCTTTTCCATAACCTGATCCGCGAAACGGTCAATGAAAATATTAACCTGAGTTTCTGAAGCAGAAGGCGTATCCGTTTTTGGAAGAATGATGTCAACTAATTTGGTCAATACCGCTCCTTGGTCTTTTGTAAAGAATTCAGGAGTCCATTCAAGTACGGTTTCGTTTTTACAACTTTGAACAATACTTAGCAAAGTTGGGGTGGCAACGGTATAACCCAATGCCATACCCATATTCTTGAGTGCTTTTCTTCTATCCATTATATATTTCCTTTTTTAAGTTGTTTTACAGCATGGTCTGCTGCTCTAGCTGTAAATGCCATATATGTTAATGACGGGTTTACACAACTTGCAGAGGTCATAAAAGAACCATCGGTTACGTAAACATTAGGGACATCATGAATTTGGTTATTGCCGTTCAATACAGATGTTCTTCTATCTCTACCCATACGTGCAGTACCCATTTCATGTATACCTAGACCTAAACCTGTTTCACGATCATGACCCTTAACATCCTTCACGCCTGCTTTTTCAAGCATATCTATGGCAGATTGCATCATGTCTTTACGCATATTTAGCTCATTCTCTTTAAATCCGGCGTCAAAAGTAACTGTTGGTAGTCCCCAATCATCCAGTTTGTCATAGTCTAAGGTCATCCGGTTATCTTCATACGGGAGCACCTCACCAAAACCGCCAATACCTATAGTCCAGCCACCTGGTTTCAGAATAGCATCTTTTAGGTCTTTTCCGTAAGATAGCTCAGCAACTGAGTCTTCCCAGTTCCCTCTACTAGCGCCTCCTTGGTAACCAAAGCCACGTTTGTAATCTTTTCTTTCCGTATCGCCACCTAAGTTTCTAAATCTTGGGATATAAACACCATTAGGTCTACGACCTTTATAGTATTTGTCATCAAAACCATCAAATTTACCAGAAGCACCTACACCTAAATGGTGATCCATGATATTGCGGCCCAACTGGTCAGAATCATTACCCATACCATTAGGGAAACGATCGGATTTTGATTGCATTAATATAGAGGTAGATGCAATTGATGATGCGCAAAGGAAAATAACCTTCGCCTTAAATTCATATGCTTCTTTAGTAACTCTATCTATAACTTTAACACCGGTTGCTTTTTTGGTTTCCGGATCATAAATAACTTCATGTACAATGGAATCCGGACGCAACGTCATATTACCTGTAGCTTCTGCAGCAGGCAAAGTAGAAGAAAGACTGCTAAAGTAGCCTCCAAAAGGACACCCTCTAATACATCTGTTTCTGTATTGACATTTTGTACGGCCATCAAAATTTTTGGTGCCCGTAATATGGGCAACTCTACCAACGGTTACCGCACGACCATCAAACTCTTCACCAACTTTTTCTTTGAAGTGCTCTTCAACACAGTTAAGGTCCATTTTGGGAAGAAAGTTGCTGTCCGGTAATTGGGGTAAGTTTAATGCTTCACCACTAACACCGATATAGTCTTCAACTTTGGCGTACCAAGGCTCAATATCTTTATAACGAACTGGCCAGTCTACTGCTATACCATCTTTTTTATTGGCTTCAAAATCAATATCACTCCAGCGGTAGCTTTGGCGGCCCCACTGTAATGAACGGCCACCTACGTGGTATCCACGCATCCAGTCAAAACGTTGTATTTCGTTGTATGGATGCTTAAGGTCGTTCACGAACCACATCTTGCTTGCGGCATTGGTGGTATAACCTGTTCTGTTCTGTTTTTCTTGTTGTGCGATGTCCTCTTTAGTTGGCTTTCCTCCGTTAGGAAAGTCCCAAGGGTCCATGGTCGCAGTTTCATAGTCTTCGATGTGCGTCACCATACGGCCGCGCTCCAGTACTAAGGTCTTAAGTCCAGCCTCACACAGCTCTTTTGCTGCCCAGCCTCCGCTAATACCTGTACCTACCACAATCGCGTCGTAAGACTCTTGCTCCTCGTTGTAATAAAATTTGCTCATGTACAAAATTGTTTAGTCCATAAATTTATTAAATATTAAATTAATTTTCTACATTTAATCGCTATACATCTTGTTAAGGTGACATATATGGAAGTAATCTACCTCCAAATCCTTAAATTTCAATAAACTAATCTCAAATAATGAAAAGAAGAAACTTTCTAAGAAATAGCTCTCAAGCCGGTTTGGCACTTTCGATTTTAGGATTTGCTGCTTGCAAGGAGACTAAAAAGGGTGAAAAAGTAACTGATGCAGCTTTAGAACCCGAAGAAACGATTGTGGAACCTTTCTTTAAATTATCATTAGCCCAATGGTCCATTCACAGAATGATCAGAGAGGATGGCGTTGATCCTTACACATTTGCTGAGAAAGCAAAAAATTGGGGTTTTTCAGGATTGGAATATGTTAGTCAATTATATAACCCTGAACTGGAAGATGCCGGATATTCAGATGAGGCAATGGCAGCTTTTGTAGAAAAGTCCAATGCCGAGGCTAAAAAGTATGGGATGCAGAATGTTCTTATCATGATTGATGGTCAGGGTAACCTTGCTGTTAGTGATGAAAAGGAAAGGAATGAAACGGTAGAAAAACACAAAAAGTGGGTAGATGCAGCAGCAGCTATGGGGTGCCATTCTATACGTGTAAATTTGAGTGGAAGCAATGACCCGGAAGAATGGAAGAAAAATTCAATAGATGGTCTTACAAAACTATCTACCTACGCAAAAACAAAAAACATTAATATCTTGGTAGAGAACCACGGGGGGCTATCTTCTAACGGAGCAATGCATGCTGAGGTTATGAAGGCCGTAGCGTTGGATAATTGTGGAACACTACCCGACTTTGGTAACTTCTGTATTACTAGAAAAAAAGACAGTCGTGAGTGTGAAGTAATGTATGACAAATACAAAGGAGTTAAAGAATTAATGCCTTATGCTAAAGCGGTAAGTGCTAAATCTCACGATTTTGATGCAGAAGGTAACGATACCGATATTGATTATGTTAAAATGCTTCAAATGGTAAAAGACAATGGCTATACCGGATTTATTGGTGTAGAATATGAGGGTAATGAATTAGGTGAAGAGGCAGGAATTATTGCCACCAAAGAATTGTTACTTAAAGCATCTAAAGAAATTAGCTAAACCAAAATAGATATCTGTTGTCGTGAAAGTATTTTTCAATCAATTATTCGACTATAATTTTTATTGCAACAAAAAAATCATTGAGGCAAGTATCTCACTTGAGATAATGCCTCAGAAAAGCATTGTGTTGTTTTCGGAGATATTGAATATGCACCATATCTATAATGAGCATATGGCCAAACGTAAACCTAAATTCAAGATAGGGCAGTTGCACGATGTGAGTACTTGGGCGGATATTCATTATGAGAACCAACGTAGTTCATTTGATATTACTTCGGAAACAGAAGATTTTGAAAAGCGAATAGATTATGAGAATGATGAGGGTAAGCTTTTAATCCATACCGTTCAAGACATGCTTTTCTATATTATTAATGAGTCAACACACCACCGTAGCCTCATAGAAGTAGATTTTGAAAGTAATGGGTTAAAACCGTTTCGAACAAATTACATTACGTACAAACAGTAGCACGTGCCAATGACTGCCAAAATAAAGACCCAACTTTCAATAATGATGTTTTTGGAATTCTTTATCTGGGGTGGCTGGTTCGTTACCTTGGGGATATATCTCCCTAATACGCTAGGTTCTACGGGGAGCGAAATAGCTTTAGCATATTCAACACAATCATGGGGCGCTATTTTAGCGCCCTTTATTATTGGCCTTATTGCCGACAGGTATTTTAACGCAGAACGTATTTTAGGTGTGCTACACTTAATAGGCGCTGCGTTAATGTATGCCATGTACCAAGCAACAGATTTCTCGGGATTTTTCCCATATCTCTTGGTTTACATGATTATGTACATGTCTACATTGGCCTTGGTGAATTCGGTTTCTTTTAACCAAATGAAAGACCCGGCCAAAGAGTTTTCGTTCGTGCGGGTTTTTGGAACTATAGGATGGATTACTGCCGGTTTGCTCATAAGTTATTTTAATTGGGATTCGCAAGAGGGGATAACCGAAGGGTTTTTGAGGAACACTTTTCTAATGGCTTCTATATCATCCGCATTATTAGGAATATTTAGTTTCACCTTACCCAAAACACCACCAACGGCGGATAGGTCTCAAAAAATTAAATTGGCGGATATCCTAGGATTAGAGGCCTTGGCGCTGTTGAAGAACAGGAATTTTCTCATTTTCTTTCTGGCTTCGGTGCTTATCTGTATTCCCTTGGCATTCTACTACCAGCATGCAGGACAATTTTTAGGGGAAATAGGAGTGGCCAATCCAGCGGGTAAAATGACTATTGGGCAGATTTCAGAAATTCTGTTTCTTTTGCTCTTGCCTTTCTTTTTTAAACGTTTTGGTTTTAAAATGACCATTGTAGCTGCAATGTTAGCTTGGGGATTAAGATATTTGATGTTTGCCTACGGCGATACGGGAGAATTAGTTTTTATGTTGTTGACGGGAATTGCACTACACGGTATATGTTATGATTTTTTCTTCGTTTCCGGACAGATCTATACGGATAGTAAAGCAGGCGCAAAATATAAAAGTTCAGCTCAAGGGCTCATAACTTTGGCAACTTACGGCGTAGGAATGCTAATAGGTTTTTGGGTTGCGGGAGCCATTACGGACAGCTACGTTTCAGAAGGTGCTCAACATGATTGGAATACCATATGGTTATATCCGTCCGCATTTGCGTTTCTGGTGCTACTACTGTTTGTCATTTTGTTCAAAAATGAAAAAATAGCCTATAAATCATAGTTATTTTATTAAATTCAAACTCTTAAAAAACAAGAAACACAAAAAGCCTGAAACAAGGCTTTTTACTAATTAAAAGGATTATAAAATGCCAAAGAAAATCAGACTCGGAATTTTAGGTGGAGGTGGTGACTCCCTAATAGGTGTTCTACATCGTGTAGCATCTCATATAAACGATAATTATCAAATTGTTGGGGCTGTATTCAACCCGGATTTTGAGCAAAATATAGCTTTCGCCAAAGAAATAGATGTCCCTACTGATCGTATCTATAAAGATTTTGATACGATGGTGGAAGAAGAAATGAAACTGCCAGAAGAAGAGCGAATTCAGGTATTTTCTATTCTTACGCCCAACTTCCTTCATTTTCCAATGGCTTTAAAATTGTTGGAAAACGGTTTCAACGTTATTTGTGAGAAGCCCATGACAACCTCATTGGAAGAAGCTAAAAAATTGCAAGCGGCTCACGAAAAGGCAGGAACTGTTTTTGCTTTGACACATACTTATACAGGCTACCCAATGGTACGCCAAATGCGTGAAATGATTAAAAATGGCGAATTAGGAAGAATTCACAAGGTAGATGCGGTATATTACCAAGGGTGGATCAATGAAATTATCCATGACCAAGAAAAACGTTCTTCAGTTTGGCGTTTAGACCCTAAAAAGGCTGGTATCAGTTCTTGTATTGGAGATATTGGGGTGCATGCCTTTAATATGGTAGAATATACAACAGGACTAAAAATCAAATCTATTTTGAGCGATTTCAACTATTTGTACGAAGACAACCAGATGGATGTTGATGGAACGGTTCTTATTAGAATGAACGACCATGTAAAAGGTGTCATCAGAAGTAGTCAAGTTGCTACAGGCGAAGAAAACGGTTTGGGAATTGCTATTTATGGAGAAAAAGGGGCTTTTAAATGGGAGCAGGAGAATCCTAACTATCTGTATGTAATGAGTGATACAAAACCAACTCAGATATACAAACCAGGTCATGCGTATAACAGTGAACTATCTTTAGGAGGAACAAAACTGCCTCCAGGACACCCTGAAGGTATTTTTGATTCTATGGCGAATATCTACCTTGGTGTGGCTAAAGCCATAAGAGGAGAGGAATATGACAGTGGTGAGTATCCGACCATGACCGATGGTGTTCGTGGTATGAATTTTATTGAGGCCACAGTAGAGTCTAATAAAAATGGAAATACTTGGGTAGAATTGGAAGACTAAATAGTCGGAAGAAAATACATTACAAATAAAAACCCCCGAAAGTATTTTACTTTCGGGGGTTTTGTTTTTGATCACATTAGCTGATATGAACCCTTATTTCACTGGTTTTATCATAAAACTAAAAGATAAATTATCTGGTTTAATTTGGTATTCTTCATGTGGCATTAATCCCCAGCTATCATCGCCTCCTACACCCATTTGGCTGTAATCAATATTAATGTTGATGAGGTCTCTAATAGGAATATCATAGGTATGGCGCTGTTGTTTTTCCATACCCTCATCAAAGTCGGAATTATATTGGTTGTGAGCACTAAAACCGAATAGCTTCGGAGAAGAAATCTGAATTCCTTTGCCATTTGTATTTAAGAACGATACCGTGCGGATATCCGTTCTGTACCCATTTTCTTGCGGACGTATGTATTCAAAATACAGATCCTTTACTGTTGCATCATATTTGCCCACCAATGCCGAAGTTTTTCGGTCTTGGTAATTCTCATGTGGACCTCTACCGTACCAGCTCACTTTATCGTATGCCGAGTCTATGATAAAGTTATTTCCAAAACGAGGAACAATGGGCAGGCTATTCTTAATGTTAGAAAGGTCTGTGCTTACTAAAATATCTCCCTTATTATTAATAGTATAAGTTACTGATGCTTCTCCTTGTACAGAAGGTAAGCTATACATGGCCGTAAGCTGTAAATCGTTTTTAATTTTAAACGGATTCTTACTAAGTTTTACAGCGTCAACAACCTTTTTACCGTCATTGGAGTTCAGTTGAAAACTCGTCAGGTTTTGAGTTTCGGTAGCCTCTTTCCAGACGTTTAGACGTTTAGGCATATTGTACCCATAATCATTATCGGTTGGAGCGCGCCAGAAGTTTACACTCGGTCCGGTTTTAATTAGGTTACCTTGACCATAATCCAATTTTGTTAAATTACCGTCCGTGCTATTAAAGCCAACTTCAAAACCATCTCCTTTAACGGTAACGGTGCCATCTACATTAGTAACGGAAAGTCCTTTGATATCCATTTCAAAAACGCTGGGGGTAAAATCGGTCAGTTTAAATTGCTCATAGGCTAATAAGTAATCTTCAGGTATAAGAGCGTCAGCGCTTTTAGTGGTTGTATAAACATTCAAGAAGTATTCAGCTTTTTCGTCGGTCAATTCCGGTAGGGCAATCTGAAACTCTTTAGACTCATACGGAGCTACTGCTACATCGGTAATATTACCAGCCTTCACCTCAATTCCGTCTTTGAACAATTTCCATGTGAAATTATATTCTGAAAAAGGAGATTTAAAAAGTCCTGTGTTAACGACTCCATTCTTTAAAATAGATCCAAATCTTAGTATAAAATTAGAAAGTGAATTTGCTAATCAATATTCTGCTGGTGGCAACGATGCACTTATTGATGGTATAAGAAGCACCAAAAATTACAGAACAGGCAGTTGGCAAGGCTATCATGATAGAGACATGATTGCAACTGTAGATTTAGGTTCTCAAAAAGAAGTATCATCTGTAAAAGTTAATTTTTTACAAGATCAAGGTGCTTGGATTTTTTATCCAAGTGAAGTACAATGTTTGGTTTCAAAAGACAATAAAACTTTTACGGCTTTACCTGCTCAAAAGATAGATGCAGCCAAAAGGAATAGTGAATTAGAAATTAAAACTACGGAATTTAAAATTCCAAGTGGTAATTACAAATACGTGAAGATTGTTGCCAAAAAAATGGGGAAAGTTCCTATGTGGCATTTGGGCTATCCTTATGATGGTCGTAGCTGGATTTTTATAGATGAAATTTCGATAAGGTAAACTTTAATTACTGTCATTTTGAGTGTAGTCTAGAAATCTTAGATTTACCGAAGCATCTCGACTGCGCTCAATGTGACAGAAAAAAAATAAAAACTAACAACAATAAATAATGAGTAACCAAAATAACAAATCAGCTTTAGCAACCTTAGTAACCGTATTCTTTTTCTGGGGATTTATAGCCGCTTCTAACGGAGTCTTTATTCCTTTTTGTAAAACCTATTTTAATATTGATCAGTTTCAATCACAATTGGTTGATTTTGCTTTTTATGGTGCTTATTATTTTGGTGCATTATTATTATTCATAATGTCTGGTTCATTAAAAAAAGACATCTACAATAATTGGGGATACAAGAATGGCATTGTTTACGGTCTTCTTTTATCAGCCATTGGAGCTTTCGTTATGTATCCAGCAACCGCTGGAGCAGAACAAGGGCAAACTGGTGTTTTTTGTTTGGTGCTCATAGCATTATTTATAGTTGGTTTAGGATTCTCTTTGCAACAAACTGGTGCCAATCCTTTTGCTATTGCCTTAGGTGACCCTAAAACTGGCTCTCATCGTTTAAATTTAGCAGGAGGTGTCAACTCTTTTGGAACAACTATTGGACCAATCGTAGTAGGCTTAGTTATTTTCGGTTCTGCAACTCGAGGCACTGATGAATTGGCGTCCATGATTGCTAATAATGAAATTACCTTAGTTACTGTTCAAGGGTTATATCTTGGTGTTGGAGTCTTGTTTTTAATTGCAGCAGCACTTTTTCATTTTTCAAAAAAATTACCAGCATTAAAATCTGATACAGCTTTTGAACCTGCAAACAAAGCACGAAACTTATTAATAGTTTTAAGCCTAGTTATTATTGGATGTTTTGGATATATTTTCAGTACTTACTCAGGTGAAGTAACTGCATCAGAAGACTTAGAGCAAAAACGTTTAATTCTATTATTTATAGCTCTTTTTGCAGTTGTTGCCGCTGTTTTTGTCGCCTATTCTAGTGCATCTAAAAAACCTGAAGGTTGGGGAGCGATGAAATATCCTCAACTCGTTTTAGGGATGTTAGCTATCTTCACTTATGTTGGTGTCGAAGTGACTATTGGAAGTAATCTAGGCGAACTTTTAAAACAGGGTATTGAAGACACTGGCTTAAATAGACTTGGATTACCTGTTTTAAACGATGCTAGTATTGCACCTTACGTTTCATTATATTGGGGAGGATTAATGATTGGTCGTTGGGTTGGAGCTATTACTGTTTTTAATCCAAGTAAAGGCTTAAAAAAAGTATTACTCATTATAGTTCCATACATCGCATTTGGTGTTATTATTTTAGTTAACTCTATTAAATATAGTTTCTCAACTAATGAAATTTTATTTTTTGCGATTTGTATTGCAGTACAGATTGGTGGATTCTTTTTGGCAAAAGATAGTCCTGTAAAAACATTAAAAATATTTAGCCTACTTGGTATGTTAGGTATGCTGATTGGTTTATTCTCATCAGGAAATGTAGCTTTATTTGCGTTCTTATCTGGTGGATTATTCTGTTCAATTATGTGGCCATGTATTTTTACATTGAGTATTGCAGGTTTGGGAAAATACACCTCTCAAGGTTCAGCGTTTTTAATTATGATGATTTTAGGAGGAGCTATTATTCCTCCTGTACAAGGTAAATTGGCTGATGTATTTAATATACAATCGTCGTATTGGATTGCTGTGGCTTGTTTTGTTTACTTATTGTTTTATGCATTTAGAACTAAGACAGTTTTGGATAAGCAAGGTGTAACTTATTAA